>Ga0099791_10000119_pt1 | contig 25994 bp, 32 predicted proteins | sample Rivendell_Oct201_7_FD_77318 | JGI IMG/M metagenome (GOLD analysis project Ga0099791, IMG submission 77318) | Vadose zone soil and rhizosphere microbial communities from the Eel River Critical Zone Observatory, Northern California to study diel... | ecosystem: Environmental > Terrestrial > Soil... | reverse complement strand
CTGGCCGCAACGTCCGCAGCGCGCCGGCGAGCCGGTGCGCGTCTCGGGAATGCGGTTCACGGTCCGGCACCACGGGCAACGAAGCTCGATCACGACTCCATCCTACCTGGCCGGGCTATTCGCTGGTGGCGGTGTACGGACAGATCTGGTTGTAGGCGCACGAGCGGCAGGCGCCCCACGACGGCGTGGCGTCGAAGCGGCGCGCGCGGATCCCCGCGGCCGCGGCCTCGACGGCGACGATCGCGGCCACGGCGTCCTCGGCCGTCGGGCTGTGGCGGCCGACGACGGCCGAGTCGATGAAGCGCAGCTCGACGCGCTGGGGCAGCGCGCCCGTCATCTCGCGCCAGGCCAGCGCGTACATCTTGAGCTGCAGGCTGCCGGCGACGCGGCGGTCGGCGTCCTTCTGGCGCGTGACCTCGCTGGTCTTGTAGTCGATGATCACCGTGCCGAGCAGGTCTTCGTCCACGCGGTCGTAGCGCCCGCGCACGCGATTGGGTCCGAGCGTGAAGCCGAACTCCTTCTCGACGTAGGTCGGCTTGATGCCGTCGGCCTCCTCCTGGTTCCAGAAGCGCTTGAGCGCGTCGCGGCCGGCCGCCTTGCGGGCCTCCTCGTGCTCGCGCGTCAGGAATCCCTCGGCCGGCTCCCGGCTGACGCCGGGCCGGTCGTGCAGGATGTCCTCGCCCGCCCACGCCCGCTCGTAGATGGCGAGCAGATCGTCGAGCGGCGTGTAGTTGCCAACGGCGCGACGGGTCAGGTAGTACTCGACGACCTTGTGGACGACGGCGCCGTAGGCCACGGCGTGATGGCGACGGATCGGGATCCGCTTGACGTGGACGTTGAAGTACTTGAGCGGACAGGTCTGGTAGTCGTCGATCTGCTTGTGGCTGAGCGTGATCTCCGCGTCCGGCGCCAACGGGACCAGCAACGCCTCCACGGCTTCCGGCGCGGGGGCGAAGTGCTCGATCTCCTCGACGGGGCGCGCCTTGAACGGCCGCGTCGCGTCGCGCGGAAGGTCGAGCGCTTCCAGCACGAACTGGCTGACCTTGCGCTCGCGGGTGCCTCCGTAATCGCTCGCGCTCGTGAGATAGAGCTCGCGCCGAGCCCGGGTCATGCCGACGTAGAAGAGCCGCCGTTCTTCCTGCTGGTGATAGTCTCCGGTCGGCAGCACGGCCTTCATCATGTCGATCGGCAGGTCGAGCGCGTCGCGCCGGCGCCGTGACGGAAACTTCTCCTGCACCAGGTTCACCAGGAACACCACCGGGAACTCGAGGCCCTTGGCCTTGTGCACCGTGAGCACGCGGACCGCCGGCGTCTCGACGTCGGCCTCGGCCACGGCCGGGTCCTCGCCGGCGTCGATCAACGCGTCCAGGTGCTTCACGAACTCGCGGACGTTGTCGTAGCGGAGCGTGCGCGCCGCCGCCTGCACGCGGTCGAAGAACTTGGTGATGTTCTTGGCCTCGGCCACGTCGCGCGCCGTTTCCTCCCGGTACAGGCGCATGAGCCAACCCGAGTCCCTGATGAACTGATAGAGCAGCTCTCCCGTCGGCATCTCGCGCCCGAGCTCCATGTAGCGCTCGAGGTCGCCGACCAGGTGCCGGATGGCCGCGTGGCCGGCCTCGCTGATCTGGTCGCGCAGCTCGGAGATCTCGCCGGCCCGGCGCAGCACGTCGAACAGGTGGACGTGCCGGCGGTCGGCGTGGGTCGAGCAGCGGGTGAGATCGACGATCGGGACCTCGTAGAGATCGGACGAGGCGAGATAGTGGAGGCTCACCGATTCGTCGGTGTGGACCAGCGCGCGCAGGAAGGCGATGAGCAGACGGATCTCGGGACGATCGTAGAGGCCGGAGTTGCCAGAGAACGTCCACGGCACGCTCTTCACGTTCAGCGAGCGCAGGAACTGATCAGCATCGGCGTTCCCGCGCACGAGGATGGCGACGTCGTCGGGCTTCCAGGTGCCGGCGGCGATCCTCTCGCGGATCGTCTCGGCAACGGCGTCGGCCTCCTGGGTCCCCGTCTCGTAGTGCCAGTGCACGGGGGGATGACCGCGCCCGGCCACGGCCGTCAGCCGCTTGTTGATGCCGTTCCTGACCTCGAGCCGATCCGGGTTGTTGTGCACGATCAAGCGATACGCGCCGTCGAGGATCTCCTGCGTCGAACGGTAGTTCTCGGTGAGCACGATCTGGGCGGCGTCGTGGTACACGTCGAGGAATCCCAGGATGTTCGAGATCGCGGCGCCTCGGAAGCGATAGATCGCCTGGTCCTCGTCGCCCACGACCGCCACGTTGCTGTGACGGGCCGCCAGCAATTTCACCAGCTCGAACTGGGCGTGGTTGGTGTCCTGGAACTCGTCGACCAGAATGTAGCGGAAGCGGCGCTGGTAGGCGCCGAGGACATAGGGCCGCCTGCGGAACAGCCGCAGCACCTGGACGATTTGATCGCCGAAGTCGACGCAGCCGTCCCGCGTCATCAGCTCCTCGTACTTGGCGTACGTCGCCGCCAGCTCGCGCTGCTGGGCGGCGCGCTCACGCGCTTCCTCGTAGTCGACGGCGGCGGCCGCTTCACGCTCGAGTCGTCCCGCATGCGCCTGGTATTCCTCGGGCGAGATGTCCTCGTCCTTGCAGCGGCTGATGAGCGTGATGAGCGCCTGGAGGTGTCGCGTGGGATCGCCGAGCGGCCGGTAGTGCGCGAGCGGCAGCTCGAAGAGCCGGTCGCGGAAGAAGATGGTCTGCTCGGCGCGGTTCAGCACGCGGAAGTCGGGCGTGAGACCGATCTCGAGCGCGTGCTCGCGCAAGATGCGATCGCCGAAGGCGTGGAACGTCGCGATCTCGACGTCGGCGTAGCCGTAAGGCACGAGCGTGTCGACGCGCTCCTCCATCTCGGCGGCGGCCTTGTCGGTGAAGGTGAGCGCGAGGATCTCGTCCGGCCGGGCCCGGCGCGTGGCGATGAGCCAGGCGATACGTCGCGTGATGACCGTGGTCTTGCCGGTTCCGGCACCGGCGACGATCAGCAGTGGCCCGGTGTCGTGGGTGACGGCCCGCCGCTGCGCCTCGTTGAGCCCCTCGAGGATGCGGTCAGCCGCCATGCTCGGTCAGCACTATACCTCACTCAGACCAAAAGACTCCCTTCGTCGTGCCGCAGCCAGTACAGGCTGACAAGTCGACGTGGAGATGGCGACGGTGGATCCGGGACGTGTTGGCGGCGGTGAAGGCCTCGATCGACGTCAGGCCGATCGCTCTTCCGATGCACTTCGAACAAAAGCGGCCACCGGGTCGTGAGTAGAGAAAGGCCTCGACGAGATCCTCATGCATGAGCGACCGTGGGCGCGCTGACGCCGTGGCGGGCCGGCGTGGGATCGTGCCGAGATTGCGCCGGCACGAGACCACGCGTCATCGCTCGACCATCAGCGAATCATCGCTCCGCGCCGGCTCGCCGGGACCACACGAGCCGGTAGTACCCGACCATCGACGACACCACGAGCACGGCCAACGCGATTGGGAGGTAGCGTTTACTGGCCAACTCACTCGCCTCCCCGCTGCACGTAGTTCTTCACGAACTCCTCGGCGTTTTCTTCGAGAACGGCGTCGATCTCGTCGAGGATCTTCTCGGCGTCTGCTGCGAGTTTCTTGCCCTTCTTGGCGAGCTTTGCGCTTGCGCCATCGCCGTCGGTTTCCTCGACCGCCTTGCCCGTCCTTCGTTCCTTCTTCTGTTGCTCAGTCATAGAACCCTCCGCGACCACCATCCCTCGCTCGAGCGAGTGCACGTGGGCCAAGAGCAACGGGCGTGCCGACATCACGGCGCATGACGGCGGGCCGTGCATCGGCGGGACGGCACGCACGACGGGCGTGAGTTTCTGGGCGGTGCTCACGGCGATGTCGAATCAGGCGCGACGTCGAAAGCCGCAGCGACACGACCGAGAGATGTAATCCTCGCGCGGTCGCCATCCTCGAGCTTCCAGGGAAGTCTCGACGACACATCACGGTTCGATCTCACCGTTCACGTCCTGTCTGACCGTCATCGCCGATCGACGGGAGCCGGCGTGGGACAACCCCCGCGACATGATCGAGAGATGAATGCGTCGTCGCCGCGATCGCCCAGCCAGACACCAAATGCTACTGATTTGTCCAGGTGTAGCGCTATGATCGCCACGAACCGGGACGCCGACGGAGGGAACGCGATGCCGGGTCTCGTCGAAGTCACCTGACTATCGAACGCCTCGCTCACACCTCGGCCCTTGTCGTCGGATAAGGAGCGTCACCCATGCACGTGCTTCACCCTCTGTTCGTCCACCTTCACATCGCGCTCCTGCTCATGGCCTTCATCACGATGTTCTACTGGCTGTTCAAAGGATTGGCCACGTCGATCTTCGAGAACCGGATCTATAGTCTCGCCCGCTTGAACACCACCGCGGGCGTGGTGTTCGTCGTGCTCTCGATGGTCGTCGGGATTCGGGACGGTCTGGCCGGGCATGTGGCGTCGTTCGACTCACCGCTCGGCAAGTGGCTGTACGTGAAAGCCATCCTGGCCACGCTGATCGTGCTCGTCTACGGCGCATTTCTCTACGCGAGTCGTAAGAAGCCCCAGTACCTTCAGGAGGATCCGACGATCATGTTCTGGTGTCTCGCCACGCAACTGGTGGGCCTGATTCTCGTGATCGCCGTCACGACCATCGGGACGATGCTCGTCTACTACCCTCACGCCCTGGAGCGCCTCGGAGGATGACCCGGTGACGTCGGTTCGCAAGAAGGCCGCGCGGGTCGTCATCGTCGGAGGGGGCTTTGCCGGGTTGTACGCGGCCCTGACGGTGAGGAAGAACGAGTCCGAGCTGGCCGAGGTGACGCTCATCGACCAGCGGAACTATTTCACGTTCACGCCGCTGCTGCCCGAGGTCGCGGCCGCGACGCTGGGTCCGGCCCATGTGAGTTATCCGTTCAGGCTCCTGGCCCGGAAAGCGGGGTTTCACTTTCTCCAGGCGCAAGTGAACGGGTTCGATCTGGACGCTCGCACCGTTCGGACCGGCGACACCACGATTCCCTACGATTATCTGATCGTAGCGCTGGGCAGCGTCCCGTTCTTCTTCGGCAATCCAGCGCTCGAGGCCCACAGTCTGCCGCTCACGACAGTGCCCGATGCGATGAGGATCCGCAACCACGTCATTCGCCTCGTCGAACGGGCGGTCGCCGAGCGTGATCCCGTCCGCCGGCGCGAGCTGCTGACCGTCGTCGTCGCCGGAGCCGGACCGTCCGGTGTCGAGATCGCCGCCGAGCTGCATCATTTGATCCACACGGTCCTCCTCAAGTACTACCCGCTGGATCCGGCTCAATTTCGCGTGCTCCTCGCCGACGGGGCCGATCGAATCCTCCTTCACTTCGATCGCAAGCTTGCCGAGGCCGGGCAGAACGAGCTCACCAGGCGCGGGATCGAGCTCCGACTCAACACCCGGGTGACCGGAGCCACCGCCAACGAAGTGGAGTTCAATGGCGGCGAAGAGAAGATTCTCACCCGCACCCTGATCTGGACCGGCGGAACACAGCCCAATCCCGCCCTCGTTCACCTGCGGGTGGCGAAGACGCCGCGAGGCGCCGTCGAGACGGACGACTTTCTGAACATCCCGACGCGCCCGGAAATCTATGTGGTGGGCGACGGGGCGGCGGTCGTCGATCGCAGGCACAGCCGCCTCTACCCGCCGGTGGCGCCCGTGGCGATCCGCCAGGGCGTCCGGGCCGCCGCCAATATCGTCAACGCGATCCAGGGCCGAGCCGCGGAACCTTTTCACTTCGACTTCACCGGCAACATCGTCGGGCTCGGTGGCGGCGTCGCCCTGGTGAACCTCCTGGGGATCAAATTCCACGGCCGGCTCGGTTGGCTCTTTTACCGGATCGCGTACCTCCAGCGATTAGTGGGCCTCAAAAACAAGGTCTCGCTCGTCCTCACCCTCTGGCTCAACGCGCTCTTCGATCGGGACATCTCCTGCGAGACCTGAGGCGTCGAGGCGAGCTCGGCACGCACGATTATGGGCTCACCCGCAGCATCGGGTGACGATGCCCGAGGTAAGCGGCCATCGCCGCCGTCGCCAGGAGGTTCGCCACCAGCAGGGCCGGCCAGGTGAGGGCGCGCACGAGCGGGCCCGCGAACAGAATCGGGCTCACCGTGACCGCGAACTCGAAGATCACGAAGAGCAACAGGATCCCGAAGCCGACCTCCGGATAGCGTTGGGCGATCGCCAGTAATTCCGAAGCGACGTTGCCAATGGCCGAAAAGATCAGGACGTGGACGACCGTGTACAGGGCGGCCAACTCCAGTGAAACGGCCACGGTGTCCAGCGCCGCGGCACCGCCGTGGCGAAAGAGCGCCGTACCGAGCACGGTCGGTGTGTAGAGGGGCCGACCATTGATGGTATCGACGAGCAGGAACCACAGGGCGATGGTGGCCGCGCCGAGAATTCCGGTGATGAGCCCCTCCTCGTGAGGCAGCGCGCGCCCCCGGACGGCGGGCGCCGCGAGCACGGGCATGGTGGTCGGCGGTGCTTCGGTCTCAGTCGTCATGGTTCCTTCTCTCTTGTCGAGGTTGCGCGCTCCGCCCTGCTGGTGATCGGACGACGGTCTTCGGCGACGACGATTACGAGTGACGTTCCCGTAGCAACGTTCACCGCATCATCGCGTGCATGGCCGGGCTAACGGCAGGCATCCTTCGTGCCAGCGCCAGCATCGCCGACCACTCCGACCCGTGCTTGGATGCTCGCCGCAGGCAACTTCGCTTGGAACGTTTGCTGACAGGTCGCGGCGTCCGCGTCGCTCTGATCCGCCCGATCTCGGCGTGCGAACGGTGGGAAATTCGTTTCCGTGTCGCAAAAGGCGACATCGTCGCGTCACCTCGCCGTCTCACGCACGAAAAATCGCTCTCCGATTTCGAAGCGCGCGTGCTCGCACAGGTGGCACTCCTTGTGCTCGTGCTCGGTCATCGTCGCGAGGTGCCCCATGACGTGCCAGACATGCGGTCTCGAGAAACCATCGGACGAGGTCAACGACGACGACGGTCGATGCGATTCATGTCGCGGCGAGATCACTGACGTTCGCCGCCACGCTCCCGCTCCAGCCTCGGTGTACCTGAAGCCCGACGCTATCTACCACGCTCGCTGCGAACAACCCTTGGGCCTGATCAGGTATGTCGCGTCGGCGGGAGAGCTGCACTTCCGCTGCCGGTTCTGCGGCGAGAGCGTCTTCTTGCCCGAAGTCGCCATCGAGCGCGTCGAGAGGAGATAACGATGCTGGTCATTCACAAGTTCGAGGCCTGTCGACGCTGCCCGGAAACCACCGTGTGGCGCGTCACGAACGGTCGACTGGTCTGCGACCGCTGCAAACGGAAAAAGGACTTCCCCCGACGTCTTCCTCTGCGTATGAATCTACGTCTTTGGTCCCGCTGGCTTTCGGCCGCTCGCATCGATCGGCTGTTCCCGGGGTCGTGGGCTCGCCGTTGAGAACGGCCGCACGGCGCGGGCCAGGCTAACGCCGGGGCAGCAGGGTCTCGACGATCGATTCCGGAGCGTGAAACTCCACCGCTCGGTAGGCGGACCAGCCAGCCGCCAGCAGCGTGGCGATCATCGCGGTCTTGACGAGCCAGACGAGCACGCGACGCTGGGCACGAGGCGTTCGGGGAGTGCTCTCGGGACGAGCCATGGATCTCTGCATCGCGCGCCGCGCCTTCTCCTGTGCGAGGAAGACTCGACGACGTTCTTCGCGAGTGAGCCGGCCCATCGATACCTCCGAGTTCGCGCGCTCGCCCCGTGCTCCCATATGCAAGGTGCTGGCCGGCCCAGCACAGGTCGCGATGCTCGGAACGTGCTCAACTCGAGCACGTCACGATGCCGGAGCACTCGTCGAACCGGTCGACGAATTCAGGTCACTTCGGTCATAGCGTGAGGCACGATTACCTGATTCATCGCTCACTTCGCCACCGCGTACCCGTCGTTGAACGCGCTGGCTGTATCTCGCGGACTATATTCTCGGTCTGATGTCGCCGCCGCTGTCGCCATCTCGCGCGTGAGGGCAGGCTCTGTCGAGTATCCACACCAGCACGGAGGCGCACGTCGCGGGCCAAATCGCACGGTGTCGCCGGTACTTCCGCTCCACCCACAGGAACACATCCCGCAGCACGTACATCTCTGTGTGGTGTCGAAGCCGCTGTCGCCTTTGCACGTGTGATGGAAACCGGCACTGACCGTCACACACCAGAACGTCGAGGCGCGGTGCGCGGCCGACCGTGATCGTCGCGACATGGCCGCTCGAGTCGCGCTCGGTCCCAGCCGTGCTCGACGGTTCGGCATGCGTGTTGCTCGGTGATTGCGCGACGCCTATGAAAGACTTGGAGGCCCCCCTTCCGTTGATGACCACCGGCCTCGAGATCGGGAACCGGGAGCTCCAGCACGTCGAGCGCTCCGTTCAGGAGCGGGCCACGCTGCTTTCTGCGACTCATCCGTCACTCCGATTTCAGGACGTCACCCCGCAAGAACTCGAGACCCTCGCTGGCTCCATCGCGGTGTTTCTCGCGCGGCAAGGCTCGCTCGTCTTCCAGGAAGCGACCCCGGGGCGCTGGATGGCGCTGGTCGTGGTGGGTGGGGTCGACGTGTTGAAACTCGATAGGAGCGGAGGCCATCGGCTCGTGACGACGATCGGTCCCGGCCAGTTCCTCGGCGAGCTGGGATTCCTCGACGGTCACAGGCAGTCCGCTACCGCCGTGGCGTCAACTGACACGTTGCTCCTCGTCCTCACCAGGGCGGCGTTCGACCGGCTCCTCGAGGAAACGCCGGCGCTCGTCGTCAAGCTGCTGCCTGATCCCATTCGACTCCTCGTTCTTCGCCTCCGGGGAATCGACGCGATCGGCTGATCTGGCGCCGCCCCGCGAGACACGCTCCAAGGCCGGCTATACTACGGAGCCGTGTCGGACGACCCGCTCGCCACCGTTCGCTCGCGCACCCAGGCCAACCTGTTCTGGCGCCACCTCGGCGTCGCCGTCGAGGACGCGCGGCCGGGCTGGGTTCGGCTGCGCCTGCCCGTGCGCAACGAGCTGTGCAACGCAGCCGGCGCGCCGCTCCACGGCGGCGTGCTCGCCTCACTCGTCGACATGGCGGTGGGCGGCGCGCTCGCCACGATGGGCGCGGCGGCGGCCGGCGGCGTCGATCAGGCCACGCTCGACGTCAACGTCTCGTGCATCGGCGCCGCCCGCGCGGGCGACGACGTCGTCGCCGAGGGCCGGATCCTCAAGCGCGGCCGCTCGATCGCGTTCGGCGAGGCGACCATCACCGACGGCGGCGGCCGCTTGCTGGCTGCCGGCCGCGCGACGTACATGATCCTCAACAGCGAAAGGACACCCGCGTGACGACCATCCTGTTCTCGCCGCCCCTGCCCACGTCGATCATGGACATGTGCCGCGCCATGCTGCCGCCCGGCTACGAGCTGCTCGCCGGGGAGCGCAAGGATCCCGAGTTCGCCCGGGCCCTGCCCGAGGCCGAGTTCTGGATGGGCTTCGCGCGCGGCGGCCTCGACGAGGCGTTCTTCAAGACGGGCAAGCGGCTCAAGCTCGTCCAGCTCATCAGCGCCGGCTATGACGCGATCGACATGGCCGCGGCCCGCCGCTCCGGCATCCCGGTCTGCAACAACGGCGGATCGAACTCGGTCTCGGTGGCCGAGCACACGCTCATGCTCATCCTCGCCGTGCTCAAGCGGTTGACCTGGTGCCATGGCAACGTCGTCTCCAGCAAGTGGCGCGTGGGCGGCTTCGACCACATGCCGCTCCACGAGCTCGAGGGCAAGACGGTCGGCATCGTCGGCCTCGGCCGCATCGGCAAGAAGGTGGCGCGGCGGCTGCACGGTTTCGACGCCCGCGTGCAGTACTACGACATCGTGCGGCTCAGCGAGGACGAGGAAGACGCGCTCGGCGTGCGCTTCGTCCTCTTCGAGGAGCTGCTGCGCACCTCCGACATCGTGACGGTGCACGTGGCGCTCTCCGACGCCACGCGGGGCCTGATGTCCACGCGCGAGTTCGCGACCATGAAGCCGGACGCCATCTTCATCAACACGTGCCGCGGCCCCGTGGTCGACGAGGCGGCGCTGCAGAAGGCGATCACGTCCGGCCACCTGGGTGGGGCCGGGCTCGACGTGATGGCCGAGGAGCCGCCGGCGCCGAACCATCCCTTCTTCGGCCTCGAGAACGTGATCATCACCCCGCACATGGCGGGCCCGACCTGGGAGAACTGGCCGAAGGCCTTCCGCAACGCGCTCGACAACATCCAGCGGGTGGCCGCCGGCCGGGCGCCGCTCTGGGTCGTCTCGGGAGCCTGACATGAAGATCCTCTACACGCCGCTCATGATCGTGCCCGCGGTCTCGGACGCGGATCGCGCGCGAATCCTGGAGGCCGCCGGCCCCGGCTCGCGCTTCGTGGAAGCGCGCGAGGCCGCGCGGCAGCAGGCGGAGATCCCCGACACCGACGTGCTGTTCGGCCGCGTGCCGAACGACATCTACCTGCGCGCCAAGCAGCTGCGCTACTACCACTCGATCGGCGCCGGCGTGGACGCGATCCTCACCCCGGAGCTGGTCGAGAGCGACGTGATCGTGGCCAGCGAGAAGGGCCAGGTCGGCGTGCATCTGTCCGAGCACGCGTTCGCGCTGCTGCTCGCCCTCACGCGCGGGCTCCACACCGCGATCCGCCGGAACGACTGGTCGCTGCGCGAGCCCATCCGCAAGGAGCAGCGCGAGCTCTTCGAGCAGACGATGGGGATCGTGGGCTTCGGCGGCACCGGCCGTGACGTGGCCCAGCGCGCGCTGGCCTTCGGCATGCGCGTGCTGGCCGTCGACATCGAGGACGTCCCGGGGATGTCGGGCGTCACGCTGTGGAAGGCGGATCGGCTGAACGACCTGCTGGCCGAGTCCGACGTCGTAGTGATCGCGCTGCCACTCACCAAGGCCACCCACCATCTCTTCACCCGCGATCTCTTCCGGCGCATGCGGCGCCACGCGCTGCTGATCAACGTCACGCGCGGCGCCATCGTGTACGGCGACGATCTGCTCACCGCGCTCGACGAGGGCGTGATCGGCGGTGCCGGGATCGACGTGACCGATCCCGAGCCGCTGCCGGCGGGCCATCGACTGTGGACCCATCCGCGGGCCATCGTCACGCCCCACACCGCCGGCGGATCGCCCCGGCGGGCCGGGCGCGCCATCGACACGTTCGTGGAAAACCTGGGCCGGCTGCGGACGGGCAAGCCGCTCCTCGCCATCATCGACAAGCGGAAGGGGTACTGACGACCGGCGTCCCTTGACAACCTCCTGACGCTCGCGCAGAGTCTCGGCCACATCTCCACGGCCCTGACCGCCAGCCGAGGAGGAGGGCCGCGTGCGTGGACTGCCGATTGCCCTGAAGCGCAAGCAGTGGGAGCCGCTGGCTTTCGCCGCGCCTTCGCTCGCTCTCATCGCCCTCGTCATCCTCTTCCCGCTCGCCTATTCGTTCTATCTTTCGCTTCAGAACTTCGACCTCTCGGTCGGCCCCGAGTACGAGTTCGTCGGCGGGAAGAATTACGTCGAGGCGCTGGTCAACGATCAACGCTTCCTCGGCTCGGTCTGGAACACTGCGATCATCATCGCGCCGTCGCTGGCCGTTGAGCTGCTGCTCGGGCTCGGGATCGCGCTCCTGCTCTCCCGGGCCACGCGCGGCCGCCCGATCATCACGGCCCTGCTCGCCATCCCCGCGATGGTCTCGCCGGTCATGGCCGCCATGGCGTGGCGAATGATGTTCGGCGTGAAGTTCGGCGCCATCAACAACCTGGGGCGCCAGCTCGGTCTCCTCGACGTCTACTTCGACTGGTTCGCCACCCCGTGGCTGTCGATCGTGTCCGTCGTGCTCGTCGAAGTCTGGCACAACACACCGTTCATGATGCTGGTGCTCCTGGCCGGCATCCAGTCGATCCCCCAAGAGCTGTACGAGGCGGCGAGGGCGGACGGAGCGTCGCCCTGGCAGAGGTTCTGGTCGATCACGCTGCCGCTGCTGAAGTTCACGATGGTGGTGGGCGTGATGATCCGGCTCATCGACCTCACCAAGCTCTTCGGCCTCATCTTCGTCCTCACCTACGGGGGCCCCGGGAGCAGCACCGAGACGGTCGCCTTCGACACGTACCTGGTCGGTTTCAAGGACTTCCGGATGAGCTACGCGGCGGCGCTCTCGTACGTCATCGTGGGCGGCGTGCTCGTGCTCACGCTGGTGTTCCTCTGGATCCAGCGGATGCGGGAAGCGCGGGCCGCCTGATGGCGATCGCAATCGAGCGCCCCCGGGTCGTCGCGCGACGGGCGAAGCGCTACCGAGTACAGCGCGGCCTGGCCCACCTCCTCACCTACCTCGGGCTCGCGGCCGCGCTGGTCTTCTTCCTCGGGCCGTTCTTCTGGATCGTCACCACGTCGCTCAAGGGCAACGAGGACTTCTTCGCCTTCCCACCGGTGTGGATCCCGCCCGATCCTTCCCTGGCCCACTACGTCGCGCTCTTCACGCGCTCGAGCGGCGCGCGCTACTTCACGAATAGTCTCGTGATCTCGTCGCTCAGCATGCTGGCCGCGCTGGTGGTGAGCCTGCCGACGGCGTACGCGATCGCGCGCTGGCGCTTCGGCGGGGGGCTGCTCAGCGCGTTCCTGCTCGTCCTGCGCATGCTGCCCGCCATCGCGCTGATCATCCCGATCTACATCATGTGCAAGATGCTGGGGCTGACGAACAGCTACCTCGGCCTCGTCGCCCTCTACACGGTCGTCTACATCCCGTTCGCCGTCTGGCTGCTGGTCGGATTCCTCCGCGACTTCCCCGTGGAGATCGAGGAAGCGGCGATGATCGATGGCTGCTCGCGCCTGCGCGCGCTGGTCCAGGTGGTCGTCCCGATCATCGCGCCAGGCATGGCCGTCGTCGCCCTCTTCGCCTTCATCGCCACCTGGAACGAGTTCCTGTTCGCCATCGTGCTGACGGGCATCGAGACCAAGACGATGATGGTGCTCGTCACCTCCTTCACGACGGGCGGCACCGACATGTTTTATGGCGAAGCGTCCGCATCCGTCGTCCTCGGAGTGCTGCCCGCCTTCGCCGTTGCCTTCATGCTGCAGCGCTATCTCGTGAAAGGCCTGGCTCTCGGCGGAACCAAGGGCTAGGGATCCGTCCAAGGAGGTCGTCATGCGTCGTGCTGCACTCGTGATCGTCGCCGTCGTCGTGCTGGTCGGGCTGGTGGCGCTCACCGGCTCTCGCGTGCCCTCGGTGGGGGCCGCGCGACCGTATGAAGGCCAGACCATCCGCGCCGTGGTCAACGCGGAATACGTGAAGTATTCGCTGACGCTCGTCGAGAAGGACCTCTACGACAAGCTCGGCGTGAAGATCGAGACCGAAGTGATCCCGGCCGACGCCTTCGTGGCCAAGACGCTCCTGGAGTTCAACTCTGGCACCAGCCCCTGGGACCTCGTCATGTTCGGCCCGTCGAACATGCCCGACTACGGCCGGCACTTCGAGCCGCTGGAGCCCTGGGTCGAGAAGCTCAAGCTTGACTTCGGCATGGACGACATCGTCCCCGTCTTCGCCAAGGTGATGCTCCGCTTCCAGGGCAAGCTAGTGAGCATGCCGTACGACGGCGACATCCACATCATGTACTGGAACAAAGTCGCCTTCGAGCGCGCCGACAACAAGAAGAAGTTCAAGGCGAAGTACAACTACGACCTGGCCGCGCCCAAGACCTGGAAGCAGTGGGACGACACGGCCGAGTTCTTCCACGGCTGGGGCTGGGACGGCAGCGATCGGAAGCTCTTCGGGGCGGGCGCGTCGTACAAGCCTTCCGGGAGCGGCTACTCATACCACTGGTGGCGGCAACGGTTCTTCGCGTACGGGGGCAACTACTTCGACGCGAACATGAAGCCGCTCATCAACACCGCGGCCGGCGTCCGGGCGCTCGACGAAATGGTTCGCACGATGCCGTACTACCCGCCGGGCGTGATGCTCTTCGAGTCGGAAGAGCCGAAGACGCTGCTGGTCAAAGGTGAGATTCCGCTGCTCCACTCGTGGACTTCCACCGGCAAGCGCGTGGGCAATCCGGCCGAGTCCGTGATCGTCGGCAAGGCCGGGTTCGGCCTGGTCCCCGGCGCCGAGATCGACGGCAAGGTCATCCACCGTCCGGCCATCACGCCCGGCCGCGGCATGGCCGTCTCCAAGTACTCGAAGAAGAAGGAAGTCACCATGAAGGTCCTGGAGTTCATCTCGCTCCCGGACCAGAGTCTGAAGATCGTGATGGACGCCAAGACGATCATGGACCCCTGGCGCGTCTCGCATCTGCGCTCGCCGATCTTCCGCAAGGCGTTTCCCGACGCCGACAAGTACCTCGACGCGATCGAGGCCACCTTTCCGTTCCTGGTCCCGGACCCGGTGATCCCGGCCGCCGACGAGTATCAGCGCAAGCTCTCGTTCGAGATCACCGAGGCGCTGGCCAAGCGCAAGTCGCCCAAGGAGGCGCTCGACAATGCCGCCGTCGAGTGGGAGAAGGTCACCGATCGGCGCGGCCGCGACAAGCAGAAGGCGCAGTGGGGCGAAAAGATGGCCGAGATGAAAGCGCTCGGCATCGAGTACCAGCCGGACTGGGCGGCGAAGGCGAAGTAGCGTCCCTTGCCCGAGCTACCGGAGGTCGAGGCGGCGCGCCGGAGCATCCAGCGCGTCGCCGTCGGCCGGCGCATCGTGGAGGTCCGGTGCGCGGACGACCGCATCGTGTTCCAGGGCGCCTCGCCCGCTCAGGTCCGGCGCGCGCTGCTCGGTCGCCGGGTCCGGGCTGTTCACCGGCGGGGCAAGCATCTCTGGCTGGAGCTCGATCGCCGGCCGTGGCCGATCTTCCACTTCGGCATGACCGGCGGGTTCCATTCGCCGGCGGTGAAGAGCGTGAAGCTCAAGTCGAGCGGCAATAAAGACCGCGGCTCGCAGTGGCCGCCGCGCTTCTGGAAGCTCCAGATGAAATTGGCCGGCGGCGGTGAGCTGGTGATGACCGACGCGCGACGACTCGGCCGCATCCGCCTTCGTCACGATCCTCGCAACGAGCCGCCGATCAGCCTGCTCGGCTTCGACGCGCTCCACGAGCTGCCGCCCCCGCGGAAGTTTCACGAGCTGCTGCATCCGCGCACGGCGCCGATCAAGGCCGTGCTGCTCGATCAGGGGTTCTCGGCTGGCGTCGGCAACTGGATCGCCGACGAGGTGCTCTACCAGGCGCGCATCGATCCACGGCGCCGGGCGCACACGCTCACCGCGCGCGAGACCGCGCGCATTCGGTATCGGATCGGCTCCGTCGTCCGCACGGCGATCAGGGTCGGATCAGACGGCGACCGCTTCCCGAAGAGCTGGCTCTTCCACTATCGCTGGGATCGCGGCGTGCCGACGGCGCGCGGCGAAAGGCTCCGGCACGCGACCATCGGCGGTCGGACGACGGCCTGGGCGCCGGCCGTGCAGAAGTAAAGGAGAACTCGATGCCTCGAACCATCGAGCAAGTGGTCACGTTCCGGACGACACCCGAGCGCCTGTATCGGCTCTATCTCTCGCCGCGCCAGCACGCGGCCGCCTGCGGGGGCTGGGGCAAGGCGAAGATCCAGGCCCGGAAGGGCGGCCGCATGCAGATGGCGCCCCACATCACGGGCACGTTCCTGTCGCTCGTCCCCGGGAAACTGATCGTGCAGACGTGGCGAGGCTCGGACTGGAAGCGCTCCGATCTCGATTCCGTGCTCATCCTGGCCCTCTCCCGCCGCCAGCGAGGCGCCCGCCTGGCCATGGTCCACGCGAACGTCCCCGACGCTCACGCGCGGAGCATCACGAAGGGCTGGCACACCCACTACTGGCAACCGTGGAAGAAGTACCTCAGACGTCGCCGCGCCTGATCAGGCGGAGCGGCCGGGAAGCGTGATCGGCTGGCCGTGGGGCGTCGAGCGCGCGGCGACGTCCCACTCGTGCTTGCGGGTCGAGAGCTCGTCTTTCGCGACCAGATTTTTCTCGGCGACGAGCTTTTCGAGGGCGGCGAGCCAGTAGTGGTAGTACCTCGTGCCGTCGTCGTGCTCGCCACGAGCTCGCGCGGCCGCGATCTCGGTGGCCAGGCGCTTGGTCCACTCCATCCACGTGAAGTGACCCCGCTCGTGCAGCATCACGGCCATGCCGAAGGCCTGGGCCTCCCACGGCTCACGGAAGACCGGACCTTCCTGGTCGCGCGGCATGCCGGGCGTGTCGCGAAGCGGGCGCTCGGTCATGCCGGCTCGAGATAGGGCTCGAAGAGGTCGATGTAGATTGCGTCGCGCGGCGATGCCTCGTCGCCCCACAACTCGCGCGCGTTGAAGCGCACGCTGTAACAGTGCTGGGGCTGCTTGCCGAGGCCGGCGGCGTGGGCGTCGGGATAGATGAAGACCCCGTGGTCCCGGTCGACCACGCCGCGCTTGCCGCGCGCGTAGCGCGGCAGCCGCGTGTGGCCCATGGGATGGATGTTGCGCGCGACGACTTCGTCGCCGGCCTTGAACTGCGCGGGGATCTCGTCGTCCATGCGCGCGGCGCGACTGGCGCGCAGGCGGCGCGGCACGTCGTCCGGACGCAGGACGCGGAGCCCGTCCGGCGCCGGCCCCGCCGGCCGTCGGGTGCGCATCTCCTCGGCGGTGATGAGGCCCTTCTCCACGAGCAGGAGCTCGAGGCCGTAGAGCCAGTGCTCGTAGTACGACGTCGTCAGATACTCGGGGCCCGGCATCAGCTCGCGGGCGTAGCGGCCCATGTCGATGTTCCACTTGCCGATGAATCCGGTGGCGAGGTTGAGCGCGAAGACCTTTCGCTCCCAGTCGTGGTGGAAGACGGGCTCGTTCGGCTCGGGCTCGACGGGCCCGAGGCCGTGCATGCCCCCCATGTCGTGGACGCCGTTCATCGCTTGGCCTTGGGCGCGGGCGGCGCCACCGTCCCGGTGCCGATCATCGCATCGCGGGTGACCAGCTCGGCGAGCTCGTCCTCGCTGAGGTGCTCCGTCCCCGTCGGCCGTTGCGGCAGCACGAGGTACCGGAGCTCGGCCGTCGAGTCCCAGACGCGGACCTCGACGTCCTCGGGTACGCGGAGACCGAACTCCTTCAGGACGCCGCGAGGATCGATGACCGCGCGCGAGCGATAGGGCGCGGCCTTGTACCAGACAGGCGGCAGTCCCAGGACCGGCCACGGGTAGCAGGAACAGAGCGTGCACACGACCATGTTGTGGACCTTGGGCGTGTTCTCGAGCACGACCATGTCTTCGCCTTGCCGGCCGATGTAGCCGAGCTCGGCGATGGCCGCCGAGGCGTCTTCGAGCAACCGCTGCTTGTACGCCGGATCGACCCAGGCCTTCGCGACGACGCGGGCGCCGTTGCGCGGCCCCACCTTGGTCTCGTAGGTGTCGATGAGCGTGTCCAGAGCGGCGGGATCGACGAGGCGCTTGTCGACCAGGAGCGACTCGAGCGCCCTCACACGGAGCTGGACGTCGCTCCACGCCGGGCCGGCGTCGACGTCGTCGTGATCGTGGTCGTGGTGATGACCGCTCATCCGGTCAGCTTCTTCCGCAGATGATCCACCTGGTCGGGGAACGGCGTGCCGCCGCGCGCCGTCATCGGGGTCTTGTCGGCCAGCCCGGTGTGGAGCTCCACGAACAGCGGGCCTTCGTCCCGGAACAGGGAGGGCAACCGCCGCTTGAACTCGTCGATCTCGTGGATCGCGTAGGCGGTGCGGTAGCCGGCGCCCTTCGCCATCAGCACGAAGTCGACGTCGAAGCCGCCCGGGATGTTCTGCGCTCCCGACGTGTGGTAGACGCCGTTCTTGAAGAGCAGGTGCGTCAGGTTGCGCGGCCCGGCGCCCGCGATGGTGGCGAGCGATCCGAGCTGCATCAAGAGTGATCCGTCGCCGTCGAAGACGACGACGCGACGCTTGGGATTCGCGAGCGCCAGCCCCAGTCCCAGCGACGACGCGCCGCCCATGAACCCCACGCAGGAGATCGACAGGTCGTCGGGCGCGATGTCGCGCCACTCCGGCGCCGTCGTCATCGTGGGAACACAGATGGCGTCGCCCCGCGCCCCGGCGATCAATTTCAAGAGCTCTTCCGGCTTCATGGCCGTCACGGGCTCGGCCGCGCGCTTCGGATCGTCACCGCGCTTCACATCGTCTCCAAGCCCACGAGCACCGCGGCCGGGCCGCGCCGCTCGCGGCTCAGCTTGAAGTACTTGGCGATGAGAGGGACGTCGTCGGGGCCCTCCAGCCGCGCGTGGGGGACGCCGAACGTGTCGAGCAGCGGCTCGCACCAGCGGACCATCGAGTGGCGCGAGTCGCGCGGGTCCTTGTCGCGCTCGCGCTGGAGCAGGCCGATCATGTAGAAGATCGGGACCTTGCCGTCGATGGCCACGCCGCGCAGCGTGTTGATCGAGGCGTACAGCCCCGCGTGCTGGATCATCAGGATGCAGGGCTCGCCGCCGATCCACAGGCCGGCGGCGATGGCGTTGGCCTCGTCCTCCGTCGCGCACGTCAGCGTGCGGAGCGCGCGCTCCTTGTCGAGGGCGGCCAGCACGCTCTTCTGGTGCGTGTCGGGGACGCTCAGCACCCAGCCCAGCGGCTCACTCGGCCGCCCGCCGCGCGCCTCGCGGAAAATTTCCTTGTAGGCATCGAGAATGAGAGAAGCCGGCACGGATTCTGCCATCGGGGGTATATCCTACACAAAAGCCTTCCCTGAAAGGATGTCCAATGAGGAACGCCGTCGTCAGTGCGCTCGCCCTGCTCCTGACCGCCGCTTCGCCCTTGGCCGCGGCCAGCCCCGAGGTGAAGACCGAGGAGCAAAAAACGCTGTACGCCCTCGGTCTCGCCCTCAGCCAGAGCCTGTCCACGTTCGCGCTGAGCGACAAGGAGCTCGAGCTGGTGAAAGAGGGACTCTCGGACGGCGTGCTGGTACGCGAACACAAGGTCGAGGTCCAGCCGTACATGCCGAAGATCCAGGAGTTCCAGAAGTCGCGCATGGCGGCGGCGGCGACCATCGAGAAGAAGTCGGGCGAGGCGTACCTGGCCAAGGCCGCGGCCGAGAAGGGCGCGACGAAAACGCCGTCGGGGATCGTGATCACGACGATCAAGCCGGGCACCGGCGCCTCGCCAGGGGCCACCGACAAGGTGAAGGTGCACTATCAGGGCACGCTGACCGACGGCACCGTGTTCGATTCGTCGGTCCAACGCGGCGAGCCCGTCACCTTCGCGCTCAATCAGGTCATCAAGTGCTGGACCGAGGGCGTGCAGACGATGAAGGTCGGCGGCAAGAGCAAGCTCGTCTGCCCGGCCGACCTCGCCTACGGCGACCGGGGCGCGCCGCCGCGCATCAAGCCGGGCGCGACGCTGGTATTCGAGGTCGAGCTGATCGACGTCGTCAAGTAGCGCGGCGCGGGATGCGGCCGGCGACCGCGCGCACCTTGCGCGGCGCCGCCAGCCAGATCGAGCCTGCCGAGACGGCGCTGCAGCCGATCGCGATCCAGAACGCGAGCACGTAGCTTCCCGTCACGTCGTGGAGCGTTCCGGTGAGCCAGGGCCCCACCGCCCCGCCGCCGATCGCGGCCAGGTTGATCGTGCCGAAGATGGTCGCCTGCTGTCGTCCCTGGAAGATCTCGGCGGGAATCGCGCCGAAGACCGACGTGAGGCCGTATCCCAGTGCGCCCTGGGCGACGACCATCGAGTAGAGCAGGAGCGGCGTCGGCGCCTGCTGCATCGCCAGCAAGAGCGCGAAGCACAGCGCGAAGCCCAGGCTGCCCAGCGTCCACACCCATTCCCGCCCCACGCGATCGGACACGTGGCCGAGGATCACCTGGCCAGGGATGCCGGCCAGGCTCACGAGGCCTAGCGCCCACGCGGCCAGCGTCGGGCTGAAGCCGATCTCGGTCAGGTACTTGGTCTGATGCACCTGGACCGCATACCACGCGAACAGGCCACAGAAGTAGGCGACGACCACCCACCAGAAGCGCGTCGTCCGCAGGGCCCGCGGCAGCGTCCAGTCCACCGCCACCCAGACGGGATCGACGACGTTCTCCGGATGCGCGCCGGCCCGCGCATCTCGCGGCGCGGTGTCACCATCGGGCAGGAGGCCGAGATCCTCGGGACGGCGCCGCAAGACGAGATTGAGCGGCGCCAGCACCACCAGCACGACGATGGCGAACACGACGCACGCGTGCCGCCAGCCGCCGCTCGCGATGATCACCTGGACCCACGGCAGCAGCACGATCGATCCGACACCGACGCCGGAGAACGCGATGCTCACGGCGAGGCCGCGGCGCCGCACGAACCACTGAGGCAGGAACAGCGCGTGCCCGGTATAGGCGAGGCACACGCTGCCGCCGCCGACCAGCACGCCGAGCGTCAGATAGAGGTGCCAGGGACGGCTCACGAGCGTGGCCAAGAGCAGGCCGATCCCGACGAGGCCGACGCCCGTCTCGACCATCAGCCGCGGGCCGCGCCGGTCCACCAGGCGACCGAGCAACGGGCTGAACGCGGCCGAGACGAGGAACCCGAACGAAAAGGCGCCGGCGGTGACGCCGCGGTCCCAGCCGAACTCGTTCAGGATCGGCGGGAAGAAGAGCGAGAAGGCCGTGCGCGCGTTGACGCCGATGCCCATCGTGACGAACGCGGTCGCGACGAGCAACCAGCCATAGTAGAAGGGCAGGCGCACGCGTGGCATTCTACCCACGAATGGACGTCCGCTTCGATCACATCGCGCTCGCGCTGCCACGCATGGCGGACGCGACGCCGTTCCTGGTGGGCGTCCTCGGCGGATCGCCCGCGTTCGGCGCCGACGCCGGCGTGTACCGCTTCGGCCAGTGGCGCTTCGCCAACCGCGCGCGCCTCGAGGTGCTGGAACCGATTGGCCGCGACGGGTTCCTGCACCGCTTCCTCGCCGCCCGCGGCCCCGGCCTCCACCACGTCACGTTCAAGGTGCCGAGCCTGCACGAGGCCTGCGAGCGCGCCCACGCCCACGGCTACGAGATCGTCGGGAAGAACGACACGAATCCGTACTGGAAGGAAGCGTTCCTGCATCCGAGGCACGCGCTGGGCATCGTCGTGCAGTTCGCCGAGTCGGCCCGAGGAGGCAGCGCGCCGCCGTGGACGCCGCCGCCGGCGCCGGGCGACGTCCCTCCGCCCGTCGCCATCGTGGGCCTGCGCATGCGCGCGCGCTCGCGTGAGCGCGCGCGGACGCAATGGGTGACGATCCTCCAGGGCCAGGAGGCGGAAGCTCCGGATCTTTCGCTGATCTACACGTGGCCGCGCTCGCCGCTCCGCATCGCGGTCGAGATCGACGCCGCGCGCGAGGAAGGCCCGCTGGCCATCGAGATCGGCGGCGAGCGCGCGCTCGGCATTCCGAAAGGACGGCACCCCGTGCTGGGCGCCGTCTTCGAGCCGCAATCGACGCGTTCTTGATCGTTGGATTATCTCGACGTTCCTGCCAACCGGCCGCGCCGGACGCGTGACGTCGCGCTAAGTCAGCACCAACGCGCGCACTCCGCTCTGGCACGAAGGCTGCCCTTACCACGGCCACGGCCCAGCGAGACGCCGCTCGTGGAGGAAATCGAGATGAAGAAGTGGTCGCTGGTCCTCACCCTGCCCATTGTTCTCTGGGCAACCACCGCGTTCGCGGCGCTCGTGACGTATTCCAGCGAAGCGGCCTGGAGTGCCGCAGTCGGTTCGTTTGTCATCGAATCGTTCAACGACTCGGGGCTCCAGCCGACGACGGGTGTCGTCACGTCGGCGGGACAGATCGACGGAAACACGTGGCACGATCGTGTGACCAGCAGCGGCGACGAATCGACGACGTTCCGGTACCTGCTCGGCTCGATGCACGGCGCCGGCGGTGACTGGGACACGTCACCGCTCCTCGAAGGCCAGGGCCTCCGGATCACGCTCAACCTGACGGGCGGTGGCACGCAGTTCGTCGGGCAGATCGGTCCGATCGACGGGTTCTTCGGCTTCACGTCCGATGCCGCGTTCGACTCCTTCACGATCAAGGCGGGTAACAACGCCGGCGTGGCGGAGACGTTCGAGCTCGACAATCTGATGATGGCGCCCACGTCGGACACGGTGACGCCGACCCTGGAGCCGGCCACGCTCGCGCTGGTCGGTACGGGACTCGCTGGGCTTCGCTTCGTCCATCGGAAGCTTCCGTTGCAGTAGACGATCGAGTCGAGGATGGCTGGGAGGTGCGGTCTAGATCTTTCGATATTCGGCTAGATCTTTCGATATGTTGACGCACGTCGCCGTTGCTTCCACACGGTGGCGTGGCCTGGTCGGAGTGGTGGCCAAGTTATCGTCGAATGTGAGCACTTTCGCTCTGGCACGAAGTCTGCTTTTGTGACCCCACATGATTCACAAAATTCATCCGGTCATGGAGGCAGCACAATGAAGAAGTGGTCACTGGCGTTACTCCTGCCTGTCGTTCTCTGGTCGACAACCGCATCCGCCGCTGTCGTTACGACGTACTCGAGCGAAGCGGCTTGGATGAGCGCCGTCGGTATCTTCATCACGGAGCCCTTCAGTGGCGTGCTCCAGTCGTCGACGGGTGTCGTCACCTCGACGGGGTCGATCCAGGCAGATCATTGGCACGACCGTGTCACGCGCTCCGGCGGTGAATCGACCTCGTTCTTCTACCAGTTTGGCCCGCTACTCGGCGCCGGTGGTACTTGGGACACGGCACCCGCTCTGGAAGGCCAGGCCCTGGGGATCACGATCAACCTGACGGGCGGTGGCACGCAGTTCGTTGACCAGATTGGTCCGATCGCCGGATTCTTCGGCTGGACCTCCGATGCCCCCTTCGATTCGTTCACAATCCAAGCCGGTAACCACGAAGGCGTCGCCGAGACCTTCGACCTGGGCAACTTGAGTATGTCCTTGTCGCTCAACACGACGCCGCTCGATCCAACGCCGACGCCCGAGCCAGCCACGCTGCTGCTCGTCACGACGGCCCTTGCCGGCGCCCCGTTTATCCGACGCAGGTTCTCCTTCGGCGCCTAGACCTCGACGTACCGGGGATGGCTATGGCCGAGCGCCACAGCCATCCCCGCGTTTCATGCGACCTGCGTCGTCAGGAGATGTTGATGACGATCGATCCCTTCCTTGCCGCCCTCGCGGCCCAAACCCGACTGCTTGAAGCCACCGAACGGGATCTCGTGCGTGTAGCCGGGCGCATCGCTGACGCCGATCAGCCCGGACTCGAGGCGCTCGCCAGGCTCAGCGCTCGCTCGCGGGCCACGGCCATCTCTTCCATCGCGTCGAGCAGAACGGTGGGGGCGTAGAAGAAGCCGCGCGCCCGGACACCGTCGGTCAGCGGATGGCCACCGGTCGCCAGCCAGGCGCCGCGCCGCACGGCATCCTCCACCAACGCATGGATGCGAACCCTCGCCAGGGCACTGATGAACGGGCCGACCTGCACGCCGTGCTCGAAGCCCCGCCCGACCCGTACCGCCCGCACGGCATCTTTCCGAGCCTCCTCGAGCCGCTTGCCGTTCTCGGTGGCGATGAGGCGCGCGAGGACGTCCCGGCGCTCAGCACCTGAGCCCGCTCTCGCGCCAGCTGGGTTCACCGCTCCCGGAACGCACCGTGGGCCGCCTCGACGGCGCATTGCGCCGCGCTCGGCCCGGCATCGCTGACCGTCGAAACGACCGTGCTGTCGGCAGGATTGACGACGTCGAAGGGCGCCGCCGCGGGCGTGCACCCACTTGCCATCGATGTACATGCGCGCGGTGTCGGACGTCATGACGCCTCGCCTGACGTGGTGGCTCTCGGTCGGATGCCCGGCCCTCGTCCGCTCGATCGACCACGGGGCCCGCTCCTGTTCTTCCGGAACGGATTGCCGTCGGAGCTCCAGTTGAACGACGAGGAGTATGACGAAGTCGGGGTCCTGGCAGTTGCGGACCTCGACGGCGGCGCGATATTTCCCGATCGCCTCTTCTCACGATGGTCCTGCCCGCGATGTGGCCGCGCGCTGCGGGAACGGCTGGTCCTCGATGTGGACGCCGACAACGGCGGTCTTGACCACCATCGACGCGATGCGGGTCATCTCGGTCATGGTGAGGAACCCCAGACGGATGAGGCGAGAAGAGGCTTCGGAGGTCCGTCACCTTTGGAGGGTCATCGTCAAAACCCCGCGGACACGTCGGGCCGATCGTAGATCGCCATCAGGGTGCCCGTCATCGTCGCGATCGTCTTCTCACGGCCGTCGGTCACCGCCACGACGTCGGCCGTGCACACGGTCAGCGTCTTCCCCGGCTTCATCACGCGGCCGCGCGCGATCATCCGCTCGCCGGCGGCGGGCGCCAGGAGGTTCACCTTGTACTCGACGGTCAGCACCGACGCCTTCGCGGGCATCAAGCTCAGCGCGGCGTAGCCGCAGGCGCTGTCCGCGATGATAGTGATCACTCCCGCGTGCAGAAAGCCGTGCTGCTGGGTAAGATCACCCCGGTAAGGGAGCTCGATGTCGATGGCGCCGGGGGCCACGCCGGTCAGATGCGCCCCGATGGTCGCCATCACCGTCTGGCGGGCGAAGCTGGCCCGGACGCGTGTGTCGTACCCGGGGTCCGGGGGCTCCCACGACGAAGGCATGTGGATGGTATACCGTATGTGCGTACCAGGAGGAACGCCATGACCAAGACCTTCGATCGGGCAGCCCAGGCCGTCGGCAACATCGTCGCTCTCGAGCACGTCAACGTGAAGATCCCGTCGCAGGTGACGTCCACGGCGTTCTACGTGGTGGCGATGGGCTTCACCCGCGACCCCTATCTCATGGTCGGGCTCGAGAACATGTGGATCAACATCGGCCAGCAGCAGATCCACGAGCCGACCGGGGGGCCCGACGTGCTCCGAGGCGTCATCGGCATCGTCATGAACGACCTCGAGGCCCTGCAGGCGCGCCTGGCCGAGGCCAAGGCCCCGCTCGCCGACACGAAGTTCAGCTATGCCGTGGAGAACGGCCACGTCAACGTGACGTGCCCCTGGGGCAACAAGTTCCGGTGCCACCTGCCCGATCCTCAGTACGGCGACATGACGCTCGGCATGCCCTACGTCGAGTTCACGGTCCCCCGAGGCACGGCCCCGGGCATCGCGAAGTTCTACGAGCGCGTGATGGGCGCGCCGGCGCGGGTGGATACGATCCGCGGCGAGAAGGCCGCCCGCACCAAGGTCGGGCGCGGTCAGGAATTCATTTTCCGGGAGACGACGGAGCCGATCCCGGCCTACGACGGCCACCACGTCGCGATCTACATCTCGGACTTCGCCACGCCCCACCGCTGGCTGGTGGAGCACGATCTCGTCTGGCAGGAGAGCGATCCCTATCAGTACCGCTTCACGAAGATCGTCGATCCCGACAAGCCGGGCGAAGTTCTCTTCGAGATCGAGCACGAGGTCCGGAGCCTCACCCACCCGATGTACCTGCGGCCGTTGATCAACCGCAACCCGGCCCAGCGGCAGCGCACGTACGTGCGAGGACGTGACGCCTTCGCAGGATGACGGAGGCGATCGACCAGCGGGTCGCCGAGGTCCTCCTGGGCCTCGGCGTCCCTCACGACGTCGTCACCATCGACCCCAGCTTCGCCGACACCGCCGCGTTCTGCGAGAAGTACGGCGTTCCGCTCGAGCACTCCGCGAACACCATCATCGTGGCGTCGAAGAAGGAACCCCGACAGTACGCGGCCTGCGTCGTGCAGGGCACGCGACGGCTCGACGTGAACCACGCGGTGCGGAGGCTGATGGCGGTCTCGAAGGTCTCGTTCGCCACCGCTGACGAGACGAAGGCGCTGACCGGCATGATGATCGGCGGCGTCACGGTGTTCGCGCTGCCGGCCGACCTGGCGATCTACGTCGACGACAAGCTCATGGCGCTCGACTGGCTGATCCTCGGCGGCGGCAGCCGAGGATCAGCCAGACGAGCGCCATGAGCTTGTCGTCGACGTAGATCGCCAGG
>Ga0099791_10000117_pt1 | contig 26030 bp, 18 predicted proteins | sample Rivendell_Oct201_7_FD_77318 | JGI IMG/M metagenome (GOLD analysis project Ga0099791, IMG submission 77318) | Vadose zone soil and rhizosphere microbial communities from the Eel River Critical Zone Observatory, Northern California to study diel... | ecosystem: Environmental > Terrestrial > Soil... | reverse complement strand
AGAGCTCGAGCACGATTCCCGCGGAAATGCCTTTTCCGACAGCCAGATCGACCAGATCGAAAAGGAAGTCGAGTGTGAGCAGAAAGATGACGATGCTGAAACCGATCAGGAACGGGAACAGGTGCTCGCGCAACACGTACCGTTCGAGTATTCTCATATGGCCCTACCTTTTAACACATTTCAGGCCGAACCGGCGTCCGTTCCGGGGGTTCAGAAGTTTACGTGACGGGCCGCAGGACCCGGTCAATCCTTTCTGTTCCAGAGCAGACCGTCATATTCATGATTCGATACCCCAAACCCGGTACCATTCTCTGTGTTTGCATCGCCTTAGGCGCCCTGCTCCAGAGCGGGGTCGCCCGGGCCGGGCTCTGGGGATACCGCTCGACGCGCTATCCCATGTACGGGGACGGGTCTCTCGCGGGGACCCACAGCGACGTCCCTCCGGGCTGGTCCATGAACCAGCTGGATCCCAACGGGATGCCGGGGCCCGCGATCCGGGACCCCTATATCAGCATCGATCCCGCCACCGGACGTGTCCGCGAGAACTACCTGCAGGGCGGTGTCGAGACACAACCTCCGCTCGTTTCCGATTTCGAGTCCTACGGGAACCTCCTCAGCCAGCGTAGCTATCGGAAGCTCTGGAGGGATTCTTCGCGTGAGACCCGCTCGATCTCGCGCACGGGGGCGAAACGGGCCAGCAGCCTGCTTCACGTCGAGCTGCCCGCGATGTTCAAGGTCCCGGGGCCTCTCAAGGGAATCCTCGGAGACGGCAGGCCCAACATCGATGTTTCCGGAAGCGAGACGATCACGCTGAGCGGCGTCAGCGACTGGACCGTGCGTCCCAAGGGCTCGGTGGAATTCGAGCACAAGCGCCCGAGCGCCTTCCCTTCGCTCGAGATGAAGCAGGACCTCCAAGTCAATCTCACCGGCTCGATCGGCGACAAGATCAAGGTGGACGTGGACCAGTCGAGCAACGTACAGACCTCCCTCGACAACAAGGTCAAGCTCCGGTACGAGGGGGACGAGGACGACATGATCAAGTCGATCGACCTCGGGAACACGAACCTCTCCCTCCAGGGCGCGTCGATCCGCCAGGAAGGGCTCTTCGGCGTGAAGACCGTGGCGAAGCTGGGGAACGTGGACCTCGTCACGATCGCGAGCAAGCAGGAAGGGAAGAGCGAGACCTCGCGCTTCACGCCCTCCGGCGAGAGGCGGCAGGTCAAGATCCCCGATCTGGATTACATAAAGCGGACGTACTTTCTCATCAGCGACCATCCCATGACGTGGAACCGCGCGTCCCTTCGCGTCTTCAAGGACAACGCGAACGCCTCGGACGTCGCCATCGAGAGGAAGGGGCTGGTCCGGCTCGACCCGACGCAGGACAGCTTGAGCACCCCCCAAGCCCGCGGCTCCTTCACGGTTCTCCAGCCCGGGGTGGATTATGAGCTGATTTTCCCGTACACCCTCGCGGGCACGAGCACGACGGAGATCCCCGTGCTCCGGATGCGCAGCTCATTGAATACGACCGACTTGCTCGCGGTGACCTACGTCGAAAACATCAACGGCATCGAGACCCCGGTCGGCAATTCGGATCCAAACGTGGAAAACGCCGGCCAGCAGAAACCGGCCGGCTATTACCTGCTCAAGATGGTTAAGCCCACGGCGGAAATGCTCTCGAAGGAGCTTCCGGGAGGGATGTTCGATCCAACCCAGCCCTGGTATCCGGCCCTCCACTACGAGCTCCGGAATTTCTACGACCTGACCGCCAGGAACATATCCAAGGAGACGCTGGCGCTGAAGATCCGACGTCTGGACGGAAATCAGACCGTGGATCCGGAGGCGATCGCGGACCCGCCGTACACACCGTTCGTCGTGATCACGGGGCTCGACCAGCACGGCGTGACCGTGGACGATCCGCCGGACGGCAGGGTCGACGACAACTTCCTGGACGTGGAGAACGGCATCATCTTCTTCCCGGACTTCCATCCCTTCGCGCCCGGATGCGCTGATAGCTTCCCTGCCTGTCAGGACGACTTGAAGCGGAACGTCCTCACGGGGGACCTGGCCAACGAGAACGTCTACTACAACGAGAATCCCGATTTCACGAGCCAGACCCGCTACTACATCGACGCCCAGTTCAAGAGCAGCCAGTCCGGCTATTTCCTTGGCCGATTCAACATTCTGGAAAACTCCGAGCAGGTAAAAGTCGACAACATCCTCCAGAAAAAGGACCAAGACTACATCATCGACTACGACTCGGGGCAGCTGACCTTCACCCGGCCGCCCGGGCCGGAGCAGGTGATCTCCGTGGACTATTCCTTTGCCCCGGGGATCAGCACGGTTCAGCGGACCCTGATGGGTTTTTCCTCCTCTTATAGTCCCAGCGCGGACTTCTCCCTGACCTCCAGCCTGCTCTACGAGAGCCGGGGCGCCCAGGAGCTGAATCCCAAGCTGGGCGAGGAGCCTGCCCGATCGATGGTCGGGGACCTTGCCTCCGTCATGACCTTCCGGCCTTCATTGATGACGGGAATTGCCAATCTCCTCCCCGGCGTCCACACCAGCGCCCCGTCCACCCTGAATCTCCAGGGCAATGTCGCGGTGAGCATGCCAAACCCGAACACCAAGGGCGTTGCCTACATCGAGGACATGGAAGGGAATCGGGAATCCAACACCGTCTCGCTCTCGCGAACGGGATGGCTATGGAGCAGCATTCCGGTTGAAGAAGACTCCACGGGAGCCCAGTTCCCCTATTCCACGCTCGTGAGTGAGCATGCCCGCCTCCAGTGGTTCAACCCGACCTCGGCGCGGGGAGGAGCCAAGGAGAGGGACCTGAAGCCCGTGCTCACCAAGGAGGAAGGGTCGGACAACGAGCACATGGTCCTGGAAATGAGGGTGGACAGCGTCAGCACCTCGCGCACGTGGACCGGCATCACCCAGCCGCTCTCGCGGACGGGACAGGATCTCTCCCGGACGCGCTTCATCGAGGTCTGGGTCAACGACAAGACGTCGAACCATCTGGCAACGAATGCGCGTCTCCATGTCGATTTCGGCCGCGTGAGTGAGGACGCCTTCTGGGAGAGGAACCAGCTGCCCAATCGCGTTCTCGACACCGAGGACCGGAAGGGTGGGGTCCCGGACACCAAGCTGGACTACGGGGAGGACACGGGGCTCGACGGCCTCCTGGACGCGGACGAGCCCGGGTACAACCCCGACAAAACTTCGCCGGGATACAATCCCGACCCGAATGGCGACGACTTCCGTTATGACAACTCGGACAAGGAATCCAATGGACGTGTTCCAGCGGACGACTACTCGGGGATCAACGGATTGGAAGGAAACGCCACGGGGATCGCGAACGCCCGGCCGGACACCGAGGACCTGGACCTGAACGGCAATCTGGACGAGACCAACTCCTATTTCGAGGCGGCGATCGATCTGTCCGACACGGCGTACGTGGCCGTGGACGTCCAGCGGGACTATCCCGGCAACCCCGTCGTGAAGCCCGGAAACGGATGGCGCCTGTTCCGGATCCCTCTCGACAGCCCGGCGTTCGTTCGCCACGGCGGCCCGAGCTGGGGGGACGTGAAGCACGCTCGGCTCTGGCTCAGCGACATGACCGGTCCGATCAGCATCCAGGTTGGCGGGATCGAGCTGGTGGGGAGCCGCTTTCTGGCGTCGCCTCTTCCGAATTCCTACAAGACGCGGGCGGACTCGGTCGTCTTCGATGTGAAGGTGAGGAACAACAAGGACGATGCTGGGGGCCCCGCATTCTATAAGTCTCCTTTCGACGTTCCCAACGCGGTCGGCGGAACCGCGACGCGCCGGGAGCAGTCCCTGGCGCTTGCCTATGACAATCTCCTGCCCCGCGACTCGGTCTTCGCCTTCAAGACCTACTCCGACAACGGAAGCGGCATCGGCTACACGCAGTACCGCGACATCCTCTTCTACGCGCACGGGGATCCCGGCGTGGATGCGGACAGCCTCCGTCTCCTCGCGCGGTTCGGACCCGATACGGTCAACTACTACGAGTACAGCCTGCCGGTGCGGAATGGCTGGCAGGACGTGCGGATTCCGATGCAGATCCTCTCGCTCTTGAAAGAGTCGAGCAGCGATCGCGTGAAGATCGATTCCACGACCTCGGCCGACATCGGCGCACGCTACACGGTGGTGGGGAATCCAAGCTTCACCCGCGTGAACCGGATCACCTTCGGACTCACGGTCTACGACCGCACCTACGCGCCCGTGGAGCGGGGGCCGGGCGAAGTCTGGATCGACGAGCTGAGGCTGGACGGCGTGCGGAAGGACGTCGGAAAGACCGGGAATTTCTCCATGCAGGCGAACTTCGCGGACGTGCTTCAGCTGAACGGAAGCTATGCCAAGCAGGACCAGGACTTCTTCCGCGTCGGATCGGGAGTGAACCAGGGGACCGGCCTGAACCATACCGCCTACACCGCCTCCACCACGCTCTTTCTGGACAAGCTCCTTCCTTTGAGCGGCCTTCAGCTCCCCGTGCGGATCAACGTGAACCATTCCGAGGACGTTCCGAAGTATCGAACCGGATCGGACGTGATCCTCGACAAGACGCGCTCGAGCATCGAGACCCGGAGCTCGGACAACCAGTCGATCGATTTCTCCTATAGCCGCACCGGGGCCAGGACCGGTCTCACCCGCTACACGATCGACGCGATCACCGGGGCGCTGGCCTACAGCCGGCGCGCGACCGTGGATCCGACCGGAAGGGACTCCCAGTGGGTCTTCACCACCAACGGCACCTACAACCTGCCCCTGGGCGGGGGCCCCGGGATTCCGCTTCCGATCTCGAAGGGGCTGCGCTTCAAGTTCCTGCCGGACGTGGTGACGCTCGGCGCGGACTGGTCCGCCGCGCGGAACGCCTCCTACAGCCGCTTCATCCAGGGGACCCAGGATTCCTCGGTGGCTCGCGCCGACAACTCGAGCCGGCTCCTGACGCTGCGTCCCAGCGCCACGTATCTGCCGCTGCGCGGGATCACGACCGAGTACCGACTGACCTCGCAGCGGGACATGGTGCAGCGCCAGAGCGGGCTCTTCAGCAACGTCGGAACCGAAGTGGATCACCGGCAGGATCTCAACCTCACCTGGGCGCCTCGGCGGGTGCTCTTCCTCAATCCGAGAATCTCGCTCAGCGGCAGCTACCACGAGAACGCGGGGGCGAGCGTGCGCTTGAGCTCGAGCGATCCCCTGGGATTGAAGAACATCGACAACAACGGCCAGGTGATCGCGACGACCGGAATCCCCCTGTCGCGGTTCGCCCACCAGTTCCAGTCTTCCGGGTCCGATTCCGGTGGCGGCAACGCGCTCCTCTGGCCCGTCCGCTTCCTCCTGGGCCGCATGCAGGACGTCCAGACCACCTTCTCGTTCAAGCGGAATTCCAGGCTCACGCGCGTGAGCGGAAGCCCCGGCTTCGCGTTCGTCACGGGCTTCACCCAGAAATTCGATCCGTCCCTGCTCCGTGCCACCAACTCGAACCTGACGCAAAATCGAGAATACGCGACGCACGCCAGCACGACGATCCAGCCTCTGCCGCGGCTCACCGTCGACGTGCTGGGAGATCACCGGCTCGTGTACACCGATCAGCTCGTTGGAATCCGGCGCGGCTATGCGCTCGTCTGGCCCGACCTGAATGGCCGGTGGCTCCAGCTCCAGCAGACGCTCGGGCTCGAGGAAATGCTCAGCTCGCTCGTTGTGAGCTCGCACTACTCCCTGCGCACCGACGAAAATGGTCCCAAGGGAAAGGCCTTCGACACGAGCACGAAGACGACGACCTGGGGGCCACTCCTCCGGTGGGAAGCGTCCTTCCGGAACGGAATACGCGCGGATGTGGGCACGTCGGCGACGAAGAGTCAGGGCCTCGATCAGACGCTCGGCGGAGTCACGCGCACCCACCTCAGCAAGAACCACGACGTCCGGCTGACCAAGACCTATCCGGCCAGCAAGGGAATCCGCTTCCCCTGGAGCAAGCGGCGTGTCAAGCTGCCCAACGACGTCAACCTGAACCTCACCCTGGGAATCGCGCGCGACACGCAGCAGACCGAGCGTGCAGGGATCCCCCCCATCATCGAAACGGATACCAAGCGCCTCAACGTGGCGAGCGGTACCACGTACAACTTCACGCCGTCCATCACCGGAGGCTTCGATCTCGCGTTCCGCCAGACCAGAGACTACAAGCAGAACCTCACGCAGCGAGGAATCACGATCTCGGTCAACGGGCAGTTCCGCTTCTAGCATCCGCCTCCTCGCGGCCGTCCTTCTCGCGCTGTCCCTTCCCTCGTGCGGCCGCCAGGCCGCGGCGGCCTCGTTCGACGGGAAGGCGGCGTTCGCCCTTCTCACCCGCCAGTGCGCGTTCGGCCCACGCGTTCCGGGCACGGTGGCACACGACTCGTGCTTCGCGTGGATCGTGGGGCGCTTCCAGGCGCTCGCCCCGGTCGTGCAGGTCGACACCTTCAGCTACGACTCTCCGGAGCTCGGCAAGGAGGTGCGGCTCATGAACGCCGTGGCGCGCTTCCGGCCCGAGGCCAAGCAGCGGATCCTCTTCGGGGCCCACTGGGATTCCCGCCCGTGGGCGGACAAGGACCCCAATCCCGCCCGGCGCACGCGTCCCATCCTTGGCGCGAACGACGGCGCCTCCGGGGTCGCGGTTTTGCTCGAAATCGCGCGCGTGCTCCGGAAGACCGGGACCCCGATCGGGGTGGACCTGGTCGTCTTCGATGGGGAGGACCTGGGGACCGAGGAGGACCCCAGCGGGTACTTCCGCGGCTCGAGCCGCTACGTGGAGACGATGGGAGAGGAGCGCCCGCTCTTCGTCATCGTCATCGATATGGTCGGAAAGAAGGACCTGACGCTCCAGTGGGAAGCCAATTCGCGCGAACAGGCATCCAATATCGTGGACCTGGTCTGGCAGGAGGCGAGGGAGCTGGGGATCCGTAACTTCAAGTCGAGTCCGGGGCCGAAGGTATACGACGACCATATTCCGTTCCTGAACGCCTCGATTCCGGCCATCGATCTGATCGACCTGAACTTCCCGGAATGGCACACGACCTCGGACACACCCGCGGTCTGCTCCCCGCAGAGCCTGGAGGCGGTGGGAGCGGTGCTGGTAAGCCTCGCAACCAAGGCTAGTTTCCTCTCCCGCTGAAATTTCCGCTTGATCGGGCGCTCCGCCACCGGCTAAGTTGACAGGTCCGAGTGGACCCGCAGTCCACTCGAACTGTTTAGGCGCTGGCCCGGACATGGGTCGAGCCCGGGACGGACCGCATGGTGGAACGTGGACAACTGAGGGAAGAGCTTACCCGACGCCTCCAGGCCCTCCTCGGCGAGGAACTGTTCGACCTCTGGGACCTGGACCTGGCCTCCCAGGCGGGCCGGACCGTAGTCCGGATCGTTCTGGATCGGCCGACCGGCGTCACGATCGCCGATTGCGCATACTGGAACAAGAAGATCGGCCGTTATCTCGAGGCCGAGAACGTGGTGCCCGGCAGCTATGTGCTCGAAGTCGGGTCCCCCGGGATCGAGCGGACGCTTTCGCGACCGGAGCATTTTTCGCGATTCGTCGGCCGCAGCGTGGAGATCCGGCTTCACGATCTCCACGAAGGGCGGCGCACGTTTCGCGGCGAGCTGCGTCAGGCCGGAGACGACGCGATCCTGGTCGAGGATCCCGAGGCTGGGGTCGTATCGTTGTCGTACGCATGGATCAAACACTCGCACGTCGTCGCCGACCCGTGGGAAGGCTCGCGCGCCAGGGAGCGACGGCCGAAGGGATGAGTATCGTGGCAAAGGAAACGCAAACAAGAGGCGTCAACTACGAGCTGATGGAAGCGATGGCCCAGATCGCGCGCGAGAAGAGCGTGGACAAGGCCATCCTCGTCGAGACGCTCGAGGCGGGACTGCTCTCGGCCGGGCGCAAGCGCTTCGGCCAGACCGCCGATATCCAGGTGAAGTTCGACGAGCCCAGCGGAAAAATCTTGATGCGGCTCAAGCGCCGCATCGTGGAGGACGCCGAGGATCTGGCGCAGGAGATCGATCTCGAGGAGGCGCAGCAGTCCGAGCCGGACGCCAAGATCGGCCAGGAGTTCATCCAGGAGCTGACGCTCGAGGATCTGGGAAGGAACGCGATCGCGGCCGCCAAGCAGGTGCTGGTGCAGCGCGTGCGCGAGGCGGAGCGCGAGCGGATCTACGAGGACTACCACGACCGCGTCGGCGAGATGGTGCGCGGCACGGTGCAGCAGGTCGACCGCGGCAACATCTACGTGAAGCTCGACCGCTCGGAGGCCATCCTGCCTCCGCGGGAGCAGATCGCGCGCGACCGCTACCACCAGGGCGACCACATCAAGGCCTACATCATCGCGGTCGACAAGCTGGCGCGCGGCCCGCAGATCATCCTCTCGCGGACCCATCCCGAGTTCCTTCGCCGTCTCTTCGAGGCGGAGGTGCCGGAGGTGGCCGAGAAGATCATCGAGATCAAGGGGATCGCGCGCGAGCCCGGCTCGCGGGCCAAGGTCTCCGTCGTGTCGAACGACGACAAGATCGACGCGGTGGGCGCGTGCGTCGGCATCAAGGGATCGCGCGTGCAGGCCATCGTCCGGGAGCTGGGGGGCGAGAAGATCGACATCGTGCCCTGGAGCCAGGACCCGGTGGTCTTCGTGACGCGCTCGCTCTCGCCCGCGAAGGTCCTGGAAGCGCAGATCGTGGACAAGGATCAAAAAGTATTGGTCTCGGTCGCGGATGATCAGCTGTCGCTCGCCATCGGAAAGGGCGGCCAGAACGCGCGCCTGGCGGCCAAGCTCACGGGCTGGAAGATCGACCTGATCTCCAAGAGCGAGCGCGACCGCCAGAAGGAGATGGAAAAGCGCTCGCGCATCGACATCGAGGAGCTGGAGGCGGCCGGTCCCAAGCTGCGCGAGAAGCTGATCCGCGAGGGGATCGAGACGGTGCAGGACCTCCTCAAGGCGTCCATGGAAGAGATCCTCGCGATCCAGGGAATCGGCGAGAAGACGGCCGAGAAGCTGATCGAGGAGGCCAAAGCGTTGCAAGAAAGGCGCGGGAAGGAGCTGGCCGCGGAAGCGGCGAAGGCTCAGGCCGAGGCCCTGGCCGACCAGGAACCCCGGCTCACCGATTCCGCCGAGCCTCTGCTGGAGGCTCCGGACGAGATCCCGGGGCCCTTGCCTGAATCGCCCGAGGCCGAGGCGATGAAGATCGTGCGGGGCACGCCGAAGAAGGCAGGCGCCATGCTCGAGGAGAGCGCGCGTCTCCGCAAGGGGGCCGAGCTGGAGGAGGACGAGGAGGTCGCCGAGCGCGTCGAAGCGGAGGAGGACTTCGCGCCCGAGGAAGCCGCCGTGACGGAGCGCGACCCGGAAGACCTGGGTGCGGTGCCGCCGGCGCGCGTGATCGTGGCCGAGGCGCCCGAGCAAGAAGCCGGCGAGGACGAGGACCAAACCAAGGAAACGAGGGGAGATGCCAGCTAAGAAACGCCGCGTGTACGAGGTCGCCAAGGACATGGGTATGTCCAGCGAGGCGCTCGTCCATATCCTGAAATCGCTCTCCGTCGAGGTGAAGAGCCACATGAGCTCGGTCAGCGACGACGTGATCGAGCAGGTGCAGAAGAAGCTCGCGCGCGAGAAGGAGGCCGTCAAGGAAGAGGAAGCGCGCAAGCGCGAGAAGGCGGTCCTGGCCGCGAAGGCGGAAGCCGAACGGCGCGGAGCGCCTCCGGGCCGGAGCCCGAACGCGCCCTTCAAGCTCGGCGGCAAGCAGGGAAAGAAGAAGAAGCGCGCCGTGGACGAGAAGCTGATTCGCGCGAGCGTGAAGCGCACGCTGGCCGAGATGGAGGGGCAGAAGCGCCGCCATCACCGCCGCGAGCGCGAGGAGGGCGCCGCCGTCGGCGTGGAGGAGGTGCCGCGCGTCATTCGCGTGAGCGAGTTCATCTCGGTCGCGGAGCTCGCGGGACAGCTGGAGGTCAAGCCGCAGGAAGTGATCCAGGTCTGTCTCCAGCTCGGGATCATGGCGAACATCAATCGCCGGCTGGACAAGGACTCGATCATGGCGGTCGCCGACGAGTTCGGCTACGGCGTGGAGTTCGTGAGCGAGCTGGGGGAGGAAGAGGTCGAGGAAGGCGTCGTGGAGGAGACCGGCGTTCTCCAGCCGCGCCCGCCGGTGGTGACGATCATGGGACACGTCGACCACGGCAAGACCTCACTCCTCGACTATATCCGCAAGACCAACGTGATCGCCGGCGAGGCCGGGGGAATCACCCAGCACATCGGCGCCTACGAAGTCGAGCTGGCGAAGGGACAGAAGATCACGTTCCTGGACACGCCGGGCCACGAGGCCTTCACGGCGATGCGGGCGCGCGGCGCGCAGGCGACGGACATCGTCGTCGTGGTGGTCGCGGCCGACGACCGGGTCATGCCCCAGACGATCGAGGCCATCGATCACGCGCGGGCCGCGAACGTTCCCATCCTGGTCGCGATCAACAAGATCGATCTTCCCGGCGCGAACGTGGATCTGGTGCGGCAGGAGCTCTCGAAGCAGAACCTCCTTCTGGAGGAATGGGGAGGGAAGACGATCGCGGTGCCCATCTCGGCCAAGCTGGGGACCGGCGTCGACAAGCTCCTCGAGATGATCCTCCTCCAGGCGGAAGTTCTGGAATTGAAGGCGGATCCCACGAAGCACGCGCGCGGCGTCGTGATCGAGTCGCGGGTGGAGCAGGGGCGCGGCATCGTCGCGACCGTGCTCGTCCAGAAGGGAACGCTGCGCGTCGGAGACGCCTTCGTCGCCGGCTCGCAATCGGGCAAGGTCCGCGCGATGAACAACGAGCGCGGCGGCCGCGTGGCGACCGCGGGTCCCTCGACGCCGGTCGAGATCCTGGGCTGGAGCGGCGCGCCCCAGGCGGGCGACAACTTCGCGGCCATGATCGACGAGCGCGAGGCGCGCGAGCTCGCGTCGAAGCGCGGCCAGCTCCAGCGCGAGCAGGAGTTCCGCCTCCACAAGCACGTCACGCTCACGGATCTCTATTCGCAGATCAAGGCGGGCATGGGCGAGCTTCTCGTCGTGCTCAAGGCGGACGTGGATGGCTCGGTCGAGGCGCTGGAGGACTCGCTGACGAAGCTCAGCACCGAGGAGGTCAAGCTCCGCGTCATCCACCGCGGCGTGGGCCAGATCAGCGAATCGGACGTGCTGCTCGCGGCCGCTTCGAACGCCGTCATCATCGGCTTCCACGTGAAGCCGGATGCGAAGGCGCAGGAGCTGGGGGCCAAGGAGAAGGTGGACGTCCGCCTCTACGAGATCATCTACGAGGCGGTGGCGGACGTGAAGGACGCCATGTCGGGGCTCCTGAAGCCCGAGATCCGCGAGACGGTGCTGGGCTCGGCCGAGGTACGCCAGGTCTTCACCTCCACCAAGTCCGGCACGATCGCCGGCTGCAAGGTCGTCTCCGGAACCATCCAGCGGAGCGCGCGCGCGCGGCTGATGCGGGACGGGTCCGCGGCCTGGGACGGCAGGATCGAGTCGCTGCGGCGCTTCAAGGATGACGTACGCGAGGTGGCGTCCCCGCTGGAGTGCGGCATCGGACTCGAGGGGCGCGACGACGTGAAGGTGAACGACGTCATCGAAGCCTACGTCCTCGAGGAGTTCGCGCGCCGGTTGTCGTGAGATGGTGGTCGGTCTGCTCCACATGGAGCTCCACCTCCCCGGCTCTCATTCCCTCAAAGAAAAGCGGTCCGTCGTGAACCACGTGAAAGAGCGGCTGCGCACGCGATTCAACGCCTCGGTGGCGGAGGTGGACCACCAGGAGCTCTGGCAGCGGGCCGCGCTGGGCGTCGCGGTGGTGAGCGGGGACGCCGGGGGCTTGGACCAGGTGCTCCGCGACATCCTCGCCGTGGTCGAGCGGGAGGACCGCCTCCACGTGCTCGACTACCAGATCCGGATCGACTGAGCCGCCCCTCCCCATGCCCTCACGTCCCCAGAGCCCGCGCACCCGGCGTGTCGCCGACCGCATCCAGGTCGAGCTGGCCGAGATCCTGAACGCACGCACGGAGGATCCGCGTCTCCGCACGCTCACGGTCACCGCGGCGGAAGTGAACCGCGACCTCTCGGTTGCGAAGGTGTGGGTGGCGTGTGGAAGCCTGAAGCGAGAGGAGGAGCCGGAAGTCCTGACGGCGCTCGGGCGCGCCGCGCCCTATTTCCGGAGCCTCCTGGCGCCCCGCCTGAAGCTCCGGATCGTTCCCCAGCTCGAGTTCCAGGTGGACCACTCCATCGAGCAGGGCGCCCGGATCGAGCAGCTCCTGCGCGAGATGAAGGAGCCGCGGGATGAGTGACGCCGCCTTCGAGGGCTTCGAGCCCTTCGTTCACGCGGGGAACGAGTTTCTCATCACGTCGCACGTCGATCCCGACGGAGACGCGGTGGGTTCCTCTCTAGGGCTCAAGCACGCGCTGCAAGAGATGGGAAAGACCGCGGAGGTGGTGCTGGAGTCCCCGCTTCCGGAGACGCTCGCCTTCCTGCCCGGTGCTTCGACCATCCGCCGGCCCGGAGAGGTGACGAAGCAGTACGCGTCCGCCTTTCTCGTCGACAGCTCTTCCGCCGATCGCGCGGGCCAGGTCCTCGCCCGCTGTCTGGCACCGAACGCCCAGGTCGCGGTCATCGATCACCACTGGGGGAACGACGGCTTTGGCCACGTGCGGCTGGTGAATCCCGAAGCCTCGGCGACCGCCGAGCTGATCTACGATCTGATCGAGCTCCTTCGCGTTCCCATCTCGCCCGAGATCGCGGAATGCCTCTACACCGGCATCCTCTCCGACACGGGCGGCTTTCGCTTCGCGAACACCTCCTCGCGCACGCTTCGCGTCGCCGCGAGGCTGGTGGAGCACGGCGCGCGCGCCGCGCGGGTCGCCGAAGCGCTCTACGCGACCAAGACCGCGCCCAGCCTCCGCATCCTGGGACTGGCCCTGGCCTCGCTCCAGACGCGAAGCGGCGGCCGGATCGGGGCGATGTCGATCTCCCTCGACATGTTCGAGAAGGCGGGCGCCAAGCCGGAGGACGCCGACGGCATCGTGCAGTACGCGAAGGCGCTCGCCGGCGCGCGTGTCGGGATCCTCTTGCAAGAGACGGCCAAGGACGAGATCCGGGCCTCCCTCCGAAGCGACGGGAGCGTGGACGTGAACCAGGTGGCCTCCGAGTTCGGAGGAGGAGGACACCGGAACGCTGCCGGCCTTCGCGTCCAGGGCGCCCTCGCAACGGTGCGCGAGGACCTCATCCGGGCGCTGGAGCGGGCGATGAACGGCGCATCCCCTCCACGTTCATGAATGCCGGACCTCCTCCACCTCCTCGATAAGCCCGAGGGCTGGACCTCGCACGACGTGGTCGCCCGGATGCGCCGCGTGCTGGGCGAACGCCGGGTCGGCCACGCCGGGACGCTCGATCCATTCGCGACGGGCCTCCTTCTCGTGGCCGAGGGGCGCGCGACCGCGCTCCTTCATTCCTTGAGCCTCCTTCCCAAGCGCTACCTGGCCTGCGCGCGCCTGGGGATCGCGACCGACACCCAGGATCGGACCGGAGCTCCCATCCGCACCTCGGGCCAGATCCCCGCCCGCCTGGAGATCGAGTCGGAGGTGGAGCGGCTGGGCGGCCTCACGATGCAGCGGCCCCCGCTCTATTCGGCGGTGAAGGTGGGGGGCGAGCGCCTCTACAAGGCGGCGCGCCGGGGCGTGACGCTCGAGGCCGGGGAGCGGCCCATTCGCGTGTACGAGATCCGGGCGGACCTCAGCTGCCTTCCGGACGTCACGCTCGATCTCACCGTGAGCCGCGGCACCTACGTGCGCACGCTCGCGCACGATCTCGGGGAGAGCCTGGGTTGCGGCGCGCATCTCACCTCGCTTCGCCGGACGGATTCGGGACCCTTCTCGGTGGAGCAGGCGCTCCAGCCTCCGCATTCACGGGAGACAGACGCCCAGGATTACCGCGCGAGCGCGGTGCGGCCGGCGGACGCGGTTCCGCATCTTCCGCGCGCCGTGCTCACGGAGGAGGAAGCGGCGGGCGTGCGCCACGGGCGCGCGCCGCGATTCGGCCCCGAGCGCCAGGTGCCCGGGCCGCTTCGCGTTCCCATTCCTCCGGGCGAGATCGCCTGGCCCACCGTCCTTCTTTCTCCCGAGGGGGAGCTCCTGGCGCTGGCGGAGGTTCTGCCCGCCGTGGTTCGGCTCCTGCGCGTGTTCCCATGACGCTCACCCCGCGTCCGATCGCGATGACCATCGGCGTCTTCGACGGGCTCCATCGCGGCCATCAGCGCGTGATCGCCGCCACGGTGGAAGCCGCGCGGGAGATCGAGGGCGGCGCCGTCGTGACGACCTTCGATCCGCATCCCGACGCGATCGTGCGCGGCGCCCCGCCGCGGCCGTGGATCACGCCTCCGGACGAGCGCGAGGAGCTGCTCCATTCACTCGGTGTGGATCGGGTGCACGTCGTGCGCTTCGACAAGGACGTGCAGGCGCTCACGCCCGAGGGATTCCTGGACCGCGTTCTCGGAGCGGGAGCCCCGCTCCGGACGCTGGTCATCGGGCCCGACTTCCGGATGGGGCGGGACCGCATGGGGGATCGCGCGTATCTGGAAGCGCTCGGACGAGAGCGCGGATTCGGCGTGCGCGAGGTGCCTTTCCTCCACGAACCGCACGGCGGGAAGCTCTCGAGCACGGTGCTGCGGAAGCTTCTCGAGGAGGGGAGGGTGGAGGAGGCGTCCTCCATGCTGGGGCGGCCCTACGCGCTCGGAGGCCGCGTCGGATCCGGCGCGGGGCGAGGCAAGGAGCTGGGCTACCCGACCGCGAATGTCGAGGTGCGCCCGGAGAAGCTCCTTCCCGCTCCCGGCATCTACGTTTCCGACAACCGCGTTCTCGGCCGCGCCGCGCACGGGCTCACGTACGTGGGAAGCGCCGGCACGTTTGGTCCGGGGCCGGTGCGGGTCGAGGTGCATCTTCTGGACCACCCGGCGCCGGAACCCCTGGGAGGAAAGTGGCTTGTCACGAGCCTCCTCCAAAGAATCCGGGAAGACCGGGTCTTCGGGACTCCGGAGGAGCTGGTTTCGGCCATGGATCGGGATCGCGCAAGGGCCGTCGAGTACTGGAGATCCCGGGAGAAGGCGCGTGAGTAGCAAGATCGTGGCCCCGTTCAGAATCCCGGTTGCAAGCTTCGCGGGCTCTGGTGTACAGTCCGTGCCGTCCAGAGAGAGAGGGAAAGTCATGGAGGTGGCCACCTGTGCCGTTGACGCCTGAAAGGAAGCGCGAAGTTATCGACCACTTTCGCACCCACGAGACAGACTCGGGGTCCGCGGAGGTCCAGATCGCGCTCCTGACCGAACGCATCAAATACCTGACGGAGCACTTCAAGGTGCACAAGCGCGACCATCACAGTCGGCGCGGCTTGCTCCGCATGGTGGGTCAACGGCGTCGTTTGCTCGACTATCTGAAGACCTCCAACGTCGAGCGCTATCGGATGGTGGTAAAGGAGCTGGGGCTCCGCAAGTAGCACGGTCCCGGCAGGGAACGCCCCGCGTTCACGCTCACCGAGAGACTCCCCGAAAACTCCCTGGTCCGTTCGCCGAGGCTCAAGGCCTTCGCGCGAGGGCAGCGCTACGTCAAAGCGTCATGAGGCACATGAGAAGGAAGGAGAAACAAGAATGCCCGAATCAGTAAGCCTCGACCTGGGGGGTCGCACCTTCAGCATCGAAGTAGGAAAGGTCGCGAAACAGGCCTCCGGGTCGGCGTGGGTCCGCTATGGGGACACCGTGGTCCTTGTCGCAGCGGTCGCGTCCAAGTATCCGATCGACAAAGACTTCTTTCCCCTGAGCGTGGAATATCGCGAGAAGACGTATGCCGCCGGAAAGATCCCGGGCGGCTTCTTCAAGCGCGAGGGGCGTCCCACGGAGAAGGAGATCCTGAGCAGCCGCCTCATCGACCGGCCGCTCCGTCCCCTGTTCCCCGACGGCTTCCGCAACGAGATCCAGATTTCCGCGACGGTGCTCTCGTCCGACCAGGCGAACGACTCCGACGTGATGGGCATCACCGGCGCGTCCGCCGCGCTCATGGTCTCCGACATTCCTTTCCCCGAGCCGGTCTCCGGCGTCCGGGTCGGCTTGGTCGAGGGGAAGCTGGTCCTGAACCCCACGTTCCAGGAGCTGGAGCAGTCCGCCCTGGACATGGTGGTGGCCGGCACCGATTCCTCGATCGTCATGGTGGAGGGCGGGGCCCGCGAGGTTCCGGAAGGCACCGTCGTCGAAGCGCTCCAGTTCGCCCACAAGCACATCGTGGAGCTGAACCGGCTGCAGCACGACCTGAAGAAGAGGATCGGAAAGCCGAAGCGCGAGATCACGCTGCCCACGCGGGACACGGCGCTGGAAGCGCTCGTGGAGAAGGAATACGGCGGCCGGCTCCGGAAGGCGAACGAGATCCAGGTGAAGGAAGAGCGGCAGGCGGAGCTGGACCACATCAAGGAAGAGGCGACGGCTCGCTTCAAGGAGAGCCATCCCGACACGGTCAAGCAGCTGCCCGGCATGCTCGAGCACATCGAGAGCCAGGATCTGCGCCGGCGCATCCTCAAGGACAAGCGCCGGGCCGACGGACGCGGCCATGACGACATCCGCGCGATCACATGCGAGGTGGGCGTACTGCCGCGGACCCACGGTTCGGCCCTCTTCACGCGGGGCCAGACGCAGGCCCTGGTCGCCGCCACGCTCGGCACCAAGGTGGACGAGCAGCGCGTCGAGGAGCTGGAAGGGCAGTCCTGGAAGAGCTACATGCTCCACTACAACTTCCCGCCCTTCAGCGTGGGCGAGGTGAGACCGATGCGCGGCCCCGGCCGGCGCGAGATCGGGCACGGCGCTCTCGCCGAGCGCGCCATCGAGCCGCTCATTCCTTCCGATACCGACTTCCCGTACACCATCCGCGTCGTCTCGGAAATTCTCGAGTCAAACGGCAGCTCGTCGATGGCGACGGTGTGCGGAGGCAGCCTCGCTCTGATGGACGCGGGCGTTCCCATCAAGACCCATGTTGCGGGCATCGCGATGGGCCTGATCAAGGAAGGGAACGACATCGCGATCCTGACCGATATCCTCGGCGTCGAGGATCACCTGGGGGACATGGACTTCAAGGTGACCGGCACGCGGGATGGCATCACGGCGTTCCAGATGGACATGAAGATCGAAGGGCTCTCGATGGACATCATGGCGCGCGCGCTGGAGAAGGCGCGCGTGGCGCGGATGCACGTGCTCGAGAAGATGGAAGCGGCGATCCAGAAGCCGCGCGCCGAGCTCTCGCCGTACGCGCCTCGCATCTACATCATGATGATCGATCCGGACAAGATCCGTGAGGTCATCGGACCCGGCGGCAAGATGATCAAGAAGATCAGCGCCGAGACCGGCACCCAGATCGATATCGAGGATACGGGCGAGATCCGGATCGCGGCCTTCAGCGGCGCGGACGGCGATCGCGCCCGGGAGATCATCCGGGGGATCACCGAGGATCCCGAGATCGGGCGCATCTACTCGGGTACGGTCCGGCGCGTGGTGCCGTTCGGCGCCTTCGTGGAGATCTCACCCGGCAAGGACGGCCTGGTCCACATCTCGGAGCTGGAGCCCCACCGCGTCGAGCGCGTCGAGGACGTGATCAACGAGGGGGACACCGTCCTCGTGAAGGTGATCGGCATCGACCGCGAGGGAAAGATCAAGCTCAGCCGCAAGCAGGCGCTCCCCGGCTACGTGGACACGGGGGAACCCGCGGCCACGGGCGGCGGCCGGTCGGGCGGAGACCGCGGCGACCGCGGACCTCGGCGGAGGCCGGAGCACTCGCGGCGGTAGCGGGGTACTCAGGTAGAGAGAATCGAGCACGTCCCAGCGGAGGCCTCGGGCCTCCGTTCTGGTATGAGGAGGATTCGTTGGTGGAGCACGATCGGTTCCGCCGGGCAGTGCTGCCGTCCGGCCTCACGGTGATCGGCGAGCACGTGGATTCCGTACGCTCGCTCTCGATCGGCGTGTGGGTCCGGGTCGGCGCGCGGCACGAGACCGGGGACGAAGCCGGGATGTCCCACTTCCTCGAGCACATGGTGTTCAAGGGAACGAGGACCCGCGACGCGTTCGAGCTGGCGATGGCTCTCGAGTCGGTGGGCGGCCACCTCGACGCCTTCACCGGCCGCGAGGTGACCCTGTTCGACGCGCGCGCCCTGGACGAGCATCTGGATCTGGCCGTGGAGGTCCTCGCGGATCTCGTGCTCAGTCCCCGGCTGGACGGCCATGATCTGGAGAAGGAAAAGAAGGTCATCCTCGACGAGATTCACACCTACGAGGACACCCCCGACGAGCGCATCCACGATCTCTTCGCGGACGTCGTGTGGGCGGGTCATCCGCTCGGAAACCGGATCCTCGGCACCCGCGAGTCGGTCCAGGCGTTCACCAAGGAGGACGTGGCGCGCTACCACGCCCGCTCGTACGGCACCTCCAATCTCCTCATCGCGATCGCGGGCAGCTTCGACTGGGATCATTTCGTGGAGCAGGTTTCCCTCCGCTTCGGCGGCGCTCCCCGGGGGCTCGTGCCGGAAGCAGGAGGGGTCCAGGCCAACGGGCGCGAGGTCGTCCACCACGTGAAGGACCTGGCCCAGCAATATCTCTGCATCGGGGCGCGGGGCCTTCCGTCCCAGCACCCCGACCGGCAGGCGCTGGTCGTGCTCTCCACGCTGCTCGGAGGAGGCATGAGCTCGCGGCTCTTCCAGCGCGTGCGCGAGCAGGAGGGGCTCGCCTACTCGGTCTACACCTACGCCGACTTCTATCGTGACGCGGGAATCTTCTGCGCCGGCATGAACGTCCAGTCGGAGCACGGGCGCCGCGCGATCGCACTCACGCTGGAGGAGTTCGAGCGCGTCATCCGCGAGGGAGTTCCGGATCCGGAGCTCCGCTCCGCCAAGGCGCAGCTCCGGGGAAGCCTTCTTCTCGGCCTCGAGAGCACGTCGAACCGGATGCATCGGATCGCGCGGAACGAGCTCTACGAGGGGCGATTCGTGCCCCTGGACGAGCTGGTGGGCCGCGTGGAGCAGGTCACCTCCCAGGACGTGCAGCGGATCGCCTCCGAGATCATCGCGCGGGACCGGCTCTCGCTGGTGGCGCTGGGACCGAGCGCGGGACCCGCCTTCGAGACGGGAGACCTCGCGGTGGGGACCGCCGCGTGATTCCCGTGCGCTATTCGCTCGATCCGCACGCGTTCGCTCCGCCGGCCTACCAGACCGAGCACGCCGCGGGGCTCGACGTCTACGCGGCGGTGACGGAGCCGCTCGAGATCCCGCCCGGCGCGGTCGTGGCGGTGCCGACCGGCGTGCGGCTCGAGATTCCTCCCGGCTACGAGGCGCAGGTCCGTCCGAGGAGCGGGCTCGCGCTCCAACACGCGATCGGCATCCCCAACGGCCCCGGGACCATCGACGCCGACTACCGCGGCGAGGTGCACGTGCTGCTCATCAATTTCGGAAGGGAACCCTACCGGGTGCGCCGGGGGGACCGCGTGGCCCAGCTCGTCTTCGCGAAGGTCACCCGGGTATCGCTCACGGCGTCCGCGGAGCTCAACGAGACCGCGCGGGGGGACGGCGGATTCGGGCACAGCGGACGATGAGGAATCTCGCCCGCGGGGGCGCGCTCCTGGGTCTTTGCCTTCTCTCGTTCGGCGCCGAGACCGCGCCCGACAGCGTCGACCTCACGCCGTATCTCCAGGCCAGGACCAAGCACCATGCGAAGGTTCCCTGGAAGGTCGGAGAGTACTTCCAGTTCTCGATCGACTGGAGCGGCCTCAACGGCGGGAACGCGCTGATGCAGGTGCAGAACATGCAGACGGTCGAGGGGCACCGCACGTGGCGGATCGTGACCAAGGCCGAGTCGAACTCGTTCGTGTCCAAGTTCTACAAGGTGCGCGACCGGGCCGAGTCCTTCATCGACGCGGATTCGCTCTACGCGAGGAAGTTCGAGAAGCACCTCCGCGAGGGAGGCTACAAGAAAGACCTGTCGGTCCGGTTCGATCAAGCGGGCAGGAAGGCCGTCTACGACAACGGCGCCTCCTACGACGTCCCGCCCGGGGTGCACGACGTGCTCTCCGCCTTCTACTATGTGCGTACCTGCTCGCTCCCGGACGGCGCCATGATCTCGATCCCCACGCACGACAACGAGAAGAGCTACGACATGGTGGTCAAGGTGCTCCGCCGCGAGCGGGTGGAGGTTCCGGCGGGCAAATTCGATTGCGTCCTCGTCGAGCCAGTGCTCAAGTCCGAGGGGATCTTCAAGGCCAAGGGGCAGATGCTGGTCTGGCTGTCCGACGACGAGCGGAGAATTCCGGTGCAGGTGAAGAGCAAGGTTCCGATCGGATCCATCTCGGTGAGCCTGACCGACATGAGACTCGCGTTCCAGGGAAAGCCGTGAGCCCGAGGGAGGAGATCGATCTCTCGCGGGTGCGCACCATCCCGGTCGCCGAGCGGCCCACGAAGGTATCCATCGACCAGTTCGCGCCGGCTCCCGATCCCCTGGCACCGCAGGGCGCCTTCGACCGTTTCGTTCCCGACATCCTCTCGGGCAAGGCGCTCCGCGATCTCGTCTCCGCCTGGACGGAAACCGTGCGGCGGCGCCGGACGGTCCTCGCCATGCTCGGCGGGCACGTCATCAAGACCGGCGTGCAGCGTCCGCTTCTCTCGCTCCTCGACCGCGGCGCCTTCACCGCCCTGGCGATGAACGGAGCGGCCGCCATCCACGATTTCGAGATCGCGATGTGGGGGAACACCTCCGAGCCCGTGGAGGAGACGCTGGGGTCCGGCCGCTTCGGCATGGTCGAGGAGACGCCCGCGCTCATGAATCGCGCCGTGAACGAGGGGGTGAAGGGAGGTCTGGGAATCGGCGAGGCGCTGGGGCGCCATCTCCTCGATGCCCGGGCCCCGAACGCCGGGCTGAGCCTTCTCGCGCGCGCCGCGGAGCGCTCGATTCCGTGCACCGTCCACGTGGCCATCGGGACCGACACGCTCCATCAGCACGCCTCCTTCGACGGCGCGATGACGGGGCAGGGCACGCACCGCGACTTCAAGATCCTCGCGGCCGCGATGCGCGACCTCCAGGGGGGCGTGGTGCTGAACTTCGGCTCGGCGGTGATGATGCCCGAGGTGTTCTTGAAGGCGCTCTCCACCGTGCGGAATCTCGGGCACGAGACGGGCGCCTTCACCGCCGCGAACTTCGACCAGATCCGCCACTACCGGCCCGAGAAGAACATCCTCGAGCGGCCGCTCCAGGACGGCGGGCAGGGGCTCTCCTTCGTGGGCCCTCACGAGCTCTGGATCCCGCTCTTGGCGACGCTCTTCCTCGCGAGGATGGGCGAAGAGCCTTCTCGCGATTCGTGAAGCGGTCCCGGTGGATCCTCGCGGCCGTCGGCCTTCTCCTGAGCGCGGTCGCCGTGTACGTGCTCTTGAAGCAGGTCAGCACGCGGGACCTCGCGTCGAACCTCCGCACCGCGGACCCGTGGTGGCTCCTCGCGGCCTGCCTCCTGACCGTCGTGATCTACTGGCTCCGCGCCTGGCGCTGGGGTGAGCTTCTCTCGCCAGTGGCCCGCGTGCCGGGCGGAAGGCTCTTCGCGACCACCATGGTCGGCTTCCTCGCCATCAACGCCCTTCCGGCGCGCCTGGGGGAGCTGGTCCGCGCCTACGCGCTGGCGCGGTCGGAGCGGATCAAGACGGTGACGGTCCTGGCGTCGGTCGTGATCGAGCGGATCTTCGACCTGGCGGCGCTGATCGTGTTCTGGGCGCTGTCGCTCCTGTTTGCGCCGTATCCGGCCTGGTTTCGGTGGAGCGGTTACCTGACGATCGCCCTGAGCGTCGCGGTGACGGCGGGGCTCTGGCTGCTTCACGCCAGCCACCATGTGCCCAGCTCCTTTGGCTCGCGGCTGAGGGCGCTCCTCCCGGCCCGGCTCAAGGCCCCCCTCCAGCGCCCGGTGGCATCCTTTGCCGAGGGGCTTCGCGTGCTCGGCAGGCCGTCGACGATCGCCTACGCGGGCTTGCTCACGCTCGCGATGTGGGTCGTGACCGGCTTGGTGTTCCTGGCCGTCGGCCAGAGCATGGGCCTCTCGCTTCCCCTCTGGTCTCCGCTTCTCCTCTCCTTCATCGTCTGCGTGGCCATCATGCTTCCCTCCTCGCCCGGATTCATCGGCGTCCTGGAGGGATCGTGCGTCGTGGGGCTATCCCTGCTCGGGGTGGACACCTCCCGGGCGCTCGCCTACGGGGTTCTGTTCCACGTGACCCAGATTCTTCCCTTGATCGTCCTGGGCGGGTTCTACGCCCTCTGGGGCCGGGTCGGCAGGGTGCGTCTGGAGGAGCTGGAACAGCCTGTGGGCGAAGGGTCGAGTAGAAAAAACTGACGACACTGACAGGCTAAAATATGGCAGGCCAAAGGTTGTAAAGCTTTTTTAGTTGACTCCGACCACCCCCGCTGCTATACTGTCCGAGCAATAAATCCGCGCTCAGAGCAAACTTAGCGTCGGCGAGTCCTGATATGGAGGGAAGGGATGGCCACTTCCGATCGAGGGCTGCGTTCGCCTTTCGGGAGGCCACGCCTTATAGCGTTAATTACACTCGGCGCCGCGATTGGTTTCACGCCTTGGGCGTGGATCGCCGGCGCACCATGGGCAGAGCTAGCGTTTCGGATTCTAGGTCTCACGGCTCTTTTTGCCGTTTCACTGGAACAGTCGATCCGTTCAGCCACACGAACCGTGTGGGAAGCCCGCGCGACGCGCGCGTTGTTCTTGTTCGTGCTCGTGTCCGCGATTTCAGCGCTGCTTTCGGTCCATAGGGGCAACAGTCTCGAAGCCATGCTGAACCTGCTCGCGATCACCGGAATCTTCCTGGCCGCCATGACGAGCGTGCGCGGGATGGGAATGCTTCGTGGGGTCGCCTTTTTCGAGGTGCTCGTCGCGATTCCGGTCGCCACGCTCGGAATCTTGCAGCACTTCCGCCCCGAGCTCCTTCCGGCGGCGAATTCCTATCCGGGACGCGCGCTCGGACCCTTCGGACAGCCCAATCGCATGGGCGGCTACCTCATCGCCATGATCCCGGTCGCGCTCGGCCTCGCCTTCCTCGCGCAGGATCGCGCGCTCAAGGCCGGGCTCCTTCTCGTGAGCTTCGGCCTCGTGTTCTGCCTCGCCGCCACCTATTCGCGCGGCGCGTGGCTGGGACTCGCGGTCGGTCTCCTGGTCTTCGCGGCCGCCTTTGCGCGATGGCCCGAGCTCATGCCGCGGCCCGCGATGCTCGGGCTCGCGGTCGCGTGCCTGACCTTGCCGTTCGCAGCCCTCCTCCCTTCGGTCCTGTCTCGGGTGCAACCCCGTCCCGCGTCCGGGCCGGCTTGGAATTTACCGATCGATCCGGAGCGCGAAGGTTCCGGAGCGATGCGGGGCGCCATCTGGTCGGGCGCGATCCGAGCCGCAATGAGCCGGCCGGTGGCCGGATGGGGGATCGGCTCCTTTCGCCAGGCCTACGATGTCTCCAAGGACGCGACGATGAAGCGGCTCGAAGCGGAAGGCGGACGCACGGCGGATCAGGCTCACAATCATTATCTAGGCATTCTGGCGGAGCGTGGCGTACTGGGTCTCGCCGCCTTCGCCGCTCTCACCGCGCTGACCCTTGGCGCGGCGGCCATGGCCATGGCTTCCGGGACGCAGGCGATGGGACGCGTTCTGGTAGCCGGCCTGGCCGGGTCCGTGGTGGCGCTCCTGGCTCACGGACTCTTCGACGACAACCTCGCGCTCATCCCGCACGGGACGCTTCTCTTCGCCGGCCTCGGCCTTCTCGCTGCGGCGCCAGCCACGGCACGCCGGGTATCCGGGCCGTCACGCGTGACCGCCCGCGCGGGTCTTGTCGCGGCGATCGTGGCGGCGGGGATCTCGGTCCTGAGCTTCGGGGGCCAAAGCTTCGCGCAAGCGACTTCCTCCGCGGCGTCCGCGGGGAATCCGGAGGGAGCGCTGGCCCGGTGGCGCACCGCCACCCGTCTCGCGCCCTGGCGCGGGGAGTTCGCCGTGTCGCGCGCGGAAGCGGCCGAGCGTCTGGCGTCAACGGCAGCCAACGTCCCGGCGCTCCGGGAAGCCGAGGGCGCCTATCGGAAGGCCATCGCGATCAACGGAGCCGACCCGGTGACTCGTCAGGAGCTCGCGCGTCTCTACCTCGCGCACCCCCACGTGTGGGGAAACCGGGGGACGGGCCTGGCGCTCGAGCAGCTCCGGATCGCGGTGGCGCAGAATCCCTACTACGCCGAGATCCAGAACGACCTTGGCGTCGCGCTGCTCCGCTCGGGCCATCGCCCGGAAGCGCGCGCGGCCTTCGGTCGCGCCGCCCACGGCCGTCCCGGATTCGTCGATCCGCTTCTCAACCTCGCCGCTCTGGCCATCGAGTCGGGCGACCGGGTTGAGGCGCGGTCCTGGCTCGAGCAGGCGCTCCAGCGCGAACCGAACTCGGCACGCGCGCGCGCCCTCCTCGAGGGGCTGGGCCCATGAGGATTCAGGATTCAAAAGACAAGGGGATACCCAATCCAAGCATCAGGATCGAGAGGAGGTGAGTACCCGCTCGTCGATTTCGCTGGGTTGATGGCTCGAAGCGAGTGGTTCAGGTCTCCGCTGTAGCTGGTTCGTGGGAGGACACGCAATGCGCAACCGAGTTTCTTCGAACACCGTTCTCCTCGGTGGCGGCCGCACATCCGTGAGTCTTGTCGCGGGATTCCGTTCTGTTGTCCCGCGTGGTGTTGGGGATGTGAATCCATATTCAAGGATGGAGCGCAGGAAATGCCTTCGCTCCGTCGATCTTTGCTCCACGGGTTCGTCGCGGATCCCGTGGGGCTCATCCGTCTGAGGGAGGACTGCGATGCGAACTTCAGCATTCTTGATCGTTCTACTGGGGCTCTTTGCTCTCGCATTCGCGCCCGGGAACGCCTCCGCCGCCGAACAGGGAGCGGGGGTGCTCGCCTCGAGCGCAGCGGAGCGCGCCGCGGCGGTGAGCGGCCCGGTGATCAATGTCACCCCGGCGTCGCATGATTTCGGCCGCACCAACGTGGGCACGACGACCGGCGCGTTCGACTTCACCGTACAGAACAACGGTGACGCGACGCTTATGATCTCGAGCATCACCCATAGCGGGACCGGCTTCTCGGCCACTCTGGGGTCTTCCTCGATTCCGGCGCACACGACAACGACCCTGTCCTCGGCGTACACGCCTACGGGAAGCGGTCCTCAGTCGGACAACATCACGCTCGTCACCAACGCGGACAACGGGAACTTCTCCGTGCTCGCCACGGGCCGGGCGAACAACGCTCCGGTCTTCAACCCCGCTCTCAACGCGAACTACAACGCGCCGGCCTTCGTGAATTTCACGTTGACGGCGTCCGCGTCGGATCAGGAAGGTGACGGACTGAGCTGGTCGATCGCGAGCACGCCCGCGCTGCCTGTGGGCGCCACGTTCGACGGCGCTTCCGGAACGCTGAACTGGACTCCGGAGGCCGCGGACGCAGGAAACTACAACGTGACGATCACGGTCACGGACGGCCTCGGGAGCACGCCGGGGGCGTTCACGCTTCACGTGACCGCGGACAACCGGCCGCCGGTCGCGAATCCGGGCGGTCCGTACGCCGGCTCGACTCATGTCCCGCTCGCCTTGAACGGCGCGGGTTCGAGCGATCCGGACGCGGGTCAGACTCTGACCTACGACTGGAACTTCGGTGACGGAAACACGGGCAGCGGCGCGTCACCGACCCACACCTACAACCTTGCCGGGAACTACATCGTCAGCCTCACGGTGACCGACAACGGCAGCCCGACCCTCAACCACACGGCGACGACGAGCGCGTCGATCGTGGACTTCGTTCCGATCCAGATCGTGCTGGCGCCGGGCACGCCTCCCGTGCTCAAGAAGAAAGGCAACATGCTGTTCGGAATCGAGTCCTACACGCGGCCGTTGACGGACATCGATCCGAACTCCCTGT
>Ga0099791_10000116_pt1 | contig 26069 bp, 25 predicted proteins | sample Rivendell_Oct201_7_FD_77318 | JGI IMG/M metagenome (GOLD analysis project Ga0099791, IMG submission 77318) | Vadose zone soil and rhizosphere microbial communities from the Eel River Critical Zone Observatory, Northern California to study diel... | ecosystem: Environmental > Terrestrial > Soil... | reverse complement strand
GGCTACGACGTGCTGCACCCGATGGGCTGGGACGCGTTCGGCCTGCCGGCCGAGCAGCACGCGATCGAGACCGGGCAACATCCCGCGGGGACGACGGCGAACAACATCGCGACGTTCAAGCGCCAGCTCAAGATGCTCGGCTTCAGCTACGACTGGTCGCGGGAGATCGACACCACGGATCCGGGCTACGTACGCTGGACGCAGTGGATCTTCCTGCAGCTGTTCCGGCGCGGGCTCGCGTACCAGGCGACGGTGCCAGTCAACTGGTGTCCCGCGCTCGGCACCGTGCTCGCCAACGAGGAAGTCGTCGATGGCAAGAGCGAGCGCGGCGGCCATCCCGTCTATCGCACGCCGCTCCGACAGTGGATGCTGAAGATCACCGCTTATGCCGATAGGCTCGCCGAGGACCTCGCGCTCGTCGACTGGCCCGAGGGGACGCTTACCGCGCAGCGCCGCTGGATCGGCCGTTCGGAGGGCGCCGAGATCGTCTTCGGTGTCGACGGTCACCCGGACGCGCGCATCGCCGTCTTCACGACGCGGCCCGATACCCTCATGGGCGCGACCTACGTCGTGCTCGCGCCCGAGCACGAGCTGACGCGCAGGCTGGCGACGCCGGCTCGGCGCGAGGCCGTCGTCGCGTACGTCGAGGCGGCCGCCCGCAAGAGTGAGCTGGACCGCGTCGCGCTCGCCAAGACGAAGACCGGTGTGCCGGCGGGCGCCGTGGCCATCCACCCGATCACCGGAGCTCGTCTGCCGATCTGGGTGGCTGACTACGTGCTTGGCGGTTACGGGACCGGCGCCGTCATGGCCGTCCCCGGGCACGATCAGCGCGACTTCGAGTTCGCGACCGCCTTCGGTCTTCTGATCGTCGAGGTCGTGAGTCCGGACGGGAGACTGCACGACGCGCTCGAGGCCGCGTACGTCGACGACGGCGTCAACGTCCGCAGCGGCGAGTTCGACGGACTGGCGACGCCCGCAGCCAAAGGCGCGGTCGTCCGTCGACTCGAGACGCTCGGCCGCGGCCGCGGCACGGTCAGCTACCGGCTGCGCGACTGGGTCTTCTCGCGTCAGCGCTACTGGGGCGAGCCCATCCCGATCTACTTTCCGGTCGAGCTCGCTGACCCGACCGGCGACCCTCGGCGAGGGGCCGCGCACACGATTCGCTATGACCAGCCGCTCGCGGTCGACGAGTCCGAGCTGCCGCTGCGCCTGCCCGAGCTCGCCGATTACAACCCGGGCGAGGACCCGGCCGGCCCGCTCGCGCGCGTCGGCGACTGGCGCTTCTTCCAGCGCGACGGTCGCTGGTTCGCACGCGAGACCAACACCATGCCGCAATGGGCGGGCTCGTGCTGGTACTACCTGCGGTTTCTCGACCCGGACGACGACGACAAGCCCTGGGCGATGGACGCGTACGACGCGTGGATGCCTGTTGACCTCTACGTCGGCGGCGCCGAGCACGCGGTGCTCCACCTCCTCTACGCCCGCTTCTGGCACAAGGTGCTCTTCGATCTCGGTCACGTCCGGCACCCCGAGCCGTTCATGAAGCTCGTGCACCAGGGCACGATTCTGGGCGAGGACAACGAGCGGATGTCGAAGTCGCGGGGCAACGTCGTGAATCCCGACGACATCGTGCGAGAGTACGGCGCCGACGCGCTCCGGCTCTACGAGATGTTCATGGGGCCGCTCGAGGCCGTGAAGCCGTGGCAGACCTCGCAGATCCAGGGCGTGGTTCGCTTCCGCGACCGGCTCCACGCGGTCTGTCGCCAGCCCCGCGTGGAGGCGATGGACGACGCCACGCGCCGACTGCTCCACCAAACCATCAAGAAGGTCAGCACGGACATCGACGCGATGGCCTTCAATACGGCCATCTCGGCCCTCATGGTCTTCGTGAACCACCTCGCCCGCCTCTCCGCAATGCCGCGCGAGGCGGTGCGGGCGCTGGTCCTGCTCGTCTCGCCGTTCGCTCCGCACGTCGCCGAGGAGCTGTGGCAGCATCTCGGCCACGCGGCGTCGCTCGCGTACGAGCCCTGGCCAGCGTGGGACGAGGCCCTCGCGGTCGACGACGTGATCGAGCTCCCCGTCCAGGTGAACGGCAAGGTGCGCGGACGCGTCCAGCTCGCCCGCGACGCCTCCGAGGCGGACGCGCGCGCGGCGGCGCTGGCCGCGGATGGGATCGCGGCGCGCCTGGCCGGGCGGACGGTGCGGAAGTTCGTCTACGTGCCGGGGCAGGTCGTGAATCTCGTGGTCGGCTGAGGACAATCGGATGGGGGATCGCCACGGAGACGCGCGACTCGAGCGCGATTGAAAAAACCTAGTTCGGTTCGTGGCTGAGGGCACTCATAGGATGACTCGTCGTTCATGGTTGCGGGGGCCCGCAACCACTTGCAGGCGGAACTATCGATCGGTCGCCTTCAGCTTCGAGATTCAGGCCTAGAAACCCGGCTTCCGCCTGTCATCCTGTCCATCGTCGCGGGTACAAGACCCCGGCGGGTGTCCGGGCCCCTCGGGCGGGCCGACCGCGCCACCGGAGGGGGCTAGGGTTGGCTATCCTCCCTATTTCTTGATGGCGAAGTCCGCCTTGTCAAAAATCTGGCGGATCTCAATCACGTCGCCTTCGTCGGCGGGGCACCGCTGCGCCCATTTCACGAGCTCTTCTTTTGAGTTGGCCTCCACCATCCAATAACCGCCCAGCACTTCCTTCGTCTCGATGAACGGCCCATCGGTCACCGTCGGCTTCCCTTTGGCGAACGAAACACGCGCACCGGTGTTGAGCGGATGAAGGCCGTTCAGCGAGAGAATTTTGACGGCCTTGCCCAACTCCTCATTAAAGTGGGCCATCTCTTCAACTTTCTTTGGGTCGGGCACAAAGCCGGGGTCCAACTTCTTATTGCCTCTGTAAACATTTGGAATCATCAGCATCATGAATTGCATAGGTCTTCTCCCTTTTCATTCTTTCCTGCGCCCCTAGTCGTTTGACGACACCCAAATTCGACACACATCCAACTTCGATCAGCCCTTATTGTACTCGTCGTGGCGGCGCCACCAGAGGCCCGTCTCGTTGCGCCCCTTGGGTGCGCGGTCGAGCCACTCACGCCCCTCGTCAGTGTCGAATCGATACTCCTTATCGATCCGGACCCACGGCAGCTCCTGCCGCCGCCGCTCCTTCTCCGCCTTGAGCAGATCGAGCCGTGCTGCAAGCCACTCTTTACGTGTCATAGTTCGTTCCCGGTTGTTCGTCATGAAATACATTGAGCGCGGGTATCCGAACGGTGTCAGTAACAAGTGTGACGCGATTCCGAAAGCCGCCACCTCAAATCTCGGCGTAGATCTCCACGACATTGTCCTCTGGATCCCGGAAGAACAGCGCCCGTTGGCGCAGGGGGGACGCGGAATGCCAGCTGGACAGCCGCGGAGCCGGGTGCAGTGGGACCGTCATCCCATGCGAGCCCCGGACTTCTCGGCCGCAAAGTGAGCAGCGTCGCACCCACTCGGAAGCTGACCCAGTTATCCAGGTCGAGATCGATGGGAAACCCCATCACATCCTTGTAGAAGGCGCGCGTCTCCATGCTCATCGCTGTGCTCCTCGCGTTCTGGTCGGTCGCCTCGTCTGGGCAGCAGTCTGGTGGCTATGGCATCGGGGGCATCGGGGCATCGGCGCCTCGGGCGGCCGGTGTCTGAGTCTGGCAGATAATGTCACGGGGACGGGGCCGCGGGCGGGCCGATCGCGCCACCGGAGGGGGCTAGTGTTGGGCCCAGGGGGACAATTTAACCCTGCTGTCGATCTGGAATGCCGCAGTTCGACTTATGGATAGGAGGCAGCGATGCGGACGAGGTCTGGGAGAGGCTACCGACTCTCCCGGAGAGCCAGGAGGGCGAGATCGAGCTTCGACAGTTCCAGGCCATGGCACTAAACAACCAGACAGAGGAGAACATCATGGGAGCGAAGGGCGAAGCGCTTGCGAAGCAGTTCGAGGCCAAGGCTGAGGAGGCCGCCGCCGTGCTCGAGAAGCTGAGTGAGGCGGACTGGAAGAAGGTGACCGAAGCGGAGAAGTGGTCCGTCGGCGTGACCGCGCATCACCTGGCGGGCTCGTATGAGCGGGTCCCCGACATTGCCACGGGGCTCGCGGCCGGGCAATCGTTCGGCAACTTCACACGGAAGATCCTCGACGAGCGGAACGCCCAGCACGCGAAGGATTTCGCCGGTTGCACCAGGGAGGAGACGCTCACGCTCCATCGGAAGGGCGCAGCGAAGGCTGCTTCCGTGGTCCGCGGGTTCAGGGACGAGCAGCTGGAGAAGAGGGGGATCCTCTTTACGGACGCGCCGCCGATGACGGTTGAGCAGCTGATCATGGGGGCCCTCATCGACCACACCGACGAACACTACGGCAGCATCCGGAAGACGGTCGGCAAGTAATAGCTGTGCCGTCGGCTCCCGGGGGGGCCAGCGGCCGCGGCCAGAGGCTGGCATCGGGGGCATCGGGGCATCGGGGCCTAGGGCGGCCGGTGTCTGAGTCTGGCAGATAGTGTCACGGGGACGGGGCCGCGGGCGGGCCGACCGCTCCACCGGAGGGGGGCGCGCCACCGGAGGGGGCTAGTGTTGGCTATCCTCTGTTTGCGCTCACGCTTAGCGGGGCCGAACGCCGACGGTCATCGCTCAGCGCGCTTTCCATGCGGCGCGCTGTCGGCTGGGGCACCGCGGCGATGCCGTCGATGATGACGAAGAACGAATCCGCCGCGTCGCCGATCTGCGTGACGGCGGTCCCCATCGGCACCTCGACGATCCGGGAGAGCTCCGCAACGCGACGCAGCTCATCCTCGTTGAACTCACTGAAGAGGGGGACGCGCTGCAGGTGTCGTCTCTGCGCATCGCGGGACGGTACGGGCGCGGCCGTCAGGGCCTGCTCAGCCTCGTCGGGACCATGAAAGGGCAAGCGATCCGCGGATCGTGAGTCGAACTCCATCGCCGCGATCCCGACTTCTCCTGTCCGCGTGGCTCGCCCGAGCCGGGCTCGAGGGTCGACCTATGTCCTGCCACCGCGCCGGGCCGCGCTCGCCTTGGCGGTGGACTGACCGGTTCGTGAGGGCGTCCGCGACAGCGGCTTGCGACCGGTGGGAATGCGACGCGCGCTCGCCTGGGAGGGCTCCAGCCTCCGGGCCCCAGCGATCGCGTTCAGCTTGGCCTCGGGGAGCCGAGAGTCACGCCGACTCGGTGACGCAACCAGCCCCATGACTGCTGGGGCCGGTCTTTCGGTGATCCGGCCGGCTGCTGCCATGATGTGCCGGGCTGTCTTCAAGGCAACGCGCCCAACCTCGGTCCCCACCGCCAGCGCGCCCGCCACGATATTCGGCAGCATCGGCTGCGCGGGTTTCGTTTTGCCCGCCTTCTTTGCTCCGCCCGCCCGCTTCGATGCGCGCTTGACCATCGATCGCCCTCCTCGGTGAGTAGGATAGCGGCGCGATGGTACGAGTCCCCGTCCCCTCAGTCAAGGAAGGAAGCGGCCTGATCGGCGGAGGCCAACGTACAGTCCGAGGAAGACCAGCCGCACGCCGCACGTGCCATCGATCAACCGGCAGACTGGTGGCGAACACGCTCCTCCAGAACACGGCCGACTTCGGGTTCGTCAGGCTGGTCAGTAACCCGGCGCGGAACCCCTGGCCCGGCGTCGAAACGGCGGACTAGTTACTTCCTGGGGAACTGCTCCAACAGTTCAGCAATACGGAGCAGCACGGCAAGCAAGTAGTCTCGCTCGTCCTGGAGCCGCTCAATCTCTTCGTACAGATGACCAATCTCGGCCGTGAAGGTCGCGATCTCTTGGCTCATTGCCGCAACGCGGCCACCGAAATCATCCCGGTCCTGGATTCGCTGTTCAGAGTTCGACTGGCTCCAGGGCCATATGGCGGCCACTATGACGCCAATGAGGATGGCCGCAAGCAAGAGGATCACCGCGCCAAAGAGCACTATCGCGGGATCGAACTCCATCTGCGGCTACTCCGCCGCTGGGGGGCCTCCACCAGCGGCACCCGCACGGTATCATGGCGAGCAATGGCGGGCTGACTGGTGACCCATGCCGGACGTGCTCAACGAGCCGCCGAGGGCGGCGCGAGCAGAAGCCTAGCGCGGCCTCCACTTGCTCCGTCAGAACTAGGGACCCCCGACCCAGCCGGCGTAGCCCGCCAAGATGGCGCCGCCCGCGAGAAAGACCGCTGAGGCGGGGAGCGAGAGGCTGTGCAGCCAGTGTGGCCCGGTCGCGTCAGTGATGAGCCAGGCGGCAAACCACGTGAAGCCGACCGCGGCAGCGATCGCGGCTGACGTGTACACGCGGTAGGCCCGCATCGCTCGAAGTGCGGGCGCCCGGCCCATGCGCGCCCGCTGCACGCGCAGGAGCCACAGGATGAGCGCCCAGACGGCGACTACGAGCGCCAAATCAAGGATGATCGGACGCCATCTCATGTGCCACGCTCCTCCTGTCGTCTGCTCAGAGACGACGCGGGTCACTCCCGGTAGTAGGACGCCAGGCCATTACGTTGCCTCCCCCCAGCACCGGCACGAACGTAACGCGGCCGGCGGGCAGCGGGAACGGAATGATCTCCTGCCCGTGTCCGCACCAGTTCACGTCGTGGTCCTGGACGGCCCGCCGAGGACATCCGCGCCCTCGCCCGCGTGCGCACGACGCTCCGCGGGGGCCGGGTCATCTAGCGGCGGCCCTCGTGAGCCGCGAGACGGCTCGAGGTCTAGAACCGGAACCGCTTCGTCGCCGCGACCGCGAACCACACGAAGAGCGCGAAGACCGCGAGCTGCGCGAGCTGGAACGGCAGCTCGGACTGCGTCGGAGCGAGCGCGGCCAGGGTCGGAACCTTCTGGAAGAGCTGCACCACCAGCACGAACACGTTCAGGTACAGCGCGAACACCGAGCCGATCACGTAGATCCAGCGCCAGGAGCCGCTGTGCGCCCGGGACCGCGCCACGAACACGACCGCCAGCACGATCAGCGAGATGATCCCGACCTTGTGCGACGGCAGCAGATGCTCGACCGGAAAGCCGAACCCGGTCACGCTCGTCAGCACGGTGGTCCACAGGAAGAGGGTCGTCCACCCATCGCGCCGCACCCCGGACATCATCCCGAACACGACTATCAAGCCCGAGGCGATGCCGATCAGGCTGATCACGACGTGCAGCCGGGTGAACGCCTCCAGCGTCATCCCTAGAGTCATGGTCGACCTCGTCTCCTTTCGTCGTCCGAGGGTCCGGGCACCCGGGCCATCGTAGCCGAACCCCGGGGCCTCGGCTACCGTCCGCCGATCTGCGGGGCCGGGTGCTATCATCCGGCCAGCGTTGATCGGCCCGTGAAACTCCTCCTATTCGGCGTCGCCGTGGCCCTGATCGTGGCCGCCCCCGTGTCGGCACCGGGCCAGACGCCGGTGGAGAGCGCGCGCGGCCTCCTGAAGCAGTACCAGGACGACCCGACCCGTATTGACCGCGCCCGCGATCTGCTCGAGGCCGCGGTCGCCCAGGGGGCGGGCAGCGACGTGCCGACCCTCCTGACCCTGGCCCGCGCCTGGTTTCTCTACGGCGAGGAGCGGGCGAAGACCGACGAGACCAAGGTCGCGGCCTACGAGCGGGCGCGCGATCTCGCCAAGCGCGCGACCGAGCTGGCCCCGCGCGACCCGGACGCGCACCTCTGGTACGCGATCTCCCTCGGCTCCTGGTCGCAGGCCAAGGGCCTGCTCGGCTCGGCCCTGGCCGTGCGCGACCTGCGGCGCGAGGTGGACCGGGTCCTCGAGCTGGACCCGAAGAACATCGCGGCACACATCATGGCCGGTAGCATCGCGCGCGAGCTGCCGGGGCTGCTGGGCGGCGACCGCAAGGAGTCCGAGGCGCACTTCAAGACCGCACAGCACCTGGACCCCCGGCTCACCGGGGCGCGCATCGAGCTGGCCCAGCTCTACGTGAACATGGGCCGCTACGCGGAGGCGCGCCAGGAGCTGCAGGCGGTGCTGGCCGAGAAGGCGCCCACCGACCGCCCGCGCTGGACCCTCAAGGAAGTGCCGCGGGCCCGCCAGATGCTCGAGTCCATCCGCGACAAGAACTGAGAAGGGGACGCGCATGCGCTTCTCCATCTGCGTGATGGCCGACGTGGACGAGATCGGCTTCTTCAGCCACGCCGAGGCCCTCGGCTACGACTCGGTGTGGGTCACCGACAGCCAGATGCTCTTCTCCGACTGCTACGCGGTACTGGCCCTCGCGGCTCAGCAGACGCGCCGCATCCGCCTGGGCCCCGGGGTCGCCATCTGCGGCACCCGCATCCCGCCGGTGCACGTGGCCGCCATGGCCACCCTGAACCGCCTCGCCCCGGGCCGCGTCCACCTAGGCGTCGGCACCGGCAACACCGCCACCCGCTCGATGGGACAGCCGCCCATGCGCGTCGCGGAGTACGCGGAGCACCTGCGGGTGCTGCGAGGCCTGTTGCGGGGGGAGCCGGTGGACTACATGCAGGACGGGACCACTCGCCCGATCAAGATGCTGATCCGCGAGAAGAAGTACATGAGCCTCGAGCCGCGCATCCCCCTCTACGTCTCCGCGTTCGGCCCGCGGGCCATGGAGCTGGCCGGCGAGTACGGCGACGGGGTCGTCTTCGCGATCCCGCCGCGCGGCATCGCACCCGCGGAGGCCCTCGCCCGCTGCCGCGTCGGCGCCACCCGGGCCGGCCGGAGCCTCGACGACTTCCACGCGTGCGCGCTCACCAACGTGGTCCTGCTCGACCCGGGCGAGCCGGCCGACTCCGAGCGGGTCATCCGCGCGGTGGGGCCGAACGTGATGGCCAGCGTCTACTACTTCTACGATGCGGTGCACGAACGCGGCATCGAGGTGCCGCCCTTCCTGCGGCGGATCTGGTCGCGCTACTGCGCGCTGGTGGAGGAGGTCCCGCGCCCGCACCGGCACTTCCGCACCCACGAGGGCCACTACACCTACCTGCACCCGGGCGAGGCCCCACTGATCGACGCGGAGCTGGTGCGCGCCACCTGCCTGGTGGGCGAGGCCGACGAGCTGATCGAGCGCATCCGCGAGCTCGAGCGGGGCGGACTCCGCGAGCTGATGTTCGCCACCGGGGTGGACGAGAAGTGGCGCTTCAGCCAGGAGTTCGCCCGGCGGGTGATGGCGCGGTACTAGGTCGTTCTACCACCCCTCACCCTACCCTCTCCCCTGAGGGGAGAGGGGAAGAGGAATAACAGCCCTTCTCAGAGGGGGGGTCCTGCGCTAGACTCGGCGCGCGCAAGTCGGGCCCGCCGGCCGGTTCCGGTCGCGGCCCGCCATGGTCGCGAGCCGTCCGTTTCCCGCACTCACTGTAAGGAGGGGCACGCATGCGAATTCTCCGCGTCATCGTTGCCGTCGCGGTGCTGTCGTTCGTCGCGGTCCAGCTCGGGCCCGTCCGGGCCGCCGGTCCGGTCAGCGAGGTCTTGATCGGGGAGCTGCTGCCGCTCACCGGGAACTTCGCGAGCCTGGGCCAGCAGTACCTCTGGGCCGGGCAGACCGTCGAGGACATCGTCAACAACGACTACCCGGAACTGCAGGTGCCGCTCGGCCCGGGCAAGGGCTTCCCCGGCCTGGGCGGGGCCAAGATGACGCTGGTGGTGCGCGACGACCAGAGCCGCGGCGACCAGGCCCGCACCCTGGCCGAGCAGCTCATCACGGTCAACAAGGTCCACTGGCTGAACGGCGAGGGCACGAGCGGCAACACCTCGATCATCCAGCCGCTGGTGGAGAGCTACGGCATCCCGATGAGCTGCCATCCCTGCGCCTCGCCGACGCTGACCGAGAAGGGCTTCAAGTGGTTCTACCGCACCGGGCCCAACGACGGCACCATGGTGGCGAGCGTCTTCCAGTTCCTCAAGGAGTGGCCGTCGCACGGCGGCCCCTCCGACCTCAAGACGATCGCGCTGTTCACCTGCGACAATCTCTTCTGCCAGGACAACCGCAAGATCGCGCTCGAGCTGTCCGAGAAGGGCGGCTACAAGATCGTGGCCGACCTCACCACCAAGACCGGGGCCACCACGCTGGCTTCCGAGGTGCAGCGGCTACAGGCCGCCAATCCGGATATCCTCTTCGCGGTGCAGTACCCGGCGGAGACCACCGTGTTCCAGGCCGACATGAAGCGCGCCAACTACATGCCCAAGATCCTCGCCACCAGCAACGGCGCCTACTCCGACCAGACCTGGCTGACCGCCCAGAAGCCGACCGCGGGGGCGGCGGGCTGGCTCGGCCGTGATCCCACCGCCATCGACCTGGCCAGCAAGAAGGCGTCGTGGAAGAAGGTCAACGAGATCTACAAGAAGTACAGCCGCGGGCAGGACATGGGCGAGCTGGCCATGCGCGAGATCACCGGCATGCTCTGGATGGCCGACACCATCAACCGCGCCAAGTCGGTGGAGCCCGCCGCGCTGGCCAAGGCGGCCAACGAGACCGACATGAAGCCCGACCAGATGATCATCGACTACAAGGGCATCAAGTTCGACAAGAACCGCCAGAACGAGCTCGCCACCGGGGTGGTCACCCAGATCGGCTGGGACGACGAGAAGCACACCATCTGGCCGTGGGACCTCGCGGCGCAGGCCGGCTTCAAGCCGATCTACCCGTCCCCGAGCTGGCAGGAGCGGGAGACGCGCAGCAAGAAGTAGCCGCCGACCGTGACCATCTTCCTCCAGGCGGTGGCGGATGGGCTCCAGATGGGGCTGCTCTACGCGCTCGTCGCGGTCGGGCTCGCCATCATCTGGGGCCTGATGGAGATGATCAACTTCGCCCACGGCGAGTTCATGATGCTCGGCATGTTCGGGGCGTGGGGACTGAGCGTGTCGCTCGGCTGGGACCCGCTCGTCACCATGGTCCCCCTCGCCGTCGTCATGTACGGCCTCGGCGTGCTGGTGTATCGCCTGCTCATGCAGAAGGTCCAGCGCGGGGAGGTCTTCACCCAGATCTTCGCCACCGTCGGCCTCTTCTTCTTCATCCAGAACGGGGTGGTGGCGCTCTTCACCAGCGACTACCGCTTCATCAACAAGAGCGTGCTCACCGGGCTCAGCGGAGCCAACCTGACACTCGCGGGCGTGCGCATCGGCGTCCCCCTCCTGGTGGGCGGCCTGATCGCGCTCGGCCTCTTCCTGCTGCTCTACCTGCTGATCGACCGCACCGACTTCGGCCTCGCGCTCCAGGCCACCGCGGAGGACCGTGACGCGGCCATGCTGGTGGGCATCCGGCCTCAGCGCATGTACGCGGTGGCCTGGGGCCTCGGCACCGCCCTGGTCGCGGTGGCTGGCGTCATCCTCGCCAACTTCTTCTCGGTGTACCCGCAGGCAGGTCTCTCCTTCACCGTGCTCGCCTACGCGATCGTGGCCCTGGGCGGCTTCGGCTCCATCCTGGGCACCCTGCTCGCCGCGCTCCTGGTGGGGGTCGTGCAGAGCGTGACCGCGGCCTACCTGCCGCCCGCCTTCAAGGACGCCTTCGTCTTCGGGTCCTACATCCTGATCGGCCTGTTCCGGCCCCAGGGGCTATTTGGCCGCTTCTAGCCCGCCGGCCCGCGCCGGCCGCGCGCAACAGGTGGTCTGGGTGGTCGCCACCCTCGCGGCCCTGCTCTACCCGATCCCCTTCGAGCGCAACGGCCAGATCTACTACGAGACGGTGGGCTTCCTCGTCCTGCTCAACGCCATGCTCGGGATCGGCTGGAACATCATCGGCGGCTGGGCCGGCCAGTTCGACTTCGGGCCGAGCATCTTCTTCGCGATCGGGGCCTACACCGCCGCGCTCCTGTCGATCCACTTCGGCTGGAACGCCTGGCTCGCGCTGGCGGGTGCGGTGGTGGTGTCGGTGGTCATCTGCGCGGCCCTCACCTACCCGGTCACCCGGCTGCGCGGCCACTACTTCGCGATCGCCACCGTGGCGATGTGGATGATCGCGCAGCCCATCGGGGCCACCTGGTCGCTCATCAACGGCAGCCAGGGCCTCTTCATCCCGGTGGCCGCCGGCGGCAGCTTCGTGCACGGCATGCTCACGATGGAGTTCCCCGGGCGCGGCAAGGGCCTCGGGTTCTACTACCTCGCGCTCCTGCTCTTCGCGGTCACGCTCCTGGGCGCCCGCGCCGTCGAGGCCTCGAAGTGGGGCTTCTACTTCCGCGCGGTGCGCGACGACCAGGACGGCGCGGAGGCCATCGGCATCGACAGCCGGCTCTACAAGGTGATCGCCCGTTGCCTCATGGCCGCGATCTTCGCGGCGGGCGGCACCCTCTACGGCTTCTGGGCGCTCGCGGTCTTCCCCGACCAGGTGCTCGAGGTGAACTGGAACATCCTGCCCATGATGGCCGCGGTGGTGGGCGGGCTCGGGCGGCTGTGGGGCCCGGTGCTGGGGGCGATCGTCCTGATCCCGATCTCGCAGCTCATGACCGCCACCCTCGGCTCGGGGCCCCTCGCCGGCCGGGGCATCGACCTGATCATCTACGGCGCGGTCATCATGTTGATCGCGGGCTGGCGCCCCAACGGGCTCCTCTCGCTGCCGTGGGCCGCGTGGGCCGCCCGCTTCCGTGGCCGCGCGCCCGCGTCGGTGAAGGGCTGATCGCGGTGGCCCCCCTGCTGCAGATCGAGCGGTGCACCAAGCGCTTCGGCGGCCTGGTCGCGAACCGCGACGTCTCGCTCACCATCGAGCCGCACGAGATCGTCGGGCTCATCGGCCCCAACGGCGCGGGCAAGACCACGCTGTTCAGCTGCATCAGCGGCTCGCTCCATCCGGACGAGGGGCGGATCGTGCTCGACGGCACCGACATCTCCCGCGCGAGGCCGGAGCGGGTGTGCCGGCTCGGCATCGCGCGCACCTGGCAGGTGGTGCGAAGCTTCGGACGCATGACGGTGCTCGAGAACGTGATCTGCGGGGCGCTCCGGCGCACGAGCCGGATCGGCCCCGCGCGGGCCCGCGCGCTCGAGCTGCTCGCGTTCACCGGCCTCGCGGGCAGGGAGGACGTGGTCGCGGCCGCCCTCACCCTGGCCGACAAGAAGCGGCTCGAGATCACCCGCGCGCTCGCCACCGCGCCCCGCCTGCTGCTGCTCGACGAGGCCATGTCCGGCCTCACCCCGTACGAGACCACCGCCGCGGTCGAGCTGGTGCGTCGCATCCACTCCGAGCTGGGCCTCGCCATCTGCGTGGTCGAGCACGTGATGGAGGTGGTGATGCCGCTCTCGCACCGGGTGGTCGTGCTGGACCACGGCGAGAAGCTCACCGAGGGCCCGCCCGCCGAGGTCGCGCGCGACGAGCGGGTGATCACCGCCTACCTGGGAGACCGCTACCGTGCCCGCGCCTAGCTCCGCTTCACCCGCGGGTGCGGCGCTGCTCTCGGTGCGCGACGCCCACGTGGCCTACCCGGGCGGCGTGGTCGCGCTGCACGGCGTGTCGCTCGAGGTGCGCGCGGGCGAAGCCGTCGCGCTGGTGGGGGCCAACGGCGCGGGCAAGACCACGCTGCTCAAGACCATCGCGGGCCTGCTCACTCCGCGGAGCGGGGAGATCTGGTTCGACGGCCGCCGCATCGACGACGTCGAGGCCCCGGACCGGGTCGACCTCGGCATCGCGCTCGTCCCCGAGGGCCGCCGTCTCTTCAGCCGCCTCTCGGTGGCCGAGAACCTGCGCCTCGGCACCTTCCGCGACCGCGACCCGAAGCGCCGCCAGGAGATGCTCGAGCGGGTCTTCGGCCTCTTCCCGGTGCTGCGCCAGCGCGTCGACCAGCGCGCGGGCACGCTCTCCGGCGGCGAGGGCCAGATGCTGTCGATCGCGCGCGCGCTCATGTCGCGGCCGCGCTTCCTGATGCTCGACGAGCCGAGCCTCGGCATCATGCCGCGCATCGTGGACTCGATCCTGGACGTGCTGCAGATGCTCCATCGCCAGGAGGGTCTGACCGTGCTGCTCGTCGAGCAGAACGTGCCCGCCGCCCTGGCCGCCGCCGAGCGCGGCTACGTGCTCCAGACCGGCCGCATCGTGGCCGAGGGCCCGAGCCAGACCCTGCTCGACAGCGACCTGGTGCGCCGGGCCTATCTCGGGATGTAGTATCCGGGGGAGCGAGGGTCGAGACATGGCCATCGAGCTCCGTCGTACCGTGAGGGGTGACACCGAAACCTGCGCCCGCATCATGTACGAGGCATTCAAGGGCGTGGCCGATCGACACGGCTTCCCTCCCGCGTTGCCGTCGATGGACGTCGCGCGGCGGGTCGCGACGCTCTTCATCGGTCTTCCCGCTCTCTACAGCCTGGTGGCGATCCAGCGCGACGCGCCCGTCGGCGTGATCTTTCTCGATGAGGGCGACCCGATACGGGGCATCGCGATCGTGGCGGTCGACCCCGCGGCCCAGCGCGGTGGAATCGGCCGGGCCCTGATGCAGGCCGCGCTGGAGCGGGCGCACGGCGCTCCCGGCGTGCGGCTGGTCCAGGAAGCCTACAACGCCGGCTCGATGGGGCTCTACATCTCGCTCGGCTTCGCGGTCAAGGAGCCGCTGGTCCGCGTCAGTGGCCGCCCCCGCGATGCCCCGGCCGAGGGCGTCGAGATTCGGCCGTGGACCGTCGCGGACATCGGCGAGTGCGAGCGACTCTGCCAATGGGTACACGGCATCACCCGCACCGACGGTCTGCACGACGCGACTCGTCTCTTTGCTCCCTTCGCCGCCCGACGCGAGGGGCGGATCACCGCGTTCACCTATGCGGTGCACGGCGGGATCCTCGCCTGGGGCGTGGCGGAGACCGAGGCCGACATGCGTGCGCTCCTGCTCGGAATCGCGGCCGCGGTCCCGGATCTGCTATCCCTTCACCTTCCGACCAGGCAGGAGGGGCTCTTCCGGTGGTGCCTCGAGCAGGGCTTCCGCATCGAGAAGCCGCTCACCCTGATGGCAATGGGCGAGTATCACGAGCCGCGAGGCTGCTACTTCCCGTCCGGCACCTACTGACGCGCCGTCCGCCCTAGATCAGCTCGATCCCGAAGTAGCGCTTGAAGCGCGCGTTGTACTCCGCGTCGTCGAGCGCGCCGCCCATCGCGACCCACTCCTCGTCGCTGATGCGGGCGCGCCCGGCAGCCATGCCCTCCGCGTCGGTCCCCACCAGGTAGCGCAACCGGGGACGCTCGGTGGTCACCGCTTCGAAGATCACCTCCGCGACGGTCTCGGCGCGCCCCGGGTTGCGGAAGCCGGCCGCGAAGAGCTTGCCGTTGCGCCGCATGATCTGCCGGTAGGGGGAATTCTTGTCGTAGCGGGTGGCGCCCGCGGAGTTCTCGAAGATCGCGGTCTGGATCACTCCGGGCTCGATGATCGCCACGCGCACCCCGAAGGCGGCCATCTCGTGGGCGAGCGCCTCGCTCGCCGCACCCAGCGCGAACTTGGAGGCGGAGTACGCGATCTGGTTCGGCGTCGCGATGCGGCCCGCGATCGACGTCACGTTCACGATGCAGCCCGTCCGCCGCTCGCGCATCGACGGCAGCACCACCCGGATCATCCGGATCGGCCCCCAGTAGTTGGCCTCGAACATCGCCCGGTGCTCGTCCTCCGGGGTCAGCTCGAGCGGGGTGGCGCCTCCGATGCCCGCGTTGTTGACGAGGACGTCGATCGGGCCCTGCTGCGCGACCGTCTCCGCCATCGCGCGATCGATCGACTCCTGGCGCGTGACGTCGAGCTCCCGCACGACGACGGGCAGCTTCTCGTCGCGGGCCACCGCCTCGAGCGGCCCGGCCTTGGCCAGGTTGCGCATGGTGGCGACCACTTGGTGGCCGTGGCGGGCGAAGTGGAGCGCGGTGGCGAGGCCGATGCCGGTGCTGGTTCCGGTGACGAGGGTGACGGGCATGACGTGGGCTCCTCCGGTCGCGCCATGCTGCGCCCGGAGGAGCCCGTCGTCAAGGGCGGGGCGAGGTCAGCGGGACGAGGTCAGGACGAGACGCGCTTTTCCCAGGCCCGGAGGAGCGCCGCGCTGCCGAGCAGACCCACCGGCACGATCCAGCCGGGCAGGTCGAGGCGGCTGACCCCGAGCACGAGCACCACGAGCACGACCAGCAGGATGACCGCGCGAATACCCGAGAATCCCATGTGAGCCTCCTGACCGAGAGATGGGTGGTTGCCGCTGAGGCAGGTCAGAGGGTTGCAAGCCGTACGCCACCGCGCGGGACCAGGAGATTCAGCGGCTTAGACGGGGCGCCTCCCGGCGGGCTTGTCGGAAATCGTCAGCCGGCGGGCCGCGAGGCGATCTCGCGTGTCGCCCGTCCGCTCAGCGCGCCGAGGGCTGGAGCACGAGATTGCCGTGCTCGTCCACCGAGGCGGTCCAGCCCGGGTGTACGAGCGTGCTCGCGTCGGGCTCCTCGATGATCGCGGGCCCGTCGATGACGTTGCCGCGCAGGAGCTTGCCGCGGTCGAGCACCTGGGTCGGTCGAAAGCCGGCCGCCTCGGCGAACCAGACCTCACGCCGGCCCTTCAACGCGGAGGCGGCCGACGGCCCGCCCTCGGGCAGCGGGGCGCGTCGGGGCTTGGGCGTCACGCCGACCGCGGCGAGCCGCACGTTCACCAGCTCCACTGCATCCTCGGGCGCGGCGTAGCCGTAGGCGCGCTCGTGCATGGCGTGGAAGTCTTGCCGCAGGCGCTCCACGTCGGCCGCGGTCAACGGACCCGGCGGCACGGTCACCGGCAGCTCGAACGACTGGCCGTGGTAGCGGAGATCTGCGCTCCGCAGCATGCGCCGCTCCGCGAGCGGCACCCCGTCGCGCTCGAGCCGCGCCGCCCCTTCCGCCACGAAGTCGGCGAAGAGCGCCTCGAGCGCGGCGGGCGCGAGCCCGTCCAGGCGCAGCCGCCGGGTGGCCACGAACTCGTGGCGGATGTCGGTCGCGAGCATGCCCAGCGCGGAGGCGATGCCCGGACTCGGCGGCACCAGCACGGTGGGGATGGAGAGCTCGCGCGCGAGCGCGTTGGCGTGGAGCGGCCCGGCGCCCCCGAAGGCCACCAGCACGAAGTCGCGCGGATCGTAGCCGCGCTGCACCGAGACCAGCCGCATGGCGCCGATCATGTGGGCGTTGGCGATCTCCACGATGCCGCTGGCCGCCGCGAGCGGATCGAGGCCGAGCGGCGCGGCCACGCGCTCGGCCACGGCCCGGCGGGCCGCGTCGGCGTCGAGCGCCATCTCGCCCCCGAGGAAGAACGCCGGGTCGAGCCGGCCCAGGGCCAGGTTCGCGTCGGTGATGGTCGGCGTCGTCCCGCCCAGGCCGTAGCACGCCGGCCCGGGCCGGGCCCCCGCGCTGCGCGGACCGACCCGCAGCGCACCGCCCGCGTCGATCCACGCCTCGCTGCCGCCGCCCGCGCCCACCTCCACCAGGTCGATCACCGGGGTGCGCACCGGGTAGCCGCCGCCCCGGCCCTCGCCGAGCGGGGTCACCGCCTGCGCCCCCACCTCCATCTCGGTGGAGAGCCGCAGCCGTCCGTCCTGGATCAGCCCGACCTTGGCGGTGGTGCCGCCCATGTCGAACGAGAGCACGTTGGCGTAGCGGTACGGCGCGGCCACCGCCCCGGCCGCGATGACGCCGGCGGCGGGCCCCGACTCGACCATGTAGACCGGCCGCTCCTTGGCCGAGGCCGACGTCATGACGCCGCCGTTGGACTGCATGACGTAGAACGGCGCGGTGGCGCCGAGGGCGGCGAGGCGCGACTCGAGCGCGTCCACGTAGCGCGAGACGATGGGCATCACCGCCGCGTTCACCGCCGCGGTGCTCCCGCGCAGGTACTCGCGGAACTCCGGGCACACCTCGGAGGAGACCGACAGCCACGCCTCCGGCATCTCCTCGCGCACGATCGCCGCCGCGGCGCGCTCGTGCGCCGGATTCAGGTAGGAGTGGAGGAAGCAGATCACCACCGCCTCCACCCGCTCGGCCCGCAGCCGGCGCACCGCCGCGCGCGCCGCGCCCTCGTCGAGCGGCTCGAGCACCCGGCCGTCGGCGTCGATCCGCTCCCCGACCTCGAGACTCCATCGCCGCGGGACGAGCGGCACGGGCTTCTGCAGGTGCACGTCGTAGAGGCGCGAGCGGATCTGGCGGCCGATCTCCAGGATGTCGCGGAAGCCACGCGTCACGAGCATGCCCACCCGCGCGATCTTGCCCTCGATGATGGCGTTGGTCGCCACCGTGGTAGCGTGCACCACCGCGGCCACGTCGCGGCCCCCGGCCCCGCACTCCGCGAGGCCCCGCTCGAGCGCGGCCATGAAGCCCAGGGCCGGGTCCTCGGGCGTGGTGAGCACCTTGACCACCCGCACCTGGCCGGTCTCCTCGTCGACGAGCGCGGCGTCGGTGAACGTGCCGCCGATGTCGATGCCCACCCGCCACCGGGTCATGCCTGCACCTTCCCGCGCGCGGCGGCGGTGGCGGCCGCGTCGAGCGCCTGGGTGACGGGATCCACCACGACGCCGTAGATCGCGCGGGCGCGCTCGGGGGCGATCTTGCCCTGGGACACGTCCGCGGCCACGAGCGCCGGATCGCGCGCGAGCGGCCCCTCGGTCCCGCCGCCGCCCGGGGTCTGCACGCTGACCACGTCGCCGGGCGCCATCTGGAACGTGATCTTGGACGGCAGCTCGCGCTCGGCCGGCGTCTCCGGATTCAGCACGTACCGGGCCGGCCGCGCCGCGCCGCCGCCGAAGAGCCCCCACGGCGCGTAGCGCGCCTTATCGGAGAGGATCGAGAAGCTCGGGGCGTGCCCGGGGAAGGCGTAGTCGCGCCGGACGCCGAGGCCCCCGCGGTGCCGGCCGCCGCCCTCCGAGTTCTCGATGAGGGCGTAGCGCAGGATGCGCACCGGGTAGTTGGCCTCGGTCTCCTCGACCGGCGCGTTCTCGGTGTTCTGGAAGTGCGCCTGCACCGCGTCCATGCCGTCGGTGGTGAGCGTGGCCCCGTAGCCGCCCGCGATGGTCTCGTAGTACGTGAAGTACTCGCCGGTGCCCGGGTTCACGCCGCCGAAGGCGATGTTGCACACGCAACCCTTCGTGCCCGCCACCACCCGATCGGGCAGCGCGGGGGCGAGCGCCTTGAAGAGCAGGTCGCAGAGCTGCATCGCGATCTCCCAGCCCGCCGCCACCGCGGCCGGGTGCTGGGCGTGCACCACCGAGCCGGGGCGGCTCCGGATGTCGATCAGGCGGTAGAAGCCGTCGTTGACCGGGATGTCGGGATCGATCAGGCACTTGAGCACGTAGACCACGCCCGAGTAGGTCTGCGACGAGGTGGCGTTGGTGGGCGACTTGCGCTGGTCGTCGCAGCCGGTGAGATCGACGGCCACGCGCCCCCGCTCGACGGTCACGGTGGCCTCGAGCCGCACCGGCTGGTCGGTGACCCCGTCGCCGTCCATGAGCATGTCGGCGGTGAAGCAGCCGTCGGGGAACTCGGCGAAGGCGGCGCGGGTGCGCCGCTCGGTGTAGCGCAGCAGCTCGTCGAGGTAGTGGGTCAGGGTGCCGGCGCCGTGCTGGGTGGCCAGGGCCTCGATCCGCTGCGCGCCCAGGCGGTTGGCCGCGGTCTGGGCGCGGAAGTCACCCGAGATCTCGCGCGTGCCGCGGAAGTTGGAGCGAATCATCGCGAAGAGGTCGCGGTCGATCTGGCCGCCTTTCACGAACCGCACCGGCGGGATGACCAGCCCCTCCTGGTAGATCTCGCTGGACACCCCGATGCTGCCGGGGGCGCCGCCCCCCACGTCCACGTGGTGCGCGATGTTGGCCACGTAGCCGAAGAGCGTCCCCTCGTGGAACACGGGGGTGATCAGGGTGATGTCGTTCAGGTGCACGCCGCCCAGATACGGGTCGTTGATGAGGATGCCGTCGCCGGGGGCCAGCCGCTCGGCCCCGTAGGTCGCGATGGCCTTCGGCACGATGTGGGCGAGCGAGCCCAGGTGCGAGGGCTGGGCGAAGGCCTGGGCGATGGTGCGCAGGTCGCGATCGAAGAACGCGCAGGAGAAGTCCCCGCGGGTCTTGATGTTGGTCGAGTAGGCGGCGCGCCGGAGCGTCGCCCCCATCTCCTCGGTGATGGCGAGGAGCGCGTTGCGGATGACCTCGAACCGGACCGGGTCGACGTCGGGGGCGAGGGCGCGAATCGGGGACGGAGTCGTCATGGCCAGAGCGGGGCCTCGTTCATGGTGGAGACGTGGGCGGCGATCACCTTCCAGCCGAGCGCGGGGAAGCGCACCCAGGTCTGGCTCTGCCGGCCGACGAGGTCGCGGCCCCGCACCTTGAACTCGAGGTTCACGGTGGCGAGGTCGCGGCCCAGGGTGAGGATCTCGAGGCGGATGCGCCGCTCCTTGATGCCGGGTCCGGGCGGCCGGGCCACCCGGTGGGCGTGGATCGCGCCGAAGCCGTAGCCGTTCTCGTTGAGCGCGTAGCGGATGGTGTGCGGGCTGTCCCAGAACGTCGCGTCGAGGACGTCGACGTCCTTGTCGATCAGGGCCTGCTCGTAGCGCTCGAACCGCGCGCGCACCTCGGCCACGATCTCCGGAAGATTGAGGGACAGCTTCGTGTCGCCGGTCACGCGCCGGCTTCCATGGCCTTCGCCACCGCCACGAGCGTGGCGTCGGCGCCGCGCGCGGCCAGGATGGAGAGCCCCACCGGCAGCCCGTTGACCTGCGCGCCGGGCAGCGTCACCTGCGGCACCCCGGTGAGCCCGCCGTGCGCGGCCAGGCAGGTGATGCGCGCGCGCAGCGGGTCGAGGGTCGCGAGCGGCAGGCCCTTGCGGGGCGCCGGGAACGGAGTCGTCGGCAGGCACAGGATCGTGCCCGGCGGCAGGAGCCAGGAGAGCCGGGCCCGGGCCTCGGCGCGGGTCAGCGCGGCCCACTGCCGCTCCGGCTCCGAGATCGTGGCCGCCAGCGCCAGGTTTCGCGCGACGCTCCACGCCATACGCGGGTTCTCGCGATCGATCCAGTCCTTGAAGGTCGTCCAGGCCTCGAACGACTGCAGCATGCGCTGCGCGCGCGCCCAGACCGACAGCCCGGGCGGGGCCAGCATCTCCTCGCGCACGTCCTTCACCAGCTCCGAGAGCCGGCCCACCATCGGCTGGAGCGCAGCCGCGGTCTCGTCGTCCGCGAGGCCGAACGCGTCGGCGGCCACCACGAGGCGGGCCGGCAGCTCCGGGGCGGCGGGCTCGCCCAGCAGCACCTCCGAGACGCGCGCGAACGTGGCCGCGTCGCGCGCGAACCACCCGGTGGTGTCGGAGCCCGGCGCCTGCCGCATCATGCCGGTCAGATCGAGCCGGCCGTGGGTCGGCCGGATGCCGTGGAGGCCGCAGAAGCTCGCCGGCACGCGCACCGATCCGCCGGTGTCGGTGCCGAGCGCGGTGTCGCACAGCCCCTGGGCCACCGCCGAGGCCGAGCCCGACGAGGAGCCGCCGGGCACGCGGTCGGGCGCCTTCGGGTTGAGCGGGGTGCCGTCGAAGGGATTCTCGCCGAGGATGCCGAGCGAGACCTCGTCGGTGACGGTCTTGCCGACCAGGCGCGCGCCGGCGTCGAGCAGGCGCTGCACGGCCCAGGCGTGGCGCGTCGGGACGGGATGCGCCCGGCCCCAGTCCGGGTTGCCGCCGCCGGTCGGGTGGCCGGCCACGTCGAACAGATCCTTGGCCGCGAACGTCAGGCCGGCGAGCGGGCCGCCCGCAGCGCCGGCGATACGCAGCACCGGGCCGGGCACGAAGGGACTGGTCATGTCGAGAGGTCTCCGGACGGAGACCATGCTGCGCCTACCGGAGGCGCGGCGTCAAGGGCGGCTCGCGCGACACGATCTCGCGCGTGACGCGACAGGGCGGATGTCCCCACGACGGGCAATAGGCGTGCTGGGGAATCGGCAGCTCGGCCCCGGCCACGATCAGCGTGATGTCGTCCGGCTCGCGCACCGCCGGGATCGAGCCGCTCTCGGCCGCCGCGATGGCCCAGTCGGGCCAGGCGCTCGCGCGCACGGTGGCGTGGATCCACGAGCGGCGCCAGGTCTCGGCCGCGAGCCGCCCGCGCGCGAAGAGCTCCTCGCGCACGCGGGCCCGCGTCCAGCCCTCTCCGGCCAGGCGGCGCGCGGTGAACGGCGAGAGGATCACCGCCGGCACGCCGCTGTGGAGGATGCCGAAGAGCGACGCGGCGGAGCCCATCACGCTCGCCACTTCGTCGAGGCCACCGGTGACGTTGATCACCGTCTCGGCGCGCAGGACGGTGACCGTGCTCTGATCGTGCCGGTAGCCCAGCTCGACGTGGAGCGGCGCCCACGGCGTGTCCGCCCGCTCGGCCAGGCACAGCGTATAGCGGCCCGGCTGGCCCAGGCCTGCGAACGAGACCGCGCCGGGCCAGCCCCCGCCCAGGTTGTGCATGACCAGGTGCGCCGCGCGGCCGATGGCGGCGTTGGCCGGCCAGCCGGGGCCGAGTGCGCCCCACCCCGCGTTGATCCCGAGCCGCCCCGCCGCCGGTCCGTTGACCACGAGCAGCGGCGCCACGTTCTCGTCGGTGGTCTGCACCCCGCGCAGGTTGAACGCGGGATCGAGGAGGGCCTGCACCGCGGCCAGCACCACCGGGAAGTAGGACGGCTCGCAGCCCGCCATCACCGCGTTGGCCGCCACCTTCTCCACCGTGGCCACGCCCCCGAGCGGCTCCACCTCGCCCAGTGAGGCGTGCCGCTCGAGGGGACTCTCGGCCAGCATCTCGTCGACGCGCCCGAGCGTGGGCGGCACGATCGGCAGGCCGTCGGTCCAGCCGCGCTCGCGGTACAGCCGGTTCACCGCGGCCGCCGGATCGGGGTCGCGGATCAGCTCGACGCGCTGCCGCGGGAACTCGCCCGCGCGTGGGCTGCGGCCGAGCAGGCCCTTCTCCTCCGCACGCGTCCGCAGGGTGTCGTCGATCCACTCGCCCGAGGCGCGCTGGCCCGCGGGCAGTAACACCCAGAGCGACTCCACCGGCGCGTCAGCGGGCGCGGGCTTCGCGGAGCAGGCGCGGCCACTCGGCGGGGAGGCGGATCGGCTTCGTGGTCGGATAGCCGAGGATGCCGTTGTGGGCGAACGCGTACGCGTTGGTGCGCAGCGGGTCGCCGCTCACCGCGATCATGAGATCCTCCGCCCGACAGACGATCGGCACCAGGCGCTCCGGATCGTCGGACTCCGCGAAGACGGCGGGGATCTGCCCCGCCTTCACCAGGCCGGTCAGCGTCGGACGGCCGGGCACCAGGTTGGTCCACTCCCCCACGTAGCGCTCGAGCTTCGCGGCGGGCACCCGGGCCAGCGCGAAGAGCCGCTCCTTGAGCTGGGCCTTGTCGAGCCCGCCCTTGGCCAGCGTCTCGGCCAGGATCGGGCTCAGGATCAGGAGCGGCCGCTGGCTGCCCACGCCCATGCCCACCGTGAAGAGCAGCTCCCAGCCGACCTTGGTCACGATCGCGTCGGCCAGGTACGGCAGCATCCGCTGCGGCGTGCTGCCGAACACCGAGGCGATGACCCCGCCGCCGGTATACCGGGAGATGGTGACCGCGTTGCCGGCCAGCACCCCCTCGTCCTCCGCGATCGTGCTCCAGCCGATCCGGCGCAGCGCGTCCTCGTTCTCGGCCAGCACCACCCGCCACGTGTTGCCGAAGGTGCCCTTGTCGGTGCGGTGGTGGAGGAAGCCGGCGACGTTTCGTAGATACAGCCTCCAGAACCGGCCGATGGTGGTGTTGGCCTGGACGCCGTCGCGCAGCGCGCCCTGCTCGTAGTTGAAGCCCAGCTCCTTGATGAGCGGCCCGTTCAGGATGATCAGGGTCTCGGCGCCGGGCGTGTTGCCGCTGTGCTCGACGCCGTAGCGCGGATCGGCCATGGCCTCGACCAGCGCGACCAGGATCGGCATGTACTCGGGGCGGCAGCCCGCCATCACTCCGTTCACCGCCACGTTCCAGATGGTGGCGTGGCGCCGGTCGGGCAGGAGCACGCCGAGCGACGTCTCGCCGGGCCGATCGCAGAAGCGCAGGAACTCGGCCACCCGGTCCGGAGTCGGCGGCACGATGGGCAGGCCGTCGCTCCAGTCGTTCTCGTAGAAGAAGCGGTTGACCTCGTCGAGCGTGCCCTCGAAGACCACGTCGCCAGGCGCGGGCTCGACCACCGCGGCGCCGACGCGCGCGGGCGCCTCGGTGAGGTTCCGGATCACCGCGTCGACCGTCACCGCGGCCACGTTCTGGCGCAGCTCGTCGGCGCTCTGCACGTCGACGTGGCCGGGCACGAGCGCCGTCGGCAGACCGGGCAGGCCGAGCCCGGTGGCGGTGGTGGCCGCCTGGCCCCGGAAGCCCTCGCACACGAGCGACGCGGTCGGCACTCCCGACCGCTCCGCCACCGCACTGGCCCGCAACACGGCGGGCGTGCAGCTCCCTCAGCAGGCCATCCCCGAGATGACCGCGTCGACGTTCAGCTCCTTCAGCCGGGCGGGCAGCTCGGCCAGCACCCGCTGCTCGTCGCGGCCGTGGGTGGAGCCGAAGGTGTCGTAGCGCACGAAGCGGACGCTCGGGAAGCGGCGCCCCAGCTCCTCCTCGAGGATCGGAAAGATCTCGTCGCCCCGGAAGAGATCGTCCCAGAGCTGCCCGATGGTCTTGCCCTCGAGGGTGGAGAGCCGCGGGGCGACGTCGGCCGCCTTCACGGTGCCGGCCCCGCGGGGCCACACCACCCGGTAGATCTCGCGTCCGTTCGATCCGATCATTCGGTCCGCCTCCCGGTCCTGGATGCCCCCGAGCATAGCACCGCCTGGATCTCGAGCGTCGCCGCGTCCAGCAGCGCCGGCGCCTCGTCGACGCCGCACCAGGCCGCCGCGAAGCCGGCGGCCGCGATCTCCTCCGCGGCCCACACCACCGCGCGCCGCCGCCACGGCCCGACGCGCAGGATCTCGACCTCGGGCCGCACCGCCACCGGCATGACCGTCGTCGCGGCCAGGTGGTGGAAGAGCTCGTGGGCGAGGACGATCTCCCGCACCCCGACGCCGCCGATCCGCGCGCGGAGACCGGTGGCGTCGAGATGCCGATCGAGCGCCCGCAGCGTCCGGACGAAGATCGTCACGCGCGGCGGGGGTGCGATGTAGAGCGCGTGATGGACGAAGGGCCCGGCCGCCGGCTCTTCGGCGCTCTCGTTGATGACGACACCTTCGGCCCTCAGCGCGGCCTCCGCGGTCACCCACCCGCGCGCCCGCGCCGACCGGGCGATCACCATGCCGGCCTGGCGCGCCGCGCACGCCAGGACGGGACGCGCGCCCACCGCGATGCGCCGGGCGAGCGGATCCTGCTCGATCCGACCGATCGCCGGCTCCATCCAGCCGTACGAGGTCACCGCCGCGCCTGGACCCGCTTGGCCGCCACCAGCACCAGGGGCTCGTCGGGCCCGCGGCCGGCCAGCTCGCTCGAGGCCACCGAGAGGGCGTGGTCGAGCGTCATCATGCCGGAGAGATCCACCACCTGGCTGCCCAGGACCAGGTAGGCGTCGGGCGGCAGCACCCCGTTGCCGTCGTAGCCGGTGGCCATGCCCCACAGGCGCTTGAGCTCGTCCAGCGCCTGAGCGGCGGACGTCTGGCTCACCAGCGCGTCGGCGCGCTGCACCTTGATGAAGCCGCTCCGGTCGACCACCCGCACCGGGTGCCGCGTGGTTCGGAAGACCCAGAAGCTCTTCTCCACCACGTCGGCGCTGAAGACGTAGTGGCCGCTCGTCTGGCCGGCCAGCCGCACCGCGGCCGGCTCCGTCTTCAGCGACGTGGCCGCGATCGCGCGCGCCTCGTCCTCGTCCAGGGTCGTCAGGAGATCACGCGCCCGCATCTCGGTGGCGGCCCACGCGGTGGAGAGCAACCGCTGGGTCTGCGGGTTCACCTCGATGTGCACCTGCACCGTGCCCGGGTGCGCGCCGGCACGGATCGCCGCCTCGCGTGCCTCCGCGCGGATCGCGAGCAGATCCTCCGGCTTCGGGTTCGGCATGACCCGCTCGACGCTGTCGCGCACCATGGCGAGGGCCACCCCGATCGAGGAGATGACCTCCGCGTTCTGCGCGATGCGGTACTCGGGCCCGAGCCGGGCCGCCGCGTGCGGGATGAGCGCGGAGGCCCCGCGCC
>Ga0099791_10000115_pt1 | contig 26200 bp, 21 predicted proteins | sample Rivendell_Oct201_7_FD_77318 | JGI IMG/M metagenome (GOLD analysis project Ga0099791, IMG submission 77318) | Vadose zone soil and rhizosphere microbial communities from the Eel River Critical Zone Observatory, Northern California to study diel... | ecosystem: Environmental > Terrestrial > Soil... | reverse complement strand
GACAAAGTTGAATGGATCAACGTAAAGCCTCTTGTCTTGTAGAAATCATTGATTTCTTCGGCCCTAGCAACTTCAAACGGGTAACCCCCGAGCCAATCCAGAATGTCGGGCCACAGCGACATCCCCCGTCTCTTTCGATATCCGAAGTATCGTGAGAACGGATTGCTCCACCCGATCAAATCAAGCGCCAATCCGTGGGCTACCATGCATGCCAGGTAAAGCGGGGTAATAAGAATCCGGCAGGCGAGCGACCGGTTATAGAGCACCTTCACTGCCTTCCAGACTCGCGAGGCTTTGCCTTGGTCGTTGTAGATTGCAACGAAAAGAGTTCCTCCGTCCTGAACTCGATCGCTTACATTCTCCAGGGCTTGCCACATGTTGCCCGTGTGGTGCAGGACACCCCATGAGTAAACGATGTCGAACTTCCCCAGCCGGGATAGATAGTCGGCATCGAGAACACTGCCTTCCTCGATCGTCCATCTACCTGTTTTAGGGAAAAAGTGCTGTCGCAATTCTTTTGTGCAACCGGCGCTTTGCGGGTCATAGTCGAAGGAGTGAACCCGCTCAGCGCCCAGCCGCATGGCGGCCAACGAAAACAAACCGCTGCCCGAGCCGACATCCAGGAACGACTTTCCTGCCAGCGTCCCCATTTGTAACATTTCCTCCAATGATCGCTCGGCTTCGTCGATACGCTCCTCATTCAGCGTTTGCAGGAATCTTTCCCAGTTCTTCCCGAAACCGAACCGTTCGCCACGAGAAACTTCCTGCGAGTGTGTATTCATCGCCCCTCCCGGTAAGTCATCAGCAGTTTCCTAAAATCGTATTCAGAACTCTTTTCATCTTTAATGCTGGAGTCTTGTGCAGGCCTAGACGACGCTGGCTTGATGCCGAGACCGCGCTGCAATGGGATTCTCTTTCGAGTTCCCATGACGCCAGGCGTCGAAGTTCGCGCCCATCCGGAGGAGGCGGGCATAGAAAACAGCAATTGATGTTCGGGGAGTTATGACGACGCGTCGCAGGCGCAGGAGGTCTAGTGATTCTGACTTGTTTTCCCCGCTGAGCGTTGTGAAAGCTAGCCGGATGCCCTCGTCTCTCGCAATCGAAACGACCGTGTCGTTATGATTCCCGTTGGGATAGCAAAAGACTGGCGGGACGGTCCCGCTCTCTCTTTTGAGATCTTCTTGAGATCCCCTAATCTCTTGGCGCATTCTGTTCGGCGTCACCTGGGTCATAATGGGATGTGTTCGCGTGTGCGATCCAAGCGTAAGTCCTTCTTTCGCCAGTTGGCGGAGTTGCTCCCAGCTTAAAACGCTGCCCGAATATGCCTGGCTCTCCACTAATTGAGTGCAGACCGAATCAACTATTCCCATTGCTTCATCGTCGGGGATATTTGAGACGTAGTTCTGCACGATGCGAAGAGCGCGACGCTTCTCTTCAGCGCTGCCGAGCGGGAGTTGGCCGAAAGGCGTCCCGCGGAATTCCGTTCGAGACGTCGCGGCGAATGCTTGGTAGAGCTTGTCCCAACAAAAGGCCAGTTCGGGATGGTCTGGATAAGCGGTTGGAACGAACATCGTCGCGGGCAACCCAAATTGCTTGAGGATGGGCCACGCGATTTCGGCGAAGTCGGCATAGGCATCATCAAAAGTTATCAGAACGGCTCGCTTGGGAAGGGGCGCCCCGTACTCAATGCCGTTCAAGAGTTGGGGCATACCGACGACATGATAATGACGCGCCAGATGCTGCATCTGCCGGGTAAATACCGCAGGCGTCGCACTAACGCTGCGGGAATCAACCGTGGGGGTGTCCCGCAATTCAGCTACTCGATGGTATGCCAGTATGCGAAGCACTGCTGCTCCCCTCTCTCCAGAGTTGGTTTCAAAACCGTTTTCCGCCCCTTTGGAATCAATGCGTTAACGATGGGCAAAACGAATTTCAAAATATCTGCGGTCTTTACTCAAATTGTCCTTAACTAGAAGGTTCCCGTCTGTTATGATGTTTTTGTAAAGAAGTGCGCAAAGTTCCAGTTGTGAGGCAACAAGGTTCAAGTCCGGTAGCTCCGCTGCCGTTTTTTTTGCCCGCGATCCTTTCCCAGGTTGTCTGCTACCTTTTAGCAAGTCTTTGTCCTGTAACTCGATGTCTTGTTTTCAATCACTTACGAACCGCCCTATTCTGGACAGCCAGTTGCTTCTCCTTCTTTTTCAATGACTTACAAATTGTAAATCCTGTAAGCCCTTTGTTGTGGTAACGATACGAATTGCCGGGGGTGGGGGTAGGGCATCCATCGAAATGGCCTTCACAGACTCTAGCCTTGATATAAGAATGGCATTTCTTGTTCTTCACGCATGGAATGAATAATCCGGACCGCCGCGCTAGATAGAGCCACCAATACCCAGAAGTACCTCTGGTAAGACAAGTGCGCGAAGACCGCCGATATGGCATAAGCAGTGAGGCAAAGAAAGAAACCTGTCGCGCAATAGGCGATTTCTGGATGGCTTTGCATCCAGTAGCGGCGTTCTTTCCACAGCCCGCGCATGATTACGAAAAAGATCGCAACCAAGCAGGCCAAACCGACAACGCCAGTTTCTGCCAGCGTCTCCAAATAAAGGTTGTGCCCCTTGTACTTCTTCGTTGTTTCAATCAGGCCAACGCGATTGGCATATGCTGTCGAGTAATATTCGGCAAAATGCCCGGGGCCAACTCCAAAGACAGGGTGATCCAGGAACACATGCCACGTCGCGGCATTCAATGCGTAGCGATGTAGTGCGGAACTGTCTGGCGCTCGGTAAGTGTAGTCTTTCTTGAATAGCAGGCTATTCAAATGCTCCAGAGTCGCCATCCTGGTGACGACCGCGGGCGCAAAAGCCGCCACCAGCACGCTTACGCCAAGCACGGACGCAAGAACATGGCGGGGCTTTAGCAATCGCATGCAGGCCATCATGGCAAGCAAGACGATACCCGTGAGAAAAGCTCCACGCGAAAATGTGAGCAATAGACCACCGAGGATGAGGCCGCCGGCAACCAAGCCGAACATTCGCAACGTGCGTGAGTGTTCACTTCGAAACGTCAAGACGGCAAGAGGGAGAAGCACAAGCACAATCTGCGCATATCGATTGGTCTCACCGATCGGCCCTGCCGCTCGTAACTGTCCTTCGGCTCCGCCGTTCTCTGCAAGACCTAGCGGTCGCAGAGAGCGCTCCTTCCCGCTTGCAGTCAAGGTGAGGTCCGTCCCCATCTGAGCCAGGCCGCCATACAATTTGTCTTCGGTGTGTGTCGCCCTTTGAAAAAGAGTGAGTCCCCCCATCAGGCTGCCGGCGAGAAGCAAAGCCCAGGTTGCCCGTCTTAAAGTGGAGAAATCCCGAATGACATGGGTCAGAAGAAAATAGGGGACTAGGCCCTCAACTAGATAGTCCGCAACCGTTAGTGCCGCAAGCCGTCCATCTCGGGCAAACCATGACGATGCGAGTAAGGCCACCAAAAACGCCGACATCAGAATGAATCCGCGATCGAATATTAACTTTTCTTTGCGGATCAAAAGTTGGTGAACCAAAGACACGGACAGAAGCAACGCCATCGCCGCCAATACCACAATGATCCGCGGATTTTGGTCGGCAGATCCCGCTGAAGCTTGAATTGCTGTCTGGGGTCTCATCGCCAGAACGCCGATGTTGGAATAAATTGCGAAGAGAACCACCAGCGTTCCCATCTCCGGCCAACGAAGCATCAAGCCAAGAATCCCCATAATAATTAGCGCGCCTGCCGCCAGTAACACGTTCTGATTCATGAAGAAAAAGATCGCGAAGCCGGCGGCCACACACGGCAGCAGAACCCTTGCGTTCTTTAATGCGAACGCATCAAAAAACATTTTTCTCTCGAATGTTGGCGTATACATCTTCAGGTGAGAAGCCGCGCGAATGGCAAGCCGAGTAACTCCGGGAAAACTTCCATAATTCTGAGCTTCTTCTTGGCAATGGCAAGAACGAGCAGAGAAACGCATCCCGCTAAAGGCAATGCCACATAAATGCTCAAGGAACTAAAGTATTGGAAAAAAAACAGGCCTGCCGCGCCCAAGGCGATTGCCAGATAAATGGACAGATACTCACGATCAAACGCGTTGAAATTCGCCGCTCGAAGCAGTCCCGCCTGCATCAACAGGTTGTAAATGACCAGTGACGCCGCAGTGCCAATCGCCGCGCCTACCGCCCCGAATCGCGGGATCAAGACGAGGTTTAGAACAACATTGAGCAGGACGGCCAGGACGCTCATCACCGTGATGTAGCGCAGCTTTTTGACTACCTTGAGCGTTTGCAAGTTAAACCCGAGTGCCACATTGAAATAACTGCCAAACGAAAGTAGCGCCAAGATGGGAGCGGCCCGCTCGTAGCGAGCTCCATAGAGAAATACAGTCAGCGGTTGCGCCAAAGAAAAGGTCACGGCAAAAATCGGGAAAGAGATCACGGACATCCACGCAGCCGTTTGCCAGTAGAGTTTGTTAATCGCGTGATAGTCCGAGTTAGCCAACAAGCGCGCCGCTGAAGGAGTGTAAAGGAGCGTGAAACTGGCCATGACAATGCTGTTCATCTGCGCAAGGGGAAGGACGGCCCGGAAGTAAGCGACGTCTGACATGGTTCGAATGGAGCCCAAGAGAAAGATGCTGACCGTGGAAAGCGCCACCGTAGCCAGCATCGAACTGAGCCCTGGGACAATGAAAGCCAGAATCTCTCTCAACGGAATTTTGATTCGCCTTGGGTTGATGTGCTGCAGTAGACGCTGGTCACGCAGGAGCCGCAAATACATCCAGCTATACATCAAGACGCCCAAGATGCTGGCAGAGACATACCCATAGGCGAGGAAAATCACGTTCGCGTTCCGCCACATGAGGAGAATGACGACGCCGAGTTTGAGCCCCGGCCCAAGTATGTATTTCCGAAAAAAGATTGCGCGCGTACCAGTGAAACTTGCGAACAGCCCGTCCAACATGGCGTCGGCAGCCTCGACTGGGACCAGGAAGATCAGAATGGGCAATAGCCGCAGAGCAAGCGCTTCATGAGTTAGCATATGGGAAAGGAATCCGGAAGCTCCCGCTACGCAAGCAACGATGAGCAATCCCGTTCCGAAGATCACAGCGGCCGCAAGGAAAATAGTCCCAAAGAGCTTTTCGTATTCGCCACTTTCATAATAGATAGGCACATACCGCGAAATTGCATCTTGCAAACCCAGCGTCGCGAAGAGTTGAAGGAAAGCGACGACCGACAACCCATAGGCAAGTGCACCGTAATGGGCAACCGAGAGAAACCGCACCATCAAAACCTGCGCGCAGAAGTTGATGCCCAGCGAAAGCACTCTTCCGCCCAGAAACAGGCTGGAGCCCCGGATCTGTGTATGGGTCGTGTCCTGTTTGCGCTGAACTTCCTGCCGGCCAACTTCAGCGATAGCATCCATCATGTTTGGTTTTCTCTGTCGGTGTGTCAGGCAAGTGCTGAGATGCCGCTAAGAAAGCCGAGAAAATCCCAATTTCTTCGCGGAACTCTTGCCGGTATTTTGTTATTGCTTCGGACTGCTATGCCGTATTCGTTTCTGCGGCAGACTCGGAGGTGCTCGTTTTGAAATCGTGTTTCACATGCTGCGAAGGCCGCACTAAGTCTTTCGAGTCTGATCGGTATCTTCCTGACTCGCGACGCGTTGCCGGTTCTGGCATGCCAAACCTTAAGCACCACTCGCCATCCAGTCGCGTGAGGAACGCGCTGCCACTCTGAATCTGTCGCGCCAGTTCAGGATTACGAGAATGCACGAGCAGGCGATTCCGTCCAGGTCGGGGCGTCTCCCGCGCACAGCGCTTCCTTTTGGACATTCCTGGTGCTTTCGCAGAATGGCTTTATCTTTTCGTAGAGAACGGAAAAGTTGACTGGATGCGGATGCCAAACGGTATAGGTTTCCTTTGCCATCAGCGCGCGCGAAAGTAATTCATATTGATACGCAGGCGATTCCTCTAGGAAGGCATTCTTCACTGCAGGAAATGCAAATTTGAAGGCCAGATAGTGCTCCATGAATCTGATCTGCTCATATTGCGCCATGTGCGCAATGCGGCGCGCCATCTCGACCGGCGGAGTCGGCCGCACTTCCACGCATGAATCATCGTGACTGATCAGCAGGAACACCTTCTCGGGCTTTGCAATCAACGAGTCGACTCGGCTGCCAAAGATTGCTTGTGGACTAACCTTAGGGAGGACCCGACGCTGAACCGCTGAGATTGCTCTCTGCAGCACACTCGCGGGAAACGCGCCGTTGATTTTCTCGCCAAGGATCCCCTGCATTCTGGCAAGGTGACCAAGACCTTCGAATGCCCAGCGCCTCTGGCGTTTGATCGCTCGACGAACATCAGGCACGGTTTCCAGGTGCGAGGGCGAGAGTTCAATCTTCCTCGGCAGACCGCACATCATTTGTCCATCTCCACTGAGGAGGACCCATTCCTCTCCGATGAACTCCGCTCCTTTGGAAGCAAATCCCAAAAGTGCCGTGGTCTTGCCGCTTCCAGACCACCCGGCCATCAGGATGCCTGTGCCATGATGTACAAAAGCTGACGCATGCACGGCCACAAAACCTTTCGCCAGGGCCGTCAAACTCAAGATTGGCATCAGCAGGGGCACTGACCCCCGGCCACGCTCGCAAACAATTTCACAAGGCTTCCCCACCAGGTCAAAGGGAATCCTGGCCATCGCGCCGTTGGTATGCTCATCAAGAACGAAGAATGCTTCGCCGGTGCATCCCTTTTGCTTAAGCCCCAAATGTCGTAAACGAGGCGGCGGCAGATGCTGCACAAAGCGGAGCGTAACGTCTGGTTCGCGCAGCAACAGCCTTTGGAGAGGTCCAAGTTGTTTCGTAACAGCTGCCACGTCGGCGGATGTCGGCTCAACGAGCCGAATTCCCAGCACGCCATGGATGTCAAACTCCGTGCTCCGTTTATCTTTGGAAGGTTCGGTAGTCGGCCCAATCATTTGGATATCTCTGACACCGCTGCTCATTCTTTGACCGGCTTGCTACGAACTGCTCCTCAACAGCCTTTTTAGAGCTTTTTGTAGAGGGTTTCAGGAATGGAAAAGGTGTGGTTGTTGAGTACCGCGCCCAAGATCTTCACATTGGCGGCGGCCAGATTTTCTTTAACCACCCGCGCCGTCTCTCGGCGTGTAAGGTGTGACTCCAAGATTAGAATGACTCCGTCGGCGATCTGGCCGAGGAGCAGGGCATCAAGGTGTTGCCCGACAGGTGGTCCGTTAACCAAGACATAGGAAAACTCTGCGCGGAGTTCAGTCATGCGGGAACGCAGGCGCTCGGATTTCCACGGAGCTTGCGCCTCCCCGCGACGGGAGCCACCGGTGAGTACCGAGAGGTTGCTTCCCGAAAGAGGGTGAACGAAATCTTGGATGGGTCCGGATTCGAGGACAGCATCCGTAAGTCCCCGCAAGTTGTCCACGCCGAAGCATTCATGCAGGGAGGGGGAGTGGAGATCTCCGTCGACAACGCACACTGACGCGTCTGTTTGGCTCGCGAGGTTTTGTCCTGCGCGAGCGCAAATCCCGACCGCTTCATCCATTTGCCCAACCTGGTGGAAAACCACCAAGCGTGGCGCTTCGTAAGCTGGCAGAAGAAACACCCGCTGGACCAATTCGGCCTCTTCTTTAGTACCAACCGGGGGAACTCGGGTGGCCGGCCGCCGAGGCTCCGGACTTTCTTGAAAAATGTTTTTTGGCCCCAATAATTCTGTTGTCTCTTTGGCCCGTAGGAGTACTTCAATATTCTTGCTCATACGCCATTCCTCCAATCAACTTGCGAGCCACTCGATCTGCTGTCTCTATTCGTGTGCATAAGAATTCTGCCAACGGATGTTGCGTAGATACCTTCGTGACAACCGTCGCTTCCGTCTGGACGGCGATCCCATTGAGTCATGCCGTTCAACAAGTTCTTGCGTTCGTCCCGAAGCGCAGAGTCATCCGCGGGCTAGCGGAGTTCGCAACGAAGCTCACCTTGTTGATGGTCCGCGAGCCAAGTGTCTCCATATCGAGGTCAACTAGAACCTCGTGCAGGACCGACCCATCGATAATCGCTTGGCCATTCGCGAACGCCAAGGTTAACGCCTGGAAACAAAAGTTATTGATATTCCGTGGTATCCCCTCGCTACATGTATGGATGATTGCCAGCGCGTCGGGCGTGAACAATGGGGTGCCCCGGTAGCCGGCCACGCGGAGCCGATGACCTATGTAATCAGCGGTCTCGCTTACGCTAAATTCCGTCAATCGGCTTAAAATCGAAATTCGCTGTCGAAGCTGAACCATGTTTCCGCCCGCCAATCTATCTGCCAATTGCGGTTGGCCAGCAAGGAGGATCTGCATCAGTTTCGTACCTGGGACCTCGAAGTTGGAGAGCATGCGTACCGTTTCCAGGACAGAATCGTCAAGGTTCTGCGCTTCGTCAATCACGACCACAACGCGCCTGCCGGCGCGGAGTTCGCGGATCAGGGCGTCATTCAACTTGCGGTGCATGCGCCCCAGGTTATCGTCCTGATCATTGATGCCCAGATCGGTCATGAGTGAGCGAAGAAACTCGCGCGGGTCACAATGTGACTGGAACAAAAAGGCCGTGCGGGCGGAGTCTCGCAGCTTCTCCAAGAGGTGAAAGAGCAGGGTGGTTTTCCCCATTCCCGGCTTTGCAATCAGGGCCATGAACCCACGCTGCGTCTGGATCCCATAAAACAGGGAAGCCAGCGCCTCCAGATGTGAGGGCCCGAAGAAAAGAAAACGGGGATCGGGAGTAACCCCGAATGGTTGTTCGCGTAGGCCGAAATGATTGAAGAACATGAGCTCTACCTATGACCGTTTCTTGGAAGGGTGGCTAGTAACGGAATGTCCAGGTATTCCTTAACCTCGGAAACCGTTCGGAACGACGGGTCGAGATACTCGCCGACGAAACCCGCTCCCAAGCTCACCAGCGCGGCTATTACAACCGCTAGAATCAGCTTCATTTCCAGCGGAAGCCCGGTCGGAACCAACGGAACTGCTGCTGCCTCCGCAACAGCCACATTAACAATCTTGCTCTGGTCCAGCGCGTCAGCGATGCGCGCTTCCTCGCGCTTTTTGCGGAACAGCAGATAGCTGTCCTCGTCCGCTTTAGCCGTCCTCAACAGTTCCTGCTGAACTACGGATTGCTGGTCCAGTTTCAGGGCCCTGTCCTGAAGAGTCCTGACTGCACCGGACAACGCCGAAGAGCGCGCCTTCAAGCCCACCAAGTCGGCCTCGGCTTTGGCCATTTCCGTCCTGACCCATTCATGAGTCGGATTCTGATCGGTCGTTTCCTCGTGAACTGCCCCGGCTTTGGCATCAGCGATTGCGGCGACAGCCTGAGTAATTTGCTTCTCCACCTCCTGCACCAGCGGATAGCTCGGTTCGTAGGCCTCCAGCAATTCCGTGCGCTTGATTTCCAGGTTTAGCAGGATAGTTTTCAGGTTGGCCATGAGCTGGGGATTGTCCGCGGTGCGGATCTGGGTGGTGACGCGAGAGGGAATAGACGTCTCTTTTTCTTGCAGAGCTCGGACTCGCTGTTTTGTCTCCGCTACAGCCGCCCGCGTTTGCTGAAGCGAGACGTCAAAGTCGCTGAGCTTCTGCAAAGTAACTTGCTTCTCGAAGTCCGCGGAAACGATTCGCGTTTGCTGATTCATTTTGACCAAGCGCGACTGCGCATCGGCCAGGTCGTTTTTGTACTGATCCGCTTGCTGCTGGAAGAACTCAGAGGTGCCCTGCGGATGGTGAATCGTCGCGTGCTTCAAAAGGTAGAGATTTCCCAGTTCCGTAAGCACCTGCTCCGCGGTCTGCGGGGAACGCGCTTCATACGTCACCTTGATCAGATTTGAGTTGTTCATTGGGATCACATGCAGGTCCTTCTCCAGCGCCAGGACCGCCTTAAAAATTCGCTGGTCCTTGTCAGGTGCTAATCCAAAGGCTCCCAGCACGCGCAATTTGATTGCGCCCAGAGACCATGGATTCTTGATTTCATGAAGCCCGCAATCAACAACCGTTTGTTTCAGAGAGTCGCGACTTTGGAACAACTCCACTTCCGACGAAATCTCGTCTGGAGTCAGGTTGCGGTCTGCTTCCACTACATTGCCCTGAGGGGACACGACAGGGTCGACACGTTCACGCTCCACGAGGATTTTCATCTGCGCTTCATAAGCGGCGGGCAAGATGGCAATTGCAAGAACGGCGCCCAGCAAGAGCCCCACGAAGGAGAACAGCATTAGCCGCTTTCGGCGGAATAGCACACCCAGCAAATCTCGAAGCGAAGAAGAAGGAGGAGGCGCGAAGCCATGCTTGCCATTGTGATTTGCGGATTTGAGTTCGTCCATGATCAGTCTCCTTGCCCAGTTCTAGAGAGTCGTTGGATTGAAGTACCAACCCACAGTGCTGGTGGGAATAAATTTTTTAATCTTCGAAAGAGTATTCTTGGGGACGTACAACATGTCACCAGGTCGCAGATGCGCATCTTCACGCAAGTTGCCGCTGTTGAGCATTTTCTTTAGGTCGAATTGCCGTGTTTCCACCCAATCGTTCGAGACACGGCGGAAAAGCCAGACTTGCGAGTGTTTCGAGCTTTCCGTGAAGCCGCCCGCGATTGCTACCGCCTCCGTCAAGGTCGTGTCTCCCCGCAATTCAAACTTCCCTGGATGCCCGACTTCTCCACCCGCGATAAAGTAAGGTTTTTCAAACTCTGTTAGCCGGACCGTGAGGATAGGGTTGTGCAATGTTTTCGAGTAGGCTGCCCGAATCGACTCAGTGACGTCGGGAACTGTTTGTCCTTCAACGTCAAGATCGCCGACGCCGAGCAAAGTGATGAAGCCATCCGGTTGGACGGTGACCGTTTGATTGAACTCTGGGGTCAAAGCAAAGTTCAGCTGCAGCACGTCGTCTTTAACCAACTGGTATCGCGGGTTCCGATGATGTAGTTCGGGGTGCTCCGCTGCTTCTTGGGCGGTTGTTCCGAGTTTCAATGCAGCGGTGAGTCCGTCGGGTGTGCCAATCGCCTGCTTTCCTTGTGCTGCATGCGTGTTCGTAACCGTCACAAGAAAGATCCCAGCTCCGAAACAACATAGAATTCTGTTACGCATGGATGTTTCTCCTCGCTTCCCCTTATGCGAATCTTGATGATGCTGCCGTAAGCAGCGGTTTGTTCTCTAATGGCAGGCTTGCGTGCCGGAGTCCGTGAAGGTTTGGCCTGCAACGGGGATGAACTGCCAATCGTAACTTGTGGCGTGTAGAGTGAATTGGATGACGCCGTGAGTCGTGCTGTTCCGGACTTCGCTGTTGGCCGCGATGGTGGTGCCAAAGGACATTAGAGATTCGCCTCCTGTGCCAACGACGAATTCGCGAATGCCATTGACCGCGTCCAAATTGCCGTTGGGGTCTTGCGGGGCGAACCGTTCGTAGTTGTGGGCATGACCGTTAATCACTAAGTCCGCGCCCCCATTGTAGAGAATCTGCCAGAACGGCTGTACGGCCGGAGCTGCGTCTGCACTTGTGGAAGTGTAGAGCGGGGAATGCCAGAGGGCTACTGTGCACGCAGTCGGGTTGGCGGCCAGATCTGCTTGAAGCCATTGCCCCTCGGGCGAGGTCGCTGTGCAACCTCCAGGTAAAGTTGGCGCCGGCGTGCAGACACTATTAAGGACCACCACGTGCCATGCGCCGTAGTTGAAACTGTAGTACCCCTTCGTAGGATCGCCCGCTGCAGGTCCGAAATAATTGAAATATCCAAAACCGTTTGGAGCAATGAGGTCGTGAACGCCTGGCACCGGGTGTAGGCGCGCGCGGTGGCGTCCCCAGGTGGCATCGAAGCACCTGTTAAACTCAGTTTCCAGTCCATCCACGTAGGCTAAGTCGCCGATCGCAAACACGCTACCCGGAATGGAATCGAGTAAAGTCGCCGTAGCCTGCGGATAGAACAGATTTTCGGGTCCGCACCGCGCAATGTCGCCTGCTCCGACGAGGACCACGTCCTGAGTCTGCGCTTTGAAATTGTCTGTTGGCAAACAAAGAACCAAGAGCAGCGCGTAACACAGAACGACAATTGTTTTCTTCATGAATAGCCTCCTTCCTATCTCCCCTTAACGTACAGCGTCATCACTGTCCTGCTCCCGTGAGACTTGCCGTTGGGGGACTGTTGGCAGCGTTGTCTGAAACGTTAAGCGATGCCGTGCGTATACCGGTTGCCGTGGGCGAAAACTTCACGCTTATATTGCATTGCGCGCCTGCGGCCAGCGAAGTGGGACAGTCGTTGGTTTGGGCAAAGTCAGCGGCGTTCGTCCCGGCAATTGCGATGCTGCTGATCGTGAGTGTTCTATTGCCTGTGTTCTTCAGTTGTATGTTTTTTCCGCCGCTGGTTGTGCCCACGTTCTGATTGCCAAAGGAGAGGCTCGTTGGGTTCAGAGTTGCCATCGGCCCGATACCGGTGCCTGTGAGGTTTACATGCTGCGGGCTGCGGCCAGCATTGTCGGTGATGTTTATGGTCGCGGAGCGATTCCCACTCGCAGTGGGAGTAAAGGTGACGCTAAAGGTGCAACTCGCTCCGACTGCCACCGTAGTCCCGCAATCATTGGTTTGTGCGAAGTCAGCAGGATTCGTGCCGGCAATGGCGATACTCGTGATGATCAATGTGGCTTGGCCTGTATTTTGGAGAATTGCAGACTGCGCGGCACTTGTTGAGCCGATCGGTTGATTGCCGAAAGAGAGTTTGTTTGGTGACAGAGTCACCGTGGTACTCGAGCTGGACGTTCCACTTCCTATCAAGCTGGCCGTTTGGGGGCCGTTGAAGGCGTCATCAGAAACACTTAGGGACGCAACACGCGTTCCGAAAGCCGTCGGTGTAAAGGTCACGTTTATATTGCATTGAGCGCCTGCCGCCAGCGAGCCGGGGCAGTTGTTGGTTTGCGCGAAGTCAGTGGCATTCGTGCCAATGATCGCGATGCCGCTGATTGTGAGGGTCGCGTTGCCGGTGTTCTTCAGCTGTATGCCTTTTGCGCCGCTGGTTTTGCCCACGTTCAGATTGCCAAAGGAAAGACTGGTCGGATTCAGAGTCACCATCGGCCCGAAACCCGTGCCAGCCAGGCTCACCTGCTGCGGGCTGCCAGTAGCGTTGTCGGTAATGTTTATGGCCGCGGAGCGGCTCCCAATCGCAGTGGGAGTAAACGTGACACTAAATGTGCAATTCGCTCCGACTGCCACCGTAGTCCCGCAATCATTGGTTTGCGCGAAGTCGCCAGGGTTCAGACCACTAATGACGATTCCCGTGATGGACAACGGGGAGCCACGCGTGTTTGTCAGGGTAAAGTTTTGAGGTGCGCTGGTCGCACCCAGAAGCTGATTACCAAACGAAAGGCTTGAAGGCGACAAGCCCACGGTGGTGGATGCGCCCGTGCCTGTAAGGCTAACTGTTTGCGGGCTGCCGACGGCGTTGTCGTTGATAGTCAGCGCGCCGGTGCGCGTGCCGCTCGCTGTGGGATTGAAAGTCACATTGACCGTGCACGTTGATCCTGCGGCCACGCCCTTCCCGCAGTTGTCGGTTTCTGTAAAATCGCCGCTGGTCAAAATGCCAGTGATATGCAAAGGAGCAGTGCCATTACTGGAGAGTGTGACCGGCTGCGGCGCACTATTGGTGCCGACACTCTGGCTGCCAAAGGTTAGGCTCGTTGGAGAAACCGAAGCTGCAGGGTCAAGGGAGATCTTCGCGACAAAGGCATCGCCGTAGCTACCGGCAAAAGTCGCCTGAAACGCGTTCGCCGTCGGAAAGTCTGTCGAGGTGGCCTGTCCCGTCACTTGAATGTTTGCGGAGGGATCGAGAGCAATGTTGGCAATGTCATCGCCGTGCGAGCCCCCCAGATACGTCGAAAAAATCAGGCCTGCGCCAGCGGCGTTTAGCTCGGTAATGAACCCCGTGCCGTAATAGCAATTTGAAGGGGCGCACGCGCTTTGGACGGGGTTCAATAAGGGGAAAGTTGGCGAAAAGGTCTGTCCGGCGACAAAGACGTTCCCTGTATCGACGGCGATGTTTTTTCCGTAATTTAGACCGTTTCCTCGAACGTAAGTTGAGAAAGTAAGGGAAGAGAAGCCGGGCGCAATCTTGGTCACGAATGCAGCCGATTGCCCACTTGTCAGAGAGGTTTGGTAAGCTCCGGCCGTAACCGGAAAATCGGTCGAATACGTAAAGCCCGTCACGTAAATGTTGCCGTCGGAATCGACGGCGATACCTGCGCCGTGGTCATCAGCACTGCCCCCTAGGTAAGTGGAGTGGAGGAGCGCACCCCCGTTGGTTGCCAACTCGGCCACGAAAGCGTCGGCAAAGCCTGGACAACCCCCGCAGGTGGCCTGAAGGGGACTTGCCAACGGGAAATCCGGTGACCGCGTGAAACCCGCAACGTAAGCATTCCCGGAAGCATCCACGGCAATCGCATTACCCCAATCCATACTGCTGCCGCCGAGATAAGTGGAATACACGAGGGCCGAGCCGCTGCTATTGATTTCTGTCACAAAAGCATCGGAGTCTTGGTTGCCTCCATTAGCGGCTTGGATCGCGACCACTGTAGGAAAATCCGTCGAGTAGGTTTGCCCCGTAACATAGGCATTGCCATTGACATCCAAGGCGATGCCTTCGACGTTGTCCGTTCCGCTGCCGCCCAGGTAGGTCGAGTATTGAAGCGCTGTCCCTCCAGGGTTCAGCTTGGCCACGAAAGCGTCTCCTGCGCCGCTGTAAGTGGTCTTGAAGGCTCCCGCGGTAGTGGGAAAATTGCTTGAAAAAGTCTGTCCCGCGACGTACGCCGCGCCGGAGGCATCCACGGCAATGGCCTTGCCCATGTCATTGCCGCTTCCGCCCAGGTAGGTCGAGTACACCACCAAGCCATTGGCCGTCAGCTTGGTGACGAAAGCATCCCAAAAATATCCGTTGCACGTGCCGGACGTGCCGCAGATGGTTTGGAAGGAGCCTGCGGTAACGGGGAAGTTGGACGAGCGAGTAAAGCCTGTGACATAAGCGCTGCCCGAAGCGTCCACGGCAATGGCGGTCCCTGAATCGTATCCGGCGCCCCCTAAATAGGTGGAATAGCTCAACACCGGGTCGACAATGAGCGGCTGGTGGCGGTCGTACTCGCCGACTTGAAAGCCGACGTGTCCACCGGCTTTAAGCACATACCCGCCGGCGATGCTTTTCCGCCGTCCGGTAGTGGTCATTTGATAGATGCGGGGTTTGCCCAGGAGCACCTCGCCGCCGGGAATCAGGAGGCGGAGATTGCCTTGGGCGTCGATTTTTATTTTGTTGGTGCCCTGGCAGTCCAAGGCGATGACCTTGGGGTCGGCGCCCGGAGCAATGACGAGGTCATACTCGAGGCGTCCGGGCGTTCCGTAGTAGACCACGCTGACGCCGGGGTAAACGTCCTGGTAGCGGACTTGGGCGTAGGTGGGGATGTCGGAGCGCCACTGTTTGCGATCATTGCCGATAAAATAGTTCACTTTGCCGGGAAGCTGCTGGGAGGCCGCAATGCGAGGCGCACGGTTAGCCCCCGCAAAACCCATCCGCATCACTGCGAAGGAGCTTGCATCAGTAGCGGGGTTAGGAGTTAGCGTCTGAGCCATCGAATCTGGGCCATCGAGCGTCGGCTGACGCAGAACAACAACGGCCTCATCTGCCGTAAGAAAGAGGGAGTAACCGACGCCTCTCGAAAGAAATTTGACGCGCGAGTCCGTCTGGCCCTGATTGGCCTCGAAAGCCAAAGACTCTTCACCGTAGCCTTGCGCCAGAGAAGCGCGAGTTGTTGAGCCAGCTTTCACTAGGGCAATCGACGGTCCGGCTAGGAATGAAGACGGTTGATGAAACGTTTGGCTGGTGGGTACAAGAAAATCCTTGGCTTGAGTTGCTCCAGAAGAGGGCAGGGGCGTTGCTGATTTCTCTCTTTTTTGGATGCTCGGTCTGTTTAACATCATAGCCACGCTAAATGACAGGATGAGTAGCACGGCAAAACAGGCTGCTCTTTCCTCTCGACCAGGCCGTTCAGGGGCGCGTTCGATGATTTGTCGGTTATCGGTTTGCTGTAAACGCAGCATGACAGGGGGGGTACGGTAGCAACGCATGAGCGTGATTCTCCCTATGCGGTTGACATCGAAGGCTGTCTGCCTGTCCGCACGGACGTAGAGTTGGTTTGAAGGTCAAGATCAATCGTAAGTGCCCCCGATACGCGCTCGACGTGGGTCGCATCAACTTCTACGGCAGCAGATTTGCCAAGCATTTCCACGGAAAGAACCAAGCGAGCGATGTTCTTCTTCCGAAGCAGGATTCCTTCTACTCCGGCAATCGGTCCATACTTGACCCTGACCCAGTCGCCAGATCTCAAGAAGGGATGTGGTTCAACGCGCAGAGTACTCTCAACAATTCGCCGTACTCCTTCGATTTCTGAATGTGGTATGGCGGCTGGCCGGCCTCCACAGCTCACGATATTGCACACCCCAGGCGTAGTGATGATAGGAAGCCATCTCTCAAGGCTCTCTCTGATAAATAGGTAACCGGGGAAAAGCGGAACGGAGAGTTCCTTAACGCGATCTTTCCATCTGCGGCGAGCCTTATAGAGCGGTAGAAAAACCTCGAACTCCTTATGCTCCAGGATTCGAGCCGCAGCTTTTTCGTGTTGGTGCCGCGTACAAACCGCGTACCAGTTGTGGTTGCGGTCCTGTTCCGTCATATGGTGTGCCTCCGACAGCTGCAGGTACAGGGACCCTTCTTGCCTTGCCTCGCCCTTCAGGATCCTAAAATGGACACAGCTTCGCCCTGTGACTCACATGATTTTATGAATTCCCCGTCGGCCGCCCGTTCCTTCTGGCATCAATATCGGCCGATGGGCCCTGCCTGATACCTTGACCGAACAACTAAGCTCGTCAGTTCAATTGTGACTCGTTGGCACCGCTGTTTCTCCGCCCATGCGTATCGTTATTGAATCCGGGGAGCATCGGGAGCACGACCTCGAAACCGATCTGGGCTCCTGACGGTGGGCAAGTACTGGCAAGAACGAACGCTCCCATTTCGCTAATATCATGAGTACGCCCTTCACCTCGTTTACCAGTCCCGCTGTCTGCCCACCAAAATACGATCGGTACATCCAAGGGAAACCGAACGGCCTTTCAGGCATGTTCTGGCCCGTCCATCCGTCACCTCGACCGAGTCCTTAAAAGTCCACCGTAAATCCTATCCGCGCCCCAAGCGGCCACAAGATGCCGAAAGTCCTATAATGGGAAGGCATTTGTCTGATGTAATAGGGCCTGTTCATTTTTCCCCTTCGCCTGGGTACAGGAATCAGGTGGCGCCCACGTACAAAAGTCTTCTTTCCTTCCTCTGGATTAGAGGGACATTCGTCCTCTTGCGCTCCAATACAGCTCCTTCGGCACTCGAGTCGCGGTACCCACACGCAACCGCTCTCTACTTGATGGGATAAGAAAAGCGTGGCTTGAGACACTGCTAGCCGTTCGTACAAAGAAAAGGCCCTTCGATCTGGGAAGTGGTACTGGCTGAGCACTAGGTCGAACTCGGTGCAGGAAATCAGTCTGCAAGCGTCGTCAAGAGACGTTGCGAAGTGGCATCGGCAGCCTCGCTTGTATAACCACGACAGCGCTTCGAGAAATCCTGCTGGATTTCCGCCAACCAGAAGCACCATTATTGGTCTGCTGATCATGCCATTTCCGCTATTCCGCAGACTGGCTAAGAAATTCAGACCCTCGCGAAGTGGTCTCGCCGTTCCCGTTCCCGGAAGGCATTTCGGATGACCCGGCAAGCTTTTGTCGAATTTTGTCATTTGAACAGACCACCAAGCAGCTTGGAGAATTCAATGTCGTTCAGCCTTTGGTTTCATGGAGGAGACAGGCTAGTGAACCCCCAGGGCTCATGGCAACTGTCAACAATTACAGGGGTCTGCAAGGCTGTCCCAAATGCATAGCTCTGGGTTCGGTTCAACTCTGGCCGAGGAAACGCGACTTCATGGGCGGTGTGGCTCGACCACATCATGGCATGTTAGAGATGCCTGGTTAGTTTGAATGTATAGGTCGGAGGAGCGCTTGGTGTACAAAAAGCTGAACTCAGCGACCGAGCTGATTCAGAGACACCAAGGAGGCTCTCCGATGGAACCTATGTATTACATCGGGCTGGACGTTCACAAGCGGAAGATCAGTTACTGCGTGAAGGACAGCAGTGGCAAGGTTTGCGCTGAAGGATCGCTTCCCGCCACACGGCTTGACCTGGACCACTGGATGAAAACACTTCCGCAGCCGTGGAGCGCGGCGATGGAAGCGACTATGTTCACCGGCTGGAAAACGATCATCTCCAACCACATGCTGCTGCTCTGAAGGTGGCCTATCCGCTGATGCTGCGGGCCATTGCGGCGGCGAAAAAGAAGAACGATCGCATTGACGCGAGCAAGATTTGCGACTGCCTGCGGTGCGATTTCTGCCGGAGTGCTACATGGCCTCGACGGCAATTCGCGAACGGCGGCGTACGCTGCGCTACCGGCACCTGCTGGTGCGCCAGATGGTGCAGATGAAAATCAAGGCCCGCTCGGTGCTGATGGAAGCGGGCGTGAGCTACAACAAGCAGCGATTGCACAAGGCCGGCTACTTTCGCGAGCTTCTGGCGAGCAACCCGGACATCGATGAAGAGCTGGTTCTCTGCTGCGACTGTGTCGTGAAACGGTGTGCGTCCGGGGAAGACCGAAAGTGCTACAAAAGTCTTCTTTCCTTCCTCTGGATTAGAGGGACATTCGTCCTCTTGCGCTCCCCAAAAGGTTTGCGTACCTTCCATCGGATGTATGCGATTCACTTGGCCCCGGCTGACGGTGTGAATGGAATTTACGAACTCCGCGAAGATATCCGGTTACTATTTGAAGGTGCCGTTGGGCTTAAGAGACACAAATGTGGAGCGCAGGAAGGAGAGGAACCTCGCGGTCGACTTCTGGGCCAGTGGGTATCAACCGGCCTGGCCGTACTAATCCTTGGCCGATTGTTGGGCTAGTCTTCCGTCTCACGACGGTAAGACAGTTTTGCAGGATTTGCTCGCGAGCCGATTTCTAATGCATTTCCGAGTTCTCGCTGCAGGGTCATGCTTCGCGTTGATTTCTATAGGTCTAGTGGCCTGCACTGGATCAACAGGCTATGTAGTTCAAGGTCATGTTTCGCCCCCCTCGATCACCACGCAGCCGGCGAGTCAGACGGTGACAGCCGGTCAAACTTCTACCTTTACCGTGGTAGCCGGCGGCACGCCTCCGTTGAGTTACCAGTGGCAGAAAAACAGCGCAAATATCACGGGGGCGACTTCGTCCAGCTACACCACCCCGGCGACTACCACTGCGGACAACAACTCAGCTTTCGATGTGGTGGTCACCAATACGGCCGGCAGCGTGACCAGTAACACCGCGGCACTCACAGTGAATCCCGCTTCCGTGGCACCCTCGATCACCACACAACCGGCAAGTCAGACGGTGACAGCCGGTCAAACTGCTACCTTTACCGTAGTAGCCAGCGGCACGGCTCCATTGAGTTACCAGTGGCAGAAAAACAGCGCAAACATCTCGGGGGCAACCTCGTCCGGCTACACCACCCCGCCGACTACCCCGGCGGACAACAACTCAACTTTCGACGCGGTGGTAACCAACGCAGCGGGTAGCGTGACTAGCAACGCCGCGACCCTGACAGTGACTCCGTCTTCATCCGTTAGCGTCGTCACGAACAGCCTACCCTCCGGTCAGATGCAGGCCGCTTATGTGTTCCCACTCCAAGCCACGGGTGGGACCCCGCCCTATACCTGGTCGGCGTTGGCCAGTTCAGTCCCTCTTGGACTAACTTTATCGCCCGCAGGTGGGATCGTCGCCGGGATACCGACCGTGTCTGGCAGCTTCACGCTCAACGTCCAAGTAAGGGACGCCGCCCGCGGTTCCGGGTCTGCGGCAATTCCTATGAGCATTGCAACACCGCCTCCACCGCCGTCCACGACGCTCTTCGGACACGCCATCCTGGTAGTCGAGGAAAACCACAACTATGGCGATGTGGTCGGCAGTTCCGCCATGCCTTATTTGAATGGCTTGATAAATCAATTCGGCCTGGCGACGCAGTACTACGCGGACACGCACCCGTCCATCGGCAACTATTTTATGTTGACGACTGGGCAAATCCTCACAAACGACGATAGCCAGACTCCGTCCAGCTTTCCAGTTTCAGTGGACAACGTTGTGCGCCAACTGCTGGCCGCCGGCAAGACCTGGAAGTCGTATGCGGAGGATCTGCCGTCCGTGGGCTACACGGGCGGCAACAGCGGCAACTATTACGTTCGGCACAATCCGCTGGCCTATCTGACGGATGTGCAGAATAGTCCAACGCAGCAACAGAACCTCGTACCATTCACACAATTCGCGACGGACCTGGCTAGTGGGAACCTGCCCAACTATTCGTTCATCGTTCCAAACGGATGCGATGATGCGCACGATTGCGGTCTGGGAGTGGCGGACAATTGGCTGAAGAGGAACATAGACCCGCTGATCAAGAACCCGCTGTTCCAAAGCGATGGACTGCTCATCATTGCCTTCGACGAGTCAGCCAATGATGACACGGATGGCGGCGGGCGAATCGCGGTAGTCTTGATTAGTCCACGGTTTTCTAAGGCCGCGTTTCAATCCACAACGCTCTACCAGCATGATGCCGCGCTTCGACTCATGCTCGAAGGCTTGGGCATCAGCACACTCCCAGGTTCTGCTACCACGGCGCCAAAAATGTGGGACTTTTTTGCGTTCTAACCGTTGGTCGTGCGGTGAGCCATTTCCTGTTTCAGATTTACCCTTGTTAGAGATAGAACTGAAACCGTCCTAAGACTTCCTAAGACATCGCGCCAAATCCCAAGTAGCAGATTTCCCGTCGTTGATGGGAAAACCTCGATTTGGCACCTCGCCTCCACTTTCTTTGTTGACAACAAAGAGGGTTAAGATTTACCCATATCAATGGAAATTTCTTAGGCTAGCAGGGTTCGAATCCCACCCTCTCCGCCAGAAAACGCTTTCCCCAAGGATTCATGTCCCTCCGCACAACTGCCCGCCATTCCAAACAAAATATCTGCTTGACCTTGACGTAACGTCAACCTGTAGCCTGCATCACAGATAGGAAACAGGGGGCCAACGATGAGAGTTGGAGATTTCGCGACGCGCCACGAAAACTCGCGCAGCGTAAGCAAGTACTTCATTCGAATTGTGGAGTCAGCGCGAATAGAAAACTGGAGGCACCATGCGAACGATGCTCGTCGGAGTGTGTTTACTAGTGGCCGGGATCATCTCCCAGCCACGGACTGCAGTTAAACCAAAGGAAAATTCTAATATGGAACAACAGAAAAGTGCCGCGCGTTTCATAAAGTCTGATACGTTGCCGCCATCGCCCGGCTATTCACAGGCAGTGGAAGTGCGTCCGGGGCGGATTATCTACATCGCCGGACAAGTGTCCGTCGATCGTGCGGGAAAGCTTGTGGGCGAAGGTGATATGCGAGCTCAAGCGCAGCAGACTTTTGAGAACTTGAAAGCGGCCCTGGAGGCCAGCGGCGCCAAGTTCGAGAATGTCGTCAAGCTGAACTATTATGTTCTCGATGTCGCGCAGTTGCCAGCCGTGCGCGAGGTGCGGGATAAATTCGTAAACACGGCAAATCCTCCGGCCAGCACGGTGGTTGAAGTGAAGCGGCTCTTCCGCGAGGGCTTCCTTATCGAAGTCGAAGCGGTTGCAGCTGTGCCAGAATAGCTAGCCAATTGATGGGGACGCAGCAGGCTCTTCGCTGAGAGAGGAATCAGAAATGGAAGCCGGACTGATTGGCCTTGGGAGAATGGGCACGGGGATCGCGAAGAGTTTATTGCGGTCAGGCCACCGCCTGACGGTTTTTAATCGCACACGAGAGCGTGCCGAATTGTTGCGGGCGGACGGCGCGAACGTTGCCAGGTCAGTGGCGGAGGCGTGTCAATCCGGCGTGGTTTTGACGATGGTCGCGGACGATGCCGCGCTGGAGGCGCTCGTCTTTGGGGAGGACGCCATTCGGGCGTCGCTGCGCGCAGGAGGCCTTCATGTTTCGTTGAGCACGATCAGCGTCGCGCTCAGCGACCGTTTGGCCACAGAGCACGCCAAGGCAGGCCAGCAATTTGTTGCCGCACCGGTGTTCGGACGTCCCGAAGCCGCTGAATCAGCCAAACTTTCGGTGGTGGCGGCGGGCCCGTCAGCGAGTGTGCAGCGCTGCAAGCCATTGTTCGAGTCCATGGGTCCGAAGCTGCTCGTAGTTGGCGAACGCCCTTCCATGGCCAATGTCGTAAAGCTCTCTGGGAATTTCCTGATCGCTACCGTCTTGGAGTCTTTAGCGGAGGCGCTTACGTTCGCGCGAAAATCCGCCGTCGATCCCGGAGTGCTTCTGGATTTTCTGACCACCACAATGTTCACCGCGCCAGTCTACAAGTCCTATGGTGACCTGATTGTGCAAGGGAAACACGAGCCGGCTGGATTCGCTTTGCCGCTGGGATTGAAAGACGTGCGCCTCGTGCTGCAAGCAGCCGAGTCTGCAGGCGTACCGATGCCCATCGCCAGCGTGCTTCGCGACCGCTTTATTACCGCACTGGCGCGCGGCAATCAGGACAAGGATTGGTCGGTGATCGGGCGCGTGGCCGCTGAGGATGCGGGATTGCCATCCCTCCGGAATTAACGCGAGCAAACGGTTGAGGAGAGCAGGATGGAAAACTGGCGGGAGAAATGGGCGCTAATAACCGGAGCTAGCGCCGGGATCGGCGTGGCTCTCGCGGAAGAATTGGCATCCGGCGGAACGAAGCTCGTGCTGACCGCGCGGCGAAAAGATCGTCTCGACGAGTTGGCGCGCCGGCTGACCGCCACTTATAAAATCAACACCGAAGTGTTTCCCGCAGATTTGGCGGATGCGAACGCCCCGGAGAGGCTTTTTGCTTTCACGAAAGAAGAAGGGATCGAGATCGATCTGCTAATCAATAATGCCGGTTTCGGTCAATACGGCGAATTTCATTCCGTCGAAAAACAGCGCCTGCTCGACATGGTGCAGGTGAATTGTAGCGCCGTAGTACATTTGACTCGGCTATATCTGCCGGAAATGGTCGCACGCCGCCGGGGGGACATTCTCATCCTGGCCTCGACCGCTTCTTTCCAGGCCGTGCCCTATATTTCGACTTACGCTGCCACGAAAGCTTTCGACCTGCTTTTCGCGGAAGGCCTCGCCGAAGAGATGAAACCTTACGGAATCCGGGTGTGCGCTCTTTGTCCAGGCTCGACGGAGTCTGAATTCCACACTGTTTCCGGTCAGGAAAAATTCAAACACAATGCCGAAACTACCGAGAAAGTTGCCCATACCGGACTAAAGGCCTTGGTCGCCGGCAAGAGTTACGTCATCTCCGGCCTCGGAAATTATCTCGGCGCTCACGGTGAACGCCTTGTGCCTCGTCGCTTCGTAACCAAAGTCGCCGCAGGCATGTTCAAGCCTAAAAAATAGAAGCTTCGCGCCGACCTTTACGATAGAGGGATAATTCACCTTCTCGCACATCGCTTTCTTCGACACGCGGAAGCCTTCGTCCACGTCTAACCTATTGTGAAAACAACGACTTTCAAGCACCACCTCCGATCCGCGCGAATGGGAACTTTTTCATTCTGTGGCGGGAATTGACAGGTGAGAACAGCTAAGAACGTCGTACCGGGGGAGATGAGAATCGCCGAGCAAGAGAGAGACGACGTTCTGTTGCGGCGGGCCGCCAGGGGCGATGAGGAAGCTTTCACGCTCATCTACCGGCGGCACCAGGCGGCCACGTATCGCTTCGCCTTGCGTATGACGGGAAATTCCTGGGCCGCCGAAGAAATTGTACAGGACGTGTTCATGACCCTGATGCGTGATCCGAAAAAATATGACGCCACGCGCGGAGCGCTCGGGGCCTTTCTTTATGGAGTGGCGCGCAACCGCGTGATGAAACACCTGGAACGGTTGCCGCGGGAAATTCCGCTCGAAGAAAAAAACGAGGACGGCACAGGCTGCGGAATTGTTTTGCAGGATGCGTTGACGCCAGCGATTTGGGCGGAAAAACGTGAACGCCTGCGGCAAGTGAGGGCCGCGGTCCAGGAATTGCCCGTGGAGTTTCGCGAAGCGGTAGTGCTTTGTGAGCTGGAAGAAATGAGTTACGAGGAAGCCGCGCAAATGGCGGGATGCCCGATTGGCACTATTCGTTCGCGGCTGCATCGCGGTCGCGCATTGCTGATGGCCAAGCTGGAAATATTTCGCGGCGTGCCCCGGCGCGCGAGCGTTGCGCGGTGAAGGATTTTGCGTGATGCAAAGGAAACAAGAAATGACGTGCGAAGAATTTGAAGCGATGGGATTGGACGCCGAGCGCGACGCATCGTTGAGCGCTGCGGAACGCGCGGCGGCAAATGAACACGCCGGCACCTGTTCACGTTGCGCCGCGTTGCAGGACTCCTGGCAAGCCGCCGGAGTTGAGCTGGGCGCGTTCGCGGAAGATACCGCCATGGCGCAGGCGCCCGCGCGCGTGGAGATGCGTTTGCGCCAGGAGTTCCGCACGCGGCATGTGACATTGAAAGTGCGGCGCACGGCTGTAATTGCTGCATGGGCGCTGGCCGCTGCGGCCGTGTTGGTCGGCGCGGTGAGCTGGATAAACTGGCGCAAGGGCAGTCCGAACGAAATGCCGAACGAACTGAAATCTACGCCGAGCGTAACGAATTCCGCGGGAAACACCGCGAATTCTGTGCCCAACCCGGTTGCGCCGGTGCAAGGTGGAGGCGCGGTACAACAGCGGGGCTCGGCAGGGGCTGCCGCTTCCCAAACACTTGTAGCTGAAAATGAACTGAGCGGCTTCACGTTCTTGCCGGGAGCCGTCGTCACGGATGCCGGTGACGCTGCGATTCTCCGCGTACGCCTGCAACGGGGTGCGCTGGGCGCGCTGGGCTTGCCCGTCAACGAAGAGCTAGCCAACGAATGGATCCAGGTTGATTTGCTGGTCGGCGATGATGGATTGCCGCAAGCGGTGCGGCTGCCGCAATAATACTGGCGCGAGCGCCGAGCGTCGAGTTCGGGAGATATACAGATGGGCACGACGGCGTTCTGGGAAAGAGTGAAGACAGCGGTTTGCGATAAGGAAAATGTCCGAAGGAATTTTTGGACGATTTTGCTGGGCCGGGTAAAAGCCGGAATCGCTGAGATCGCCACGGCAAAGATTTGGCAGCAGTTCGGGAGAGAAGAGGAGAAGGAAAAATGAAGCGAGAATTGAGATGGATGAGCGCGGTATTGGCGGCTGCTCTTCTTGTGAGCGCGGGAGCGGCGCGAGCGCAAGAAACACAGGGAGCTCCAACGCAAAGGCAGGTAGTGATCCAAGAAGGCGGAGTGGCCGGAGCGCAGGAAGGTCCAGGCCCGGTAATGATCCAAGGAGGTGTGGGGGTCGAGGGCGACTCTTTCTTTGCGGATCACATTGAACTGCTCGGCTTTGGCGGGTTGCATGGCGGAAGAGTGGTGAAGGGAGCGCCGTTCAGCGCCGTTTCGGTTTCGGAGACGACGCAGGTCCTGGCGGACGGCAATCGCATCGTGCGGAAGACGCAAACGAATCTGTACCGGGACAGTGAGGGCCGGATTCGCAAAGAGGTGACGCTTCCGGCAATTGGTCCGTTGTCGACTTCCGGTCAGCCGCACTCTTTCATAGTGATCAGCGATCCAGTAGCGGGGACGTCCTACGTGCTGGAGCCCGACCAAAAAGTGGCGCGGGAGATGCCTGGCCGAATGGGGATGAAGATCAGGACAAACGGCGGACCAGGCGGACCCGGCGATGTTGTGTATCGCAAGTTCAAGGAAGGGAAAGCTGGGACGGCGAATGCCAATGCCAAAACCGAATCGGTCGGGGCGCAAACGATCGACGGAGTGAATGCGGAAGGGACGCGGACTACGCATACGATTCCCGCGGGAGAGATCGGCAACGAACAGCCGATTACCGTGGTGTCGGAGCGGTGGTATTCGGCGGACTTGCAGATGGACGTCAAGAGCGCGCATTCGGATCCCCGTTTTGGAAATACGACCTACACATTGACGAACATTCAGCGGACGGAACCGGCGGCGGCACTGT
>Ga0099791_10000114_pt1 | contig 26339 bp, 27 predicted proteins | sample Rivendell_Oct201_7_FD_77318 | JGI IMG/M metagenome (GOLD analysis project Ga0099791, IMG submission 77318) | Vadose zone soil and rhizosphere microbial communities from the Eel River Critical Zone Observatory, Northern California to study diel... | ecosystem: Environmental > Terrestrial > Soil... | reverse complement strand
TGGGGTCGAAGGGACCCGTTCCCGCCATGCGAGCGCCGGACGACGCGCCCCGTGATGGAGCCCAGCCGCCGCGGGACAGCGCACGCGTGCCGCGTGGTCGTCTCGACCCCAACCGGCTCCGGCTCCGACCGCACCCCGCCCCCCGCGGCCGCGTCGCCCCGTCTAGCGCGCGGCCGCGAGAAAGTCGCGGAGGATGCGCAGGAAGTCGTCGAGGCGGTCGTGGTGGAGCCAGTGGCCGGCGCGGTCGATGCCGGCTACGCGGACGTTGCGGAAATGTCGCGCGCGTCCGTCGTCGGCGGGATCGCCGGCCTGGCTCTCCTTGCCGTACAGCAAGAGGGTCGGGCAGGTGATCCGCGACCAGAGGAGCTGGATGTCGCGACCCTGCATGTCGTAGGGCGGCCACGCCCGTACGTAGTTGTCGAACTTCCAGCTGTACGTCCCGTCCTCGTTCTGGTTGGCGCCGTGGACGGTCAGATGCCGCGCCTGCTCGGCCGTGAGGTGCGGGTTTTCCCCCTGCATCCGCCCGAAGGCGTCCTCGATCGACGCGTAGCGGCGCGGCAGCCGCGCGGCGAGGCCGCGCTGCTCGGCGACCCATTCGTCCATCCGCTCCACGATGGTCTTCGCGCTACCCGCCTTGAGTCGCGCCGGCGAGGGCCCAAGCCCCTCGATGGCGACGAGCCGGGCAACCGTGTCCGGATAGATGCCGGCGTAGCGGAGGGCGACCTGGCCGCCGAGGGAATGGGCGACGATCGTCACCGGGGCCAGGCGCTGCTGATGGACGAGCTGGGCCAGATCGTAGATGTAGCCGGCCATCGTGTAGCTGCCGTCGGTCGACCACTGGCTGTCGCCATGCCCGCGGAGATCGGGCGCGATGATGTGCCACTCGTCCCGCAGCGCCGCGGCGGCCCAGTCCCAGTTCCGGCAGTGATCGCGCCCGCCGTGCAGCATCAGCAGCGGCGGCCGGGTCGGATTGCCCCAGTCGACGTAGTGCAGGCGCAGGCGCTGCGAGAAGAATGTGTGGGACGTCGGTCCCGGCATGCGGCCGGTCATGGGTCGGCTTCTATGCTAGCATCCCTATCTCGTTGACGAGCGCGCGAGGAGGATGGGATGGGGACATTCCGGTTGTACGCGGGCGCCGACCAGCAGGCTCACATCGAGAAGATCGACCTCAAGGGCAAGCCCGACTGGCTCAAGGGTCTTGCCGCGAGTCAGATATCGTTCCGGGAGTGGCCGGCCGGTCAGTTTCTCGACTGGCATCCGGCCCCCCGCCGCCAGTTCGTCATCATTCTCTCGGGGCAGCTCGAGATCGGCCTGGGGGACGGCTCGAAGCACGTGTTCGGTCCCGGTGATGCCCGGCTCGTGGAGGACACGACGGGCAAGGGACACACGACGCGCGTGCTCGGCAACCAGATCTGCGTAACGGCGACCGTTCCACTGGCGTAAGCCTCGTCAAACCACAAAGGAGCCGGAGATGGCGACCAAGATCGTCTTCATTCCCAAGCAGCCCGATGCGATCCTCGACATGGCGAGAAAGCTGACGCCTCCCGGCTTCGAGCTCGTGGTGGTCGATCAGGACACCCCCGAATTCTACGAAGCGATCAAGGACGCCGAGTACGTCATGGGGCTCGGCCGCCCGATCGCCGGCGAGTTCTTCCGGTCGGCGCCCAAGCTGAAGCTGGTTCAGCTCCTCAGCGCCGGCTACGACCGGGTCGACATCGAGTCGGCCCGGAAGGCGAAGGTGCCGGTCGCCAACAACGGCGGCGCCAACGCGATCGCGGTGTCCGAGCACGCGATCATGCTGATGCTGGCCGTCCTCAAGCGGCTGGTGGTGTTTCACAACGACGTGGTCGCCGGCAAGTGGCGCGTGGGCAACCACCTCGACTCGCGGGTGTTCGAGCTGCACGGCAAGACGCTCGGCATCGTCGGTCTCGGCAACATCGGCAAGAAGGTCGCCCGGCTCGCGCACGCCTTCAACATGAACGTTCTGTACTACGACACCGTGCGGCTCACCGAGGACCAGGAAGACGCCCTCGGCGTCCGCTTCGTCCTGTTCACCGAGCTGTTGCAGACGGCCGATATCGTCACCCTGCACGTGCCGCTCGACGAGAGCACGCGGAACCTCATCGGCGCCCGCGAGCTCGGGATGATGAAGAAGACCGCCATCCTCATCAACACCTGCCGCGGCCCGGTGGTGGATGAGGGGGCCCTCCACAAGGCGCTGACCAGCGGGCAGATCCTGGCGGCCGGGCTCGACGTGCTGGTCGAGGAGCCGGCGAAGGCGAACCACCCGCTCTACGCCCTGAAGAACGTCACGCTCACACCGCACTCGGCCGGGCCGACCTGGGAGAACTGGTCGGCGCGGTTCCGCAACGGGTTCGACAACATCCAGCGCGTCGCCGCGGGCCGCTCCGCCAAGTGGGTGGTCGCCGAGCTCCTGACTCCGCCGGGGATGTAGCCATGGCCGACGCGGGACAGCCGCTCGCCGATCGAGTCGCGGTGGTGACCGGCGCCGCCCGCGGCATCGGCCGCGCGACGGCGCTGGCGCTGGGCAAGAGTGGCGCGCACGTGGTCGCCATCGACCTGGACGAGGCGGCCGTCAAGCCGACGGCGGACGCCGTCAGCGCGCTCGGCCGCAAGGGGCTGGCCCTCGGGGCCGACGTCGGGGACCTCAAGAGCATCGACGGCGTGGTTCGCCGGATCGTCGACAGCTTCGGCCGGATCGACGTGCTCGTGAACAACGCCGGGGTGACCCGGCGAGCCTACGTGATGGATCTCACCGAAGAGGACTGGGACCGCATCATGCGGGTCAACGGCAAGGGCGTCTTCTTTTGCCTGCAGCGGGTCGCGCGCGAGATGATCCCCCGCCGCAGCGGGGTCATCGTGAACATCGCGTCGATCGCCGGTAAGGGCTACGCCGGCGCCTCGAACGTGATCTACGCCGGCAGCAAGGGGGCGGTCATCAGCATGACGCGCATGGCGGCCCTCCAGCTCGCTCCGCACAACATCAACGTGAACGCGATCTGCCCGGGAACCACCGTCACCGCGCTCTCGGACGCGAATCTTCGAACTCGCGCCGCCGACGAGGGCGTGGCGGTCGAGGAGATGGCGCGACGCCGGAACGCCGCCATCCCGCTCGGGCGCGCCAACGAGCCCGAGGACATCGCGGCCCTGGCCGTCTTTCTGGCCACGCCCGGGGCGCGGAACATCACCGGCCAATCCTTCAACGTGGACGGCGGCATCATCTTCGACTGAGCGCAGGGGAGCGGGGCTGGGGCGACGCCGCCCTCAGAGGACCGCGATGAGCCGCTCGAGCTCCGGGTAATCCTGCCGGGCCTCGGCGATATCGGCCCGCAGCAGATCGAGCGCTTCGGGGACGTGCTTGAGAAAGTACTTTTTCCCTTTCACCTCGGCGAGGAAGCCGTACGCGCCCAGGGCCTGCATATGACGCTGCAGGCGGCAGCCGACGAGGGTCTCCCGGAAGGCCTTCTCGTCGAACGTCGGGCGGTGAGCCTTCATCTCGGCGAGGTAGTAGCCGAATAGCCGGTCGCGCACCCCATCCTCCAAGCGATAGTAGGGATCCCACAGGATCGAGGCGACGTCGTAGGCGGGCGGCGCCATGCGGGCGCCCTGATAGTCGATGATCCGGGGCGCACCGCCGTGGATCATGATGTTCTGGCACTGGAAGTCGCGATGGATGATCGACTTGGCTGCGGCGTCGACTCGCTGAGCGAGGCGCTGCAGCGCCGCGTCGACCGCGGGCCGGCTCGCGACCTGCAGCTTGCGGAGCCCGACGACGAAGCGGTCGAGGAAGTAGGTGGTCTCCCAGCGGAAGTAGTCGTAATCGAAGATCCGCGTTTTCAGCAGCGGGCACTCGAGAACCCGATCGGTGGCCGACGTGTGAATCGTCACCAGGCTCTGCATGACGGCGCGATAGACGCTCTCGATGCTGGCCGTGTCGCGGGGCAGCTTGAGGTACGCGTAGAGTGAGGCGTCGCCCAGATCCTCGAACAGCGCCCGCTTGCCCGCGCTGTCCGACGAGAACATCGCGGGCACCGGAACGGCGTGGCGGGCGAAGAACGCGGTGTACGCGAGATGGCGCTCGAAGTCGGGATCTTCCGGGCGGCATTCCATGAGCACCGCCGTCCGCCCGCCGTGCTGCACGCGGAAGTAGCGCCGATCCGAGCCGCCGAGGCCGATCAGGATGGCGTCGGACCAGAGGGGCGAGTCCGAGGCGGGCGCGGCGGCACGCGCGTTCGCCGAAGGTGTCCCGAAATGCGACGCGAAGAGCGGGTCGCTCAGGGCGACTCGCTTCTTCTCGGCCGCGTGGAGCGCCGGCTGCATGTTGGCCTCGGAGAGGGAGATCGTGTAGTCGGGCCCGATGATCCGGTTCTCGTGACTGCCCGAGACGACGGCGCCCGGCAGCAGGATGCAGTTTCTCAGTCGCGATCCGTCCCGGACCTCGGTGCGGGATTCCAGGACGACGTAGCCGTCGATCTCCAGACGTCCGCAGCGCGCCGTCGCCGAGCGGTAGACCGTCTCGCCGCGCTCGCGGAGCGCATCGAGCACGCCCCTCGCGTAGGTCGCGGGATCCCCGACGTCGTTCCAGTAGGCGCCCGTGACATCGAACGCGCGGACCCGGCGGCCGGCCTTGGAGGCGGCGACCCAGGCGACGGTGGCATGCGAGACACCCGACGGAAGAAACGAGAGGATCTCCGGCGAGTAGACCGCGATGCCCGTGTAGGCAACTTTGTCGGCTACGTGCGTGGGATCCGGCTTCGAGGCGCCCGGGTTCTCGACGTCCAGCACCTGGCCGCGGTCGTCGATCACGACGTTGCTCAGATGAGGGAGTCGGTGGCACGCGAGCGTCGCGACGTTGCCCGAGGCCAGATGCTCCGCGACGAGCCGGGCGAAGTCGATGTCCAGCAGGATGTCCGAGTTGTGGACGATGAACGCCCGGCGCGACAGGAGGGACTCCGCGTTCTTGAGCGCGCCGCCCGTCCCGAGGATCGGATCCTCGGGAAAGAAGACGATGCGCTCGTGCCACGGCGACGCGGCGGCCCAGGCGCGCAGGAGATCCGCCTTCCAGTGCAGGTTGATGCCGATCGTGCCGTCGCACACGGCCGCGAGCTTGCCCAGGATGCCCTCGATGATCGGCGTCCCGAGAATCGGCAGGAGCGGCTTGGGCAGGTGGTTCGTGGCCGGCCGTAACCGCTCGCCGAAGCCCGCCGCCGGAAGGAAGACGTCGAGGGGATAGGACTGCATCGTTACGAGCTTATCGCTCGCGGAACCTCGGCGCCCAGCAAACAGTGCGAGCCGCTACGCGAGCGGTCGCCGCTCCACCGCCGGTGGATCGTAGGCGCGAATGGGCGGCAGCGGGCCCGTCCAGCGCTCGACCTGCACGAGCGCGTGCTGGCCGGAGCAGGCCTGGGCGAGCCGCGAGGTGCCCCGGTCGAAGGTGAGGACGTTCGGGTTGCCGTGGACGCACATCGCCTCGGGGTCGCCCGGATCGAGGGGGTCGTACCAGGCGCCGGTCGAGAGCTGAACGACGCCGGAGCGCACCGCGTTGCTCACGACGGCGCCGGCCAGGCAGCTCCCCCGGTCGTTGAACACGCGGACGACGTCGCCGCTGCGTACGCCGCGCGCGGCCGCGTCGGCCGGGTGCAGGCGGATCGGCTCGCGCCCGCGTACTTTCGTGGACTGGCTGTACGCGCCGACGTCGAGCTGGCTGTGCAGACGCGACGTCGGATTGTTGGCGATCAGGTGCAGCGGGAAGCGCTCGGCGACGGGCGCGCCGAGCCACTCCGCGGGCTCGAGCCAAGTCGGGTGTCCGGGGCAGTCCGCGTAGCCGAACCCGTCGATGGTCGCCGAGAAGATCTCGATCTTGCCGCTCGGCGTGCCGAGGGGCACCCCCTCCGGATCGGCGCGAAACTGCTTGAGCAGCACCAGATCCTCGTCGGCCCCGGACAGATCCAGGAACCCGGCCGCCCAGAACTCCTCGAACGGCGGCGCCGTTTCGCCGTCGTCGGCGACGCGCGTGCGCCAGCCCGCGTAGAGGTGGCGCAGCCACTGCATCTCGTCCCGCCCCTCGGTAAAGCGCTCGCCGGCGCCGAGCCGCGCCGCGAGGTCCGCGAAGATCGCGAAGTCGCTCCGTGCCTCGCCCCAGGGGACAATCGCCTGGCGCATGGCGACGAGGCACGCGTCGTTGGGCGAGCCGCCGATGTCGTTCCGCTCCAGCGTCATCGTCGCCGGTAGCACGATGTCCGCGTGGCGGGCCATCGGCGTCCAGAAGGCCTCGTGCACGACGATCGTCTCCGGCCGCGCGAGGGCCGCGCGCAGGCGCGCGAGGTGCTGATGGTGATGGAACGGATTGCCACCGCACCAGTACACGAGGCGAATGTCGGGATACGTCAATCGCTGCCCGTCGAAGTCGAACGGCTCGCCCGGATGCAGCAGCATGTCGGCGACGCGCGCGAAGGGGATGAACGCGCCGACCGGGTTGCGGCCCTGCGGCAGGGTCGGCGGACCGACGCGCAACGGCGCGCGACCGATGTAGCCGAGCGAGCCGTAGCCCTGGCCGAACCCGCCGCCCGGCAGCCCGATCTGGCCGAGCATCGCCGCCAGCGTCACCGCGAGCCACGGCGCCTGCTCGCCGTGCTCGACGCGCTGGAGCGAGTAGTTCACGTTGATCAGCGTGCGCTTCGCCGCCATGCGCCGGGCGAGCGCGCGGAGGCTTTCCGCTGGAACCTGGGACAGGCGCGCGGCCCACTCCGGTGTTTTCGGACAGCCATCCGTTTCGCCGCGCAAGTAGCGCTCGAAGCGATCGAACCCGACCGTGTAGCGCGCGAGGAAGGCGCGGTCGTGCAGGTTCTCGTGGACGAGCGTGTACGCGAGCGCGAGCATGACGGCGACGTCGCTTCCCGGTACGAGGGCGAGCCACTCCGCGGTGACGAAGCCGGGGAGATCGTCCCGCATCGGGCTGAGCAAGACAAACTCGGCGCCCCGTTCTCGCGCCGCGCGCAGGTGGTCGCGCGCGGGGTGCCGGCTGGCGCCGCCGGGGCTCACCATCGTGTTCTTGATGGGAATACCACCGAAGCAGACGAACAGCTCCGTGTGCCGCTCGAGCACCGACCACGCGGTCGCCCGATCCAGGAACTCGCGCATCGATCCGACGACGTGCGGCATGATGACCGACTGGGCGCCGTTACTGTAGGTGTGCTCGCCCCGCACGTAGCCGCCCAGGCAGTTGAGGAAGCGGTGGAGCTGGCTCTGGGCGTGATGGAAGCGCCCGGCGCTGCTCCAGCCGTACGAGCCGCCGTAGACGCCCGCTCCGCCGTGGCGCTCGTAGACGCGCCCCAGCTCGTGCGCCAGCGTGTCGAGCGCCGTTGTCCAGCTCACCGGCACGAACGGCTCGGATCCTCGACGCGGGTCGCCGCCCGGGCCGCGGTCGAGCCATCCGGCGCGGATCATCGGCTGGGTGACCCGGGCCGGATGCCTCAGGCTGTCGACGATGTTGCCGAGCAGGGGGGATGGATCCGGATCGTGCTGATAGGGGCGGATCCCGACGACGGTGCCGTCGGCGACCTCGGCCTCGAAGGCGCCCCAGTGGGACGAGTGCGGCACGAACGCGCGGGCCATCCGTGCCAGGATAACAAAGGGAGCTTCGCGGAGCGGGAGGGCTAGGCCGCCCGGTCGAGCTTCTTCATGATGCGCTTCACGTAGGCGCGGGTCTCCCGATACGGCGGGACGCCGCGGTGCTTGATGACCGCGACCTCGCCGGCGTTGTAGGCGGCGAGGACCAGCGGCAGGTTGTCACCGAAGCGGTCCATGAGGGCGCGAAGGTGCCGGACGCCCGCCTCGATGTTCTCGCGGGGATCGAACGGATCGTCCACGCCCAGGGTCTTCGCGGTCTTGGGCATGAGTTGCATCAACCCTCGGGCGCCCCTGTGGGACACGGCCCGGGGATTGAAATCGGACTCGGCCTCGATGACGGCCGCGACGAGATCCGGAGATACGTTGTAGCGAGCGGCGGTCTTCTTGATGAAGGCGTCCATCCCGGCCTGGGAGTCGATGTCGTCCTCGGCCGGTGTGCTCTTACTTTCGGCGCTCTCGGTGCGAGAGGCCACCTGGGGAGCAGCGGGCGCCGGGCGGACTCCGAAGAGCCCCGTCAGCACGTACGCCGTACTCAGGGTCACGACGAGCGCCCCGAGCCCGAGCAGATGCCGCTCGATGACTCCATCCCGGCGTTCGACCTTCACTTCCGGATTCCCGGTTTCCATGCCCCTCTGTAGGGCAAATACGATACCGAGATAGGAGAAGCGTTCCAGATCATACGGTTCGTGTTCATTTGGCCAGGATTGGGCCGGTAAATGGGTAGCCGAAAGGGGGTGCTTCTCGGACCACCATTTCCGGAAAGCGGTCAGGAGTGACACGGCTGCGACGGGCTCTCCGGGCTCCCTATTTCGACTTGAGCGACAGGGTTCCGGCCAGCGCCAGGAGCAGCCCGGCCCCACCAGCGGCGAACAGGATGACGACGAGACGGTTGTACGGCTGAAGCGTCTCGGCCAGCGGCCGCTGGACAACGACCAGGACCTCGTCGCCGATCGGCTCGGCGTGGATCGCGTGTGGGTGACCGCCGATCTGGATCACCTCGTCCGTCAGGGACCCGACCACCCCGCGCCGGAGGTCGTCCCGCTCGGCGCCTTCGAGGGTCGAGGCGTGGACGACAAAGCCGGACTCGGCGCGGCGCACGAAGGACACGTGAAGCCCGGTCAGTCGCCGAAAATCGTCGGCGCTTCGAGCGTCGAGCGCGAAGCCGGCGCAGAGCCAGGCGATTGGATCCGGCGCGCGGACGGGCACGAAGGCGAGTCGGTACAGGCCTCCGCCCATCGCCACGATCCGAGACGCTGCGCCCGCCCGCTCCGCCTCGTCCAGCAGCGGGGACAGCGGAAACGCTGTCCCGAGGCGAGCCGGTTGTAGCGTGTCGGCGGCCACGGTGCCCTCCGGCGACACGAGCATCAACACGGCCACGCCGATCCGCTCTCGATGGCTCGCGAGAACCGAGCGCGTGCTCTCCTGATCCGCGGCCGCCGCCGCCGTCTTCAGCGCGATGTCGTCCGAGAGCAGTCGAGCCGCCGCGACCAACTGCTGGCCGCGTGACTCGAGCTGGCGCACGACCAGGGTGCCGGCCAGCCGAAGCTCCCCCTTGATCTCGTTGCGCGCGCTGGCGCGTGCCGCGGCGGCGACGACGAGGAAGCATGCCGCCAGGACGGCGACGAACAGCCCCACGACGACCGCCACGAGCCGGCCGCGGAAGCTGCGGAAGTCGACGACGCGCACGAGTCGAGCCACCTTGCGCGGCTCACGCTAGCGCCCTCGTGAGCCCGGATCAACTGTCCCGGTCTCGCGCGCGAGGGGAGCTGGACCAGCAAAATAAGCCGTCGGGCGACGCGGAAACATGACACACTATGGGCCGTCTGGGGCCGGTGAGGATTGCCGGACCCACGCAGCAGACCACGACTCTGGCGCCGTCTTCCGCGTACCAGGGACGTCCTTCAACAGCGGGAGATCGAGCCGGAGGTTTTCATGGCACAGAAGCTCTTCATCGGAGGTCTCGCCTTCTCTACGAACGATACGCGGCTGCGCGAGGTGTTCGCCCAGGCTGGTGTCGTCGAATCGGCGGCAGTTGTCATGGATCGGGAGACCGGGCGCTCGCGCGGATTCGGCTTCGTCGAGATGGCGACGGCCCAGGAAGCCGACGCCGCGGTCAAGAAGTTCAACGGGCAGGAGCTGGACGGGCGCACGCTGAAAGTTGAGATCGCCAAGCCCTCGGGCCTCGGCGGCGGCGCGCGGAGCGGTGGCGGCGCGCGGAACAGCGGATTTGGCCGGAGCCGCTGGTAGGCGCAGGGGCTTCCGTGCAGGTCGCAGCGTTCTCGACCCCGTCGGATCCCCGCTGGCGCTGGCGCATCGTCAACTACGCGGGCGAGCTCGTCGAGGAATCGCGCGACACGTTCCCCTCGATCGCCGGTGCGCTTGAACAAGGCGAGAAGCGGCTCAGGGCGCTCGACGTCGTGGACACGTCGGTTCCGTTCCATCCCCATCGGTCGACACGTCATCTGAGGGTTCCCTAGATGAAGGGGGCTTTCGGACTCAAGGTCGAGGTCTTCGACAACCAGATCGAAGGCGCGCTCAAGACGCTCAAGAAGCAGATGCTCAAGGAAGGCCTCTTCCAGGAGATGAAGCGGCGCGCCCATTACGAGAAGCCGTCGGTCAAGAAGAAGCGCAAGGCGGCTCAGGCGCGAAAGAAGCGGCGTAAAGCGCTCAAGCGGATGCAACCGAACGACTACGACTAGGAGCCGCGCGCGCTTCACCCGTTGCTCGAAGGACCGGCTCAGCTCCTCATTCGTCCAATAATGTAGCGTCCACCGCTCGAATCCGAGCGAGCGGCGTTACCCTCAGGCGCGATGCGGATCATCGCCCACGTGGACATGGACGCGTTCTACGCGTCGGTCGAGGCGCGCCACAATCCCGCCCTGCGTGACCGGCCGGTCGTCGTGGGCGCCGACCCCAAGGACGGCCGCGGCCGCGGCGTCGTCGAGGCGGCCAGCTACGCGGCCCGGCGCTACGGTATCCGCTCCGCCATGCCCATCTCGCGGGCGTGGAAGCTCGCCGAGGCCGCCCGTCGCCGGGGGGAGCCCGCGGTGGCCTTCGTCCACGGCAATCGCAAGCTCTACGTCGAGGTGTCCGAGCGGGTCATGGCCATCCTGGCGTCGGCCGGCGATGCCTTCGAGGAGGCCAGCATCGACGAGGCGTACGTGGACTTCTCGTCGCTCGGCGAGTTCGAGGCGGCGTGCGAGCGCGCCAACGCGCTGAAGCGCGAGATCGCCGAGCGCGAGGGGTTGACGTGCTCGGTTGGGCTCGGCCCCAACAAGCTCGTCGCGAAGATCGCGTCGGATTTCAAGAAGCCGGACGGCCTGACGCTCGTGCGACCCCAGGACGTCCAGGCATTCCTCGACCCCCTGGGCATTCGCGTCATTCCCGGCATCGGTCCCAAGACGGAGGCCGAGCTCAATGCGCGGGGCATTCGCACCGTTCGCGATCTGCGCGCGCTCGAGCGCGGCCAGCTCGCGGAGTGGTTCGGCCGCTGGGGCGAGGACCTCCACGCCAAGGCGCGCGGACTCTCGGACAGCCCGGTCTCCAACGAATGGGAGCCGAAGTCGGTCGGCGAGCAGGAGACCTTCGAGGTGAACACGCTCGACGCCGCCTTCATCACGGAGCGCGTGCGGGCGCTGGCCGGCGAGGTCTTCGCGCGGGTGGGACGCCAGGGCTTCCGCGCCTTCCGCACCGTCACGGTCACCGTGCGCTTCGCGCATTTCCGCACGGTGACCCGCGCGCACACGACGCGGGAGGCCATGGCGAGCGAGGCAGCGCTGGCCGCGGCCGCTGTCGAGCTGCTCCAGCCGTTTCTTGATCAGCGGGAGAACCCGCGTGGAACGAAGCTTCGCCTCATCGGCGTGCGGGCCGAGAAGCTTCTTCGGTGAGGGACGGTCGGCCCGCTACTTGACGACTTCCAGCTTACCCATCCGATCGCCGGAGCCGAGCCGCGTACCCTCCCGAAGTCCTCCACTTCTTTTCCTTTCCCGGACTCACCAGAGCCAACGTCCCCGGACATGAGCGCTTTCTCATCTGGGATTCAGCGGCCGCTCATCTTCGATCGATACCTTTCGGAACGCGGGCGGCTTGATCCGGGCCCGCGGCGCGTCGCTCGACCGATCGCCAGATCCCAGATCATGGAAAGGAGCGCTCGATGAAACGTTGGATCATCGCAGCGACGGCTCCGCTCGCGGTGCTGGCGCTCGCCATCGTCGTCCCGGTATTCGCGCTGCAGAAGAGTAATCCGGCGCCGCTCTGGTCCGAGCACCAGGTGGCCCCAGCCGCCCCGGCGCCGCCGCCGTCGCCGTGGGTCCAGCTGGCCCGCGAGCTGAAGCCCGCGGTAGTGAACGTCAGCACGAAACGCGTCGAGGAAGGCCGGCGGCGGCTGGAGGGGTCGGGCGACGAGCAGGCCCCGTTCAACCAGTTCTTCGGCGACCAGCCGCGCCGCACGGTCCGGAGCCTCGGCTCCGGCTTCATCGTCAATGCCGACGGCTACGTCGTGACCAACAACCATGTCGTCGACGGCGCGACCGAGATCAAGGTGACGCTCGCCGATGGGCGTGAGCTGGCGGCGAAGGTGCTCGGCCGTGATCCGAAGACCGACCTCGCCCTCTTGAAGATCGACGCGACGGGCTTGCCCCTCATCGCGCTCGGCGTCTCGACCCAGCTTCAGGTCGGCGAGCCCGTCATGGCCATCGGCAATCCGTTCGGCCTCGAGCAGACCGTCACCACCGGCATCGTCAGCGCGACGGGTCGCGTGATCGGAGAGGGACCCTACGACGACTTCATCCAGACCGACGCCTCCATTAACCCCGGTAACAGCGGCGGACCGCTCATCAACAGCAAGGGCCAGGCGGTCGGCATCAACACCGCGCTCGTCAGCCAGACTGGCGGCTCGGTGGGGATCGGCTTCGCGATTCCGATCGACCTGGCCAAGCCGGTTCTGACCCAGCTCGCGGCGGCCGGCCGCGTCGAGCGCGGGTACCTGGGCGTGGCCGTGCAGCGGGTCACGCCGGACCTGGCCAAGAGCTTCAAGCTCGAGGGGCCGCAGGGCGCGCTCGTCGCTTCGGTGGCGGCCGGCTCGCCCGCGATGAATGCGGGCGTGAAGCGCGGCGACGTCATCGTCGAGTACGACGGCCATCGGATTGCCCGCTCCGACGCGCTCCCGCGCGTGGTTGCCGAAACACCGGTCGGCAAGGACGTCGCGCTCGTCGTCGTCCGCGACGGTAAGCCCGTCACGCTGTCCGTGAAGGTCGCGCGGCTCGCCGAGGCGCCCGAGCGGGTGGTCGCCGAGAGCAACACGACCGCTCCGCTCGGCCTGACCGTGCAGACCCTGACGCCCGCGCTGGCGCGGCAATTCGGCCTGCACGAGAGCGCCGGGGTTCTGGTGCGCGGCGTCGAGGGCGCCAGCCCGGCCGCCGACGCGGGCGTGCAGCCCGGTGACGTGATCGCCGAGATCGACCGTCAGCCCGTGAAGAGCGTCGACGACCTGGAGCGCGCCATCGACAAGCGCCGCCCCGGATCCTCGACGCTCCTGCTCGTGCACCGTAACGGAGGCGATTTCTACATCGCGCTCGGCTCGTGATCCGGCGACGGGGAGGCCAGGGGGCCATGTGGGACGAAGCGTGCACCGCTGTCTGCCGGAGTCATGACGACGTCGTGGCCGTGTTCGAGTCTCCGCTCGGTCGGCTCGCGCTGCTGCTGCGCCAACCCCTCGTGCCGGCGCCCGACGAGCGCGCGGACTGGCTGAGCGCCACCCAGCGCTCCGCGCGGGCCGTCACCGCCAGCCTGCAGGCTGTGGGCCGCAGCGCCGAGATCACGATCCTACAGTGGCAGCCGCTCCGGCGGGTGGCGCACATCATGGCCGACTGGGACTGTAGCTACGAGGGCGACGAGATCCGCCACGCTCAGCTCGTCGCCAGCATCTGCGCCTGGCTGACCGATGGAGGGCCGATCACGCCTCCGGTGGCCGGTCTCGGGAGGTGGTACCGCCAGATGACGCGGAGCTGGATGAGCGCCGAGCCGCCGGCGCGCCGGAGGCTGATTCTCCGGACGCACCGCTGGATCGCCGAGCGAGTGCTCGAGCCTCTGAGTCAGGACGGGGAGCCGGCGCTCGAGGACCTCGAGGCCGACGGGCTCTTGACGGAATTGCTGACCGACGCCATCACCCCGGGAGAGCGTGCGGCATGGCAGCCGTGGGTCCACCTGGTGCGCGCGCGGCTGCGGCGAGCGCTGGCCTGGCCCGGCGCGCAGCGCAACGATGTGTGGGTGCGCTGGCTGTTCCTCATTCCGTACAGCGTTCCGGCGCGAGTCGAGCGCGCGAGCCCGAGGCCCGACGACGTGCTCGTGGGGGCCGAGTAGCTCCGCGGTGCCTGGTGTACAAGCGCATTCTCGTGGCCGTGGACGGCACCGCGGCGTCACAGCGGGCGCTGCGGGAAGCCGTCGACCTCGCGGCCGACCAGCGCGCCGAGATCGAGATCGTGCATGTGGTCGATCTGACGCCGTACGGCATTCCCGAGCTCGGCGTGCCCGTGAGCGTCTACGAGGAGGCGTGTTGCGCTCAGGGTCGGCTGGTCCTCGGCGACGCCACCGAGTACGCCCGGCACGCCGGGGTGGAGGCGCGGGCCACGCTGCGCCAGCGGAGAGGAACGCGGCTCAGCGCCGCGATCGTGGATGAAGCGCGACTCTTCGGGGCCGATCTCGTCGTGCTGGGTGCGGAGAGCCACCGCGGCCTGGCCCGGTGGTGGCGCGGCTCCCTCGCCGAGGGTGTGATCGAGAGCACGCTCGTTCCGGTGCTGCGGATTCGCGCGCCGTGACGGTGCTCGCCGCCGCCACCTCGGTCGGGCTCGGGTTTCTGATCGGCGCCTTCGGCACGCTCGTGGGGGCCGGCGGCGGCTTTCTGCTCGTTCCGCTCCTGGTCCTGGGCTACGGGTTCGCTCCCGCCGACGCCGTGGGAACCTCGCTGTCGCTGGTGTTCCTCAACGCCCTGTCCGGGAGCGTGGCGTATCTGCGCCAGCGCCGCGTCGATCTCGCGCTGGGATGGAAATTCGCGGCGGCCACGGTGCCCGGGGCCGTCGGCGGGGCGTACCTGACGCGCGCCCTCTCCGCGCGCGCCTTCGTCCTCGCCTTCGGGCTCATTTTGCTGGCGATCGCGGCGCTCCTGTTCGTGGGGATCCAGGTCCGGCCCTCGGCGCGCGCGGGACTCCGGAGCCTCGTCGACGTGGGCGGCGAGGCACACCACTACCGGGTGGACGTGTGGAAGGGCGTCGTCGTCAGCTTCGCCGTCGGGGTGCTGTCGAGCGTGTTCGGAATCGGCGGCGGCATCATCCACGTGCCGTTCCTCATCGTGGCGCTGGGGCTGCCCGTTCACGTGGCCACCGCGACCTCGCACTTCGTGCTCTCGATCTCCGCGTTCGTCGGCGCGATGACCTTCCTGTCGCTGGGCCACGTCCGGGTCGCCACCACGGCGCTCATGGGGGTCGGTATCCTCGCCGGCGCCCAGCTCGGCGCGCTGGCGTCCACCCGGGCCAGCGCCGATCTGCTCCGACGGATTCTCGCCGGCTCGCTCTCCCTCGTCGGCGCTCGCATGCTGTTCGATGTCCTTCGATAGGCCGTGATCTCGGGTTACACTCGGCGCGATGGCCGCTGAAGGTCCGAAGAGCGCCTACGAGCTGGCGATGGAGCGCCTCCGGCAGAAGGATCGCGAGGCCGGCGTCGAGGAGCGCCCGCTGACCGACGCGCAGAAGGCGGCGATCGCCGAGGCGCGCCAGATCTATCAGGCGAGGATGGCCGAGCGCGAGATCCTCCACCGCGACTCGCTGCACAAGGCGCGGAGCGCGGAGGAAGTCGAGAAGCTCGACGGCGAGCTGGCGCGCGATCGCGACCGGCTCGCGAGCGATCGCGACCGCAAGATCGCCGAGATCAAGCAGTCGGCGAAGTAGACGCGGCCGCGCTCAGCGGCCGTCCAGCCCCATCGCCTCGGCGAAGCGCTGGTACGCCTCGAGGGGATCCCCGTACTTCCGGTGGCCCGCCGTGTGCTGGGCGCTCGCCAGCAGCAGCCGGTCGCGGTCGTGCGCCCGCGTGTGCAGGTAGTCCTCCAGCGTGCAGAGCCCCAGCTCCTGGTTATGGGGATCGTTGCCGATCTTGCACGCCGCGGTCGCCAGTACCTGAACGAGCGGCGCCCGGTCGTGGCCGCCCTTCAAGTAGGCGGCGGTCAGGTCGACCGATTCGTCGGCCCGCAGCGCGAGGAGGGCGCGCTCCAGCTTGTCGAGGATCTCGCGCGCCGACCAACCCTCGGAGCCCGGCGGCGGCGCGATGGTGCGGCGGCCGTTGCCCGGCGTGTTGGCCTGATGCTCGGAGCCGCGATTGATGAAGAGCGCGGCCACGAAGAGCAGCTTCAGCCGATGCGGGTGGTCGAAGGAGTCGTAGAACCAGCCGACCGTGTTGCAGTACTCGTAGCCGTGCTGCGCCATCGAGTAGTTGTTCGGCTCGCCCGTTTCGAGAATCACCTGCGCGGCGGCGATCTGGATGGCGTCGAGGATGCGCCGCGCGCTCCGCCCGGCCTTGAGCAGCGCCACCACCGCGTCGATCACCGAGAACTCGCGCTGCCGCGTGACGACGTCGACCAGCATCGCCTCTTCGGCCGGGGTGAGCGGCATCTCCTGGCGGAGCAGCTCGGCGTCGCGGCCGTCGAGCAGGTTCTGGACCACGTTGCAGCCGACTTCGTAGCACGAGTACCAGCGCGGACCCACCGCGATGTCGGGCACCCCCGCGTACAGCACATCGTGAGCCTGGTCCCAGCCGATCGCGTCGCCGAGCTCGATGGTGGCGCGGGCCCGGTAACCCTTGTGACCGGTCGTGTACGAGCGGTTGTGCCACATCCGGTCCTGGACGTCGATGAGCCCGGCGAACGCGAGCTGGGCCAGGACGTGCCGCCGGTTCGGCACGTCCTGCATCAGTCCGAGAAACACGCGGTACGACTCGAGCACTTCACCGCGCTGCACGAGCGTGAGCCAGTGATTGAGGCGCTCGCGCAGCGTGCCCTCCACCCGGACCGGGGCCTGGTCGGGCCAGTGCCGCTCGGGCAAGGGGGGCGTAGTGCTCACCTTGATGTCGTAGAGGCGAGTGTAGTGACCCGGCGCCTTGCCGATGAGCTGGTTCCACGGATCGAGCCCGGTCGGCATGTACCAGACCGTCTGGGCCATCGGCAGCCAGGCGAGCTCCGGGCGGATCATCGACCGGAGCGGCAGCCCGACCCGCTCGCTCAGGAGACAGTGATCGTTGTTCACGAACTTGACGATGCCGTCGTCGAGCCGCTGGTGGTACGGCACGTGCGTGTACGGCGCGTGAATGCGCACGGTCTCGCGGGTGATCTCGGTGACGGGCCGGCCCTGCTTCATGAGCCGGTAGAGCACGTCGCTGGCGCCCTTCTGGTCGCGCGCGATGATGCGCTCTTCGAGCCGCGCGTACTCGGCCGCGGGCGCCGATTCGTTCACGACTGGTGCGGTCGTCGCCATGGAATCCCTCAGGCCTTCTGGATCACCTTCTTGTAGACCATCTCGACGTTCTGACCGACCCGGTCGCGATACCGTCCGACCGGATACTTGGACATCCCGGCCTCGTACTTGGAGGCGAGCTGGTCGCCGATCTTCGTCTGCATCTCGGCCAGCGAGGCGCCGTCGGATGACGCCTTCTTCACGGCGGCGATGAGGTCGGCGAGATAGCCGCGGAAGAACGCCGCATGGCTCTTGGGCAGGACCTCGCCGTGGCCGGGGATGATGTGCGTGAAGTCGAGCTTCTCCACGGCGCTCAGGGTCTGGACCCAGTCCTCCGGGTAGCCGTCGTTCAGGAACGGCATCCAGTCGATCAGCGCGTCGCCGGTCGCGATCACCTTTTCCTTCGGCAAATAGGTGTAGAGATCGCCGTTGGTGTGACCGCGGCCCAGCACGTGCAGCTGGATCTCACGACCGTTCTCCTTCAGCGTCAGCGTGGTGGCGACCGTCCGCGTCGGCAGCACCGGCTTCATCGACTTGAGCTCTTGCATGAACGACTCGGCCTGCTGCAGGTTCGACTCCAGGTTGGCCTTCTTCGCGGGATCCGACTCCTTCTGGATGTCGGCCTTGAGCTTGTCGATCTCGCCCGGGAGCGCCCCGAGCTGCTTTTCGATGTACGGGATGCCTCCGACGCCGGCATCGGGCTTGGTGAGGTTCTCCTTCGTCTTGTCGGAGGCGATGATCTCCAGCTTGGGGTTCGTCGCCGCGTACGACTCATTGCCCTGCCAGTGGTCCCAGTGAAAGTGCGTGTTGATGACCTTGATGACGGGCTTCTGGGTGATGCCGTGGATCTGCTGATACATGACGCGGGAGGCCGACGGCTTCGAGTGCGAGTCGACGACGATGACGCCGTCGTCGGTCATGATCACCGCGGCGTTGCAGTTGACCTTGTAGCGGGTCGCCGCGATGGCGCCGTAGACGCCGTCCCCCACCTTCTTGAGCTCGAAGAGATCCTTGCTCGCCGTCTGCGCGTGTGCGGCGACCGTGCAGCAGAGCTCGTGGGGATCGAGGGTGTGAACCGCCGCCGCTGCCATGCCCATCTGGGTCAGGACCTGCCGACGCGTCCATAGCTGCGCCATCACGTCACCTCCGTTGCGACTCGTGGCTGGTGTACTGCTCGGTGCGCCCCGTCAGCGAAGCATCAGTCCGCCCTGAAGATGAGATCGGGCGTGAGGTCGGCGATCTTGGTGCGGCCGCACAGTCCCATCGCGATGTGCATCTGCTCACGGAGAATCTCGAAGACACGGGCGACGCCCTCGGCGCCGTCGGCACCCAGCCCCCAGAGCGAAGTGCGCCCGAGCATGACCACCTTGGCGCCGCGCGCCAGTCCCTTCAGCACCGCGGTGCCGCTCGAGAAGCCGCCGTCGATGACGACCTCGGCACGCCCGGCCACCGCCTCGACGATGGACGGCAGCGCCTCGATCGAGGACTGCGTGTGATCGAGCTGCCGCCCGCCGTGGTTCGAGACCCAGATGAGGCGCACGCCCATTTCGACCGCGCGCCGTGCGTCGGCCACGGTCATGATGCCCTTGAGCCCCACCGGGAGCTTCGTCGTCTTGATGAGCCACTCGACGTCGGCCCAGGTCAGCCGCATCTGGTAATCGTGGAACGGGCCGCGCGGGTTGGGCGCGACCTCCATGGCCTTCCGCGGGCTCCAGCGCGCCAGGATGTCGCGCTCGCGCCGGCTGTAGTGCTGGGTGTCGACGGTCAGGGCGACGGCCTTGTAGCCGGACGCCTCGACGCGCTTGAGCAGCTCGCCCACCCAGCCGCGGTCGCCGTGATGGTAGAGCTGGAACATCTGCGGCGCCCCGCCGGCCCGCGCGACGTCCTCGACCGGCCAGCCGGTTGCCCCGGAGAGCCACTGGAGCGTGTCGGCCTTGCCCGCGCCGCGCGCCATCTCGACGTCTCCCTCGGGATGGAAGAGGACCAGGCCGCCCATCGGCGCGACCCCGACCGGCGCCGAGAGCGGCACGCCGAGCAGGCTCGTGCGCAGGTCGATCTCGCGCACGTCGACGAGGACGTTCTGCGCGATCGCCAGCCGGTCCAGGTGGCGCCGGTTGCGGCGCAGCGTCGCCTCCGACTCGCTGCCGCCGTCGCCGAAGTTCCACGCCTCGCGGGCGAGGCTCGCCCGGGCCGCGCGGCGGATCTCGGGAAGTGTCGCGAACGGGCGTGGGAATTCTTTTGACTGGGTCATGGCGGGGTACTATACGCCAGTCCCCGCCGGGAGTCTTGGTACACTGCGGCGGTCCGGACGACGGAGCGGCCCGAGAGGATCCAGACAATGGAAATCGGCTGTCATCTCCCGACAACCCAGGCGCCCGAGACCGTGGGCGACGCGCTGGTGACGTTCGCGCGCGAGGCCGAGCGGCTGAACGTCGCCTCGCTCTGGGTGAGCGATCACGTCATCATCCCGAAGGTGAGCTCCGGCTACGGGCGCGGCGGGAGCTTTCCGCATCCTCCGGAGCGGCCGTACCTCGAGGCGGTGACCGCGCTCGCTGCCGCGGCGGTGTGCACGCGGCGGGCGCGACTCGGCTCGTCGGTTTTCGTCCTCGGCCACCGCCACCCCGTGCTCATGGCCAAGATGCTGGCGAGCATCGACGCCCTGTCGAACGGGCGGCTGATCTGCGGAGTCGGGGTGGGGTGGTGGAAAGAGGAGCTCGAGATCCTGGGAACACCCTTCGGCGCCCGCGGCCGGCGGGGCGACGAGGCCCTGCGCGTGTTCAAGGAGCTGTGGACGTCGGACTCGCCCCGCTTCGAGGGCGAGGCCTTCAGCTTCCGCGACATCGGTTTCGCGCCGAAGCCCGTGCAGAAGCCGCATCCGCCGATCTGGATCGGCGGCGCGAGCCCGGCCGCGTTCCGCCGCGTCGTCACCCTGGGCGACGGCTGGCACGCGTCGCCGCGCAGCGTCGCCCAGTTCCGCGAGGGGCTGGGGCAGCTTCGCGCGGCGGCCGCGACCCACGGCCGCGCCTGGGAGACGCTCGAGATCTCGCTGCGCTTCGGCCTGAGCGACGAGCTCCTCGCCCAGGGCAAGCAGGCGGTGGTCGATCAGCTCTGCGAGTACAAGCGCCTGGGCGTGCGCCACACACTCGTCGAGTTCCGCCGGCCGGATCTGGGGCGGATGATGGAGCTGCTCGGTCTGGTGGCGGAGACCGTTCGGCCCGCCGTCGATGCCGCCTGAGCGTCGCGGCCGCGTGCCTGAAAGAGAGACCCGTGAAGGAGAGACGAGATGAGCGGTAACGGCGCGAGCGCCAGGGGGATACGACAGGTCGGCTACTTCGATTGCGCCGGCGGCGGGCAGGTGGTCGTCGACGGGCGGGTGGCGTTCATCGCGCACATGAAAGCGCCCCACGGCACGACGATCGTGGACGTCAGCGATCCGTCGAAGCCTCGGCAGCTCGCGGCGATCGAGGTGCCCACCGGCACGCACTCGCACAAGGTCCGCGCGGCCAACGGCCTCATGCTCGTGAACCGCGAGGCCCACGGCGGCCAGCCCTCCTCGCCGAATCCGCCTCGCGGGCTCGGCATCTACGACGTGTCGACGCCGAGCCGGCCGCGCGAGATCACGCTCTGGCGCTCCGGCGGGACCGGCGTACATCGGTTCACCTTCGACGGGCGCTACGCCTACATCTCGCCCGAGATGGACGGCTACGTCGGCAACATCATGCTGATCCTCGATCTGGCCGATCCGAGCCGACCCCAGGAAGTGGGGCGCTGGTGGATGCCGGGGCAGTGGACAGCCGGCGGCGAGACCCCCACGTGGTCGGGGCGGCAGCACCGCTGCCATCACCCGATCCGGGTCGGCAACCGGCTCTACGTCAGCTACTGGCACGGCGGCTTCGTCATTCTGGACGTCGAGGATCTCGCGAAGCCGCGCTACGTCTCGGGGCTCGACTGGAGCCCGCCGTTCCTGACGCCGACGCACACGGCGCTGCCGGTGCCGTTCCCTCTAAATGATCGGCGAGTCATGCTCGTCGCCGACGAGGACGTCGCCAAGCTCGAGCCCGGGCCGCCGGCATTCCTGTGGCTGGTCGACATCACCGACGAGAAGAAACCCGTGCCGTTCGCCAGCTTCCAGGTGGAGGGGATCGGCGACGGACCGCAGCCGGACATGACCGGGTGCCATCAGCCGGTCGAGACGATCACCAGTACCGAGATTCCGGTGGCGTGGTTCGCCAACGGCCTGCGCATCGTCGACATCGCCAGGCCGCACGCACCGCGCGAGGTCGCGCACTTCGTGCCGACGGCCCCGGAGGGCTCGACGCGCGTGTGCAGCAACGACGTGTTCGTGGACGACCGCGGGCTGATGTACCTCGTCGACCGCGTGCGCGGAGTCCACATCCTCGAGCGCGTGTAATGGCCGAGAGCCTGCCGACCCGAGCGGAAGACTTCAACGAGTGGTACAACCAGCTCGTGCTGCGCGCCGACCTGGCGGACTACGCGCCGGTCCGCGGCTGCATGATCGTCAAGCCCTACGGCTGGGCGCTGTGGGAAAACATCCAGGCGGCGCTCGACGGGCGCTTCAAGGCCACCGGCCATGTCAACGCCGCGTTCCCGCTCTTCATCCCGAAATCGTTTCTGGAGAAGGAAAAGCAGCACGTCGAGGGATTCGCGCCCGAGCTGGCGGTGGTGACGATCGGCGGCGGCGAGGAGCTGGCCGAGCCGCTGGTCGTGCGGCCGACGTCGGAGACGATCATCGGCCACGCGTACGCGCAGTGGATCAAGTCGTACCGCGATCTGCCCGTGCTCATCAATCAGTGGAACAGCGTGGTTCGCTGGGAGCTTCGCACCAAGCTCTTTCTCCGGACGCTCGAGTTCTGGTGGCAGGAGGGCCACACCGCCCACGCGACCTACGACGAGGCCGAGGCCGAGACGCGCCAGATGATCGACGTGTACGCGGACTTCGCCGAGAACGAGGCGGCGGTGCCGGTGATCCGCGGCGTCAAGTCGTCGGCCGAGAAGTTCGCCGGCGCGCTCCACTCCTACACGATCGAGGCGATGATGGGCGACAAGCGGGCGCTGCAGTCCGGCACGTCGCACAACCTCGGCCAGAACTTCGCCAAGGCGTTCGACATCAAATACCTCGACCAGTCCAACGCGCTCCAGCACTGCTGGACGACGTCGTGGGGCCTTTCGACCCGGTTCATCGGCGCGATCATCATGGTGCACGGCGACGACCAGGGGCTGATCATGCCGCCACGCCTGGCGCCCCACCAGGTGGTCGTGGTGCCGATCTACCGGAGCGACGCCGAGCGCGCCACGGTCCTCGAGGCCGCGGGCCGAGTGAAGACCCAGCTCACGGCCGGCGGTGTCCGGGTGAAGCTCGACGAGCGCGACGGGGTCACGCCCGGCTTCAAGTTCAACGACTGGGAGATGCGCGGCGTGCCGCTCCGCATCGAGATCGGCCCGCGCGACGTCGAGAAGCGCTCGGTCGTCCTGGCCCGCCGCGACACGCCGGGGAAGGCCGGCAAATCGTTCGTGCCCGAGGACGGGCTCACCGGCGCGGTGACGGCCATGCTGGGCTCGATCCACAAGGCGCTCTACGAGCGGGCGCAGGGGTTCATGCGCGCCAATACCGCGGAGCCCCGCACCTACGACGAGTTCAAGCAGGCGATCGAGGCCGGCGGCTTCTGCCGCGTGTGGTGGTCGGGCGACGCCGAGCGCGAGGCGGCGATCAAGGAGGAGACGAAGGCGACCATCCGGTGCATCCCGCTGGAGCAGCCGGGCGGCGAGGGCGTCTGTATTGGCACCGGCCGACCCGCCCGACAGGTCGCCATCTTCGGGCGGGCGTACTGAGGCGCGCCCGGGTCTACGTCGCGACGGGGATGCGCGAGAGGATGGACACCGGAACGGCGACCGACTCGGAGCACGCGACGCACGCGAAGACCAGCTCGTCCGGGTGTCGCGCCCGCAGGACCATCCGCTGACTGCAGCTCGCGTGATGAATGCCGCCGTCGAGCGCCCAGTACACGCTCCTGATCTCCACGGACACTGAAGTGCTCATCGACATCCCTCTCTGCCTATGACTTGGTCTCGTATCTCACGAGCGCCCAGCCGAAGACCTGGAGGTCTTCGGTCACGTCCCGCTCCCGCCGCTCCCCGCGGCGGCGCTCGGTCGTGACCGGCTCCTGGCGGCTTCGCCGGCTCCCGACCCGACGGTCGAGGACCACCTCGCCGTTCTCGCTGTCGAACACGTACTTGAGGTACGCGTACCGTTCATGGTGGGAGCGCGAGACGATCAGCAGCTGACGGGTCACCGCTGGTTTCTCCGGACTAACGAGCATCCCTCCCTCTAGCCCCTCCTTCGGGTCGAGTCGAAGCGGCGATATGGAGCGAGAGCTGTGCCAATCCCTGTCCGGAGCGCCCCCCTGGGTTTCCGCTCAGTTGGACGCGTCGCCACCGGCCGACTCTGCAAGGAAAGTCACAGAGCAGGGGAGATTGCTGCGTAAACGCGGTAGGAGCCGCCAGCTACCCTCGCTTCGGTTCCAGAAAATGGGGCTCGAAGTGCCGGGCTACCACCACGCGGGTTCGGGGCGACACCGCTTTCACCTCTTTCACGAACACATCGGCCTCGCGTAGTCGGGCGTCCTGGGGCGCGCCGTAGGGCAGGGACTGCTCGTCCCAGTGGGTCGCGAACACCAGGCGGGGCCGATCGAGGGCGCGCATGAGCCGACCCGAGTAGTCGTGGATCTCGAGCCGCTGCCGGGCCGCGGCGATCAGGGCGACGTCCGGCCTGAGCCCCTGGATTTCCCGCTCGAGGTAGTTCATGGAGCCGAACCAGAGAATTCGATAGCCGGCCAGGCGCAGCAGGTAGGCGAGGGTCCCGCCCTCGACGTCGTTGTCCATCCGGCGCGGCCCGCGGAAGTCGCGCGCCACCACGCGGCCGTCGTAGTAGTGCTTGCCGTTCAGCGCCGAGTGAAGACTCGGGATGACCTTGATCGACAGGGCCCCGAACTCGTAGTCCTCGCCCCCGTGCACGGTGAGAATCTGGGCGTCAGGCACGCCGCCGGCGCGGGCGAGGGTCGTCGTGCTCTCGGTGCCGATGACGGTAGCGCCGGTGTTCCGGGCGATATGGGGCATGTCGAGCGTGTGGTTGAAGTGCGAGTGCGAGTGGAGGATGAAGTCCGCGCGCGTGATCCGGGCGTCGACGGCGGCCGTGTCGCAGTCCAGATCGTCGTCGGGCCCGAACACGCGGCGCGTGTCACTGGAAAGCTCGGGCGTGTCCATCAGGCCGAACCGGGCTCGGTACCGCAGACGGGACAGATAGGGATCCATGAGGATCGTTGTCTGACCGTCCGTGATCTCCCAGCCGGCGGCGCCCAGGTGCGTGAGGCGCACCCGGGCGCCCGGCCTGCGAGCACGCGTCACGCTTCGCCCGCGTAGAGGGATGGCGATCGCCTCAGCAGCAGCGCCCGGAATCTCCGGAGCCGCCGGCGATCTTCCGTGCCTCGATCAGCTCGACCCGCACGTCGTCGGGCGCCTGCATGAACGCGATGCGCGGGCCGTTCGGATTCTGGATCGGTCCCTCGAGCAGGCGGGCGCCGAGCCCCTCGAGCCGCTTGATGTCGGTTTCGAGATGCGTCGAGTCGAAGCCGAAGTGCTCGAGGCCGTGGTGCGCGCTCGCGTCGCCCGGGCCCAGGCGCTCGTTGGTGCGCGCGCCGGAGATGTTGACGTTCATGCCGCCGTCCTCGCTCTGGCAGCGGACGAAGCGATCGCCGAACACCCGCGTCTCGTCGCTCGTGATCTTGAAGTTGAACGCCCGCACGTACCACTCGGCCGTCTTGCGCGGATCGGGCGCCTTGAGATGGATGTGGTTGATCCGGAATGCCATGAGCGTTGCCTCCCTCGTTGACCGCGATTAGCTGCTCACACCTTCCACGCGCAAGAGCCGCGAGCGGGTGCGCGTTCTCCCTCTGGAATGTCGTCCAGGACCTCTGTATATACACCCGATCAGGGGGTGCGACGATGGGGCAACTGGATGGGCGGACGATCCTCATCACGGGCGCGGCGCGCGGGATCGGCGCGGCGTGCGCCCGCCGGCTCGCCGCCGACGGCGCGAAGCTGGTCCTGGCCGATCTCGACCCCGGCGTGGAGAAGGTGGCCGCCGAGCTCGGCCAGGTCGCGGTCCGGGCCGACGTGACGCGGCGTCAGGACATCGAGCGCATGGTCGACGAGCCCTACCGGCGCTGGGGCCGGCTCGACGTGCTCTTCAACAACGCGGGCGTCATCCGCGTCCAGCCCATGCTCGAGGTGGCCGAGGACGAGTGGGATCGGGTGATGGCCGTCAACCTGCGCGCGGTGTTCTTCGTGCTGCAGGCCGTCGGCCGGCGCATGCGGGACCAGGGGCTCATCCCGGGCTCCGAGCTCCGCGGCAAGCTCATCCAGACCGCCTCGATCGCGTCCTATCGCGGCGGCAACCACCTGATGACGCCGTACTCGGCCTCGAAGGCGGGCGTGGTGAGCCTCACGCGCTCGGCGGCGCAGGCGCTGGCGCGCGATGGCATCACGTCGAACTGCGTGTGCCCCGGCGCGGTCGAGACGGCCATGTGGGAGCAGATCGACAAGGAATGGGGCGCGCTCGAAGGGCTGGGAATCGGCGAAGCCTGGAAGAAGCGGATTCGCGGCATCCCGCTGGGGCGGCCGGAGCGGCCCGAGGATGTCGCGAAGGTCGTCGCGTTCCTGGCCGGCCCCGACTCCGACTACATGACCGGCCAGGCCCTCAACGTCGACGGTGGGCTCGTGATGGGGAACTGACGCTCAGTGCATGACGAGGCCGCCGTCGACGCTCAGCGCCTGGCCCGTCATGTAGCCGGACTTGCTCGAGACCAGAAAGCCGATCACGTGGGCGACGTCCTCGGGCCGCTCCATCCGCCCGAGCGGCACCTGCGAGGCGCGCTGGCGGGTGAACTCCTCGGGCGTGAGGCCCATCAGCTTGCTCTGCTCGCGCGCCACGGAAATCCACATGTCGGTCTCCACGAAGCCGGGGCACACGCAGTTCACGCGGACCCCGTCGGCGGCGTGGGCGAGGGCGAGGCTCTTGGTCATGCTGACGACGGCGGCCTTGCTCGCGTTGTAGGGCAGGTTGTTGCGGCTGCGGACCTTTCCGGCCATCGACGCGAGGCTGACGATCGCGCCGCGCTT
>Ga0099791_10000113_pt1 | contig 26455 bp, 27 predicted proteins | sample Rivendell_Oct201_7_FD_77318 | JGI IMG/M metagenome (GOLD analysis project Ga0099791, IMG submission 77318) | Vadose zone soil and rhizosphere microbial communities from the Eel River Critical Zone Observatory, Northern California to study diel... | ecosystem: Environmental > Terrestrial > Soil... | reverse complement strand
GCATCCTGCCGCATCACGTCGTCGTACGCCGTCCGTGCCTCGGCGAAGCGCCGCGCGCGATAGAGGGCTTCCCCTTCCCAGAAGCGCCCCTCGAGCCGTTGGGTCGGCGGCGCCACCGCCTTGAAGCGGCGAAAAGCATCGAGCGCCTGCTCGGCGTCGCCCATCGAGAGCCGTGCCCGCCCCAAAAGGAGCAGCGCCGACGGCTGACGCTTGTCGCTCGGGTAGTCGGCGACGAAGCGCTCGAGGGTTCGCCGCGCGAGGGCATTGAGCCCGTCGGCGGAGGCCTGCTCGCCGACGAGCCAGAGTCGATCGGCCTCGTCGAGGGCGAAGGCGAACGGCGCGGAGAGGGCCACCACCAGCAGCGACGCCAACGCTAAGAAGGGATGCAGCGCGCGCGTCATGATGACAGCCCATGGTAGCACGCTTGTGGTACGGTCTCAGCGTGGGTCTGTGCGTGTTTGACCTCGATCACACCCTCATCCGGAGCCCCCTCGATCTGGCCGCGATGGCGGCGGACATGCGGGCGCTCATCGAGGCCGCGACGGGCCCCCTGCCGTACCGGCGCGAGCGGTACCGCGTGGGCGAGCTGATCGCGTACTGCCGCACACAGGCGCCGACGCTCGAGCCCGCGGCCTGGGATCTCGCCCTCGTCCACGAGCGGCGCGCGATGCAGGTGGCGACGCTCGAGGCCGGCGCGCTCGAGGCGCTCGAGGGCGCGCGCGGGGCCGGGTTCGCGACGGCGCTGTGGACGAACAACGCGCGCGCGCTCACCCTGCCCGCGCTCGAGCGGCTCGGCCTGGCCGCCGAGCTCGAGCTGGTCGTCACCCGCGACGACATGCGGGCCCTCAAGCCGGATCCCGACGGCTGGCGCGTGATCGCCGGTCACTTCAAGGATCGGCTCGCCGACGGCGCGCCCGCCGTCGTCGTGGGCGATTCCTGGGTCGACGGCGTGGCGGCGGCCAAGGCCGGCGTGCCGTTCGTCGCGTACCGCGCCCCACAGGCCGAGCTCGATCGGTGGCGAGTGACGCCGGTCGCCCATCTCACGGATCTGGCGCTCCTCCCGGCCTGGCTCGCGGCTCGAGGCCGCGGGCGGCGCTAGCGTGGAGCTTTTCGGCGAGCCCGAGCGCGGCGCGGCGGCCTCGCGGGCGCCCGCGCCGCTGGCCGATCGCGTCCGACCGCGCTCGATCGACGAGATCGTGGGGCAGGAGCACCTCCTGGGACCCGGCCGCGTGCTGCGGGCGGCCATCGAGACGGGCGAGCTGCATTCGATGATCCTCTGGGGCCCCCCGGGCTCCGGCAAGACGACGCTCGCGTCCTTGATGGCCCGCGTGACCGGCGCCCGCTTCGTCGCCTTCTCGGCCGTCCTGTCGGGCGTCAAGGAGATCCGCGAGGTGATCGGCGAGGCCGACCGCGAGCGCGCCCGTCACGGGATGCGGACCATCCTCTTCGTCGACGAGATCCATCGGTTCAACCGCGCCCAGCAAGATGCGTTTCTCCCCCACGTCGAGAAGGGCACGATCGTCCTCGTCGGCGCCACGACCGAGAATCCGTCCTTCGAGGTGAACTCCGCGCTGCTCTCGCGCTGCCGCGTCTACGTTCTGCGCGGGCTCGAGGAGGACGACCTGCTGGCGATCATGCGGCGGGCGCTCGCGGACGGCGAGCGGGGGCTCGCCCAGCTCCATCCGGAGGCGACCCCCGAGGCGCTCCGCTCGATCGCCGGCGTGGCGAACGGCGACGCGCGGGTCGCGCTGAACGTGCTCGAGCTGGCCGTGGTGCTGGCGCCCCTCGCGGGCGGGCGCCGGTGCGTGACGGCCGACACGATCCGCGAGGCGGCGCAGCGTCGCACGCTGCTCTACGACAAGTCGGGCGAGGAGCACTACAACCTGATCTCCGCGCTCCACAAGTCGCTGCGCGACTCGGACCCCGACGCGGCGCTCTACTGGTTCACGCGGATGCTCGAGGCGGGCGAGGACCGACTCTACATCGCCCGCCGGCTCGTGCGCTTCGCCTCCGAGGACGTCGGCAACGCCGACCCCGGCGCCCTCACGCTCACGCTCGCGGCGAAGGAGGCGTACGACTTCCTCGGCGATCCGGAGGGCGAGCTGGCCCTCGCCCAGGCCACGCTCTACCTGGCGCTGGCGCCGAAGTCCAACGCCGTGTACATCGCCCACAACGAGGCGAAGGACGACGTGCGCCAGCGGCCCGCCGAGCCGGTGCCGCTGCACATCCGCAACGCCCCCACGCGGCTCATGAAGGACCTCGGCTACGGCACCGGCTATCAGTACGCCCACGACGCCCCGGATGCGCGGGTCGACCAGCAGGATCTTCCCGACTCGCTCCGCGGACGCCAGTACTACCGCCCAACCGACCGCGGGCTCGAAGCCGAGCTGGGGCGGCGCCTCGCCGAATGGCGCCGCTGGCGCTCCGAGCGGCAACCGCCTAGGGTATAGGCATGTGGCCGCTGACCGCCCTCAAGAGGCGCCACTACATCGTCCTGGGGATCTGCGTGCTCTTCCTCGCCTCCTATAGTGGGTTTGTCAGCTGGGCGAAGGTCGCCCAGGCTCTCGAGCATCTGGCCGACCAGCCGGCGGTGCGCCAGCGGTTCTCCACGCCCATCGGTCGGGGCGAGGCGATCGTCACGTCCTTCATGTTCGTGCTGCTCACGCCGCTGGCGCTGGCGGCCTTCGCCGGCATCGTGGCGTTCGTCGGCGCGATCGGCGCGGGCATCCTCCGCATCGTCGTTCCCCTTCGCGACCTGCCCCAGTGGATCTTCCTCGGCACCGCGTACGTCGGCATCATCGTCTCGGTCTGGGCCCTGCGCGACTACTGGACCGGGCCGGCGTACGAGTTCATGGGCCTCATCGCCAAGGCCATCCTGATCGCGACGCAGTAGGCCCGGAGTCGATCGGGCGGTCGGCCCGATGTCTGCTGCTAGAATGATTTCTATGCCTCGCCTGCGTGTGGGCGTCGTCTTCGGTGGGCGCTCCGGGGAGCACGAGGTCTCGCTTGCCTCCGCGGCCTCGGTCATCGCGGCGCTCGACGAGCTCGGTCACGCCGTCGTCCCGATCGGCATCGCCCGCAGCGGGCGCTGGGTCGTCGGCGGCGATCCGCTGCGGGCGCTGGCGGCCGACGCGCGCGTCGCGCTGCCATCGAACGACGCCGACGGGGCCGTGAAGAAGGCGCTCGCGGTTCGCGCCGAAGCCGCCGACAGCGCGTCGAGCCAGAGCCTCACCCGAACCGAGCCGGCCGGCGGGCTCCCGGCCGAGCTTCGCCAGGGCCTCGACGTGGTCGTGATCATGCTGCACGGCCCCTACGGCGAGGACGGCACCATCCAGGGGCTCTTCGAGCTCGCCGACGTTCCCTACGTCGGCGCCGGCGTCCTCGCCTCGGCCGTCGGCATGGACAAGGTCACCATGAAGGCAGTCTTCCAGGCTCACGGGCTGCCCATCGTCGAGCACGTCGTGATCACGCGCAACGAGTGGCGGAGCGCGCCCGGCCGCGCGGCGGCCCGCGTCGGCGAGACGATTGGATTTCCGTGCTTCGTCAAGCCCTCGAACCTCGGCTCGAGCGTCGGGATCAGCAAGGTGCGCGATGCGGAGGGGCTGACGGCCGCGATCGATCTCGCCGCCCGATACGACCGCAAGATCATCGCCGAGCGCGCCGTGCGCGGGCGGGAGATCGAGGTGAGCGTGCTCGGCAACGACGAGCCGACGGCATCGCTGCCCGGCGAGATCACCTACGACGCCGAGTGGTACGACTATTCGACCAAGTATGCGGAGGGGCAGGCGCGACTCACGGTGCCGGCGCCGATCTCGCCCGATCTCACGCGGCAGATCCGCGAGCTGGCGATCGCCGCCTTCCGCGCTGTCGACTGCTCGGGCATGGCCCGCGTCGATTTCTTCCTCGAGGGCGACCGCCTGCTGGTGAACGAGATCAACACGATCCCCGGCTTCACCGCGACGAGCGGCTACGCAAAGATGTGGGCGGCCTCCGGCCTCACTTACACCGCGCTGCTCGACCGGCTGATCGAGCTGGCCCTCGAGCGCCACCAGGCCAAGGGCCCGACCGCATGAACGCCGCGGGCCCCGTCCACGTCGTCATCGCGGGCGGGGGAACGGGCGGCCACACGAGCCCGGGGCTGGCCGTCGCGACCCTCCTGCGCGAGCGGTCGAAGACGTGCGCCTGGATCGGCTCGCGCTTCGGCATCGAGGCCCAGCGCGTGCCGCCGACGGGGATCCCGTATGTCGCCATCTCCACGGGCAAGCTCAGGCGCTACTGGGCGTGGCAGAACGTGGCGGACCTCGTCGTCAACGTGCCGGCCGGCATGCTGGGCGCGATTCGTGCCCTGCGAGCGCTCCGGCCGCGGGTCGTCTTCGGCACGGGGGGATTCGTCGCGCTCCCGGTCGTGTTCGGCGCCGCGCTGCTGCGCGTGCCGGTCGTCCTGCACGAGCAGACGGCGGTCCCGGGGCTCGCAAACCGGATCTGTGCCCGGTTCGCGCGCCGGATCGCGGTCACCTTCCCCGACCGGGACGGAAAGTTTCCGGCCTCCCGCGTGGTGGTGACGGGCAATCCACTGCGGCCCGAGCTCCGGCAGGGCTCGCGGTCGAGCGTCATCGCCCAGTTCCAGCTGGACCCGGCCGTTCCCCTCGTCTACGTCACCGGGGGCGCCCAGGGCGCTCACCGCATCAATCGGGTCGTCGGCGAGGCGCTGGCGCAGCTCACCGAGCACGCGCAGATCATCCATCAATGCGGAGACAATCCGACGACGGGCGATCGCCGGTGGCTCGAGGAGCGGCGTACGGCGCTGCCGCCGGCCCTGGCGCGCCGCTACACGGTCGTGCCCTACGTCGGCGCCGAGCTCGCCGGCATCTACGCCGCGGCGGCCCTCGTCGTGGCGCGGGCGGGCGCCGGAACGGTGAACGAGTGCTGCCAGCTCGGCGTCCCCGCCCTGTACATTCCCCTGCCCGGCACCCGGGGAGACGAGCAGACCGAGAACGCGCGGATGGTCGAGCGAGTCGGCGGCGCCGTCGTCCTGCCGCAATCGATGCTCACGGCGGTGCGGCTCGTCGAGGACATCCGCCGGCTCCTCGCCGATCCCACGAGGCTCAAGCAGATGGGCGAGCACGCGCGGACGCTCGCCGTGCCCGACGCCGCGGACCGCATCGTGGCGGTCCTTTCGGGCTTCTGCGCGTGACGATCGTTCAGCGCGCGGGGGCGCGGCCCCGGAGATCGGCGCGCAGCGGGCAATCGTCGCAGCGCGGCGCGGTCCGGCAGTTCGACTTGCCGACGGCCACGAGCAGCGCGTGAAACTCGTTGAACAGAGCCGGATCCGAGGGCAGGTGCGCCTCGAGCCACGCGCGGGCCTCTTCGTACCCTGCGGCTCGGCCGATCAGGCGGTGGCGCGCGAGGACCCGGCGCGTGTAGGCGTCGGCGACGAACACCGGCCGACCCGCGGCGTACAGGAGGATCGCGTCGGCCGTCTCCGGACCGAGCCCCGAGATCTCCAGGAGGCGCCGGCGCAGCGGGACGAGCGGGGCCGTCCGCAGCCGGCTGAAGCTCCCGCCCATGCTCTCGACCAGCCAGCCCGTCAGCGCCTGGATCCGGCGCGCCTTGACGCGAGGGGTTCCGGCCGGCCGGATCACGCCGGCCAGGTCCGAGGCGTCGAGCGCGGCCACCCGGGCGGGTGTCAAGAGCCCTCGCGCGCGCAGGGCTTCGATCGCACGCGCGGCGTTCGGCCACGCAGTGTGCTGGGTGAGCACGGCGCCGACGGCCACCTCGTACGGCGTTCGCCCCGGCCACCAGTGCTGGCGACCGAAGTGTCCAAGGAGCGCCTCGTAGAGGCGCAGCAGCCGGCCCTTGGAGCGGTCGCGAGGTGGCCCGGGCGCGCGACCCGGCACGGGCCTGGCCCGAGGCGCTGAGCCGATGTTCGGGCTCATCGTCCTCCTCCAGACCCTGATTCTCGCCGTGAGCGGCCCGGCCACGTCACCGGAGTACCTTCCCATCCGGGTGGCGGAGGCGGAGGGTTATTTTGCGGCCGAGGGCCTCGCGGTGACGGTCAGGACCACCCGGGCCGAGTCGGGAGCCGCCGAGGCGCTCGCCCAGGGCCAGGCCGACCTCGCCGCGACGACGCTCGAGGCGATGCTGCGCTTCGGCCTGCGGGCGGCGAGCCAGGCGCCCCGCCTCGTCTTCGGGCTCACGGCCGCTCCGCCGGTCGCGCTGATCGTCGGGGCCTCCCACGTCAACACCGTGCGCTCCATCGACGATCTGTCCGCGCTTCGGGTCGGGGTCACCACGCCGGGCGCGCCCGAGCACGCGTGGTTCAGCTGGCTGCTGGCGCGGTCGGGCATGAGCGTCGCGCAGGTCGCCGTGACGAGCCTTGGAGCTCGAGGTATCGTGAGCGCCATCGACTCCGGCGAGGTCCACGTGGCGCTCGTCCCCGAGCCGATGGCCACCCAGCTTCTCGATCAGGGGCGAGCCAAGCTGCTCGCCGATTTTCGAACCCCGCGCGCCGTCGTGCAGACGATCGGAGCCAGCACCGTCAGCGCCGCCGTCTTTGTCCGCGCCGACCGGCGCCCCCCGGACCGCGACCTCTTCGCCCTGGGCCGGGCCCTCAAGCGAGCCGAGCAGCGCATCCGGACCGGCGAGGCCCGCGAGCTCGCCGCCAAGCTCCCGACCCAGGTCGTGGGCGAGCCCGAGGACTTCGCGGCGCGGATCGCGACCTCGCGCTCGCTCTACCTGCCCGACGGCGTGGTCTCGACCGAGCAGGTTCAGCAGACGATCGCGATCATCCGGGCGCACACGCCCCTGCCCCAGTCCGTGAAGATCCCGCGTCCGGAGGATATGCTCCAGATCAAGACTCCACCCGCTCGCTGACCGGCACCCCGAGCCCCGCCAGGAGCCGCCGCGTCGCCTCCACGGGCATCCCCACGACGTTGGTGTAGGAGCCGACGACCGCGTCTACCAGCGCACCCTGAAGATCCTGGATCGCGTAGGCTCCGGCCTTGTCGAGCGGCGAGCCCGAGGCGACGTACTCCTCGATCGTGGCCCCCGGATAGGCCGCCATGAGCACGCGGCTCACGACCGCGGTGGCGACGGCACGACCTGACCCGGCGTCGACGAGTCCCACTCCGGTCAGAACTTCGTGCTGCCGCCCGCGCAGCCGCACGAGCATCGCCCTCGCCTCATCGGCCCCCGCTGGCTTCCCCAGCACCATGTCATCGATGACAACCACCGTATCAGCCGCCACCACAACCCCCTCCCGAACCCTCTCCGCCACCGCCGAGGCCTTCTGCAACGCCAGGCTCACGACGGCCGCGGATGTCGGCCATGCCTCCAGCACCTCTTCGATGGCACTGGGAATCACCTCGAACTCCGAGCAAATCCTCCGCAGCAACTCCCGCCGCCGCGGCGACTGAGACGCGAGGATTATCCTCATCGGCCAACCCGGCTGGTCGGGGCGCGGAGGGCGGGCGGGGTCCCCGCTGGGATCCGTGTAGTCAGGGTTGCTCGCGAGTCACGCACCAGGGATTTCGGAGCGAGAAGTCAGCAGTCGGATCCGAGCGGGGGCCCCGCCCGCCCTCCGCGCCCCGACCGGCCGCCTAGAGGCGACGAAGAGTGACAATAGCGAGGACAATGCCGACGACGCCCATCAAATTGATCTTGAGGCTCAACCCGAACGTCATGGCGAGGAAGCGAAGGTCCACGGTCACCGGCGGCGTCAGGCCGATCGTCGGCCCGCGGCTGATGAGGTCCTGAGCCCGACCGGCCGGAAGAAGACTGCCGAGAATCTCGCCCAGGAGAGAGCCCACGACCAGGCCCGCGACGACGACCAGGAAGATCAGCCCGATGCCGCGCTGGGCTGCCATCTGAAGACGGCTTCAGGAAAGGATCAGAGGTTTCGCGTCGGTGACGATCCGAGTTTGCTTGGCGACGGCCTTGCGGATGAATTTCGGCAGGCTGAAGGCGTGCTGGTGCGTGATGCCGTCCCAGTACTCGAGCGAGCCCTTGATCCGCTCGGCGATGAGCTTGTCCACCGCCGGCACCCCGAGACGGACGGGGTCGATCTTCTTCGACGCGACGATGAACCCCCAGGGGGTGCCGAAGCAGGAGACGAAGCTCTGATAGGCGGCCACCACCGGGAAGACCTCACGAAGGGTCCGATGAATCGAGGTGAAGAAGGCGAGCTCGCCGAGCTTGGTCATGCCCGCCTGCATCGTCATGGTCCCACCCGGCGTGAGCCGGTCCCGGACGAGGGTGTAGAACTCCCGGGTGAAGAGCATCCGCGCCGGGCCGTCCTCGAGCGGCTCGACGAGGTCAACCGTGATGAGGTCGAAGCGGTCCTCGGTGTGCTCGAGATACGCCCGGGCATCTTCGTGCCGGACTTCGGTCCTCGGGTCGTCGAACGCTCCCCGGTGCATCTCGGGGAGATGGGTCTTGCACAGCTCGACGACCTCCTGGTCGATGTCGACCATGACGGCCCGTGTGACCGAGGGGTAGCGCAGGATTTCCCGGAGCGTCGCGCCCTCTCCGCCGCCGATGACCAGGGCGCTCCTGGGCGCGGCTTCGGTCGTCAGCATCCCCGGGTGAACCAGGGCCTCGTGGTAGATGAACTCGTCAACCTGGCTGGACTGGATGCGCCCGTCGAGCACCAGGGTCTTGCCGTAGGCGGCTGTCTGGAAGATTTCGACGTGCTGAAACTTGGTCTGGGCCTCGACCAGCGTCCGGGCGATGGCGTGCATGTGCCCTTCGAACGCCGTCGTGGTCTCGAAGAACCACTTGTACGACTGCGAGTTGATCAACTGACGGGAACCGGAGCCCTGTTGCTGATCGGCACCGCCGAGTTGAGGAACATTCCACGCTGCATCTCGACGATCGAGGTGCGCTCGGCCGCGAACTGCTCGACCAGGTAGTTGGCCGCGACCTCCGGTTGGAGGACTTCGCCGCAGGAGAAGATGTCCACGGCCGCGTACCGGTACTCGGGCCAGGTGTGGATCGTGAGGTGGGACTCAGCGATGACGACCACTCCGCTGATTCCGAACGGGTTGAACTCGTGGAAGACGACGTCGACGATGGTTGCTTGGGCCCGCTTCGCTGCCTCGATCAGGGCCCCCTTGACGGCCTCGAGGCTATTGATGGCGTCAGGGTCGCAATCGAACATCTCGAGCAACAGGTGTCGTCCCAGGGCGTTCAATCGTTGTGTCCCCCTTTCATCGTTCCGTTCATCTACCGCACCTCTCCTGCGACGCTCTGTTTTGCGTCGCGATTACGTTCGAAAAAATTTCGCTTCCATTAATAAAACTTGTTTCACTGTAGGGTCCGTTTTGACCCATTGCAAGAAAAAACGACTTTCTGACACCTCCGAGCTCCCGGAACGCGGCGGCGCGCGAACGCGGCGACGCGGCGAGCGAGGCGGCGAGCGCGGCAAGGGTCGAGACGACCACGCGGCACGCGTTCGCTGCTCCGCTGCGGCTGGGCTCCACCGGGGCGCGTGACTTCCGCCGCCGCTCTTCGGGAACGGGTCCCTTCGACCCCTGCCGCGCTCGCCGCCTCGCTCGCCGCTCACCGTCCGCGCTCGCTCACCGCCGAATTCCCGGAGCCGCGTCAGTTTCCGCTTGCAAACGATTCGCGAGCGGCTAGAGTGACGAAGGATTCATGCGTGCGGTGTCTCCGAGCTTCATCGGCTGCACACTGCCGTTCTCCGACGCCCGCATCGTCATCTTCGGCATCCCCTTCGAAGGGCGGGTGAACCTCCGGAAGGGCGCCGACGCCGGTCCGCGCGACGTCCGGCTCGGCTCCGAGTCGATCGAGACCTACTCGCCGGCCCTGGTGCGCGACCTGGAAGACCTGGCCATCACCGATCTCGGCGACTGCGAGCTCCCGGACGGCGTGTCGCCGCGCGAGCAGCTCGACGCCGCTCGCAAGCAGATTGCCGCCTGGTGGCGGCCCGGCTTGATCCCGTTCATGCTGGGCGGCGACCACACGGCGACGGTGTCGGTGATCGAGGTCCTGGCGCCCGCGTTCCCCGACCTCCGCATCCTCCATCTCGACGCCCATCCGGACCTGCGCGAGGAGTTTCTCGGCGAGCGCTACAACTACGCCTCGGCGCTGGCCCGGGTGATGGACACCGTCCCGCCGGAGCGCGTCTACCAGGTCGGGATTCGCACCGGCGCCCGCGAGGAGTACCACCGGCGACGTCCCCACTTCTTCCCCATGTACCCGATGGTCAGCGGCCATCCGATCGAGGTCGTTCGCCGCCTGCTGCCCGAGCTCCAGCGCCATCCCCTCTACGTCACGATTGACGTGGACGTGCTCGACCCGGCCGAGGCGCCGGGGACGGGTTCCCCCGAGCCCGGCGGGCTCCGGGTGCCGGAGCTGGTCGAGATCGTCCGGTCGCTCGAGGGCTGCCAGGTGATCGGCGGCGATCTGGTGGAGGTCGCCCACGCCTGGGATCCGACCGGCCGCACCGGCATCGCGGCCTCCTGGGTCATTCGGGAGGCGCTCCTGGCCTGGTGGGGCGCTCCGCGTTGAGGCTTCGCGAGAAGAGCCGCATCCGCGAGTACAGCGCGCCGCGGTTTTACGAGATCGCCTTCGACCTGAACCGCAAGGGCGAAGTCGACTTCCTCGTCCACTGCTTCAAGCGATTCTCCCCGCGGCGCGTCCGGAGCGTGGTCGACATCGCCTGCGGCACCGGGCCTCACCTGATGCGCCTGGCCGATCGCGGCTACGCCATGTCGGGGCTCGATCTGTCGCCGCGGAACATCGAGTTCCTGGGCCGGCGACTGGCCGCCAACGGCCACGAGGGCGAGCTGGTCGTGGGCGACATGACGAACTTCCGCCTCGCGCGCCCCGTCGACGCCGCCATCTGCATGCAGGATTCGCAGGGGCACTTGCTGACGAACGATCAGTTGGTGGCTCACCTGAAGTCGGTCGCGCGGTGCCTCAAGCGGGGCGGGCTCTACGTCTTCGACCGCTACATGGCGTCGTCCTGGACGAACCCGGCGCGGCGCTGGTCGTGGTCCAAGCGGCGCGGGCGCCTGATCGTCCGCGCCTCGTTCTCCGCCCTGAACGACGTGGACCCGGTGAGCCAGGTGTTTCGCGAGCGCATGACGCTCGAGGCCATCGAGAACGGCACGCGCCGGCTCTACCGGCAAAATCACCTGTCGCGGATGGTCTTCCCTCAGGAGCTCAAGGCCCTGGTCGAGCTGGCGGGCGGATTCGAGTTCGTCCAGTGGTTCTTCGGCTTCAAGCCCTGGCAGGTCCTCGAGCGCTCCCGGCACCCGATCATCATGGTCGTCGTCCTGCGCAAGAAGTAGGCGTGAAGCCGCCCGACGCGGTCGAAGTCGGGCGCCGGCCGATGCTTCGGCTCAAGCGCGGGCACGACACGCCGCGCAGCCATCCATGGATCTTCAAGGGCGACGTCGCCGAGGTCGGCGACGTCGAGCCGGGCTCCGAGGTCACGGTCGTCGACTCGACCGGCCGCTTCATCGGTCGCGGCCTCTACAATCCCCGCCCCGCACTCTGCTGCCGCGTCCTCACCCGGACCGACGAGCCGCTCGACGCCGCCTTCTTCCGTCGCCAGGTCGAGCGGGCGCTGGCTCTGCGCTCGCGCGGCCAGACCCAGCCGCCGGCGCTTTGCCGCCTCGTCTGGAGCGAAGCCGACGGCCTTCCCGGGCTGGTCGTGGACCGGTACGGGTTCGTCCTCGTGATGCAATGCCTCACCCTCGGCATGTCCCGCCTGCGGCCGACGATCGTCGAGGCGCTGATCGGGCTGCTCGGCGACGTCCAGGTCTACGAGATGGACGAGGAGGCCTCCGCCCGGCTCGAGGGGTTCTCGGCAGCCCGCGGATGGGCCCGCGGCTCCGGGCCCAGGAGCGTCCGGGTGAACGAGGGCGGCGTGGGCTTCGACGTGACGATCGGCGTCGGACACAAGACCGGGCTCTACCTGGATCAGCGCGAGAACCGGGCGCGGGCCGGTGCCCTGGCCCGGGACCGGGACGTCCTGGACGCCTTCAGCTACACCGGGGGCTTCGCCTGCCACGCGCTCCACGGCGGTGCCCGGCGGGCCGTCTGCATCGAGTCCTCGCCCGAGGCGATCGCGGGCGCCCGTCAGAACCTGGCGCTCAACGGCTTCGCCGCGCGCGCCGAGATTCTCACCACCAATGCCTTCGACGAGCTACGACGCCTCGAGCGGACGGGCGCGCGCTTCGGGGTGATCGTCCTCGATCCGCCGCCGTTCGCGCGCAACCGGTCGGCGGTCGACGCCGCGGCGCGCGGCTACAAAGAAATCAACCTGCGCGCGCTGCGAATGCTCGAGCCCCGCGGGAGCCTCCTGACGTTCTCGTGCTCCCATCACGTCTCGGAGGCGCTCTTCGAGGAAATCTGCCGCGAGGCCGCCGCAGATGCCGGCGTCCGCGCCCGGGTCGCCGATCGCCTCTCGCAGGCCGGCGACCACCCCGTCCTCCTGAACGTCCCCGAGACCCGCTACCTGAAGGGTCTCCTCCTCGAAGCTTTCTGATGCCCGGAGGCGCCGGGGCGGGAGAGGCGGGGCGGGCCCCCGGCTCGCCCGACTGCTGCGTTTACTCGGCGTCGAAATCCCGAGGTTGAGTCGAAGCGACGGTGCCTACACGGGCAAGCCGGGGGCCCGCCCCGCCTCTCCCGCCCCGGCGGTCACGGTCATCAGGAGCTGGGCTTGCGGCGCCCGTCACCAGGCGCGAGTCTCACCGTGATTCAGCACCCAGATGTGGTCGAGATCGAGCCCGAGCCGGCGGGCTTCGGTGATGAGCCGCTGAGGCGGCTCGTCCAGCGGTTCTTCGGCCAGGTCGAAGGTGCCCCAGTGGATCGCGACGAATCGCTCGCCGCGGACGTCGGCGAAGGCCCGGAGCGCCTCCTCCGGCGTCGTGTGGCTCGGCTGCATGATGCCGGCCGGTACGTAGGCCCCGATCGGCAGCGCCGCGAGATCGAATGGGCCGAGCCGGTCTCCGATCTCCTTGAGCCCGGCGAAGTACGCGGTATCGCCGGCGAAGTAGAGCCGCTTGGTCGACCCGGCGATGACCCAGCCGCTCCAGAGGCGACGGTTTCGGTCCCACAGGGTGCGTCCGGAGAAGTGCTGGGCCGGAACACAGGTGAAGCCGAGCCCTCGCTCCTCGCGCCGGCCCCACCAGTCGAGCTCCTCGACGTCCGCGATGCCGGCGTCCGCGAACCACTGCTTGAGGCCGAGCGGGACGATGAACCGGGGACGGTGCTCGGCGGCGAGCCGCTTCACCGTCGCCTCGTCCAGGTGGTCGTAGTGGTCGTGCGAGATCACGACGACGTGGATCGGGGGCAGATCCTCGAACCGGAGACCGGGGGCCGACACGCGGCGCGGGCCGGCGAACGACACGGGGCTCGCTCGGTCGGACCAGTGAGGATCGGTGAGGATGTTGACCCCATCGAGCTGGACCAACAGGGTCGAGTGGCCGACCCAGGTTACCGTGACGGCGCCGCGAGTGGCGTGGATGGTCCCGAGGTCGCTCGCCACCTTGGGGAGATTCGCCGTCCGCGGCGAGAAGGTGGCGGCCCACATCCGCGAGACGAAGAAGGTGACGCGCGTCCAGGCGCCGACGGTCGGGTGCGATTGACTCACGTTCGCGAACCCGCGCTCGCGGTGATGGGCGGGAGCGCCGGGCACCGGCGCGCCGACGCTGGAGCAGCCGGTGGCCAGGAGGACCAGGAGCAGCGCGCGGGCCGGCCAGATGGTCAGGCGGTGGGCTCCCCGAGGGGCACCTCGATGATGAATGCGGCGCCCCCGTCGGCGCAGTTTTCCGCGCGGAGCGAGCCGCCGAGCTCGGTGACGATCCCGTAGGAGACCGACAGCCCGAGGCCGCTACCCTCGCCCGGCGGCTTCGTGGTGAAGAAGGGATCGAAGATTCTCAGCAGCACCTCCGGCGGGATTCCGGGTCCGGTGTCGCGCACCTCGACGCACGCGTGGCGATCCGTCGGCCACACTCGCACCGTCAGCACACGGTTGGAAAGATGCTTGGCCATCGCCTGGTGCGCATTCTGCACGAGGTTGAGCAGCACCTGCTGGAGCTGATTCTCGTCCGCCCACACGAAGGGGCACGCGGCGAAGTCGGTGACGACACGGATGTTGTCCTGCTGGAGCTGGTATCCCTTCAGCTCGAGCACTCTCCGCGCCTGGTCGGCGAGGGAGCACGGGCGCCGCTCGGGTGTGTAGTGACGGGCGAACAGCAGCAAGTTCTGGACGATGCGCGCCGCACGTCCGGCTTCCTCGGCGACGACGCCGAGGCGGTCGCGCACGTGCGAGGTCGTCTCGGGATGCGTCAGCAGGAGATGCGTCTGGCCGAGGATGGTCGTGAGCGGATTGTTGATCTCGTGCGCCACGCCCGAGGCGAGCTCGCCGACGGCCGAGAGCTTCTCGGCGTGGATCAGCTGGGTCTCGGCGCGGATACGCTGCGCGTGGGCGCGCTTGATCTCGTCGCGCTCGCGGAGCAGCTCGGAATAAAGCCGCGCGTTGTCGAGCGCGACGCCGATCTGATCCGCGGCCGCCTCGAGCAGGGCGAGCTCCTCCCGGTCGAACTGGTCGAGGGTCTTGCGGCCGAGCGACAGGGTGCCGAGGACCCGGCCCCGGCTGTGGATCGGCACGCAGACGAATCCCTGGATCTGCTCGCGCCGGACGGCGGCCCGCGCGCTCGGCAAGACGTTCGGGTCCTCGTAATTCCGTTCGATCCGTACCGTCTTGCCGGACGTGGCCACGTGACCGATGAGCCCCTCGCCCACCGGCAGCGCTCGATTCACCTCGCGCAGCCGCGGCGACATGCCGCGCTCGCCGCGGAGCTCGAGCGTCCTGCCGTCGTCGGACAGGAGATGGAGGCTCGAGATCTCGTGGCCGGTGACGCGGGTGAGCGCCTCGACCGCGGTGCGGACGACTTCCTCGACGTCGAGCGTGCGGCTGACGGCCTCCGCGACGGTGCGGAGGATCTTCAGGTGGGGCTGGGCAGCAGGCCGGCCGGGCGCCCGGCGCCGCCCGCTAGTGCCGTGCTGGGAGCGACCGGCGCGCCGCTTCAATCGCGGACTCCACGAGCGCCCGGTCTGCGGCCGGGAGGTCCCCGAACTCGGCGGCGAGGTCGAGCAGCATCGCGACTTCGGCGAGGTGCTCGCCGGCGTCCGCTCCCCGGCCGGCCGCCGCGTCGCGGGCGGCGGCGAGGGCCGCGGTTTCCAGCCGCTCACCGGTGGACGTCCGCGCCATCTGGCCCATGGCGCGCGTAACGCGGAAGACCGTGCGCGCGAGACGCTTCCACGGGTCGTCGCTCGGCGCGGGAGCCGCGTCGGTCTTGTCGACCACGCGCGCGAGGCCCGCGGCCACGGCCCGATCGAGATAGTCGAAGTCGAACGGCTTGGCCACGTAGTCGAACGCGCCGAGCGTCAAGGTCTCGCGGGCGAGGCTGACGTCCTCGTTGGCGGTCACCATGATGACGGGGACGCGGTCGGTCAGCTCGCGAATGCGGCGCAGGACCTGGACGCCGTCCAGGCCGGGCATGCGCACGTCGAGCAGGACGAGGTCGGCGCGGCCGCCGCGAACGGCGCTGAGCGCCTCGAGGCCGCTCGTCGCCGCCTCGACGGCGTACCCCTCCGTCGCGAAGTACTCGGTCAGGACCTCGCGTACCGGCGCTTCGTCATCGACGACCAGGATCCGCCCAAGGGCCATTACTCATTATCTTACCCCAGGCGGGGGCCCCCGCCCTCACCCCGCCGCGCGGGCCACGAAGGCGTAGGTGAGCTCTAAAGCCGCGTCAAGATGGGCGGGATCCTTGCCTCCAGCCTGGGCGAGGTCGGGACGGCCGCCGCCACCCCCGCCCACAGCCTTGGCGACCTCCTGGACGAGCTTGCCGGCCGGAAATCGGGAGGTGAGGTCCTTCGTGACGGCAGCGATCAGGTTAACCTTCCCGTCGAGGACGCTCCCCACGCAGACCACCCCTGAGCCGAGCCGGGTGCGCAGGGTGTCGGCGACCGAGCGGAGCCCGTCGGCATCCAGCCCGTCGATACGCCCGGCGATCACCGCGACCCCGTTGATCTGACGGGCCGACGCGACCAGGTCCTCGGCGCGCGAGCGTGCCAGCCGCCCCTCGATCTCCCGGAGCTGCTTCTCGAGCACCCGCTGCTCGTCGAGCAGCTTCTGCAGCCGAGCCGGGACCTCGAGGGGTCCGATCTTGAGGATGTCGGCCGCCTGGCGGAGCGCCGACTCGCTCCGGGCGACGCTCGCGAGCGCGGCCGGCCCCGCAACGGCCTCGACGCGCCGGACGCCCGAGGCCACCGCGCCCTCGGTCGTGACCTTCACCAGACCGATCTCGCCGGTGCGGCCGAGGTGTGTGCCGCCGCACAGCTCGGTCGAGAAGTCGCCGATCTTGATCACGCGCACCCGATCGCCGTACTTCTCGCCGAAGAGCGCCATCGCGCCGGTCTTGAGGGCTTCGTCGAGATTCATCTCGCTCGGCATGACGGGCGTGTCGGCCTGCACCTGCTCGTTCACCAGATCCTCGATGCGGCCGATCTCACGGTCGTTCACCTGGCCGCCATGCGAGAAGTCGAATCGCAGGTGATCGGGCGCCACCAGCGACCCCGCCTGGGTCACGTGCGTGCCGAGCACCTTCCGCAACGCGGCGTGGAGGAGATGGGTGCCGGTGTGGTGCTGACGCAGGCCCTGGCGGCGCGGGGAGTCGACCGTCACCGCCACCTCGTCGTCCTCGCGCAGCGCGCCCTCCGTCACCCGCACGCGGTGGACGATGACCTTGGGGCCGCGATAGTACGTGTCGAGGATCTCGCCGCGACCGTGGCGTCCCACGATCGTCCCGGTGTCGCCCATCTGGCCGCCGGACTCGGCGTATCCGGGCGTCTGATCGAGGACGACGTCGACGGTCTGGCCCTGGCGCGCCTCGCGCTGACGCGCCCAGTCACCCTCCCGGACCATCGCCCAGATCTTCGCCGGCGTCGCCAGGAGCTCGTAGCCGAGGAACTTCTGGGCGCCGAACGTCTGCGGAACCGTGGCGAAAAACGCCCCGCCGTCCGCGCCGTCCCCGACGGCGAAGGCCGCGCCCGCCCGGGCGCGCTCCCGCTGGGATTCCATCTCCTGTTCCCACGTCGACTCGGTCTGCGTCGTCGACACCCAGCCCCGGTCGTGCAGCTCATCCTCGGCCAGGTCGCGGGGGAACCCGAACGTGTCGTACAGGGTGAACAGGAAGCGTCCGTCGATCGCGCGCTGGCGACCCGCGCCCTGAGCCTTCGCGTATTCCTCGATCCGATTGATGCCGGCGTCCAGCACCGCGGCGAATCGCTCCTCCTCCTCGCCGACCGCGCGCTGGATGCGATCGCCCTCGCTCTTGAGCTCCGGGTAGGCGTCGCCCATGTCGGCCACGACGCCTTCGATGGCCGTCCAGAAGAACGCGCCGGCGATGCCGAGTTTGCGGGCGTGGCGCATGGCCCGCCGCATGATGCGCCGCAGGACGTAGCCGCGCCATTCGTTCGAGGGCAGGACCCCATCGGCGATGAGGAACGCGGTCGTCCGCGCGTGGTCCGCGATGACGCGCATCGATACGCGGTCGTCCTCGGCGCTCGTCGCGTAGGCCTTGCCGGCGAGCCGCTCGATCCGCTGGAACACGTGCGCGAACAGGTCCGTGTCGTAGTTCGATTGCTTGCCCTGGACGACCGCCGCGATGCGCTCGAGGCCCATGCCGGTGTCGATCGACGGCCGCGGCAGCGGCGTCAGCGTTCCGCTCGCGTCCCGGTTGTACTGCATGAAGACGAGGTTCCAGACCTCGAGCCAGCGGTCGCACTCGCACTCGGGCCCCAGGCACGCGCGGCCGGCGACGACCTCGGCGCACGCGATGTGGTCGCCCTGGTGGAAGTGCAGCTCCGAGCACGGGCCGCAGGGTCCGGTGTCCCCCATGGCCCAGAAGTTGTCCTTCTCGCCCAGGCGCAGGATCCGGTCGTCCGTCAGGCCGGCGATGCGCTTCCAGAGGCCGAACGCGTCGTCGTCGTCGGTGTACACCGTCGCCTTGAGGCGCCGCCGGTCGAGGCCCAGGTCGCGCGTGACGAATTCCCACGCGAAGGTGATCGCGTCCGGCTTGAAGTAGTCGCCGAACGAGAAGTTGCCGAGCATCTCGAAGAACGTGTGATGGCGCGCGGTGTGGCCGACATTTTCGAGATCATTATGCTTGCCGCCGGCCCGCACGCACTTCTGGCTCGACGTCGCCCGGACGTAGGCGCGCCGCTCGGCGCCGAGGAACACGGACTTGAACTGGACCATGCCGGCGTTGGTGAAGAGCAGCGTGGGGTCGTCGCCCGGCACGAGCGACGACGAGCGCACGCGCGTGTGGCCGTTGCGCTCGAAGTAACGCAGAAAATTCTCCCGAAGCTCACCGCCCGTCATTGGGAGCCAATTGTATCACCGGCGTCTCAGTCGTCGAGTCGAGCGCCCAGGCATTCGCGCACGACGCGCGCGACGATCGCCGCGGCGTGGCCGCGGCGCAAGAGATGGTCGCGCAGCCGCGCCGCGGCGCGCGCGCGATCGGCGCGCTGGAGCGCGGGCAGACGCCGGCGCGCGACCGCGCGCGCCCGCTCGAGGGCGTCGGCGTCGTCGCGGGCCAGGGCCGCGTCGATCAGGGGTCTGGCGACCCCGCGCGCCACGAGCTCGGCACGCAGGCGTGCCGGGCCGTAGCCGCGCGCCGCGCGCGTGGCCACCCAGTGGCCGGCGAAGGCGGCGTCGTCGAGATAGCCGCGGGCGACGAGATCGACCAGCACTTCGGCCGCGACGTCCGCGGGCGCCCCGCGCCGGCGCAGGCGCCGCTCAAGCTCGCGGGTCGTCCAGGCGCGGCGGGAGAGGAGGTCGGCGGCGGCCAGGCGCGCGGTCCGCGCGTCGAGAGCTCGGCGCGGACCGCGCGGGGCCGTCAGGATCTTTTGAAGAAGGAGCTGCCGGTCGGGGCGACGGGCGCCCGCTCGTTGCTCCGCTGCTCGAATGACTGCTCGCCCGTCGAGAAGATTCCGCGGACCTTGAGATCGAAGTCGTCGGCGTTGGTGGCCGCTTCCCGCGCCGTCTCGTAGGAGATGATCCCGTCCCGGTAGAGCTTCAGCAGACACTGGTCGAAGGTCTGCATGCCGTACTGCGACTGGCCCTGGGCGATGAACGCGGGAATCTCCGGCGTCCGCTTCGCGTCCCGGATGCAGTCCTTGATGGCGCCGGTGCCGACCAGCACCTCGACGGCCGGGATCCGGCCCTCGCCGCCGATCTTCGGGATGAGCCGCTGGGAGACGATGCCGACGATGACCGCCGCCAGCTGGTCGCGGATCTGCTGCTCCTGATGCGGCGGGAAGGTGCCGAGGATCCGGTTCACGGTCTCGCTGGAGTTCAGCGTGTGTAGCGTGGAAAAGACCAGGTGGCCCGTCTCCGCGGCGTGCAGCGCGACCGACATGGTCTCCGGGTCGCGCATTTCACCGACGAGAATGACGTCGGGGTCTTCGCGGAGCGCGGCGCGCAGCGCGGTGGCGAAGCTCGGCGAGTCGTGGCCGATCTCGCGCTGGCTGACCACGCAGCCGATGTCGTCGTGGGTAAACTCGATCGGATCCTCGATCGTGATGATGTGGTCGTTCCGCGTGCGGTTGATGTAGTCGATCATCGCCGCCAGCGTCGTCGACTTACCGGAGCCGGTGATGCCCGTGACCAGCACCAGCCCGCGACGCTCCATGGAGAGATGCTCGAGCACCTCGGGCAGCCCGAGCTCCTCGAACTTCGGCTTCTTGGAGGGAATCGAGCGGAGCACGGCGCGCACGGCGCCGAGGGCCAGGAACATGTTCACGCGGAATCGACCGAAGTTCGGCACCGAGTACGCGGAGTCGACTTCTCGCCCGTCCTTCAGCTGGGTGTACATGCGCTCGGTGAGACAGCGGCGGGCGATCGCGTCCATGTCGTCGCCGGTGATCACGCCGAGATCCCCCTGGGGCACCAGACGCCCGTGAATGCGGAGGACCACCGGCGAGTTCGCCTTGAGGTGAAGGTCGGAGGCCCCGCGCTCGACGCCGGTGACCAGGAGCTTGTCGAATTCCATCGCCATGAACCGCTCCTATTTGCTCAACACGGCCGCGCGGAGCCCGAGGACGTCGCGGAGCTTGGCTTCGAGGTCCGCGAGCGTCGCCCCGTTCTCCTGCAGCCACTTCTTGGCGTTCTCGCGTCCCTGCCCGATCCGCTCGCTCTTGTACGTGTACCAGGTCCCGGACTTCTCGATGAGGCCGTTGTCGACGCCAGCGTCCAGCACGCTGCCCGTCTTCGAGATGCCCTCTCCGTACAGCACGTCGAACTCCGCCTCCCGGAAGGGGGGCGCGAGCTTGTTCTTGACGACCTTGACCTTGGTGCGGACGCCCAGTGACTCGGTGCCCTGTTTGATCGCGTCCTGGCGGCGGATGTCGAGCCGAATGGAGGCGTAGAACTTCAGGGCGCGCCCGCCGCTGGTCGTCTCGGGGTTGCCGAACATCACGCCGATCTTCTCGCGGATCTGGTTGATGAAGATGACGATCGCGCCGGAGCGCGAGATGGCGGCGGTCAGCTTGCGGAGCGCCTGCGACATGAGGCGCGCCTGCAGCCCTGGCAGCGAGTCACCCATGTCGCCGTCGAGCTCGGCGCGGGGAACGAGCGCCGCCACCGAATCGATCACGATCACGTCGACGGCGTTCGAGCGGACCAGCGTCTCGGTGATCTCGAGCGCCTGCTCGCCGGTGTCCGGCTGCGAGATGAGCAGCTCGTCTGTGTTGACCCCGAGCTTCTTGGCGTAGATCGGGTCGAGCGCGTGCTCGGCGTCGATGAACGCGGCGATCCCGCCCAGGTGCTGGGCCTCGGCCACGACGTGCAGCGCCAGCGTGGTCTTGCCCGAGGACTCCGGCCCGTAGATCTCGGTGACGCGTCCCCGGGGCAGGCCCCCGATCCCGAGCGCCACGTCGAGCGAGATGGCTCCGGTGGGGATGACGGCGATCTCCTCGAGCGGGCCGCCCGCGCCGAGGCGCATGACCGACCCCTTGCCGAACTGCCGCTCGATTTGCGCGATCGCCAGCTCTAACGCCTGTCGTCGCTCGCTCTTCGCTTCAGCCATGCCCATCTCCTTGGATCATCCTCGCACGCTCGCTGCACGTTGCGTTATCGCTTTCGGTCATTCTAGGTGGGCGCACACAAATGCGTCAATGTCCGGACATTTAGACCCCCCCTCCGACCGCTCCGCCGAGGCTCGCCGCGGCCAGCTCAGTGTACCGGGCTCCCCGCGGCGAGAGCTCGCTTCGCATCAGCGAGGCGCGCGCGACCCGGAGGCGGCCGAACGGGCGCCCGGCGCCGCCGCGCAGGGCGTCGGTGAGCGCAGGGGCGCGCCTGGGCTGACGGACCCGGCCGAGGGTGACGTGCGCGGAGAAGGGCCGGGCTTCCCGGGCGAAGCCGAGTGCGGCGAGGGCATCGTCCACGCGGCCGGCCAGATCACCCATCGCGCCGGCTCCCGTGGTCACGCCGGCCCACACCACGCGGGGGCGCACGGCCGACGGAAAGGCGCCGAGGCCCTCCACGTCGGCATCGAACGCGCTCACGCCCGCGATCGCCCCGGTGAGCGCGCCGACGATCCCCTCGATCCGACCGTCGGCGACCTCGCCGAGGAACTTCACCGTGAGATGAAGGTTACCCGGCGCCACCCAGGAAACGTCACGGGCCGTGGACCTCAGATCGTCGATCGCCACGCCGAGCTTTCCCCGGACGGCGTCGTCGAGCCCGATCGCGACGAACGCGCGGATGGAGCCTATGGAGTGCCCAGGAGCTGCAGGAGGTTGCGGAGACCTTGCTGTTGCTCGGGGTCGGTCTCACCCGCGAGCGCGGCTCGCAGATCGGCAATCGCGCCCAGCCGGTCGCCCTTGAGCTCCCGGTCGAGGCCGCGGGCGGCCAGCGCTCGCGAATCGAGCGGCCGCAGCGGCTCCGGAGCGGGCCCCGACACGCCCGCCGATGTGGGTCGGCGGGCGGCCGCGAGGGGCGGCAGCGAGTCGACTGCGCTGAGCATCCGCGCCTTCTGGCGGGGATCCGGCTCGAGCTCGATCGCTCGCACCCAGTCGGCACGGGCCTGGTCCGCGTCGCCGACGAGCCACCGAGCGTTCCCGCGCGCGAACGAGGCGCCGGCATGGCTCGGGTTCTCGGCGAGGACCGCGGTGCAGTCGGCGATCGCCCTCTGATAGTCGTGCTTGGACATGAGCGCCTGGCACCTGTCGAAGAGGACCTCGTCCGCGGGCGCCCCGAGCTCGCGCGCCTTCGTGTAATCGGCGATCGCGCCGTCCACGTCGCCCAGCCGGGCCCGGACGAGGCCGCGGCTGGCGTACGCGAGAGCCGACTCCGGCGAGAGGCGAATCGCCTCGTCGAACGCCGCCACCGCGGCGGCGTCCTGGCCGCGCTGCGACAGCGCGACGCCCCGCTGCAGCGGTGTGACCGTCGAGCACGCGGCCGCCGCCACGACCAGTGTAAGCATCCATCCCCTCACGGCCGCGCCCCCAGTCCCCGCCGCAACAGGTCGAGCGCCGCCTGGGTCGCCTGCCACTTCACCGCCGCCCGCTCGCCCGTGAAGTGAAAGCGGCGCGCGAGGGCTTCCCCCTTGACGACCAGGCCGACGAAGATCGTCCCGACGGGCCTGGCCGGCGTTCCGCCGTCGGGACCGGCGATTCCCGCGATGGCGAGGCCGCACGGCGTGCCGGCGAGCGCGGCGACCCCGCGCGCCATCGCCTCGGCGCCCTCGGCGCTCACGGCGCCGGGCGCGCGCAGGACCGACGCGGGGACGCCCAGTACGTCCTTCTTCGCGCGATCCGAGTACGCCAGAACGCCGCGCTCGAAGTACGCCGAGGAGCCCGGCACGCTGGTGAGACGGTGGCTCAGGAGCCCGCCCGTGCATGATTCGGCCACGGCCAGCGTCAGCTTGCGCTCGATGAGCAGGTGCGCCACGACCGCTTCCAGGGTCTCACCGTCGCGGCCGTAGCAGTCGTCGCCGAGGATCGCGCTGACCGCGGCTTCGGTCTTCGCGGCGCTCCGGGCGGCCTCGGCCGGCGTGGACGCGCGCGCCCGCAATCTCACCCACACCTCGCCGTCGGCCGGAATGGTCGAGACGGTCACCTCGCCGTCCGGCCCCAGCCAGTCGGCGAGCCGCTCCTCGACATCGGCGAGGCCGAGGCCGGCGGTTCGCAGCGTGCGCACGAGCGTGGTCCCGCGCCCGCTCGCCCACGCCTGCGCGAAGGGCGACAGATGCTGCTCGATCATCGCCTTGACGCTCGCGTCGCGCGCGAGGACCGCGAAGGCGCGCGACCCGGTCACCAGCGCCCATCCGGATTCGCCGTCGTCAGCGACCCACACCGTCGCGCCCTGCGGCAGGAGAGCCAGGCGCTCCGCCCGTCGGGGCAGCGGCCGATCGAGACGCCGATAGCGCTCCTGAAGCGCGGCGAGGACGCGCTCGTTGAGCACGAGCCGCGTGCCGGTCGCCCGCGCGAGGACACGGCGCACGCTGTCGCCGGCCGAGCCCCCGCCGCCGGCGAGCACGACCGTCAGCGCGTCGTCGTACCCGAGCGCCCGCTCCAGCGCCGCTTCGTCGTCCTCGATGAAGACACGGCTGGCGAGCGTGATCCCCTCGGCGGCGAGCGCGTCGGCAACCACCGCGCCGTCCGCTCCCGCCGCCGGCATCGCGCCGACCGTCACGAGATGGGCGGTCGCGGTCATGGCCAGCCGAGGGTGGCGCGGCCGATGGCGATCACGAGAAGAGCGTACAGCCCCGCGATCAGATCATCGACCATGACGCCGATGCCGCCGGTGGCGCGCTGACTCGCTCCGGCCGGGAACGGCTTCATGATGTCGAACAGCCTGAACAGGACGAAGCCCGCGATCAGCACGGGGGGTGTCAGCGGAAACGGCAGGATCGAAAGCGTCATCCCCGCCACCTCGTCGATGACGATGACGCCGGGATCCTTGACGCCGAGCCGTCGCTCGGCGCGGTGCGCCGCCCACGTGCCAACGAGCGTGACGGCCACGAAGAAGACCAGCAATCCCGCACGTGAGAACGGAACGACCCAGACGATGAGCAGCGCCAGGGCGCTGCCGACCGTTCCGGGCGCCCACGGCGAGTACCCCGCCCCGCACGCGGTCGCGACGACGAGCGCCACGTAGTCGATCGCCGCACTGCGCCTACCTAGGAGCGTTCGCCGATGAGCTCGTATCCCTCCACCTCGACGATGCGAATGCGGGCGAACCGGCCGGGTGTGAGGCTGCGATCGCGGAGGTACACGACGCCGTCGATCTCGGGCGCCTGCCCCGCGGTCCTCCCCTCCCAGGCAAAGGCCGGATCCTCGCTGGGACCGTCGACCAGGACGTCCACCACCGTGCCGGTGAGGGCGGCGTTGCGCTCCCACGCGAGACGGTCCTGCTGCGCCTGCACGATCGTCGCGCGCTCGGCGGCCGCCTCGGGGGCGACCTGGTCCGGATACGCGGGCGACGGCGTGCCCTCTTCGGGCGAGTAGGTGAAGACGCCGAGGCGATCGAAGCGGACCTCGTCGAGAAACTCCAGCAGATTCTCGAACGCGGCCTCGGATTCCCCCGGGAACCCGACGAGCACCGTCGTCCTGACGGTGAGACCGGGAATTGCCTCACGAAAGGCGCGAACGATGCTCTTCATTCGCTTCGCGGTCACCGCCCGGCGCATGGCGCGCAGCACGCCGTCGTCGCCATGCTGCACGGGTATGTCGAGGTACGGCACGACCCGGGCGCGCGCCCACCGCTCGACGAGCACCTCGTTGACGTGGGCCGGATGCAGGTACATCGGGCGGATCCAGGGCATGCGCGTCTCGCCGAGCGCCAGCAAGAGATCGCCGATGTCGCCGTTGCCGGGCAGATCGCGTCCGTAGGCGAGCGTGTCCTGCGAGACGAGGATGGCTTCCTGCACGCCCCGCGCCGCCAATCCCTCGACCTCTTTGACCACGTCGGCGAGCGGCCGGCTCCGGTGACGGCCACGGAACTGGGGAATCGCGCAGAAGGTGCAGCCCATGTCGCACCCTTCCGCGATCTTCACGTAGGCGTAGGGGACGCGGCTCGTCAAGAGACGCGGCGTGGTCGCATCGTAGAGGTAGCCCGGCGGCGCCGAGGTCGCCCAGTCGTGGCGGCCCGCGGCCTGCCGGACCAGGTCGACGATCCGCGACAGGTTCGAGGTGCCGAGGATCCCGTCGACCTCGGGCATCTCCTTGAGGATGTCCCCGCCGTACCGCTGGGTGAGGCAGCCGGTGACGATGAGGGCGCGACACGAGCCGCGCTCCTTCAGCTTCGCCAGCTCGAGGATCGTGTGGATCGATTCCTCGCGGGCGCGATCGATGAAGGCGCACGTGTTGACGATGACGCACTCGGCGTCCTCGGCGCGCTCGGCCAGCGCGAATCCGGCCTCGGTCAGCATGCCGAGCATGAGCTCCGAATCGACCTGATTCTTCGGGCAGCCGAGCGTCGTCAGGTGGACCTTCATGGCTGGGGGCAGTATACCGTGGCGGCGCCCCGTGCTAGTCGCTGCGGTAGTTCGTGAACTGGAGCGCGATGCCGAGATCCTTGTCCCGCACCATCGCGATGATCTTTTGCAGGTCGTCCCGGTTCTTCCCGGAGACGCGGACCTGGTCCTCCTGGATTGACGCCTGCACCTTGACCTTCGAATCCTTGATGAGCCGGACGATCTCCCGGGCGCGCTCGATCGGGATCCCCTGCTGCAGCGCGATCTTCTGCCGGAGCACGCCGCCCCCGCCCTGCTCGACCTCGCCGTAGGTGAGCGCCTTCAGGGGCACGCCGCGCTTGTGCAGGCGCGACTGGAGGATGTCGACCACCGCCTTCAGCTTCATGTCGTCGGGGGCGGTGACGGTGATGTCGGTCTTCTCGAGCTTGATGTCGCACTTCGCACCCTTGAGGTCGTAGCGCGTCGCGATTTCCCGGCGGGCCTGATCGAGCCCGTTGGTGACCTCCTGCATATCGATCTTGCACGCGATGTCGAACGAATTCTCGGCGGCCATGGCCCCTCCTACTTCAGAGGCGCGCCTCGGCCGGCGGGGCCCCAGCCCGGCGACGGCCTGCAGCGCGCACTACTATGCCCCCGCGGTGACGGGCGCGCGTCTGGCGCTCGCGTGGCACGCGGGGATCACGTGTTTGCCGAACATCTCGATGGATTGCATCGCGCGCTCGTGCGGAATCGTCTCGGTCTGCGTAATCAGGATGACCTGATCGACGCCGGCCTCTTCGTAGAGCTGGACGCCCTTGATACAGCTGTCCGGATCGCCCGCGATGATGATGCCGCGGTCGCACAGGGTGTCCGGGTCCATCTGGCCGAAGGCCGCGCGCGCGGCGCCCGGGCCGCTGTCGAGCGAGATCCCGACCTGCGCGGCCTGCTCCTTGTGC
>Ga0099791_10000112_pt1 | contig 26463 bp, 20 predicted proteins | sample Rivendell_Oct201_7_FD_77318 | JGI IMG/M metagenome (GOLD analysis project Ga0099791, IMG submission 77318) | Vadose zone soil and rhizosphere microbial communities from the Eel River Critical Zone Observatory, Northern California to study diel... | ecosystem: Environmental > Terrestrial > Soil... | reverse complement strand
GACGCGCTTCCCCGGGGAGGCTCGATCGTCATCCGCGTGCTCCGGAGCGGTCCGGAAACGGTCCTGGAGGTCGAGGACAACGGCATCGGCATGGCGGAGCACGTGAAGAGCCGCGTCTTCGAGCCCTTCTTCACGACGAAGGGCCTATCGGGGAACGGTCTCGGGCTCTCCATGGTGTACGGGATCGTGAGTCGGCACCGCGGCTCGATCGAGGTGGAATCCAAGGAGGAGGCGGGCACGGTGGTGCGCATGCGCTTCCCGGCCGTGGATCCCAAGAGTCCCGAGCTCTCGATCCCCGAGCGGGTCCCCGCGCCGTTCCAGGCCCGTATCCTGGTGGTCGACGACGAGGTGGATCTGGTCTCGATCATGCGCGACGCGCTGCAGCGGGAGGGTCACGTGGTGGTGACGGCGACGGGAGGGAGCGAGGGGATCCAGAAGTTCCGCGGCGGCAAGTTCGACGTGGTGCTCACGGATCTCGGGATGCCCGACGTGAGCGGCTGGGAGGTCGCGCGCGTCGCACGCCGCGAGGGCGGAGCGAAGCTGATTCTGGGTTTGGTCACGGGGTGGGGAGCGACGGTGAGCGACGAGGTGATGGAGGCTCACGCCATCGATTTCGTGATCGGGAAGCCCTTCGAGGTGGCGACTCTGACGATGAAGGTGAACGAGACCCTGACCTCGCGGTCGCCGGCAGGCGAGGCGCCCGCCGTTCGGCCCGTCAAGGCTCGGCGATCCGCTTCACCCAGCGGAACTCGGCGGACTTGAGCCGGCGCTCCCGGTAGCCCAGCGCCTCCAGAAACCGCGCGCCGTCGTCGTAGCCCGCCGGAACCTCGGCCGCGATCGTGGCAACCCCCAGTTCGTTCGCGAGGAAGCCCTCCGCCAGCTCCAGGGCGGCCCGTCCGTATCCCTTCCCGCGCTCCCCCTGCGCCACCACCAGCCCTCGCAAGGTCGCCGGCACTTCGTCCGCGCCCGCCTCGAACTCGATCGTGCCGATCAGGCTCTTCGTGTCGGTGCGCCGGATCGCCAGGTAGTAGCGAGTGTCCTCCGACAGCGCCTCCTCGTACATCATCTCCACGGCCGTGGGATCGAAGTCGGAGGTGCCGGTCAGCGCCTCGAAGTAATCGGGCGCGTCGAGGTACACTTTCCAGATCGCCGGGAGGTGCTCGGCCCCCGGAGATTCCAGATAGACCAGCGGGCCATCGATTCGCGTGTTCGTGCCGGTGCTCATCGGATCAGGATCGCCTTCTCCACTTTGGCTCTGCCCTGGGATGTGAGCTCGATCAGGTACACGCCCGCCGGAGCCGCGCGCCCCGCGGCGTCTCGCCCATTCCACGGGAAAGCGTACACCCCGGCGACACCGGGGCCATCATGCAACGTTCGGACGAGCGTGCCGTCGACACGATACACGCGGAGCGCGAATCGGCCGTCACGATCCAGGGAGACGGGGATTCTCGCCTCGGGATGGAAAGGATTCGGGCGAACGGAGCCGAGGGAAAGCACCCGCGGAGCCGATGAAGACACCGGAATCGTGACCTCGACCGGCCCGTACTCCGCATCCGGCGCTCCGTCACGCGGCACGAGGACCCAGTAGGCCTGGGTCCTGCCCGGGACGAGGTCCGAATCCTCCCACGTTCCGGGTCCGAAATAGCCCGTGGGATTCGCCACGCGCGCCCGCGTCCCGAAGTTGACGGCGCGATCGATCCCGACCATCGAGACTCCCGCCGATCCCAGATCCCAGTCGATCACCACCCGCGAGTGCGCGGCATCGAACCGGGCCGCGAGCGGAATCACCTCGGCCGCGGTCGTGGCGCACTCCGCATCCCCGTTCACGCGGACGTCGTCGATCCACCAGCCTTGTCCGCCGCCGCCGGAGGGCGAGCGGAAGCGAAAGCCCAGCTGCACCACGCCCGAGTAGCCCGTCAGCGGCACCTTGGCTTGCTCGAACACCGGCTGCGTCCCGCTCCACCGGTCGGCATTGAGATAGTCGGGCACCGGATGGAGCAGCGTCCAGGTGGCCCCTCCGTCGGTGCTGATCTCGGCCGAGAGCCCGTCTCCAAGCGAGGCGCCATATCGCTGGAAGAAAGCGAGCGTGTCCCCGGAGCCGGTGAGGCGCACGGGCTGGCTGACCAGCCTGGCATCCTGGAACAGAGCGTAGCTCGCGGCCATGATGCTGTCCGGCGGGCCCAGCTTCCAGCTCTGGGATCCTTGCGGCGTGTGATTGGTCTTGTCCAGATGCCACTCGTTCGCGCTCCCGCACGCATTGGCGGTGCTGTACCAGCGTTGCGACTGGCCCTCGAAGTCGGTGCAGAGTCCCGTGCGCGCGCCGAGGAGGATCTGCAGCGTGTCGACCTCGACCCGTCCGGACGCCGAGAAGAGCGAATAGCGGAGCCAGCCGCCGACGGGGTCGGGGGTAAGACCCACCATGAGGTCGACCGCGGTGCCCGAATCCGCCTGAGCGGGTGCGATCACCCCGTAGTCGATCGAGTCCCCGCCCGCGAGGGTCGTGAACGTGTCGAGCGGCTGGAGCTTGGCGTAGAGCGATGGCGTGAGGGAGCCGTTCGTGTTGAGGAGGGGAACACGAACCCGGATCCGCTCTCCCGGCTCCGCGAGGCCGTCCCCGTCGTTGGGCGTTCCCGCGAGCGGCGGATCCTCCACCTTGGTCGCCAACCTCTGGCACAAGGCGCCACGAACCAGAAGATCCGCCGTGATCGTCCCGGCATTCTCCGCGATGTTCTGGATCGCGACCTGCGTGAACGTGCCGCAATTGGTGAGGCTCGGGGGACAGGACCCGGAGCTGAACTCCCGGGCCAGGAGCGGGCCGGGCCAGGGATCGTACTTGTCGCCCCGATTTCCGGTGACGGTGACCGTGCCGAAGCATCCCTTCTGCGACGTCGTCGTGCGCCGGTTCAGGTCCAGGTTCTGGACGCCGGCCGCTCCGCTCACCGATTCCGCTCCCCCCGCCTCCTCGAGGTCCACCAGCTTGCGCGCCGCGTTGTTGTTGCTCGGGGCCGATTCGTCGACGTGGTAGATGACGAGCCCGTGGGCCGGAATCCCCTCGCTCTCGATCGACTTGCGCACCAGGCCGACGTCGAATCCGATGGGCTGGCGGTTCTCGATGAGAAAGTACTCGTCGAGATTCTCTCCGTTCGTCCAGAGGCGGTAGACCGGTCCGCCCGATTCCACGGGAGCGATGGAAACGCCCATCTGATCGGTCGTGAGGTTCATGGGGATCACCCAGCCCAGCCGCTGCTTGCACCACGCGGACATGTGCGCGGGGCTGGTGCCCAGGGTCTCCCCGGGAGCGTGCGTGAAGTTCCCGGCGGCCATCAGATCCCATTCCCCCAGACCTTCACTCGAGGTGGTAAGGCCCGTGGTGTCATAGAGGTCGGGAAGCCCGAGGACGTGGCCGAACTCGTGGCAGAAGGTGCCGACGGACATGATGAGATTGGGTGACGTGTGCGGCACGAGCCCCGCCCACTTCTCGGGCTCGGTCGTGTAGTCGCTCACCATGATGGGGCCGGCGAAGCCGACGTCCTGGCTCGAGTACCCCTGGCCCACGATCGTCCACTTGTGCGAGTAGATGTCCGACCCGGAGGAGGTCTCCTCGGCGCCGGGCCCCGCGTGCACGACGAACACTCCATCCACGAATCCGTCGTCGTCCCCCGAATCGGGGATCTGGTCGGGGCCGTCGTTGTCGAATTGCCGGAAATCGTAGTCCTGGTCCGCCAGCGTGACCGCATCGAGGGCCATTTGCCGCGCGTTGCGCGGCGAGCCTCCGAGGCCCGACATCGTGGCGGTGTAGTACCCGTAGGGATGAGGCGCCGTGTACCAGCGCGTCACGACTCCGTCGATGTCGAATTGCCCGCCCGAGACCTCGCGGTAGTAGTCACGAAGACTCCCAAGACGCTGGGTGCCGACGCTGAAGAGAAGCGAATCGTAAGCCGCGGGGGGATGCGCCAGCGTGTCCGCCTTCCAGCCGGTATCCCCCGGGATCGCGGGGTCGAGGGGAAACTGGAGCAGGATGACGATCGCCTTGTAGTGGCGCAGGGTCGTGACGCGCAGGCGCGAGGCCTGGTCCAGCCCGGCGGGCTTTCGCGCCAGGCGCTCGAGGAGCGCCCCGGCCTCGTGGCTATTCCGGAGGGGCGTCTCGGTGAAGAGGGGCGCCACGGCATACGCCTGCGATGTCAGGCACAAAGAGATACACGCCACGACGATGCCGCTGCATAGCCGCACGAACGAGACTCCTTCCGGCCCTGAATTCGCGCGGCTGGGTGGTCAGGCTTTGACGGGGGAGGAACCGATGCGGTCGAAGCCGGCGCGCTCCTGCTTTCCCCATCCGCCACGCCCCAGAATGATATCCAGCATCGCGCCCAGGCGGAAGAAGAGAGTCAGGATGCGGTAGGAGAAGTTCTCCAGCACGCCCACCCCGATCATGAGGGCGAAATCGCCCCAGCTCCGGTACAGGCCGAAGGAAAGCTCCTCCAGGAACACGGCCGAGATGGAGAGGAAGGCGCCCGAGGTGACCGCGAGGAAGAGGAATGCCCAGAAATAGATGGGGGAGAGAAAGCCCAGGAAGTAGGCGATCGGGATGATGATGTATCCCAGGAGCTCCACGAGGGGTCCCATCACCTCGAAGAGGAAGTAGTAGGGAAGCCCGATCCATCGGAGCGAGCCCGACCCGCGTTTCCACACGAGCGATTTGTGGAGCCAGAGCGAATGGATCAGCCCGCGGTGCCACCGGCCCCGCTGACGCGCCAGGGCTCCGATTTTCTGGGGCACCTCGGTCCAGCAGATCGGATCGGGCAGGAACTGGACCACGTAGGGCCGCCTCTTCTCGCGCATGAAGCTGTGGAGGCGCATCACCAGCTCCATGTCCTCGGTGACGACGTCGGAGCGATACCCCCCCACCTCGATCACGACGTCCTTCCGGAACAGGCTGAACACGCCCGAGAGGATGAGCAGGTTGTTCATGGAGGAGAGCCCCAGCCGGCTCGCGACGAAGGCGCGCAGGTACTCGATCACCTGGAAGGCCGCGAGGATGTTCTGCGGCAGCCTGGGCTCGACCACGCGGCCGCGCTCCACGCGGCATCCGTTCGCGACCCGCACCTGGCCGCCGACCGCGATCACCCGATCCGGATCCTCGAGGAAGGGACGCACCACGCGGAGCAGCGCGTTCTCCTGGAAGAGGGAGTCGGCGTCGATGGTGCAGATGAGCGGGTAGTGGGAGAGATTGATTCCCGCGTTCAGGGCCGCGCTCTTCCCCGCGTGCGCCTTGTCCACCACGACGAGATTCGGGTGCATGGGGGAGCGGTAGATGCCTCGAATCGCCCCTTCGATGGGCAGGCTTCTCCGATACACCGTGTCCCGGAGCGTGAGCTTGAACTCGCGCCGGAGCCTCGCCAGGGTCTCGTCGGTCGAGCCGTCGTTGATGACGATCACCTCGTGCTGCGGGTAGTCGAGGGAGAGCACCGAGCGGACGGCGTCCACCACGTTGGGCTCCTCGTTGTACGCGGGCACGAGGACGCTGATGGGGAAAGTGAAGTGCGATTTCGCGAGCGCCTCGTAATCGGCGTAGAAATTCTGCGCGAGCCGGCGGCGCATGTCGAAGAAGGAAAGGATGAGGAGCCCGAACAGCACCATCTGGAGCGCGCTGTAGTAGAGGAGGATGATGAGGCTGATGACGTTGATCGTGGGCAGGAGCCAGTCTGGAGGCGCGCCGTGCATCAGGGCTCCACTCCCTTGCTCACCACCGACTCGGGCAACGCCATCCCGAGCGTCATGAGCGCCTCGACCGCGCAGTCGCGCGCGAACCGGTCGTCTCCGTGAAGGGTGCGCAGGAGGGCCGGTTTCGACGGCTCGCCGATGCGCACGAGGGCGTCCAGCGCGTTCTTCCTCACCCACCACGATGGATCGCGGAGGGCCGCTCCCAGCTTGGGCACCGCGTTCGGGTCCGCGATGCGCCCCAGGGCTTCCGCGGCGTGCGCCCGGACGTACCAGATCGGATCCTCGAGAAGGGGCTCGACGATCACGGCGCTCGCCCGGTCCTGGATCATGCCCAGCGCCCAGACCGAGGCGGAGCGCACGTCGGGCTCCTTGTCCGCGAGCGCGTCCCCGAGGGAGCGCGTGGCGCGGGGATCCTTGATCTCTCCCAGGATTCGCGCCGACCAGAACCGCGCCTTGGGAGTGCCCTCGCGCAGCGAGCGGATCAGGAGGGGTGCGGTGCGCGGCCCCATCTCGATGCAGATCGCGGCGATTCGCGCCGAGACGGAGGGGTCGTGCCGCCCCAGGCACTCCACCAGAGCTTCCTCCGCCGCCTGGAGCTTCATCCTTCCGAGCGATCGCGCCGCCACGTTCCGGACGTCGGAGTCCTTGTCCTCGAGGGCGCTCAGGAGCGCGGGCACGGAGCTCGGAACCTTGAGCTCGCCCAGGATCCGGAGGGCCCGGGCCCGGTTCCACTTCAAGGGGCTGCGCGCCTGGCGCAGGCACCTCTGGATCACGCCTCCCTCCTCGAGCGCGTGGATCACGTCCAGACGCACCGCCAGCTCGAGCTGGCTCACTTCCAGAGATGCCATCTCCGACCGCTTCCCCGAGAGCGCCTGCACGATCCGGTGCATCCCTTCCTCGCGGTCCTCGGGCACTCCGGTCTTGAGGAGGAGGAAGCTCTTGCGCAGCCGGTCCAGGAACGCGCGCTTGCTGGACTCCTGCCGGCCCGAGATCACCTTGTTCCCGATCGCGGCCACCGTGGTGAGCGCCACGATCCCGAGCAGCACGCCCAGCGTGATGAGAAGGACCTGATAATCGATCACGGAACCCTCCTCACCACCGCACCGAGCCCGAGAGCGTGAGGCCCCAGGTGCGGTAGGAATGATTGTCCACGGAGTAGTAGCCCTCCACGCCGAGTGGAATCGCGTTCAGCAAGGACCCACCCACGTTCGCGGACCAGACGTTCGCGGCGATGTCCCTGAAATTATCCGACTGCATGAAGGAAAACTCGTAGCGCGCCCCGTAGTCCAGCGAGGCGCGCTCCGAATAGCCGTTCATCGTGAGCCCGGCCGCGTGGCGCACGCTCTGGAGCGGCGTGAAGTAGCTGGACGACGTCTTCTGGTAGTCGGCCCATGTGAGCCCGTAGTCCATCGTGACGCGGGGCACGCGTCCGCGCAGCCGGTAGGCCAGGACCCCCGCTGCCGACGTGCGCTCGTTGTCGTCGGTGTAGAAGGTCTTCGAGAAGGAGCCGCTCGCGTTCACGCGGCCGCTTCCGTCCCAGCGCAGTCCCAGATCCGCGTTGGTCCCGCCGCCCGGGACGAGCACCGGAAGCCCGCTCACGGGATCCGTCGTCTTGATGGCGATGAAGTCCCGGCGCACGCCCGCGCTGGGCGTGAAGCGCCCCACGTAGCGCCAGAGCCGCGCATGGTATCCGAAGAAATCGTCATCCGGGCCGAGTGGGAAGAGCACGGAGGGGTTGCGCGCTTCGAAGCGGCGGTAGGCGATCCCGCCCTCGAGCTGCACCGGGTAGCGCCGTAGAAAGGCAACGTCGCCGCTGAAGCCGGTGCTGTTCAGGTCGTAGTTCAGGTTGATGGAAGAGGGCGGACCGTCCGTCCGCTCCCAGTGATGGAGTCTCGAGGCGCGGACGCCGATTCCCACGGAGCGTCCCAGCGTCGCGCGGCCCTCCAGGAACTCCCCCACACTTTCGAGCTGAAAGGCCGTGGAATCGGACGTGATCTGCCGCTCGCGGGTGCGCGTCCATCCGGTCCCCGACTGGGGCCGGAGCGCGAGGCGCACCGCTCCCCGCTCCTCGGCAAGCCCCTCGGAATCGGCGCCGTGGGCCGCCGCGCGCTCGGCGAAGGCGTCGGAGGCGGTCGGCGCGTCGCGCCAGCGGGCGACGGTCGCCAGCCCCAGCCAGGCGTCCCCGTCCGCTTGATTGGCGTCCAGCACGCGGAGGAATTCCCGCGAGGCTCCCGCCAGGTCGCCGTCCCAGGAAAGCGCGCGCGCGTAGCCGATCCGGGCCTCGAGGTCGGTCGAGTCCTGCTCGATGGCGCGGCGGAATTCGGGAATCGCGGCCTCGCTCCGCCCCGACCAGGCGAGCACGCGCGCATAGCCCGCGCGGTCGAAGGCGTCGTCGGGGTACTTGGCGAGCAGCTTCCGGTAGGTCTGGATGGATTCGTCGAAGTGGCGCGACCAGGCGAGCACGCGCGCGAGAAGCGAGAGCATCTCCTTGTTCTCGGGATCCTCGCGCAGGGCGGCGCGCAGCGTGGCGGCCGCGCCCTCGAAGTCCTTCCGGTCGCTCTGCTCGCGCGCGGTGCGGAGCGCCTGCTCCGAGCGCCCACTCATCTCTTCCTGCGCGGAGGCGGACGGAGCGAGGGACGGATGTGTCAGCAGCGTGCCGGCGAGGGCGGCCACGAGGAGAAACGCCGCACGGCGGCGCCAGAGGTGCGCGGTGGGCGAGAAGCCCCGGGCCCTACCGGCTCTTGGCGTCGAGATCCGTGGAGCTTCGTTGATCACGGGTATCCATTCCCTCGAACGCGTCCCTGACGAACATCGCGGACCTCTTGATCCGCTCTGAAATGATCGGCAGATCCCATTCTTTCCACACATACGACCCCGACACAGGACTCGTGACCTGAACCTCTTGGGAGACGGTAGCTTGCGTGGTCCCTGGAGCGCCCATGAACTGCACGTCGGACCCCTGGATCGTGCCCACGAATTCCGGATCTTCGGGGCCCAGCGAATCGGGCCGGAACGCGGGGACGTTCGTGGCCCACGCGAGGAGCCCGATGCCCGGCGTCTTGGTGACCTCGATCTGCCTCGTCCCGTCCCTGTCATCCAGTACGGAACGGCTCGAGGGGTCGCCCACATTCAAGAGCCCCCAGGGAATCGCGACCTCGATGGTCCGCCGGCTGTCGACCGCGCGGCCGTCGTTCACGAACCAATCGCAGTGCGGATCGTAAGGGTAGCTGGCTTCCGCACCGGGCAGGGCGGAGCCGCGCAGTGGCTCGTGCCCATACTGGAGGCGGCCCCAGTCCAGATGCTGCGCCGGGAATACGTCGCCGCTCCGGGAAACGCGCTCGCGGTTCGTCTCGATGAGGAGCGGAATGTAGTGTCCCTCGTTGTTCGACACCGGCCGGCAGGGCTGCGTGCGAGGCTCCATGCGGCCACCCGCCATCTCGCGCGACCACACGGAATAGTTCATGGCGTGATCCACGAAGAGCTCGGCGCGCGTGGACCGCTTGCCGCGTCCCCGCTCGTCCCCGGGATTCCCGGGATCGAGAAGCAGCATGTACTCCGCTCCCCGCGACCACGTGGCGGGAAGCGGCCTCGGAAGCCTGTGATCGCCGCGCGCCGGGTCGAGCATGTCCAGGGCAATCCCGACGATGGGAAATCCATCCGGCGCGAGATCCACGCGTAGGTAAAGGCGATTCTGATCCGAGGTGACGTAGAGGGAGCGCAGGAGCGTCCCGTCGCGCGCCGTGGCGTAAGGGGCGATGCCCGACCAGTCCTGGATGCTCCCGTCCACGCGGATCGTGGAGGGCGGGTCGAATCCCAGGAGCCCGTAGTTCTCTTCCGGATCCAGGAGGTTGTGCCAGAGAGGATCCCGGTCGCGCGGCTCCTCGCCACTCGCCACGAGCCAGTTCACCTTGAACCACTCGTCGAAGAGGGAGAAGAGAAGGCCCCCCGCGCAGCCCGTGGACTGGACGTCCTCGAGAAGGCGTACGTCCCCCTTCCCTTGCTCGTCCTCCGACATCCCGCCGTGATTCAACCCCTGCGGCTGGAGGTGCGCGACGCCGCGGCTGGTCGGAACACCCACCTCTCCGATCAGGAGCGGGATGCCCTTCGTGTGCGCCTTGAGATCCACCAGGTAGCCGGCGTAGTTGCAGGTGCCGTGCTTGTCCTTGAAGTGCGCGTAGCCCGGGTCGAGGTTGATGAAGTCGGGATAGTAGGGATACACGTGGTAGTTGGCGAAGTAGCCCAGCGTCTTCGTCAGGGTCGAGGCTCCCTTCAGAGGGCGGATCTGGGTCGGATCCACTGAGTACGCGTCCTCGTCGTGCTCCGCCGCCTTCCCGCCCGGCTCCGCCTCCGTGGGATGGCGCATCGGGTCCAGGGTGGGCCAGGTCACGAACGAGACGGCGTGCGCCAATCCGTAGCGCTTCGCCTCGTACGACGTCGCGAGCTCCAGCTCGCGCGCCAGCCAGCACTCCATCGCGGTCCCCCCATTCACCGCGAAGTAGCTGCCCTGGAACTTGGTCATCGCCGGGTGCGCTTCCTGGGTGACCCGAACGGCGTAGGGCTCCCACTCGCGCCCCAGGAGCCAGCCCCCGAGATAGGGCGAGACGTCGGCCGTGTAGGTTCCCGCGGCGTGACCGGGACGCGGCGGCAGGGTCGCCTTCCCGTGAATCGCGTCCACCGCGGTCCGGATCTCGGCCTCGAATTCCTTCCCGAACTTGGGATCCCAGAAATCGTTCTTCGCCGGGAGCTCGGTCCAGACCTCCTGGAAAAGCCAGATCGGGTCCGAGGGATGGGCGTCGTTGATGTCCTTGAGTGCCTGATAGAACTCGGGCGGGTGGAGCGCGTAGACGCGGATGGCGTTGGCGTGGAGCGTCCGCACGAATGCGAGCCACCGCCTGTAGTCCGCGCGCGTGATGGCGAACTCACCCGGATAGTGGCCCGGGGGCGCTGCGCCCAAGTTGATGCCTCGTAGGAACATGGGCCGTGCGACGCCGTTCACGACGACCTCGAATCGGTCGCCTCGGGCGCGCACGTAGCGGGCAGGATCCTTCGCCCCTGCCAGAGCTGGCACGAGGAGTATCAGGATCAGAATCCGGACCACGCGGCGAGCAGCCTGGATCAGAAGAATCCCCTCCCGTCGTCGCAAAGCCCCCCGGGTCGGGATAGTCGCCTAGTTCCGGGGGAAACTCCACATGGATTTGCCTCCCCGGAGGGGAGGCTTCAGGGGCGTGATCGGCTTCCGGAGCGGGAAGCTTTAGGGACAGATGGCCTGAAGCGTGCTCTCCACGTCCTCGAAGCTCTCGAGGATGACGTCGGGCTCGGCGGCCAGGAGCTCCTCGCGCGCCACGAGCCCGGTCGCCACGATCACGGCCCGGGCACCGATCGCGCGGGCGCAGGCCACGTCCCGGGGCGTGTCGCCGATCACCGTGACCTCGTCCCCCGACACCGGGCGGCCCAGGATCCCCTGCGCCTTCTCGACCGCGATCCGGGCCAGCTCGCCCCGGTCCTCGTGCTCGTTCCCGAAGGCTCCGAACTGGAAATAGTCGCCCAGCTTGAACCGTCCCAGCTTGAGCATCGCGCCGCGCTGGACGTTCCCGGTGAGGAGACCCACCAGCACGTCCTTCCGGTCGCGAAGACGCGCGAGGAGCTCCTTCACGCCCGGAAAGAGCTTCGCCCCGTCGTGGTTTCGCATCTCGAGCGTCAGGTGGGTCACGTAGCGGTCGAGGCACGCATCCCGTTTACTCCGGATGACATCCTCGGGAATGCCCGCCATCCGCATGATCTCGGCCACGCACTGGGGATCGGTCATACCGGCGAAGCGGAAGCCGCTGATGGGCCCCGTGGTCTCGTAGGTCTCACGGAGCGCCCGCGCGAAGGCCAGCTTGGGGGCGATGCCCTCGCGGAGGAGCGTTCCATCGATGTCGAAGAGAGCGAGACGCATCGGGTCCTGATTTCGGGGTCGTTCGGTTCAGTTCGAGGCCAGCTCCACCTGGTAGCCTTTCGGGCCTCGCTTCATGATAAGGGGTGAATCCAACACCTCATAGCCGCGCTTTCCAACCTCGGCGGTGAAGCGAAGGCAGGGGACCATGAACTTGCCCGAGCCCGCGGGATAGAAATCCTGCATGGAGTAGGCGGCCGTCCCCTGCACGCGCATCGCCCAGGATTTCAGGAATTCGTCCGCGCGATCGTAGGCCTCGCGCGAGTGCAGCCGGTCCGCGCTCTTCTGGACCTCCTCGAAATCCCAGCGCATGGAGCTTGCGGTCTTGAGCGCCCCGCACACGTACGTCTCGCGGCTTCCGACGAACGTGAGCACCTCGTCGCGGGTCTCGGCCACGCGTCCCTGGGCGTCGGCGAAGAGGAGATACACGGTGACGCGGAATCCTCCCACCCCCAGCGGCTCGATGCCGCCCTCCGGGAACTGAAACGCCACGAGCGTCTGTCCGGGCTTTCCGACGAGGGTCGCCGTGTCCACCTTCACCGCCTTGGGAAGCCAGCGGCGCGCCGCGGGCTCGCGGGTGCGATCCATGCTCGCGGTCTGCCGCGCGGCGAGGAAGCGCTCCGCCGCCCTGGTGAGGGCCGGATCGGGCCGCCACGGTGCTGGCTTGGGCTTTCCGAGTCGGATCTCGGTTGGAGGCTCGTCGCCGGGCGCGCCCGCCGGAGCGAACGCCGCCGCGGCCAGAATCAGGGCCGGAATCAAGTTCCTCATCGCGTTCATGGACAGGACCTCCCTGGGCACCCGGTCAACCGCGCGCTCCCATCGGCGTGCGCGCGCCCGGTGGAGCGGAGCCCGGAGCCGCGCCACCGGGATTGCCGACCGAGCCCTCGAACAGTTTGGGATTCGTCGTGCGTTTCAGGGCCTCTTCGCGCGTGATCTTTCCGGACGTCACCAGATCTTTGAGCGCCTGGTCGAGGGTCTGCATCCCGTGCTGCATTCCGACCTGCATGATGCTCAGGATCTGCGCCGTCTTGTCCTCACGGATCAGGTTTCGGAGCGCCGGAATGCCGATCAGGATCTCGTAGGCCGCGACCCGGGACTTGCCGTCCGCGGTCGGGATGAGCGATTGCGCGATGACCCCCTCGAGGGACTCGCTCAGCATCGTCCGGACCTGGGACTGGCGATCTCCCGGGAACACGTCGATGAGGCGGTCGATCGTCTTCGCGGCGGAGTTGGTGTGGAGCGTCCCGAAGACCAGATGACCCGTCTCGGCCGCGGTGATCGCGAGCGACGTGGTCTCGAGGTCGCGAAGCTCGCCGACCAGGAGGCAATCCGGATCTTCCCGGAGCGCGCTCCGGAGGGCCGTGGCGAAATCCTTCGTATGGCAGCCCACCTCGCGCTGATTGATCAGGCACTTCTTGCTCTCGTGCACGATCTCGATGGGATCCTCGATCGTGATGATGTGCCCCTGCCGGCTCTGGTTCAGGTAGTCCACCATGGCTGCGAGCGTGGTGGTCTTGCCGCTCCCCGTGGGTCCCGTCACCAGCACCAGCCCGCGCTCCTTGATGGCCAGGTCGCGGAACACCGGCGGGCACCCCAGCTCCTCGAGGGTCTTGATCTTGGAGGAGATGACGCGAAAGACCCCGCCCGGGCCGCGCCGCTGCATGAAGACGTTGGCGCGGAAGCGCGCCACCGTTGGAAGCTCGAACCCGAAATCGATCTCGTGGTGCGTTTCGAAATGGGCGCGCTGCTCGGGGGTCATGATCTCGTAGAGGGCCGCCTTCGCCTCCTCGGCGCTCAGGGCGGGCAGGTTGGCGCGAACCATCTCTCCGCGCTGGCGGATGATCGGTGGCATGCCGGCGGAGATGTGGAGGTCCGACGCGCCCGCGTCGCGCGTCGAGGTGAGAAGGGACGCGATGGACTGGGACATCAGGCGTGGGTCCCGTTCAGGATCTTGTCCCGATCCTCGTCGGTGAGGATGATCGCGCTCAGCCCTCCGGCGCGCTCGTCCGCGGTGCCCCAGACCCGCGATCCCTCGCGGCGGGCGGTCGGAAGACCCAGCAGCGCGAACGGGCGGTCGGCGAAGACGGCGCGGCCGTGCCGCGTGCCCGCCAGATAGCGGAGCAGCGCTTTCCCGTCCAGCCAGTCCGTGCGCACGAAGAGAAGCCTGCCCACGGAAGCGCCGCAGAGCGCTTCCTGGATGGAGTCCCCGAGAAGGAAGTCATCGAGAATGGCGACGTCCGCACCCTGACCCACCACGAGATCCGCCCAGGTGGCCTGCGCGTCCTCGCGCTTCCCGAACGTGAGGCGCGTGACCTGCTCCGGATAGGGGGTCACGAGGCTGGGCTCGATGGCGAGCACACGGCGGGGCGCGTGGGTCGCGAGCGCGGCCAGCGATGCCAGAACCATCGATCCGCCGGAGCGCGGGGGTCCGTGCACGATCACGATTCCCTCCGGCCCTTCCACCATGTCCCGGATCTCCGCCTCGGCGATCGGCGAGACTCCGAGCGCGTTCAGCTCCGGCACCTCCGTGGGCCGCGGCGTAAGGCGGATCACCGTCGTGATGCCGGAGGCGGCGCGGCAGTGGGAAACCTGGAGCACCATGCGGTCCGGTCCGACGTCCATCGCGAGGGAGCCCTGCGACATGAGGTCGGTCGTGCCCTCCAGATCGAAGATCCCCAGCACCCCGAGCCTCGCCCTGAGAAAGATCCCGGCCTCCGGACGCTCGGTCGCCTGCGGCTCGAGCCCCGAGTCCGTGCGGTAGTGGATCGAAAGGGCTCCATCCGCCGGGGTAAAATGGATCTCCGAGGCGCCCTTCTTCCGCGCCGTGTGGAGGTGGAACATGAGGAAATTGGTGCCCGCGCGGTCCCAGACCACGTCCCGCGGCGGCGGCTCCGGCGTGCCGTCCTGGCCTGGGTGCAATCCCGATGTCTCGGATTTGGGCGCGTTCTTGCGCGCGCCGAACACCGCGTCGATCGCCCGCCGCAGGGAACCCGGTGACCCGATGACGAGCGCGAGCGCTCCGCCCACGATCTGGCGCAGCTCCTGGACCGCGTCCTGGTCCGTGGGATCCGCCATCGCCACCGTGAGCTCGCTGCGCGAGCCGAAGAGGGGCACGGCCTGAATCCGGCGCAGCACCTGCTCCGGAAAACGGCGCACCTGCTCCGCATCGATCGCTTCGGGCCGCACATCCACATAGGGGATTCCCAGCTGCTTCGAGAGCGCCCAGCCGATGTTCTCTTCGGACGTGAACCCAAGCTCCACGAGGGTTTCGCCGATCAAGCTTCCGGTCTCGCGCTGCCGCGCGAGCGCCTGCTCGACCTGGGATTCGTTGACGATTCCGCCCTCGACGAGAATCGAGGTGAGCGTCCTCGTCGGGGTCTTGGGCCTGGTCACAGGTACCTCATGATGGGGTGGCTCGAATGTTTTCGGCGGTGAGACAAATCGCAAGGCATGTGCCACCGGGATTCGGATGCGGTTCGGGGCACTCAAATGACACGATGACGCGGAGTTTGCGGAATCGCGCGGCCGCCCGGTTTCGCGGCCGGGGTAGCAAATAGGTAGCCGGGGGCATGCGGAAGCGAGTAGATTCTCGGCGGTTGAGAACCGGGACCCAACGTCCGAACAGAAGGAGGGCCATGGCAAAGCGACAGCTCGAGCTGATCCCACGCAATGAAAAGAAAGAGCGGCCCGTGAAGAAAGGCGCTCGAAAAACCGCCGTCCTCAAAGCCTCTCCTGCATCCCGTGTCAAAGCCGTCCCCAAGAGCGCCGCCAAGAAGAAGCCCGAAGCCGTTCGCCTGACCGCGGCCGATCTCGCGACCCGACAGCGGGAGATCTCGGTCAGCGAATTCTTCACGAAGAACCGCCACCTCCTCGGATTCGACAGCCCCGCCAAGGCGCTGTTGACCACCGTCAAGGAAGCGGTCGACAACGCGCTCGACGCGTGCGAGGAGGCCGGCATCCTCCCGGATCTCGTGATCGTGATCTCCGAGATCACGGAGACCCGCTACCGCGTCGTGGTGCAGGACAACGGTCCCGGAATCGTGAAGGCGCAGATCCCGAGAATCTTCGGGCAGCTTCTCTACGGCTCGAAATTCCACACGCTTCGCCAGGCGCGCGGACAGCAGGGGATCGGCATCTCCGCGGCGGGCATGTACGGCCAGCTCACCACGGGAAAGCCGATCAAGATCGCGTCGCACACCGGCTCGAAGAAGCCCGGGCACGAGTACGAGATCCAGATCGACACCAAGCGGAACCAGCCGGTCATCGTGTCCGAGCGAGAGCTGGACTCGAAGGGCCCCGAGCCGGACAAGGAGAAGCGCGCGGTCGCGAGAGCCTTCGAGCAGGGGACGCGCGTGGAGCTGGAGATCGAGGCGACCTACAAGAAGGGCCGCCATTCCGTGGACGGCTACGTCGAGCAGACCGCGATGGCGAACCCTCACGCGAGCGTGACGTACGTGGCGCCGGATGGAGAGCGGCACGAGTATCCGCGGGTGGCGAAGGAGCTGCCCAAGCCTCCGCTCGAGATCAAGCCGCATCCGCACGGGGTCGAGCTGGGAATCTTGTTGAAGATGCTCCACGAGTCGAAGGCGCGGAACGTCGTCTCCTTCCTGCACGGGGAGTTCTCGCGCGTGAGCGGCCCGGTGGCCGAGGAGATCGCGAAGAGCGCGGGGCTGCCCCTCACGATGTCGCCTCTGAAGGCGGCGCGCGAGCAGGCGGAATCGCTCTACAAGGCGATCCAGGCCACGAAGCTCATGGCGCCCCAATCCAACGTGCTCTCGCCCATCGGGGAGGAGCTTCTCCTCGAGGGGCTGAAGAAGCAGGTCACGGCGGATTTCTACGCGGCGACCTCACGAAGCCCGGCCGTCTATCGCGGAAATCCCTTCCTGGTGGAAGCCGCGCTGGCGTACGGCGGCCTTCCCGGGGATGAGCTTGCCACGATGATCCGATTCGCGAATCGCGTGCCGCTCCTCTATCAGCAGTCTGCCTGCGCCATCACGAAATCGGTCATCCAGACCACGTGGAAGAATTATGGGATCCAGCAGTCGCGTGGGGCCCTGCCCATGGCGCCCATGGTCCTGATGGTGCACATCGCGTCGGTCTGGGTGCCCTTCACCTCGGAGAGCAAGGAGGCGGTCGCCTCCTATCCCGAGATCATGAAGGAGATCAAGCTGGCGCTTCAGGACGTGGGCCGGAAGCTGGGGCTCTACATCCGGCGCGGGCTGCGCGAGGCGGACGCGGAGAAGAAGCGCTCGTACATCGAGAAATACATCCCGCATATCGGGATTGCGCTCCAGGAGATCCTCGGCATCGACGACAAGAGGAAAGAGAAGGTCTGCGCGACCCTGAAAGACACCCTGGAACGGAGCCGGAAAAATGACTGAGTCGGTCGTACCGAAGATCAAGAAGGAGGCCAAGTCCGTCGAGGAGGCCATCCTCAAGCGGAAGAAGCCCTCCCTTCATTTCCCCATTCGCTCGCTCGCGAACGTGCGCTACCTCGAGAAGGAAGGCTATTTCGAGATCCGCGGAAAGAAGAAGGAGCGGACCCTCACCGTGAACACGGTGAAGACGTTCGCGCAGACGCTGCGGATGATGGCCCTCTCCAAGACACTCGTCGAGACGGACGACATTGCCACCAAGCGGGAGGCTTACTACGTCTCGAAGAACTGGGACGAGGCGCGCTTCCTGGAGCAGACCGAATCCGACACGGTCATGGACGACGTGGAGGCGCTCTTCGAGGTGAACCGCGAGCAGCTGGGGTTCGTTCCCGAGGAGAAGGGTGGGGACGTCTCGGGGAGCCTGGTCGTGATCGACAAGGACCCCAATACCGGGAAGGAGATCCGGATCGACTGCACCAAGTTCGGGTCCGGCGCTTACTCCATTCCCATCTCGGTGGAAGATCTCAAGTTCGAGACCAAGGCCAAGTTCATTCTCGTGATCGAGACGGCCGGGATGTTCCAGCGGCTGGTGAAGCACGGCTACTGGAAGAAGGCGAACTGCATCCTGGTCTCGATGGGAGGCGTTCCCACGCGCGCGTGCCGTCGGTTCATCAGGCGACTCGCGGACGCGCAGAAGATTCCGGTCTACGTCTTCGTGGACGGCGATCCCTACGGGATCAGCAACATCTATCGCACGTTCAAGGTGGGCTCGGGAAACGCGGCGCACATCAATGAATTCTTCTGTGTGCCCCAGGCGCGATTTCTAGGGATCACGCCTCAGGACATCCTCGACTACAAGCTACCCACGCATCCCTTGAAGGAAGTGGACGTGAAGCGGGCGAAGGACGCGCTGAAGAACGATCCCTTCTTCCTCCACCACAAGGAGTGGGCGAAGGCGATCGAGCATCTCGTGTCGATGGGGGTCCGCGCGGAGCAGCAGGCGCTGGCGGCGCATGGGCTGAATTACGTGATCGACACGTATCTGCCCGAGAAGATCAAGCATCCGGAGAAGTTCCTGCCGTAGCCCCTCGCGCTACCTCTTCACGTCCAGCCAGACGTAGATGGTCGCGTCGTCCTGCGTGATCTTGAGCTTCTCTCCGCGCGGCAGGCGCTCGACCTGGTCGCGGACTTCGTCCAGGTGCACCTTGTGTTTCCCCGCGCTCACCGAGCTCTTCAGTCCAAACGCGAACATCGTGTCGACCGTCTTCTTCGGCATCGTCATCGCGACGGTCGCCATCTCCTTGCCCGGCTCCCACACCTCGACGTGGAACTCGGGATTCTTCCCCCACCACCAGGGCATGGGGGACGGCGGTGCGGTGCGAATCGTCCAGAAGACCCCGGTCGCCAGCGAAAGGACGACCAGAGCCCCGATCCAGATGAATCCAGCGCGCCGGGCCATGGGTGTTCTCCTCGGGGGGAATTCCAAGGGTCCTGATCCCCGTACGCTAGCACAGGCTGGCGGGTTTCGTTCTATCATCGGGCTTCCCTCCACGACAGGAACCGTCCATTCTCGCGGTGGTTCTAGAGGGGGACATTCCCTGACGCACTTCCTCGGTCACATCGGAGCTCCCATGGTTGCATCACCCTGCCGCAGCCTGTTCCTGGCCGCACTCTCCCTGGTCCTCGTGGCCCAAGCTGCCCCGGCGCGCGTGCTGCCCCCGACGCCGCGTCGGCCCGTCACGGACACGTATTTCGGTACTCGGATCGTCGACAACTATCGCTGGATCGAGAAGGTGGACCGCCCCGAGGTGAAGCGCTGGCTCAAGGCGCAGGCGGACTATTCCAACGAAGTCATCGCGCGGATTCCGGGGCGGGACTCGCTCCTGAACGACTTCGTGCGACTCGACGCCATGCGGCCCGCGAACATCGCGTCGGTGCAGCGCAAGAACGGCCGGTATTTCTACAGAAAGACGCTGCCTTCGGAGAACGTGGGCCGGCTCTTCTACCGGGAGAAGCTCGACGGTCCCGAGACTCTTCTCTTCGATCCGACCGAGGGCGCGGGGGGCAAGAGCACGTCCTTCACCTTCTACCAGCCGAGCGAGGACGGTAAGCGCGTCGCGGTCGGCGTGGCCCAGAACGGCTCCGAGACCGCGACCATCCGTATCCTGAACGTGGATACTCGCACCCTCGAGCCCGAGTCCATTTCGCCGGTGTGGATCGGTGTCGGCGGCTGGACCCTGGACGGCTCGGGATTCACCTACAACCGCCTCAACGCGGGCGACGTCCACGACCAGAACCGCGAGCTCAACACCACGTCCTACCTTCATCTGGTGGGGACCGATCCGTCGAAGGACCGTACCGTGCTGTCCGCCGCGAAGTACCCGGAGCTTGGCATGAAGCCCCAGGACATCCCGATCGTCTCCTTCAGCGACGACTTCCAGTACCTTTTCGGTGCGGCCGCCAGCGTGCAGAACGAATTGACGATGTTCGTAGCGCCCGCGAGCGATCTCCTTTCGGACCACATCCACTGGAAGCCCTTGCTCGTCCCCGAGGATCAGGTCGTGTTGATCGTCGCGCACGGCGACCGGCTCTTCCTGCTCTCCCACAAGGACGCGCCCAGGTACCGAATCCTAGAGACGAGCCTCACGAACCCCGACATCGCGCACGCGGCCGTGGTGATGCCCGAGGGGAAGGAGACGATCGACGGGCTCGACCGCACGAAGAACTATCTCCTGGCCACGACTTCCGACGGCATCAACAACAAGGTGTTCCTCCACGCCTACGACAAGCCCGCATGGACGGAGGTCCCGCTGCCGCGAACGGGCACCGTGGCGGTCGGGGGCTTCGACATCACGTCCGACGACGCCCAGGCGGTGATCACGTCCTGGAGCAAGCCGACGGAGCGCTACGAGTTCTCCTCGGCGGGGGGCACCCTGTCGCTGAGTCCGCTCAACGTCGCGGTCTCCTATCCGGGCACCGAGGACATCACGGTCGAGGAGGTGGAGGCGCCGGCGCCCGACGGCACGATGGTCCCACTCTCCATCGTCTACAACAAGCGGCTCGCGCGCGACGGCACGGCTCCATGCTACCTCTCCGGATACGGCGCGTATGGTTTCTCGAGCCCACCGTATTTCGGGCTGATGAACCTCGCGTTGATCGATCGCGGAGTGATCGTGGCCACGGCCCACGTGCGCGGCGGCGGCGAGAAGGGCTTCGACTGGTACCACGCCGGATTCAAGACGACGAAGCCGAACACCTGGAAGGATTTCATCGCGTGCGGGGAATATCTCGTGAAGAACAAATACACGAGCCCGGCGCATCTCTTCGGAGAAGGGTCGAGCGCCGGGGGCATTCTGATCGGCCGCGCGATCACCGAGCGCCCCGACCTCTTTGCCGCGGCCGTCTGCAACGTGCCCTGCGCGAACGCGCTCCGGATGGAGAACACGCCCAACGGCCCGATCAACACCCCGGAATTCGGGACCGTGAAGGACTCGACCGAGTGGCGGGCGCTGCTCGAGATGGACGCGCTTCACCATGTGAACAAAGGGGTCAAGTACCCGGCCGTGATGTGCGTGGGAGGAGCGAACGATCCACGCGTGATCGTGTGGCAGCCGGCCAAGTTCGCGGCCGCGCTCCAGAACGCCACCGGGTCCGGCAAGCCCGTCCTGTTACAGGTGAACTACGACAACGGCCACTTCACCGAGGACAAGAAGGTCGCCTTCCGGGACTTCGCGAACATGTACGCCTTCTGCCTGTGGCAGACGGGAGACAAGGAGTTTCAACCCAAACTTCGTCCTAAGCCCCGCCACGCCCGAGTCTGAACTCCTTCTTCACGATGTCCCCTTCCGCGGCGCCGGGCGCTTTGGAATTCTCGTTCTCGCCGTTGTCGACGTACTTCATGCGGACCGTGAGCGAGATGATGGCCACGGTCACCCCGAACAGCACCACGATCGTGGCGCCCATCGGCCAGTCCCTGCTGTACGAGAGCACGGCTCCGAGGATGGAGACGACCAACCCGATCGCCCAGGCCCAGTACAGGCGGGCCGGGCCTCTCCGGCCCAGGAGCGTCGAGCAGACGATGGGTACGATCAGGTACGAAAACACCGCCAGGACGCCGGACACTTTCACGGAGCTAGTGACCACGAGGCCGAACGCGGCGTAGAACAGGAAGTCCCATCGCTTGACCGAAAGGCCTGCCGCGCGCGCTTTCTTGGGATCTTCCGAGCACAGGGAGAGCGTTCGGCGGTTGAAGAACAGGAACGCTCCCGCGACCGCGAAGATCGCGGCCATGATCGCGATGTCCTTCCACGTCACCCAGCCCAGCGCCTCCCCGCTCAGGGTCCCGCTCACGTGCTCCGCCCCGTGGGGCGCGTTCGCGAGCAGGAGCAACGTGGCCGCCGTCGCGAGCGCGAAGGAAATGCCAATGAAGGCCTCCTGCAGCACCGAGTGCTCCCGGTCCCAGAGGAAGCTGAAGAGGGCTGCGCCCAGCAGCGTGAAGCCAAAGGACCAGTAGTACATGCTGGGGTCGTGCGGCTCGGCTCCCAGGAGAAAGGCCACGCTCTGGCCCAGGGCCGCGATCTGCGCCAGTGCCAGGTCCACGAAGATCACTCCGCGGGCCAGCACGTGCCGGCCCAGCGCCGGAAGGATCAACGTGAGGAGGAGGCAGGCCAGGAGCGGCAGCGCCATGACCGCGAAAAAGTTCATCGTGATCCCCCTGTTCTACCAGAAAGCGCTCCCGCCACCGAGGAAACCAGGGCATCGAACTTGGAGAAGACGTCCTCCGTCCCCGGGACTCCGCCGCATTCGGTCGCGATCTTCACGGCAACGCCTTGGGCCCGCTTCGCCAGCTGGTTGCAGGGGTCGGGGTTGTAGTACGGCTGGTACAGCACCACCTTGGCGCCCTCCTTCTTCATCCTCTCCGAAAGGTCGCTCAAGTAGCGCGGGTTGGGCGGGATGCCGGGCTTGGGCTCGACGGTGCCGAATTGCTTCAGCCCGAACCGTTCGGCGAAATAGACGAAGTTCTTGTGATAGGTCACGACGGGGGCGCCCTTGTAGGGCGCTATCTGCTTCTCCCATTTCTCCAGCGACGTGTCGATCCTCTCGTCGAATGCCTTTGCATTCGCGGCATAGTCCGCGGCATTCGCGGCGTCGAGCTTGGAGAAGACCTCCGCGAGATGATCGGCCACGACCTTGAGGTTCTTCGGGTCGGTGTAGTAATGCGGGTTCCCCAGCGGATGGACGTCCCCTTCGGCGCGGCTGACCGTGCCCGACGGTTTCTCGAGCACATCGACCCCCTCCGAAGCGTCCACGAAACCCGGCGCCCCCGGCTGGATCTTGGGGTTGCGGCTTCCGGGGAGCACCAGCGGCAGCCACCCCGCGTCCAGCTCCAGGCCGACCGACACGAACACGTCGGCGTGCTGGATGGCCTTCATGAGGCTGGGCTTCGCGGGAACGAAGTGCGGGTCCTCGTAGCCCCGGCAGAGACTCTGAGCCGTGACGTGCTTGCCGCCCACGAGCTGGGCGACGGAGGCAAGGTCCGTCAGCGAGGTGGCGACTCTCAAATCCGCGAACGCTGGCACGGCCGCCAGCAACGCAATCATCGAGACGAACAAGGATCGAATCAGGAACTTCATGGGAACCTCCTCAATATGCATGGGCGGGGTGATACCCGATCGTGTAGCTCATCTGAATCGCGATCCGATCATCGGTCGGATGAATCCCCGCGTCCGCCTTCGCATGGCTGTACTCGAGTCGAAGGAACGAGAACTCCGAGGGCATCCACGCGATGTTGGCGGACCCCCGGGTCACCTTGGCGGCAACGGGATCGCCTGCGTCGTCGACCACGAAATCCGTGAAGCTCTTGCGGGCCCGCTCTCCACGGATACCCGCCCACCAGAGCTGTGACAGGCGATACTGGAAGGACGCGTACCCGCCGTCCTGTTCCCGGATGGTGCTCCCGCCGATGGACGACTGTTTCCGCAAGTACTCGCTCTGTAAGATCCACCCGTGGCGGTTCGAGCTGGTCGCGGGCACGTTACGGACAGTGACGTCCGCGCCCAAAGCGGCGTGACGGTGGCCATCGGTTCCCCGGCCTTGTAGGAAGGACTGGCCAAGCTCCAACGTCGTCTCGCCGCTCAGGTCGAACTGGTTCTTGAAATGACCGAGGTAGGGGACGTTGTCGTGCCTCGAGGATCCGAGATCGAGCGGATGGTCGCCGTCCGGGCCCACGGCCTGATAGATGCCCCCGGTCAGCTCGGAAAACCAGGGCAGAGGAGTGAGCCACGAGGCCTCGAGGCCGGGGTCCTTGAACCCCTCGTTGCCAATCGTGTTGGACATCACGATCGGAGCCTCGATGAACGGAAAGGCGTGAGTATGGAGCATTCCATGCTTTCCGAACATGCCGCGGATCTTCCCCAGCTTCAGCTGGACGGACGGTATCTTGGTGGTTCGGACCCACACTTCCTCCGGGTCCACCCCATCGGGCAAGAAGACGATGTTGCTCGTCAAGGTCCAGTAGGGATCCACGACCGAGATGAGGCTGATTTCCGCCTCATCGAACTGCAGTCCATAAGGCTGGTTCAGATTGTGCGCGGCCAGTCCGGAGAACAGGGCATTCATCCCGATCGCCGGATTGGCGAGATTCGAAAACATCGATGACGGCTGAGCGATTGCGAGCGCCGGCGCGCACGTGACCCCGGCGAACATGGCCGCCAGGACGAGCGCGAACGTAACTGCGCACGTATCGCGCACCGCCACAATCCGTGGTAATGACACGGTTGCCTCCTCGGTTTTTGGTGGAAACTTGGTTCTGGCGCTACCGGGGACTGCTAGACGAGGGGCGGGGCGCGGCTACGGGTGGTGCGGTGGGATTCCGAATCCCAGCCCTGCTCGGCCGGGATCGTGAGGAGCGTCGGGTCGGAAGCGGGCACGATCCCGTGATCCAGCGCCGCGGTCACCACCGCCGGCGTGTGGGCGGCGGTACAGAGGGCGCAATCGTGGCCTTCCAGACCGTTGTGGTGCTGGTGGGCCGCGACGAGAACGAGCGTGCTCGCAACGTAAAGAAGGAGCAGCCCGCGGAGCAGCGGGTGGAGTCGTCGAATCTGTCTCAGCGTATTCGCCATGGGTCTCCGCTCATGTTCGGCATCAGGGCCTTCTCTGTCAACCCCGTTGTGGGAGCGTAAGTTCCGCCAACCTACCCCCGCCGGGCGGCCCAGATCATGCCGATTCCCCAGACGATGAGAAGCACCGGCCAGTACCGCAGCACGTTGCCGTGCAAGTACCCCAGCTCTTTCAGGAGCAGCACCGTACCGATCACGACCAGGGTGAGTGGAAACGCGATGCGGTGCCCGTTACCGGCCATTCCAGTTCCTCCTTCACGAGATTCGTTGTGATGGGCTTGCGGTCGATCGTGACGCGGATGAGCGGCCCGTCGACGATGATGGTCACCGGGCGGCCGCGTCCTTTCCCGATGTGCACTTGATCCTTCCCGCCTCCCTTCGCCTGCTTCGCGAAATCGAACGGCAGCGCCATCCAGAGGAGGCCGGGGTGGCTGACGAGCCTTACGGGGCAATCACCGGGAATCCGGACCCGCGCGATGGAGAGCAGTCCGCCGACGCGGATCTCCTGAGGCCTCGCGTTGTCACTGAAGCCGACCAGCATCGAGGAGGCGAATCCGTTCACATCGCACCGCGTGGGCTTGAGCGTCGTGAGATCGGCGTGCATCGTGGCGAAGCTTCCTCGCCAGTGGAGCGACATGGGAATGGCATTCGGGACGCGGAGGTCGAGGCTGGCTCCCAGAGGCGGCACGCGGAGCGTGCCCGTGACCTCCGGCCATTCGAACAGGGCTTCCCTGCGGCTCACCGCGAAGCGATATCCGGTCGCGGAGTCTCCCTCGATGCTCCGTAACCGGACGAGGAGGGTTTTGATGGGAGGCGTGCCCTGCCCGATGTAGAAGCGCCCGAGGTTCGTCTGAACCCGCACGCTCAACGACGCCACGCGAGCCTTCGCCAGATCGATGGTGGCGGTGGCGCGAGGAATGTGCTCCTTGGCCTGGCGATTCATCCAGTACATGCCGAGCGCGGTTCCTCCCAGGATGAGGAGCACCGCCAGACATCCCATGAACGGGTTCTTGATCACGCTCGCCAGGAACGCCAGGCCGAACGCGACGAGGAGGAGCGGCCAGAAGCGCAGGAGCAGGATGGGCGTGTCGGGATGCGCCCACCCGGCCCGGACCGCGAGAAGGAGAACGCCGATCGCGAGAAGGAGCGCGCCGAGAGCGATCTTGCCGAAATTCATCCGGGAAGCGGTATCACGGGCGCCTCACATGCGCAAGCGGCGTCGTCGGTGGAGCGGGACGGGGGCGGGGTTCTTAGGGCTTGAAAAATGGGGCGGCTGCCTCGATCCTCGTGGGCTTCATGGCTCATTTCGAATCCATCCAGTTCCTGACGGGGGTATCTTGCTGAATGCCAAACACGCGCGAGTTTGCGCGCTCGCGCTGACGCTGGCTCTTTCGATGTCACAGGCCCCGTTCGCTCGGGCGGAAGATGGGGAAGACCTTCTCGGGAAGCTCCAATTCCACGGCTACGGAGAGTTCCATTACAACAACCCGCGGATCGACACGATGTCCTCCGGCGCGGGGAACGTGCTCGACGTCCATCGGTTCGTGCTGGGCTGGGAATACGAGTTCACGGAGAATCTCCGCGTGGAGGCCGAGCTGGACTACGAGCACGCCGCCAAGGAGCTCGAGCTGGAGGAGGCGTATCTCGAATACGATCTCCTGCCGGCCCTGTCGCTCCGGGTGGGTACCTTGCTCATGCCGGTTGGGCCGCTGAACGAGACCCACGAGCCGCCGCTCTATTACAGCGTCGAGCGCCCCTACGTGGAGCGCTACATCATCCCCACGACCTGGCAGGAGAACGGCGTGGGCGTAGCGGGTCAGGTCGGCGATGGCAACGTGAGTTACCGTGCGTACCTTACGGCGGGGCTGGACGCCCTGCGGATGACGACGCTCGGCGGATTGCACGACGTCAGCTCCAAGGGGTCGGAATCAAAGGCGAATGATCTGGCCGGTAGCGTGCGGATCGCTTTTTCTCCGGCCCGGGGTCTCACGCTGGCAGGGTCGGGATACTACGGCGGCGCGGATCAGAACACGCCGTTTCTCGGCAAAGTCAGCGTGTCGATTCTGGGTTCCGACGTTCGCATTCGTCGTTCGGGGTTCGACCTGCGCGGAGCGTTTGACTATGTCTCCGTGGACAATGCCCATGACGTGAGCGTTTTCGTCGGGGAGACGATCGGCGAAGTCATGCAGGGTTGGTATACGGAAGCAGGCTACGACCTGCTCCGGCGGGACCGCCAGGGAGAGGGCGGACGCTCGCTCGTGGTCTTCGGCAGGCACGAGGAGTTCGACACCAACAAGGAAGTGCCCGGACCATT
>Ga0099791_10000110_pt1 | contig 26795 bp, 26 predicted proteins | sample Rivendell_Oct201_7_FD_77318 | JGI IMG/M metagenome (GOLD analysis project Ga0099791, IMG submission 77318) | Vadose zone soil and rhizosphere microbial communities from the Eel River Critical Zone Observatory, Northern California to study diel... | ecosystem: Environmental > Terrestrial > Soil... | reverse complement strand
GGGGCCCCCGCAGCTGAAGAGCTTGGGGGAGTGCGGGGGCCATTTCGGGGCCCCCGCAGCTGAAGAGCTTGGGGGAGTGCGGGGGCCATTTCGGGGCCCCCGCAGCTGAAGAGCTTGAAGAAGTAAACGGCAGCGACGGGCACCACAAACGGAAGACGAGACGGAAAAGGGGGCGCACACATGATCATCGTGCTGAAGCCGGGATCGAGCGAGGCCGACATCGAGGACGTCTCACGACGGGTGCGGGGGCTCGGGTTCAAGACCCACCTCTCCCGCGGGGAGGTGCGCACCATCATCGGGATCGTCGGCGACGATCGGGCAAAGGAGCAGCTCCTCGCGCTGCAGTCGCTCGACTCGGTGGAGAACGTGGTGCGCATCCTCCAGCCCTTCAAGCTCGCGAGCCGGGAAGCCCATCCCGACAACACCCAGTTCAAGGTCCACGGGGTTCCGGTCGGCGGCGACCAGATCGTGGTGATGGCCGGGCCGTGCTCCGTCGAGTCGCAGCCCCAGCTCACCGCGGTGGCGGAGAGCGTCAAGGCCGCCGGCGCGCACGTGCTCCGGGGCGGCGCCTTCAAGCCGCGCACCTCGCCCTACGCCTTCCAGGGGCTCGAGGAGGAAGGCCTCACCCTGCTGCGGGCGGCGAGCAAGAGCACCGGCCTACCGGTGGTGACCGAGGTCATGGAGCCGGACAAGGTCGAAGTGGTGGCCGAGCACGCGGACATCCTGCAGATCGGGGCCCGCAACGTGCAGAACTTCTCCCTGCTCAAGCGGGTGGCCGAGTGCGGCAAGCCGGTCCTGCTCAAGCGCGGCATGTCGACCTCGATCCAGGAGTGGCTGCTCTCCGCCGAGTACGTGCTGGCGGGCGGGAACCCCAACGTGATCCTCTGCGAGCGGGGCATCCGCACCTTCGAGACCTCCACCCGCTACACCCTCGATCTCAACGCGATTCCGGTGGTGAAGAAGCTCTCGCACCTGCCGATCTTCGTCGACCCGAGCCACGGCACCGGGCACTGGGAGTACGTGTCGGCCATGGCCAAGGCCGGCCTCGCGGCCGGGGCCGACGGCCTCATCATCGAGGTGCACAACAACCCGGCCGAGGCCCTGTCCGACGGCCCACAGTCGCTCAAGCCGACCAAGTTCGCGCAGCTCATGGCCGAGCTCCGGCCGCTGGCCCAGGTGCTGGGGAGGACCCTATGATCATCGTGCTCAAGTCCGGGATCAACGACGCCGACGTGGACGAGGTGTGTCGTCGCATCACCGAGATGGGCTACGGGCCGCACGTGATCCGCGGCGAGTTCAAGACCATCGTCGCCGCGGTGGGGGAGGAGCGGGGCCGGCCCGACCTGCGTCTCCTCGAGGCGATGGAGACGGTCGAGTCGGTCATGCCGGTGCAGCAGCCGTTCAAGCTCGCCAGCCGCGAGGTGCGGCGCGACTCGACCGAGGTGCGCATCAACGGGGTCACGGTGGGCGGCCGCGACGTGGTGGTGATGGCGGGGCCCTGCTCGGTGGAGTCGCAGGCGCAGGTGCTCGAGGTGGCCGACGCGGTCAAGGGGTCGGGCGCCAAGGTCCTGCGGGGCGGCGCCTACAAGCCGCGCACCTCGCCCTACGCCTTCCAGGGGCTGAAGGAAGAGGGGTTGCGCTACCTGGCGGAGGCGCGCAAGCGCACCGGGCTGCCGGTGGTCACCGAGGTCCTCGAGACGGAGAGCGTGGAGGTGGTGGCGGAGTACTGCGACATCCTCCAGATCGGGGCGCGGAACATCCAGAACTTCACGCTGCTGCGCCGGGTGGGGGAGATCGGCAAGCCGGTGCTGCTCAAGCGCGGCATGGCCACCAGCATCCAGGAGTTCCTGCTCTCGGCCGAGTACATCCTCTCCGCCGGCAATCCGAACGTGATCCTCTGCGAGCGCGGCATCCGCACCTTCGAGACCGCCACCCGCTTCACGCTCGATCTCAACGCGGTGCCGGTGCTGAAGAAGCTCTGCCACCTCCCGGTCGTGGTGGATCCCTCGCACGGCACCGGGCACTGGGACCTGGTCGCCCCGATGGCGAAGGGGGCGGTGGCCTGCGGGGCCGACGGGCTGATCATCGAGGTGCATCCCCGGCCGGAGGAGGCGCTGTCGGACGGGCCCCAGTCGCTCAAGCCCTCGAAGTTCGCCCAGCTCATGCGCGAGCTGCGGCCGGTGGCCGAGGCGGTGGGGCGCGGGCTCTAGGCGGTCAGGCGACGGGGGCCGGCTCGCGCCGGGCCAGGTCGAGCGTCTCGCGGACGCGCTGGACCAGGGCCACCGGCGTGAACGGCTTTTGCAGAAATGCGGTGTCGGCGCCGAGGACGCCGTGGCGGATGACCGCGTCGTCGGTGTAGCCCGACATGTACAGCACGCTCAGGTCGGGGCGCAGCGACCCCAGGCGCTCGGCGAGCTCGCGCCCGCTCATGCGCGGCATGACCACGTCGGTGAGCAGGAGATCGAGCGGGCCCAGGTGGCGCTCGCAGAGCAGCAGGGCCTCGGCGCCATTGCGCGCCTCGATCACGGTGTAGCCGCTGGATCGCAGGATGTCGCGGGCGAGCTCCCGCACGCCCTCCTCGTCCTCCACCAGCAGGATGGTCTCGGTGCCGCCGGCCGGCGCGGCGGAGCGGACCGCCCGGTCTGCGACCGGCGCCGCTGCGTCGACGCGCGGCAGGTAGATGCGGAAGGTGGTGCCGCGGCCGGGCTCGCTGTCGACCTCGATGTAGCCCCCGCTCTGCTTGACGATGCCGTAGACGGTGGCCAGCCCGAGCCCCGTCCCCTTGCCCTGCTCCTTGGTGGTGAAGAACGGCTCGAAGATGTGGCGCTGGTGCTCGCGGGAGATGCCCACGCCGCTGTCCGTCACCGCGAGCATCACGTGCGGGCCCGGGCGCGCGCCCATGTTGCGGCGCACGTACTCCGCGTCGAGGTCGACGTTCTCGGTCTCCACGATCAGGTGGCCGCCCTTGGGCATGGCGTCGCGCGCGTTGATCGCCAGGTTCATCACCACCTGCTCGATCTGCCCGCGGTCGGCCTTCACGTGGCCGAGGCCGGCCGCGTTGTTGGTCACGAGCGCGATGTCCTCGCCGATGAGCCGCGCGAGCATCTCCTTCATGTCGACGGTCACCGCCCCGAGGTCGAGGACGACCGCCTCGAGCACCTGCTTGCGGCTGAACGCGAGGAGCTGCTTGGTCAGCTCGGCGGCGCGGCCGGCGGTGCGCTGGATCAGCTCGATGCCGCGCCGGAGAGGATCCTCCGCCTTCAGCTGATGGAGCAGGATGTCGGTGCGCCCGAGGATGACGGTCAGGAGGTTGTTGAAGTCGTGCGCGACCCCGCCCGCGAGCCGGCCGATCGCGTCCATCTTCTGGGCCTGCTCGAGCTGACCCTGGGTGTGCTCCAGCTCTTCGTACGCCCGCCGGGACTCGTCGAGCAGGCGGCTGTTCTCGAGCGCGATCGCCGCGTGCGACGCGAACGCGCTGGCGACGGCGAGGTCCTCGGTGGAGAAGCCCTCCTCCCGGCGGGTCAGGAAGCTGAGCACGCCGACGACCCGGTCCCCGACCCGAGCCGGGACGGTCAGGAGGCCCTGGTAGCCGAGCCGCCGCATGGCCGCCGAGTGGTCGGGCAGCATGCTGGGATGGCTGGCCGGGTCGCGCAGGAGCAGCGGGCGGCCGGTGGCCGCGACCTGTCCGGCCAGGCTCTCGCCGATCTTCAGCCGGGGCCGCACCGGCATGTCGGAGCCCACGTCGAGCGTGCCCGCCACCACGAGCTCGTCTCCGTCCACGAGCCGGAAGCCCACCCAGTCGGTCTTCACGATGCGCCCGCACGCCTCCGCGATCCGCCCCAGGAGAGAGTCGAGCGGCTGCATCCGGGACAGATCGCCGCTGATCTCGACCAGGCTCTCGAGCCGGGTCTGCCGCGTATGGGCCTCGTGCAGCGCCTGCTCGAGGCTGGCCGCCATCGAGTTGAAGGCGCGGACGGTGGGCCGCATCTCGCTCAGCTTGGTCTCCGGCATACGCGCGGTCAGGTTGCCGTGCCCGAGGCGCGTCGCACTCTCGGCTAGGGCCCGCACCGGGCGCAGGCCCACCACCAGGATCACGTGGGTGAGGCCGAGCAGGGTGACCAGGAGCACCCCGGTCACCGCGATCATGGTGCGGACCTCGGTCCACAGCTCGTTCTCGAGGCTCTCCACCGACGGGGTCACCGCCAGCACCCCGTAGGTCACCGGGGTCGCGGAGATCACGACCCGGTGCTCCGCGAGCGTCACCGGCACGAGCTGCTTCAGCCAGCGCGGGGCGTCGGACCGACGGACCTTCTGGGGGGACGCGTCGAAGATGACCCGGCGGCCGTCGCTCTCGTAGAGGCGGATCTGGCTCCACACCGACTCGGTGTTGAGATTGCGCACGGTCTGCTCGGCGCGCGCGAGATCGCCCACCACCAGGGAATCGAGCAGCAGCGGCCCCGCCGCGGCGGCGAGCCGCTCGGTCTGCTCGGCGAGGCGCACCTGGGCCGCGGTGCTGCGCTCACGCAGGTTGACCGCGAGGCCGCCCAGGGTGACGCTGACGATGGCCACCGAGCTGAGTCCGAGGAGGAGGGTCCGGAGGCTGTTCCTCACTGGCCGATCAAGCGGTAGATGCGGCGCACGCCCTCGTAGTCGCGATCGGTCGCCGGCTCGAAGCCCTTGGACTTGGTCTGGATCAGGATCGGCGCCGCGGCCGGATCGGCGGCCATGCCGAGCAGCGCGCGCCGCACCCGCTCGACGGTGGCGGCGGGCACCCGGGGATGGGCGATGACCGCGAGGTCCGGGAATCCCTCCGAGACGTAGATCTCGCGGAACTCCACGTGCTCGCGCTCGGCGTACTGGGCGAGGAAGCGCGAGTTGACCGCGGCCGCCTCGACCCGCTTGGCCTTGAGCTGCGCGAGCGTGCCTTCCTGATTGCCGCCGAAGACCTCCTCGACCTGGACTCCCGCGCGCTTGAGCGCGACGAGTGGCACCGCGTAGGCCGCGAACGCGTCGGAGGAGGGGAAGGACACGCGCTTGCCGCCGAGCTGGTGCAGGTGATGGATGGGGCTGTCAGCGGGCACCGCGATCACCGCGCGGATGGGCTCGCCGGCCCAGCGCGCGAGGACCTTGAACGGCACCGCGTCGAAGTCGGACTGGAAGTTGTGGTTGGTGAACACGAAGTCGAAATCGCCCCGCGCCATCATCGCGTCCGTCTCCTGGACGGTGCGGCCCATCCGGAGCTGCAGCGGGATGCCGGCGGCCGTGCTCAAGTAGTGCAGGATCGGATTCCATCGCTCCGCGGTGAGGGCCGGGCTCTGCTGATTGAGCACGCCGAAGGCGAGCGCGGCCGACTGGCCATGAGCGGGCCCGGCCGCGAGGAGCAGGCCGGTGAAGGCGACGAGGACTTTCGTCAGGGTTCCCATGATGTTGGACGCCAAGTGCTTTCCAGTGCCGTGCCAAGTGTCGCCAGGATGCAAGTACCTGAAATAGCGGGCAAAGATTGCGGGACACCGTAGGCGTAGGCTCCCGAGGGCCCCTCGGTGTCACCAGACGGACACATTTCGTCAGAAGAGCCGTGAGACCGAGGGGTTCGGGGCCACCCGGCGATGGCTGGGATGGCGTGCCATAATTGCTCCTGTGAAGCGCCTGCCACGGTGGATCCGGACCAGGCTTCCGCGGGATCGTGCGAAGCGTACCCTGATCCTCGCCATCGTCACGTCGGCCCTCTTTCACCTGCTCTTCTTCCTGCCGTTCATGACGATTCCGGGCTTCCTGCAGTCCCCCACCTACGTCAAGCGCGGTGAGCCCCTGCTCGTCGACATCGCGCCCGAGAGGCCGGACGAGAAAGCGCCGCGCGGCAATCCATCGCAGCCGGTGGCTCCACCCGAATCGCGGGAGCAACCATCGCCCCCCGCCGCCAAGGCGCCGGCCCCGCGCGCGCCCGAGGCTCCGCGCGCGCCCGCTCCGCGCCCGACGCCGCCGTCGCCACCGCGGGTCGCGCGCACCGAGCCGCCCGCGCCGGAGCCGATGGTGAAGACGACGGAGCCCAGCCGGGCCGCGCCCGAAACCCCGCCATCGCAAGCGGCGCCCAGCGAGTCCGCGACGGCCCCGAGCCAGTCGCCGCAGGTCGCGGTCGCCCGGCCGCCGACCAGCATCTGGCGCCAGCCGGGCGGGGGAGGCGGGGTCCAGGGCGGCGGGCGTGGCGGCGTCGAAGGACAACCGATCCCGCTCGACACGCCGGAGCCGAAGTTCCAGGACTACTTCAACAAGGTCCGCGAGCGGATCAAGGCGAACTGGGTGTACCCGCGCCAGGCCGGCGAGCGGAACATCGAGGGCGAGCTGCTCATCGAGTTCCACATCGCCAAGGACGGGCGGCTCGAGTACATCGAGCTGCTCGACTCTTCTGGCACCCGGATCCTCGACGATGCGGCGCTGACCGCGGTGAAGCTGGCGCAGCCGTTCCCCCCGGTCCCCGACGACATCGCCAAGCACACGCTCGCGATCAACGGCCAGTTCCGGTACCAGATCGTGAGCGGTCTCGTGAACCAGTTCCTCCGGTAGACGATCCTGCGCTTTCGCTCGCTCGCCGGATGGCTCCTCCTGCTGCCGATCGTCGCCGGGTGCGCCGAGACGCGCTGCGCGGACCGGCCGCCGGTGCGCGTGCAGCTCCTCTCGGTGAACGACGTCTACGTGCTCGAGCCGGTCGCGGGCCGGGGCGGCCTCGCGCGCGTGGCCACGCTCGTCCGGGGCCTCGAGCGCGAGACCCCGAACACGCTCTTCGCGCTGGCGGGTGACACCCTGTCGCCGTCGCTGCTCTCGACCCTGCGCCGCGGGGCGCAGATGATCGAGGGTTGGAACGCGCTCGGGCTCGGCGTCGCCGCCTTCGGCAACCACGAGTTCGATTTCGGTCCCGCGGTGCTGGCCGAGCGCGTCGGCGAGTCGCGCTTCCCGTGGCTCGCCACCAACGTCCTCGACCGCGCAAGCGGCCGGCCGCTGGAAGGGGCGCGCCCCTGGCTCCGTCGCGACTTCGACGGGGCGCGGGTGGGAGTGATCGGCCTCACCACTCCCGACGCGGCCCGGACCTCGAACGGCGGGCCCGGGGTGCGCTTCGACGATCCGCTGGAGGCGGCGCGCGGCGCGCTCGCCGCCCTCGGGGCGGTGGACCTGGCCGTGGCGGTGACCCACCTCCCGCTCGCGCAGGACCGCGCGCTGGTCGCGGCGCTCCCGATCGACGCGGTCCTGGGCGGGCACGATCACGATCCGATGCTCGTCGAGGAGGGCCGCGCGGTCATCGTCAAGGCGGGCTCGGACGCGGTCAACGTCGGCCAGGTCGTGTACGAGCTGCGCTGCGGCGCGGTGCTCAGCCGGCGCCAGCGCCTGATCCCGGTCGACGAGCGGCTCGCCGAGGCCCCGGACGTGGCCGATCTCGTGCGCGGTCAGGCCGCGCTGCTCGCCCGGGAGCTCGACACCACGGTGGGCCGCACCGCCGTCCCGCTCGACGCGCGGGAGAGCCTCGTCCGCCGGGAGGAGACGCCGCTCGGCCGATTCTTCGCGGAGCTGATGCGGGAGCGGGTCGGGGCCCAGGTGGCGCTGCTCAACAGCGGCGGCATCCGGGGCAACCGGGTGATTCCGGCCGGGCCGATCACCAAGCGCGACATCCGGGGGCTGCTGCCCTTCACCAACACCGTGGTCCTGCTGGAGCTGACGGGAGAGGCCCTCCGGGCCGCGCTCGAGCGCTCGGTGGACGAGCTGCCGCGGCCCACCGGCCATTTCCTCCAGACCTCCGGGCTGGCGTTCCCCGTCGACCTGGCGCAGCCTGCCGGCCGCCGGGTCGGCGCGATCACGGTGGGCGGCCGCCCGCTCGATCCGGGGGGCCGGTACCGGATCGCCACCCTCGACTACCTCGCCCGCGGCCAGGACGGCTACCCGATGCTGGCCGCCGGCCGGGTGCTGCTGGGCCCGGAGGACGGCCCCGGCCTCATCGAGACGATCCTGGACGGGCTCGTTGCGGGCCGCTCCCCTTGACGGGGATTGGGGGCTCCGGTAGTGTATTCAATGCTTTCGGGAACCTAGGCTCGTAGCTCAGTGGGAGAGCGCTACCTTGACACGGTAGAGGTCGGCGGTTCGAAACCGCCCGAGCCTACCAATTCCTGATGTGGAGTGAGTCGGCTACCTGGGGGTGCGCATCGTTTGCCGGTCGAGCGTGAGTTGAGCGAGGGAGTTGCGAGCATCACCGGGCGCAGCCCGGTGATGCTTTGTTGTTTTCTGAGACAGGGAGAGCATGGCGGACGCTGAAGAGGCCCGGCACCTGAACCTGGCGGGGGAGTTCGACTGCGACCCCGAGCCCTTGCCCACGCTCCGCCACTCCACCTCGCACGTGATGGCGCAGGCGGTGAAGCGGCTCTTTCCCCAGGTGAAGGTCGCCATCGGCCCCGCGATCAAGGACGGCTTCTACTACGACTTCCTCAAGGCGGAGCCGTTCACGCCCGAGGACCTCGCGCGCATCGAGGACACCATGCGCGAGATCGTGAAAGCGGACTACCCGTTCACGCGTGAGGAGATGCCGCGAGACCGGGCCATCGCGTTCTTCGAGGAGCGGGGCGAGCCCTTCAAGGTGGAGATCCTGCGCGGCCTCGCGGCGCCCACCGTCTCGATCTACCGCCAGGGCGACTTCCTCGACCTCTGCCGCGGCCCGCACGTGGCGTCGACCGGCCAGCTCAAGGCCTTGAAGCTCCTCTCGGCCTCCGGCGCCTACTGGCGCGGCGACGAGAAGAACCCGATGCTCCAGCGGATCTACGGGACCGCCTGGCTCACCCAGGAGGAGCTCGACAAGCACCTCTGGCGGCTCGAGGAAGCGAAGAAGCGCGACCACCGCAAGCTCGGGCGAGAGCTCGACCTGTTCGACTTCTACGACATCGCCCCCGGCGCGCCGTTCTGGCTGCCGGGCGGGATGGTGCTCGTGCGCGAGCTGGAGAAGTACGCGCGCGAGTCGCTCGACGCCCGCGGCTACCAGGAGATCGCGACCCCGCTGCTCGTCAACAAGAAGCTCTGGGAGCAGTCCGGGCACTGGGAGCACTATCAGGAGAACATGTTCAAGTTCGACGTCGAGGGCGACGTCTTCAGCCTGAAGCCGATGAACTGCCCCGAGTCGGCCTACGTGTACAAGCGGGCGCTGCGCTCCTACCGCGACCTCCCGATCCGCTACTCCGAGATGGGCCGCTGCCACCGCAACGAGCGGTCGGGCGCGCTCTCCGGCCTGGTGCGGGTGCGGCAGTTCACCCAGGACGACGCGCATCTCTACGTCCGCCCGGAGCAGCTCCAGGCCGAGATCACCGACCTGATCGACCTGGTGCGCGAGTGGTACGGCACCTTCACGCTGCAGCCCTCGTACCGGCTCGCCACCCGCCCGCCCGACAAGCTCGGCAGCGAGCAGCAGTGGGACCAGGCGGAGGACGCGCTCCACCAGGCGCTGCGCGCGAACTCGCTCCCCTACGACCTCGACAAGGGGGGCGGGGCCTTCTACGGGCCCAAGATCGACATCGACGTGGAGGACGCGCTCGGCCGCCAGTGGCAGCTCGCCACCATCCAGGTCGATCTCACGATGCTGCCCGAGCGCATGCAGTGCGAGTACATCGACACCGACGGCCAGGCCAAGCGCCCGGTGGTGATCCACCGCGCGATCTTCGGGTCCTACGAGCGGTTCGTGGCGATCCTCACCGAGCACTTCGCGGGGGTGTTCCCGACGTGGCTCGCCCCGGTGCAGGCGCGAGTCCTCCCGATCAGCGAGAAGCACGGCGAGTACGGCCGCAAGGTGTTCGCGGCGCTGCGGGCCGCGCGCATCCGCGCCGAGCTCGACGACCGCAACGAGAAGCTGGGCTATCGCATCCGCGACGCCCAGATCCGCAAGGTGCCCTACATGCTGGTCGTGGGGGAGCGGGAGGCCCAGAGCGGCGCCGCGAGCCTGCGCCGACGGACGGGCGAGGACCTGGGCGCGGTGCCGGTGGAGCGCATCGTGGCCGAGCTCGTCGCCGAGATCTCTAGCCGTTCCGCCACCCTCACCGTGGGCCGCGCCGGCTGAGCCGGCCCCAGAACCGAAGGAGCGCGCGCCATCCAGTCAAAAGACATCCGGATCAATGAAGGCATTCGGGTGAGGGAAGTGCGAGTGGTGAGCGCCGACGGCGAGCAGCTCGGGATCCTGCCGATCCAGCAGGCGCTCGATCTCGCGCGCCAGCGAGACATGGACCTGGTGGAGGTGGCGGCGGAGGCGCAGCCGCCGGTCTGCCGGATCATGGACTTCGGCAAGTTCAAGTACATGCAGGCGCGGCGGCAGAAGGACGCGCGCAAGAAGCAGACGATCATCCAGGTGAAAGAGGTCAAGCTGGGGCCCAAGACCGACACCCACGACTTCGACTTCAAGGCCAAGCACGTGCGGCGCTTCCTGGAAGAGGGCAACAAGGCCAAGGTCACGGTACGCTTCAAGGGGCGCGAGATGGCGCACACCGAGCTCGGCTGGAAGATGCTCAACAAGATGGTGGAGGGCATGCAAGACATCGCGGTCATCGAGAACCACCCCCGGATGGAAGGCCGCATGCTCAGCATGATCCTCTCGCCGAAACCCCACTAGAAGGGACGACGTATGCCGAAGATGAAGACCAAGCGGGCGGCGGCCAAGCGGTTCAAGGCGACCGCCTCCGGCAAGCTCAAGCGGAGCAGCGGATGGAAGAGGCACAAGCTCGAGGGCAAGAGCCCCAAGCGGAAGCGCCACCTCCGGAAGCCCCAGATGATCTCCGAGGCGGACCAGCCCCGCCTGAAGAGACTGGTTCCGTACCTCTAACAACAGGGAGTCAGTCATGCCACGGGCAAAAGGTGGGGCCAAGACCCGCCAGCGCAGGAAGAAGATTCTCAAGCAGGCGAAGGGGTATTTCGGCGGGCGGCGCAAGCTCTACCGCCCGGCCGCGGAGACGGTGCTCCGCGCGGGCGCCTTCGCCTATCGAGGGCGCAAGCAGAAGAAGCGCCGGGCGCGCTCGCTGTGGATTATCCGGGTGAACGCGGCCTGCCGTCAGGTGGGGCTCTCGTACTCCACCTTCATCGCCGGGCTCAAGAAGGCGGGTATCGCGCTGGACCGGAAGATCCTCGCCGAGCTCGCGGTGTCCGATCCGACGGCCTTCGCCAAGCTGGCCGAGACGGCTCGCGCCCAGCGCGCCTGAGCGTGGCGGGGGACCCGCGGGTCCAGGAGGTCCTCGAGCGGGCCCTGGCGGAGGTCGCCGGGGCCCGCTCCACGTCCGACCTCGAGCAGGTGCGCGTCCGCACGCTGGGGCGCGCCGGCCAGCTCACCACTCTGCTCCGCTCCCTCGGGGCCATCCCGGCCGCGGAGCGGCCCAAGGTGGGCGAGCAGACCAACCGGGCCAAGGCCGAGGTCGAGGCCGCGATCGCCGCGCGCCTCGAGGGCCTGAAGGTGGAGGAGCACCGCCGCACCCTCGCGGCCGATCGCCCCGACCTCACCCTGCCCGGGCGCCGTCCGCTGCCTGGCCCGGTCCATCCGCTCACCCGGGTGACCGAGGAGATCATCGAGGTCTTCGAGGGGCTCGGGTTCTCGGTCGCGGAGGGCCCCGAGGTCGAGTCGGACTACTACAACTTCGCGGCACTGAACTTCCCGGCCGACCATCCCGCGCGTGACATGCAGGACACGTTTCACCTGTCGGCGGACACGCTCCTGCGCACCCACACCTCGCCGGTGCAGATCCGCACCATGAAGGCGCAGCGACCGCCGGTGCGGATCATCTGCCTCGGCAAGGTCTACCGGCGCGACATCCTCGACGCGACCCACTCGCCGATGTTCCACCAGGTGGAGGGGCTCGCGGTCGACACGCACATCACGATGGCCGACCTGAAGGCCACGCTCCAGCTCTTCGCGCGCGAGATGTTCGGGGCGAAGTCCACCGTGCGCTTCCGCCCGTCGTTCTTCCCGTTCACCGAGCCGTCCGCCGAGGTCGACGTGCGCTGCTTCAAGTGCGGCGGCGACGGGTGCCGGTTCTGCAAGGAGTCGGGCTGGCTCGAGATCCTGGGCTCGGGCATGGTCCACCCGAACGTGCTGCGCAACGTGGGCTACGACCCGGAGGAGGTCACCGGCTGGGCCTTCGGGATGGGGATCGATCGCGTGGCCCTGCTCAAGTACGAGATCGACGACATCCGGCTCTTCTTCGACAACGATCTCCGCTTCCTCCAGCAGTTCGGCGGCCTGCCCGGGCGATGAAGATCTCCTACCGCTGGCTCAAGGAGTTCGTCGAGACCGACCTCGACGCGCGCGCGGTCGCCGACCGACTCACCAATGCCGGGATCGGGGTCGAGCAGATCACCCCGGTGGTCGAGGGGCTTGCGGGGGTGGTGGTGGGAGAGATCGAGGCCATCGAGCGCGACCTCGGAACGAGCGCGGCGGGCCATCAGAATCGCCTCGTGCGCGTCGCGCTGCCCGAGCGGCGCTTCGAGGTCGTCTGCGGCGCGCCCAACGTGGCTCCGGGCCTGCGCGCCGCGTTCGCGCCACCCGGGGCGCGGCTGCCGGGTCTCGGGGAGGTGCAGGCGGCCAGGATCCGCGGCGTGGTCTCGGAAGGCATCCTGTGCTCGGAGCAGGAGCTCGGCCTGAGCGACGACCACAGCGGCATCCTCGTGCTGCCCGCCGAGGCCCCGCTGGGCTCGGATCTCGCGACCTATCTCGGCCTCGACGACTGGATCCTCGACGTCGAGATCACCCCCAACCGCCCCGACGCCCTCTCGGTGGTCGGGGTGGCCCGCGAGGTCGCGGCGCTCACCGGGGCGCCCTTCCGCTTCCCCCGCGTGGTCGCGGCCGAGAGCGAGCCCGAGGCCCCCACGCTCGCGGCGCTGGGCGTGCAGGCGCCCGATCTGTGCCCGCGCTTCTGCGCCCGCGTGATCACCGGGCTCACCGTGAAGCCCTCGCCGCCCTGGCTCGCCCAGCGGCTGCGCGCGGTGGGCCTGCGCCCGATCAACAACCTGGTCGACGTGACCAACTACATCATGTGGGAGCTGGGCCAGCCGCTCCACGCCTTCGACCTCGACACCCTGGCCCAGCACACGGTGGTGGTCCGCCGGGCTCGGCCCGGCGAGCGCATCAAGACCCTCGACGGCCAGGAGCGCGCGCTCGGCCCGGACATGGCGCTGGTGTGCGATCCCGAGCACGCGGTCGGCATCGGGGGCGTGATGGGCGGCGCCGACAGCGAGGTGACCGCGTCCACCACGCGGGTGCTCCTCGAGGCGGCCTACTGGGATCCGGGCTCGATCCGCCGTACCGCGCGGGCGCTGTCGCTGACCACCGACGCGGCCTACCGCTTCGAGCGCGGGGGCGACATCGAGGCGCCGCCCGACGTGCTGGGCCGCGCGGCCCAGCTCATGGCCGAGCTGGGTGGGGGCACGGTCGCGCGTGGAGTGCTCGACGCCTACCCGGAGCCGCGGCCGCACCGGAGGCTCGGCCTCCGCCTGGCCCGCGTCGAGCGCGTCATCGGGGTGAGCCCGTCGCGCGAGGAGGCGGTGCGCATCCTGCAGGCGCTCGGCTTCGCGGTGGACGACTCGGGCGACGAGCTTCAGGTGGTGGTGCCGAGCTTCCGGCGCGACATCCACCAGGAAGACGACCTGGTCGAGGAGATCGTCCGCATCTGGGGCTACGACAAGATCCCGCTCACGCTGGCCGGGGGCGGGGAGATCATCCCGGTCAAGCGCCCCGCCGGGCTCCGGGTGGCCCGCGTGATGAGCCGCGCGCTGAACGCGGCGGGCCTCTACGAGTGCGTGACGTGGGCCTTCCTCGATCCGGATCGGCTCGAGCGGATGGGCTGGAGCGATCGGGCCGCGCTCATCGCGCTCCAGAACCCGCTCTCGGTGGAGCGCTCGATCCTGCGCCCGTCGCTGCTCCCCGGCTTGCTGGAGATCTTGGCCATCAACGCCAATCGCCAGACGCCGGACGCGCGGTGCTTCGAGGTCGGCAACGTCTTCGCTCCGCACCGGCCCGAGGACGGCGATCGGCCGGCGCATGAAGATCTGCGGCTCGGCCTCGTGCTCACCGGGCTCCGGGCCCCGCGCGCGTGGTTCACCGGGGGCCGCGACCGGGTGGACGTGTACGACGCGAAGGGGATGGCCGAGGCGGCCCTCGCCGCGGCCGGGGTCACCGACGCGGAGGCGGCGCTCTGGCCCGATGATCAGGCGCCCGCCTACCTCGAGCCGGGGCGCGCCGCGCGGCTCGTGCGGGGCGCGACCGAGCTCGGCTGGTTCGGCGAGGTGGCGCTCGCGGCCCGGGAGGCCTTCGACCTGCCGGGCGCGGTCTTCGCGGCGGAGCTATCGGTGACCGCGCTCGCCGCGCAGCCCCCCGCGGGCGTGAGATACGAGCCGCTTCCCCGCTTCCCGGCCGTCCAGCGCGATCTGGCGATCGTGGTGAGCGCCGAGGTGACCGCGGGGCAGGTCGAGGCCGCGATCCGCGCGATGAACGTGCCCCTGCTCACCCGCTTGACCCTGTTCGACGTGTACACTGGCGGCCAGGTCGGGGGGGGTCGCCGCAGTCTCGCCTGGAGCCTCACGTTCCAGGCGCCCGACCGCACCCTCACCGACGCCGAGGTGAACCGGGTGCACGAGCTGATCGTGGCCGAGGTCGCGCGGCGGTTCCGGGCCGAGGTCCGCGGCGCATGACGGAGGAGCGGATGGCGGAAGGGCTCACGGAGCGTCTCGAGCAGCTCGAGAAGTCGGTACGGCGCGCCGCCGAGACCATCACCCGCCTGCGCAAGGAGCGTGATTCGCTGCAGGCCAAGGTGGTGGGACTCGAGGCCAAGCTGGGGGCCGCGGAGGGGGATCGGGCCGAGCTGGCGAGCCTGCGCCAGGAGCGGAAGGAAGTGCTGTCCCAGGTGGACGGCATCCTGAAAGAGCTGGACCGGCTCGACATCCAATAGCCGTAGGAAGGGGACGCCATGGCAGAGAAGCAGCGGGTCGACATCGAGATCCTGGGGCAGAAGTACCCGATCCGCAGCGAGGCCGGCCCCGACTACGTGCGCCAGCTGGCCTCCTTCGTCGACCGCCGGGCTCGCGAGATCCGGGGCGACGCGGCCGGGCAGGACGCGGTCCGGGTCCTGGCCCTGACCGCGCTCGATATCACCGACGAGTTGTTCCGCCTCCGCGACGAGCGCAAGGAGCAGGACGTCGACCACAAGGACGTGACCGCCCGGCTCGGCGCACTGCGGCAACTCCTCGACGCCGTGGTGCCCGAGAAGTAACGATTCGCTTGACCCGCCCACGGGCCCGGGGGTACACAAGAGGGGCCCTGCACTGTTCGTGATGCCGGGGGGAAGTTTCAACCTCGTTTAAAGATTGGGAGCCGCTCACGAGGGTGGTGCGCATGCCCCTCCCAGAGGGGAAGCCTGAAGCCCTCCATTTTGGCGCCCACCTGGTGCATACCAGGTTCGAAACACCGTCGGCACACGGCAGAGGTGGGGCATCTCCGTCGCCACGTGCTTCCTCCCGTAGCACTTCCGTAGCACTCCTGCGTTCGTTGACATTCCGCTTCCTTGCGGCCTATAATTCGTCAACTTTAGCGGCTATTTGCCGCACGCAACCTCGAGTGCACACGATCCGGACCGGACCTCGTCCCGGGATGGAGTGATCGATGATTTCTATGCCGTGGCTGGTACTCCTGCCGTTAGTAGCGGTCCTCGCTCTCCTGGTCGGGTATTTCGGCTCCCGCGCGGCCACCGCGCGAACGCTCGGCGACGCCGAGACGCGCGCCTCCCGCATCCTCGAGGACGCCAAGCGCCTGGTCGACCAGGCGCGCGCCGACGCCGACGGCAAGGTGCGTGAGGCCGACACCAAGGTCCGCGAGGCCGAGGCAAAGATCCGCAGCGCCGACCTCGAGGCCAAGGAGCTGGTGCTCAAGGTCCGGAGCGAGCTGGACCAGGAATCGCGGGCCCGTCAGCGGGAGATCCAGGACGTGGAGCGCCGCGTCGTCCAGCAGGAGGAGCAACTCGGGCGCCGGCTCGATCAGCTCGACCGGCGGGAGACCGACGTCCAGAGCCGCGACCGCGCGCTCGGCGAGCGCGAGCGGGGCCTGGCCGACAAGGAAGCCCGGCTCGGCTCCGCGGTCGAGGAGCAGCGCCGCAAGCTCGAGTCCATCGCCGGGCTCACCGCCGAGGAGGCCAAGCGGCAGGTCCTGGCGCAGGCCGAGGTCGAGGCCCGGCGCGAGGCGCAGCTGCTCGGCATGCGGCTCGAGGAGGAGGCCCGCGAGACCGCGCACATGAAGGCCAAGGAGGTCCTGGCCACCACCATCCAGCGCCTCGCCCCCGACTACACGGTGGAGACCGCGGTGTCCATCGTGGACCTGCCCTCGGACGACATGAAGGGCCGCATCATCGGCCGCGAGGGGCGGAACATCCGGGCCCTGGAGGGCTTCACCGGCGTGGACCTGATCGTGGACGACACGCCGGAGGCGGTGCTGATCTCGGCCTACGATCCCTATCGCCGGGAGATCGCGCGCCTCGCGCTCCAGCGCTTGATCGCGGACGGGCGCATCCATCCCGCCCGTATCGAGGAAGTGGTGGAGAAGGTCAAGAAGGAGATGGAGCAGCACCTGCGCGAGGAAGGCGACAAGGCCTGCTTCGAGGTGGGCGTGCACGGGCTCCATCCCGAGCTGATCAAGCTGGTGGGCCGGATGAAGTTCCGCACCTCCTATGGCCAGAACTGCCTCCAGCACTCGAAGGAAGTGGCGTGGCTCGCCGGCATGATGGCGGCCGAGATCGGCGCCGACGTGCAGCTGGCCAAGCGCATGGGCCTCCTCCACGACATCGGCAAGGCCCTCACCCACGAGCAGGAGGGGAGCCACCCGGAGCTCTCTCTGCAGGTACTCACCAAGTACAACGAGTCGCCGCAGGTCATCAACGCGGCGCTGTGCGGCCACGAGAACGTCGAGGCCGAGACCATCGAGGCGGTGCTGACCGAGGCCGCCGACGGCATCTCGGCGGCCCGGCCCGGGGCGCGCCGCGACGTGCTGGAGAGCTACATCAAGCGGCTGGCGAAGCTCGAGGAGATCGCGCTCTCCTACAAGGGCGTCGATCTCTGCTACGCGATCCAGGCCGGCCGCGAGCTGCGGGTGATGACCCGCGCCGAGCAGATCTCGGATCTCGACGCGCACCAGCTCGCCAAGGACATCTCCAAGCGCATCGAGGCCGAGATGCAGTACCCCGGCCACATCAAGGTGGTGGTGATCCGCGAGACCCGCGCGGTCGAGGTGGCGCGGTGACCAAGCCCCTCACCGTCATCTGCGTGGGCGACGTCTTCGGGGAGCCGGGCCGGCGGGCGATCCAGATGCTGCTGCCCAAGCTCAAGAAGCAGCACGAGGCGGACCTCGCGGTGGTCAACGTGGAGAACTCCGCGTCCGGCTTCGGGGTCACGCCGCTGATCGCGCGGACCTTCCTCGAGCAGGGTGTGGACGTGATGACCTCCGGCAACCACATCTGGGACAAGAAAGAGATCATCGAGTACATCAACAAGGAGAACCTCCTCCTGCGCCCGGCCAACTATCCGCCCGGCACGCCGGGGGCGGGGTCGATCGTGGTGAAGGCCGGACCGCACAAGGTCGCGGTGCTCAACCTGATGGGCCGGGTGTTCCTGCCCCAGCTCGATTGTCCCTTCCGCAAGGCCGACGAGGAGCTGGAGAAGCTGCGGGCGGAGACCTCGTTCATCGTCGTCGACATGCACGCCGAGGCCACCTCCGAGTCGCAGGCCATGGGCTGGCATCTCGACGGGCGGGTGAGCGCGGTGGTCGGCACCCACCGCCACGTGCAGACCGCCGACGAGCGGCTCCTCCCGAAGGGCACCGCCTACATCACCGACCTCGGGCTGACCGGCCCGGTGGACTCGGTCATCGGCGTCGAGCCGGAGCTGGCCCTGGGCCGCTTCCTCTCCCAGATGCCGAACCGGTTCGAGCCCGCCAAGGGCCCAGCCATGCTCCAGGGCGCGGTGATCCGCATCGATCCCGAGACCGGTCGCGGGCTGTCCATCGAGCGTCTGCGCGTCCCCCTCGCCGGCTGACCGTGTCGGCGTTGATCCTGAGCGGCAAGGAGGTCGCAGCGAAGGTTCTGGCCGACGTCAAGGCCAGTGTCGCGGCGCTCGGCGAGAAGACGGGCGTGCACCCCACCCTCGCGGTCATCCTGGTCGGCGAGGACCCCGCCTCGCAGATCTACGTCCGCAACAAGAAGCGCGCGGCCGACGAGGTCGGCATCACCACCCGCGACTACCTCTTTCCCCAGGGCTGCACGCAGGCGGAGCTGCTCGCCACCATCGCGGGGATCAATCGCGACCCCGCCATCCACGGGATCCTGCTCCAGCTGCCGCTCCCCAAGGGCATGGACGAGGACGCGGCGGTGGCCGCGATCGCGCCCGAGAAGGACGCGGACGGCCTGCACCCGGTCAACCTGGGCAACCTGCTCGGCGGCAAGCCGGGGGCGGTGCCCTGCACGCCGGCCGGGTGCATGGAGATTCTCGACCACTACCGCATCCCGATCGAGGGCGCGGAGGCGGTGGTGGTGGGCCGCTCGCGGCTGGTCGGCAAGCCGCTCGCCCAGCTGCTGCTGGCGCGCAACGCCACCGTGACCATGTGCCACACCCGCACGCGCGACCTGGCCGCGCACTGCCGGCGCGCCGACATCCTCTGCGTGGCGGCGGGGAAGGCGGGCGTCGTCACCGGCGACATGGTGCGCGAGGGCGTGGTGGTGATCGACGTTGGGGTCAACCGGCTGCCCACCGGCAAGGTCACCGGCGACGTGCACTTCGATTCGGTGGCCGCGAAGGCCCGCGCCATCACCCCGGTCCCGGGCGGCGTCGGCCCCATGACCATCGCCATGCTCATGCGCAACACCTACCGCGCCGCCTCCCGCCTCATTCCCCCTCTCCCCTCCGGGGAGAGGGCAGGGTGAGGGGTCTGATGGTGAGGGGTCTGATGGTGAGGGGCCTGATGGTGAGGGGCCTGATGGTGAGGGGCCTGATGGTGAGGGGCCTGATGGTGAGCGGCGCGCTGGAGGTGGCCGCCTCCTACTCCCCCTCTCCCCTCCGGGGAGAGGGCAGGGTGAGGGGCTCGAGACAGACCGGGGTAGTCTGCGAGTCCCCTCGCGACTACGCCCGCGGCCTGCGCCGTCGTCAGACCGACGCGGAGCGTCGCCTGTGGGCACGACTCCGCGATCGACGCCTGCAAGGCGCAAAGTTCGCGCGTCAGGTCCCTATCGGCCCGTACGTCGTGGATTTCTGCTGCCGGGAGCTGAAGGTGATCGTGGAGCTCGACGGCGGGCAGCACTCGGTGCAGGTCAGGGCCGACGCCGAGCGAGCGGCCCTCCTCGAAGCGCTCGGCTACCGTGTGCTGCGATTCTGGAATAACGACGCGCTGGCCAATACCGACGGCGTGCTCCAGCGTATTGCTCAGGCGCTGGTGGCGCGCCCCTCACCCCGGCCCTCTCCCCAGAGGGGAGAGGGGGAAGGCTGGGAATGAGCGAGCGGGTCGTCTGCACGGTCGGGGAGCTGGCGATGCGCATCAAGGCGCAGCTCGAGGACCAGTTCCCCGCGGTGTGGGTGGAGGGTGAGATCAGCAACCTGCGCATCCCATCGTCGGGGCACGCCTACTTCACGCTGAAGGACGACACCGCGCAGCTTCGCTGCGTGCTGTTCCGCGGGCGCGGGCGCCGGGTGGCCTTCCAGCCCGAGGACGGCATGCAGGTGCTGGCCTTCGGCGGCCTCGACGTCTACCTCGCGCGCGGGGAATACCAGCTGGTGGTCGAGCTGCTCGAGCCCAAGGGCGTGGGGGCGCTCCAGCTCGCCTTCGAGCAGCTCAAGCGTCGGCTCGAGGCGGAGGGGCTCTTCGATGCGGCCCGCAAGCGCCCGCTGCCCCCGTTCCCGCGCACCATCGGCATCGTGACCTCGCCGACCGGCGCGGCGATCCGCGACATGCTGCACGTCATCGACCGACGCTTCGCCGACCTGCGCATCCTGATCACCCCGGTGCGCGTGCAGGGGGAGGAGGCGCCGGGCGAGATCGTCGCCGCGCTTCGAGATCTGCAGGCGGTCGAGGACCTCGACGTGATCATCGTCGGGCGCGGGGGCGGCTCCATCGAGGATCTGTGGGCCTTCAACGACGAGCGGGTCGCGCGCGCGATCGCGGGCTGCCGCGTGCCGGTCATCTCGGGGGTCGGCCACGAGACCGACTTCACGATCGCCGACTTCGTGGCCGACCTGCGCGCGCCGACCCCGTCGGCGGCCGCCGAGGTGGTGGTGCAGGAGAAGCTCCAGGTGGCGCGCGCCCTCGTGAGCCTCTACGAGGCGCTCAAGCAGGCGATGGCGAGCCGACTCGAGCGCGACCGCGAGCGGGTGGAGGTGCTCGGCAAGCGCCGCGTGCTCACCGACGCCGCGCGCGCCCTCCGCGATCTCTACCGCCGGGTGGACGAGCTGACCTCGCGCCTCACGCGAGCGGTGCGGGGGAGCGAGCGGCAGGCCACGCATCGCCTCTCGCTGGCCAGAAACGCCTTGCGCTCTCTCAATCCGGTGGCTAGGATTGCCAACGGCACGGTGCTGCTCGCCCAGCTGCGCGGTCGGCTCGCCTCCGCGGCCGTCCACAGCGTGAAGGTGTCGCAGCATCGGTTCGACGCCGCGGTGGGCCGGCTCGACAGCCTCTCGCCGCTGGCCGTGCTCGGACGGGGTTATAGCCTGACCCGGCTGCTGCCTTCCGGCGTGATCGTCCGTAGCGCCGCGCAGACACGCCCCGGGGACGCCATCGAGATCCTGCTGCACCAGGGCGCGGTCGAGGCCCGGGTGGAGCGTCTCAAGGAACGGGATGACCGACATCAAGTTTGAAGCGGCGCTGCAGCGCCTCGAGCAGATCGTGGATCAGCTCGAGGCGGGTAATCTCTCCCTGGAAGAATCCCTGCAGGTGTTCGAGGAAGGCGTCGGCCTCGCCCGGCGCGCCGGCAAGTACCTCGACGAGGCCGAGAAGCGCATCGAGCTGCTCACGCGGGACGAGAGCGGGGTGCTGAAGACGACCCCCTTCGACCTGGCCGACGAGGAGCGCGCGTGAGCTTCGACCTGGGCGCGTACATGAAGGAGCGGGCGGCTGCGGTAGACGTGGCCCTCGACCGCTTCCTGCCGCCCGAGACCGAGCGCCCGGAGAGCCTGCACAAGGCGATGCGCTACAGCGTGTTCGCGGGCGGCAAGCGCCTGCGCCCGGTGCTGGTCATCGCGGGGGCGGAGGCGGTGGGCGGGACCGCGGAGCGGGTCATGCCGACCGCGTGCGCGCTCGAGCTGGTTCACACGTATTCGCTCGTGCACGACGACCTGCCCGCGATGGACAACGACGACTTCCGCCGTGGCGTCCCCACCAACCACAAGGTCTTCGGCGAGGCCACCGCGATCCTGGCCGGCGACGCGCTGCTGACCCTGGCCTTCCGGCTGGTGGCCGACAACGCGCGCGCCACCAGCCTCGACGCGCTCCAGGCCGTCGTCGTCGACCTCGCGGACGCGGCGGGCCACGGCGGCATGGTGGCCGGGCAGGTGGCCGATCTGGAGGCGGAGGGCCGGCAGGTGGGCGCGGACACGGTGGACTACATCCACGTCCACAAGACCGGCGCCCTCATCCGCACCTCGCTCCGCGTTGGCGCGATGCTCTGCGGGGCGACGCCCGAGCAGGTGCGCGCGCTCAGCGTGGCCGGGGCGGACCTGGGCCTGGCGTTCCAGATCGTCGACGACATCCTGGACGTGGTCGCCAGCTCGGAGGAGCTGGGCAAGACCGCGGGCAAGGACCAGATCCAGCAGAAGGCGACCTACCCGGCGATCCACGGCATCGAGCCCTCGCGCGCGCGCGCCCGCTTCCTGGTCGGCGAGGCCGAGGAGGCCCTCGCGGGCTTCGGCCCGCGGGCCGAGCCCATTCGCGCCCTCGGGCGCTTCATCCTCGAGCGGAAGGCCTGAGCCATGTCCGAGATCCGCGCCACCCACGCCCGTGAAGTGCTCGACTCCCGGGGCAACCCCACCGTGGAGGTCGAGATGTGGCTCGAGTCGGGCGCCTTCGGCCGGGCCATCGTGCCGTCGGGCGCCTCCACCGGCAAGCGCGAGGCGGTCGAGCTGCGCGACGACGACGACAACCGCTACGGCGGCAAGGGGGTGCGCCGCGCGGTGCAGAACGTCAACGAGGTGATCGCGCCCGAGATCGAGGGCCTCGAGGCGGGCGAGCAGGCCGCGCTCGACCGGGCGCTGCTCGAGCTGGACGGCACCCCCAACAAGTCGGGCCTCGGGGCCAACGCGCTGCTCGGCATCTCGCTCGCCGCCGCGCGCGCCTCCGCCGACGACGCGGGCCTGCCGCTGTACCAGTACCTGGGCGGGCCCGGCGCGCGCATCCTGCCGGTGCCGCTCATGAACGTACTGAACGGCGGCGCCCACGCCGACAACGGCCTCGACATCCAGGAGTTCATGCTGGTCCCGGCCGGCGCGGGCTCCTTCAGCGAGGCGCTCCGGATGGGCGTGGAGATCTTCCACATGCTCAAGCGCCTGCTGAAGGACAAGGGCCTCTCGACGGGCGTCGGCGACGAGGGCGGCTTCGCCCCCGCGCTCGGCGGCAACGAGCCCGCGCTCGACTTCCTGCTCCGCGCGGTGGAGCGGAGCGGCTACCGCCCCGGCGAGGACGTGTGGCTCGCGCTCGACACCGCGGCGAGCGAGTTCGGCGAGCACGGCCGCTACCGCCTGCGGGCGGACAAGACCGAGAAGTCGAGCCAGGAGATGATCGCCTTCTACGAGGGCCTGATGGGACGCTACCCGATCTGCTCCATCGAGGACGGCCTGGGCGAGGACGACTGGGAGGGCTGGGGCGCGCTCACCCGCCGCCTGGGCGACCGCTGCCAGCTGGTGGGCGACGACGTCTTCGTCACCAACCCGGCCATCCTGCAGGAGGGCATCCGCAAGGGCATCGCCAACGCCATCCTGCTCAAGGTGAACCAGATCGGCACGCTGACCGAGACGCTCGAGGCGGTGGAGCTGGCCAAGCGGGCCGGCTACGGCACGGTGATCTCCCACCGCTCCGGCGAGACCGAGGACGCCTTCGTGGCCGACCTGGCGGTGGGCGTGAACGCGGGCCAGATCAAGACCGGGTCGCTGGCGCGCGGGGAGCGCACCGCGAAGTACAACCAGCTCCTGCGGATCGAGGAGGAGCTGGGCACCGCCGCGGTATGGGCGGGGCGCGCCGTCTTCCGGAGCCTCGCCTAGTGAGGCACCGCGCGCTGATCCTGACCGCCTTCGCGGCGGCCACCGCGATCGTGCTGGGCTACGGTGGGCAGAGCCTCGCGCGGGTCTGGCACATGAAGCGCGAGGTCGAGAGCATGGAGCGGGAGATCACCACCCTCCGAGCCGAGACCGGCCGCCTCACCGCGCTAGTCACGCGCCTGCGCACCGATCCCGACCTGATCGAGCAGGTGGCGCGCGAGGACCTGGGGCTGGTCAAGCCGGGCGAGCGCATCCTTAAGCTGCCCCCGTCGCCTCAGCAGAGAGGGCGCTAGCTCGGGTGGACCTCATACCGCTCCTCTTCTTCATCGCGCTCTTCTTCAACATCCGCGCCTCCTTCAAATTGGCGCTGGATTGGCGCGGGATGCTCGTGACCACCCGCTTCGTGCGCGACGCCTACGCCCGCCTCGGCGAGCTGCCCACCGAGGACCAGCTCGACCGCGAGCCGGCCGCCCCGGTGTTCCTGCACCTCGTGCCCGCGTTCCAGGAGCCCGACATCGCGGTGACGGTGGGCGCGCTGGTCGCCTCCCGCTATCCGCACGGGCGTCTCCACGTGGTGGTGGTCACCAAGGAGGAGGAGGAGCGCGACCCGCACCCGGCGATGGGGGTGAGCACCGGCGAGCTGGTGCGCCGCCTGCGCGAGACCCTGCCGCCCTATCAGCAGAAGCGCCTCTCCCACGTGGTGATGTCGGGCTCGGGCCGCAAGGCGCACCAGCTGAACTGGGGGCTGCGCCCCGAGGTGCTCCGCGAGGTCCTGGCCGAGGAGACCGATCCGAGCCGCGTCTTCGTGGGCGTGAGCGACGCCGACTCGATCCCGGATCCGGACACCTACCGGTGGATTGCCTACCGCGAGCTGGGTGGCCAGGGGAGCCTCGCTTATCAGGGCATCCCCCTCTCGCTCGCCAACTACGACCGCCTGACCATCCGCGGGAAGATCTGCGCGATCCAGCAGTCGTCGATCTTTATCCGGGTCTCGATCGCCCGGCTGCTGAACGAGGTGAAGCGGGTGCGTCTGCTCGAGCGGCTGACCGAGCGCCTGCCCCGCCTGGCCTGGCTCGTCCGTCCGACCTTCGAGCTCCTCTTCCGGCGCTCGCAGATCTGCCTGGGCCACAACCAGTTCGTGCGGCTCGACGTGATGCAGTCGCTGGGCGGCTTCCCGACTTCGGGCGCCACCGAGGACTCGACACTCGGCTACGCCCTCGGCCGGCGCGGCATCCTGATCCAGGCGCTGCCGATGGTGGAGCTGACCGACCTGCCCGAGACCTCCGAGGGCGTGATCCGCCAGAACGCGCGCTGGTACCTGGGTGTGCTCGACGACATCCCGTACCTGCGGCGCGCCTGGCGGGAGGAGCGGACCGCCTTCAACCTGGCCCAGCTCGTCCGGCACATCGGCAACAAGGTGGTGGAGTGGCCGATCGCGGCGCTGGTCTACCCGGTGACCGGCTGGCTCGGCTGGTACCTGGCCTACCATCACGAGGGGCACCGCTTCTGGTTCTACATGGCCACCGGCGCGCCGACGGTCTCGCTGCTGTTGACAGTGTGGGTGGGCGGCATCATGACCCAGACCCTGATCCAGGACATGCGCCCGTACCTGCCGCGTGCCGTGGACCTGCGGCGCAAGAGTTTGCAGGAGCGGTTCCTCGGCACCTTCCGCTGCCAGACGTACTGGCTGCTCGCCACGCGTGGCTCCTGGCGCGTCTTGTGGGCGCTCGCGCGCCACGGTCGCTACGAGCCCGCCAAGACCGATCGCGTCACGGGGCGCCGGGTGAATCTTCCGTCGCGCGCGCTCTCGCCTGCGGAAGGTGGGCCCGGAGAGGGTACGTAGTGTCGTAGCACGTGTAAGCCGTACCGCGTCGATCTGCCGCCCGGCGCGCGGACGGTCTCGATTGATCCGGTCAGCAGCGCCGACAGGCCACCCAGCTCGTGAACGAGGCGGCGGCCTGTGACGCGGGCAACCCCACCGTCGCGAGCCAGAAGGCCCCCGAGGCGATGGCCCTGCTTCGCCGATAGACGGCGCCGAGATGTCGTGGTGTTGACGGCCGGTTCGGGGTCAGGTATATTGCGTTGGACACCGCGGGGTGGAGCAGCCCGGTAGCTCGTTGGGCTCATAACCCAAAGGTCGCTGGTTCAAATCCAGCCCCCGCAACCATCGACGACGAGGGGTTAGCGGACGCAGGTGCCGCTAACCCCTTTCGTTTACCCAGACTTCACCCAGGAATTGGTTTTGGCGACGGGGCTCCTGCATGTGACGCCAGGCTACTCGATCACCTGATCCGCCCGCTGGAGGAGCGACGGCGGGATCGTCAGGCCGAGCGCCTTGGCGGTCTTGAGGTTGATCGCCAGCTCGAACCTGGTCGGCTGCTCGATCGGCAGATCGCCCGGCCGGGCGCCCTTGAGGATCTTGTCCACGAACGTTGCCGCGCGCCGATGCATCTCCACTACGTTCGCCCCGTAGGCCATGAGGCAGCCGCTTTCGACGAACTCGGGAGTCCAGGCGACGCACGGCAGGTGGTGTCTGGCCGCAAGCTCGGCGATCTGCCCCCGTCGGCTGTAGAGGGCGCCGTCGGAGAGCACGATGACCGCCCGCGCTTGATCCTGAGCCGCCGCCGCGAAGGCACCCTCGACTTGCCTCATGTCTCTCAGTTCGAGGGATCGAACGGGAATCCCATATGAGTGCGCCACCGCGCTCGTGTCCTTCAATTGAGGCGCCGCGGAAGGGTTCGCCGGATTCCACAGAACGGCGATCCGGCGGATGCCGGGCACGGCCTCGCGGAGCAGCTCGACGCGCTTTCCCGCGATGTCCGGGGCGATGTCCGTGAGCCCGGTCACGTTCCCTCCCGGTCGAGCGAGGCTGGCCACTAGGCCGTCACCGATCGGATCGCCGGCTACCGAGAACACGATCGGGGTGGTGGTGATGGCCCGACGGGCCGCGTCCGTCGCCTGCGTTCCCTGGGTCACGACGGTATCGATCTTCAGTTTCGCGAGCTCCGCCGCGAGCGCCGGAAGGCGGCCCGCATTGCCTTCCGCCCAGCGGAACTCGAAGGCGAGATTCCGTCCCTCCGCGTACCCGAGCTCCCTTAGACCGAGCCGCAGCGCTTCGACCCGCGGGTCGCCCGAGGAGTAGGAGCCGGGCCCGAGGAAACCGATGCGCCAGACTCGGATTGGCTGTTGGGCCTCGGCGGCGAGCGGCGCGGCGAGGAGGCCGCCCGTCAAGGTGCCGATGAACGCCCGCCGATTCATCACTCGATCACCTGATCCGCTCGCTGCAGGAGCGCCGGCGGGATCGTCAGGCCGAGGGCCTTGGCGGTTTTGAGGTTGATTACCAGTTCGAACTTGGTTGGCTGCTCCATCGCCAAATCGCCGGGCTGGGCACCCCGAAGAATCTTAACGACGTAGGCTGCCGCGCTGCGATACGAATCGGGCACAGGAATGCCATAAGACATCAGGCCACCTGCGTCTACGCCAGCTCGAAGGGGCCACATGGAAGCCAGTCCACTCCGCAGTGCTAGATC
>Ga0099791_10000109_pt1 | contig 26924 bp, 28 predicted proteins | sample Rivendell_Oct201_7_FD_77318 | JGI IMG/M metagenome (GOLD analysis project Ga0099791, IMG submission 77318) | Vadose zone soil and rhizosphere microbial communities from the Eel River Critical Zone Observatory, Northern California to study diel... | ecosystem: Environmental > Terrestrial > Soil... | reverse complement strand
TCTGGCCGGGGCGGCGCTCGTGAGCGTGATCCGGCCGGAAGTCCTGCGTCCTCTGGTTCTCGGCCTCCTCGTCCTGGCCGCCGTCCTCGTCACCGTGGCTCGCCCGCGAGCCGAAGGGAGCCCGAGCGCTTCGAGGAGAGGGTCCTGGGTCGCGGGGCTCGTGGCCCTGGCCGTGGGGACCTACGACGGATTCTTCGGTCCGGGCGCGGGAACGTTCTACATCGCGGGCTTCGTGGGGCTCCTGGGGCTTTCGCTCGCCCGCGCCAGCGCGGACGCCAAGGTGGCGAACTTTGCCTCCAACATCGCCGCCGCGATCCTCTTCTCGACCCGCGGCGCGATCCTCTGGTCCGTCGCGCTCCCGCTGGCCGCGGGTCAGCTCCTCGGAGGGTTCCTCGGAGCGCACATCGCCGTTCGCCGCGGGGATCGCGTGATTCGCGCGGTGGTGCTGGTGGTGGTCCTCGCCCTGGTGATCAAGGTCGCGCGCGACCTCTTCCAGGCGCGCTAGAGGCCCAACCCCTACATCGGCGACTTGCCGAGGCTGAAGTCCGCCTGAGCCCACGCCCGCGTGAATCGCTTCTTCGCGGCCATGGCTTCCGTGATGCGGCCGCGCGCGCTCAACGCCTCGGCGAGCCCGTAGAGCGCCCATCCGTTTCCGGGGTAACGTTTCAGGTCCTCCTTGAAGGCCTCCTCGGCCTCCGCGGGACGGCCTGCTTTCAGGAGTGCCATGCCCAACATCTGGCGCGTCGGGTGATACCAGGCCGGCGGCTCGTCGTAGTGCAGCGAATCCTCCGCGGCCACGGCGGTCTGGAATTCCTCCACGGCATCCGGATAGCGTCCCGCCCCCATCGCCATCTGTCCCTCCAGCGCGTCCAGCGCCACGCGGAGCAAGGGAGCCGCGTGGTTCAGCCCCATGACCGCCTCCGGGGGCATGGCGGCCGCGATCGCGGCCACGCTGTCGCGCTCCGCCATCGCCAGGTCCCCCTTCCCGGTCGCGGCCAGGGCGACGCCGCGCGCGTAGTGCCACATGCCGCACGTGAATCTCAGATCCGCCGGCGGCGCGGACTCGTCCAGGATCTCGCTCCACTTCTGGAATCGCGCCAGCGCGTAATAGGGAACGGGCTTCCAGAACTCCATCGCCGCCATCTCGGGCATCTTCCGGAGCATGTCGGGATCGACCTGCTCCGCGGCGTTCCGCGCCATGGAGATCGCATCCTTGCCTCGGCCCTCGAACATCATGGCCGCGTAGGCCATGTGGAGATTGTGCGTGGTGTACATGAGGGGATAGACGCCCTGCGGCTTCTCCTTCGCGATGTACGCGCGATCCACCGCGATGGCCTTCTGGTTCAGCACCGCCGCGTCGTGATACCGGCCGACGCGGAGATAGATATGCGAGGGCATGTGCACGAGATGTCCGGCGTTCGGCGCCAGAGCCGCGAGCCGGTTCGCCGCGGGGAGCGCCTTGCCCGGCGTGGGGGATTCCTCGAGCGCGTGGATCAGGAGATGGTTGGCCCCGGTATGCGACGGGTTTTTCACCAGCACGCGCTGGAGTGCCGCGATCGCGTCGTTCGTGCCGGGCATCGGCTTCCCGTCGCGGGACCACCAGTCCCAGGGCGCCACCCCGAGAAGCGCGTCGGCGTAGAGCGTGGCCGCGTCCGGATCTTGCGGGTACTTCGCCGCCAATTCGCGCATGGCGTCCGCGTACGCCTGGTCCTGGGCGTGGAGGTCCGCCTTGGGATCATCGGAGAAGCGCCTGGCCAGGGCATCGATCCAGGCGCGCTCGCGCGCGCTGGTCTTCGGGGCGAGCCGCTTCGCTTCCTGGACCTCCTGGAACGCCTCCTTCTCGCGGGCGGGATCGACCGGCAGGTTGATGTTCGGGCCCAGGGCATAGGCAATCCCCCAGTGCGCCATCGGGCAGGAGGGATCCAGACGCGCCGCCTCCCGGAAGGAGCGGATGGCCTCGTCGTGATTGAACGCGTAGACAAGCCGCAGGCCCTGGTCGAAGTACTTCTGCGCGAGTGGAGATCGCGTGGTCACGGCGTGGTGCACGGTCCCGAGACCCGTGTAGAGGGGGACGGCCGCGAGGGCAGCTCCGGAAGCCGAAGAGAGAACGAGGACCAGGAATCCCAGAATCGACGAACGCCGAAGCATCAACCCACCTCCGTGCGGGTACGGGCATCGCCGGCCGCCGCCACGCGCGACCTCGGGCGGCCGTGTGTTTTCCATTCCGATCCAGTAAGATAGCGGCTTCCCTGTCATTCGCAAAGCTCGGAGGCCCTCCGCCTCGTGGATCGACTCTACCAGCTGCTCCAGAACCGCATCGAAGGCGTGGTATCGACGCCCGACCAGTTCCATCCCGGTCTCCTCAGCAATTTTGGAAACCTCTTCTATGCGACGCCCCGTCTCGTCGTCTCTCCGTTGACGGCGCGGGACGTGGCGGCCACGGTGACCTTCGCGCGCGAGAACGGGCTCACGGTCTCCACGCGTGGCGCCGCCCACAGCCAGAGCCGACTCGGGATCAGCGACGGCGGGATTCTGCTCGCGATGTCCTCGATGCGGCGCATTCTCTCCGTGGATCCATCGGGGCCCAGCGTCGACGTCGAGGCCGGCGTGGTGTGGCGCGATCTCGTCCGCCACCTTGCGCCCAGGAACCTCGCTCCGCCGGTGCTCACGAACAACCTGAGCGTGACGGTGGGAGGGACGCTTGCGATCGCCGGGATCGGCGTCTCCTCGTTCCGGTTCGGCACGCAGGGAGACAACGTCCGCGAGCTGGAGGTGGTGACCGGCACGGGGGAGCGCCTGGTCTGTGACCGGAAGAAGAGCTCCGATCTCTTCTGGGGATCGCTCGCGGGGCTGGGCCAGGCCGGGATCATCACGCGCGCGCGGCTGGATCTTCGCGCCACGAAGCCCATGACACGCACCTACTATCTCCTCTATCGCGATATGCGCTCCTTTCTCCACGACGCGAAGCTCGCGATGGAGAGCGGCGTGTGGGATCACCTCGAGAGCTGGGCGTCTCCGTCGCCCCAGGGAACGAAGCCGGTGGCGGGCCGCCGCCAGGTCTTCGCGCGCTGGTTCTATCCCTTCCACCTCACGGTGGAGTTCGAGCCGGGGTACCCTCCCGACGACGAGAAGCTCCTGCGCGGCCTCTGTCCCTTCGAGCGACTCTACGTGGACGATCTCCCGACGCTGGATTTCTTCGAGCGGATGGTTCCGGTGTTCGATCTCTGGAAGCAGGGAGGCACGTGGAAGCACATCCATGCGTGGGTCGAGACCGTCCTGCCGTGGGACCGCGCGGTGGATTGCATCGAGTCGGTATTGCCCGACCTGCCTCCCTCCATCCTGGTCGGAGGGCACGTGCTCCTCTGGCCCGCCAAGGGCAAGACCTCGCAGGTGCCTTTCTTCATGCGTCCGCCCGGCGAGGACCTGATCGGGTTCGGGGTGCTTCCGGCGATTCCGGCCCGTTTCTGGGAACGGGCCCGACCGATGCTCGACAACCTGGGACGCATGACGGAGCTGATGGGCGGCAAGCGCTACCTCTCGGGCTACGTGGACTGGACGGAGGATCGCTGGCGGAGCCACTTCGGCGACCAGTGGGAGCCCTTCACGGCGCTCAAGAAGAAATACGATCCCGACGGCATCCTGAATCCCGGGTTCGTTCCGTTCCCAGTACCTCCCCGCGCCTCGAAGAGAGCGCCCGCCGAAGGCGTACCGGCCGCGGACTGATGCCGCTCCTCTTCGGCACCCCCGAGTGGGCGCGCGCGCTGGAAGAGGGAATCAACGCCTCGAGCGAGTACCGGAACGCAGGCGAGGGCTGGGGCGTGGGATTCAACGGGAACATCCTCTTCGCGTTCGAGCCGGGCGGGGCGGTTGTCCGGGGTCTCTATCTTCTGCTCCGGCTCCAGGGAGGACGCTGCCTCGGCGCCGAGCTCGTGCCCGGGCCCTCGCACCCCGACCAGGGCTTCGCCTTGCGCGCCCCGTTTCCCCTCTGGCTCGACATCCTGAACGGGAGGACGCTCGCGGCGAGCGCGATCCTCACCGGAAGGATGAAGGTCGAGGGGAACACGATCACGCTCCTGAAACACGCGGGCGCCCACCGCTCGCTGGTCCATTGCGTCGCTTCGATCGCAACACGATTTCCAGAAGCCTAGGAGGAGCACCATGAAGAAATCCCCGCGAACCATGCAACGCCGCCGATTCGTCACGCTCCTGGCGCTCGGGGGAGGCGCTCTCGTCTCCGCTCCCCTCTCGCGCGCCGCTTCCGCGCTCACACGCGCCGGGACACGCGAGCCGGCACGCGGGCGCGCGCCCAGTGCGGCGGTGAAGCGCGAGATCGAGACGCAGGAGAAGTCGCTCGCGGAGCAGCTGAAGACGCTCCGCGCCTACGAGCTTCCTCCCGGAAGCCCGATGGCGTTCTCCTTCCGGCCGCTGAAGGCGAAGCGAGGGGTGCGGCGATGATCGGCGAGGACGTTCTCTATCTCTCCGTCGCGGAGCTGGGATCGAGGATCCGGTCGCGCAAGCTTTCGCCGGTCGAGCTCACGGAGGGGTACCTCGATCGCATCGGGCGCATCGCGCCCAGGCTGAACGCGTTCGCGACCGTGACCGCCGATGTGGCGCGGGAGCAGGCGCGCGAGGCGGAGCGCGAGATCGGGAAGGGGCGATACCGCGGGCCGCTGCATGGGATTCCCTACGGGGCCAAGGATCTCCTCGCGACCGCGGGGATCCGGACGGGATGGGGGGCCAAGGCCACGAAGGATCAGATGTTCGACAAGGACGCGACCGTCGTGCGGAAGCTCCGCGAGGCGGGCGCGGTGCTCCTGGGCAAGCTGGCGATGGTGGAGTTCGCGGGCTGCCTGGGCTATCGCTTCGCGGACGCCTCGATCAGCGGCCCGGGCAAGAATCCCTGGGATCCCGAGCGGTGGACCGGCGGATCCTCGTCCGGCTCGGGCGCCGCGGTGGCTTCGGGCCTGGTGGGCTTCGCCATCGGCACCGAGACGTGGGGATCGATCCTCTGCCCCTCGGCCTTCTGCGGCATCACCGGCCTCCGTCCGACCTATGGCCGCGTGAGCCGCGCCGGGGGAATGGTGGGCGCCTACACGTTCGACAAGATCGGACCCCTGGCGCGCACCGCGGAGGACTGCCGTCTGGTGCTGCAGGCGATCGCGGGCCCGGATCCCGACGATGCCAGCGCCTCCGAGGAGCCGGTCCGCCTCGAGCGACCGAGGCTCGACCTCTCCCGCATCCGGGGTGCTTTGATTCCGCTCGACTTCAAGAAGACGAAGGGCGCCGAGCCGGAGGTGAAATCGAAGTTCGACGACGCGGTTGCGGAGCTGCGCGGGGCCGGGCTCACCCTCACCGAGGCCTCGCTGCCCGAGTTTCCGGCTTCCGAGATGGCGAGCATCCTCATCAACGCCGAGGCGCTCTCGACATTCGAGAATTTCTACAAGTCGGGCGGCGTCCGGGAGCTCAAGGACCCTTACGCGCCCTACCAGCAGGAGATCACGCGCGCGCTGACCGGTGCGGACCTGGTCAAGGCGTGGCGGATGCGAACCGTGCTCCAGGAGAAGATGGCCGACTTCCAGTCACGCTACGACGTGATCGTGACGCCCAACTTCATGTCGGTCGCGCCGTCGATCCACGGGGACCTGAACCAGTCGCTCCCCTACGCGGACCCGGTGGGAGCGGTGGGGAACTCGTGCGGTCTTCCTTCGATCGCGCTTCCCTCTGGATTTGGCAAGGCAGGGATGCCGGTGGGATTTCAGATCATGGGAGCTCCGTTCGAGGAATCGACGCTCCTCGGGCTCGGAGAGCTGTATCAGTCGCGCACCCGGTTCCATCGGGAGCGTCCGCCGATCCAGGCGTAGCGCCGCTCCGCTCCCGGAAATCCCAGGTTCAGCCGCGGAACCGGGTCTCGACCAGGAAGCAGCTTCCGTCCCCGATCACCTCGAGCCCGCGCTCCCTCGCGATGCGGATCGCCTCGGGGCTCTCCGCTCCCGGCTGCATCCACACGAACAAGGCGCCCGCGTCCGCGGCCTCGGCGACGACGCGCTCCGTCACTTGCGGAGGCGTGATGATGGAGACGCCGCGCGGCTTCTCGGGAAGCGAGGCGAGATCGGGAAAAGCCTGTTGCCCCTCCACCTCCTTCTCGCGCGGATTGACCGGATAGACCTTCCAGCCCTTGGCCTTGTAGGCGCGGAACACCTTGTTGCCGTACTTCGCTCGATCGTTGGAAGCGCCTACGACCGCGTAGGGGCCCGAGGCCAGAAAATCCTCGATGATCTCGCGCACCGGCCGTTCCTTGGACACGCCGCTTTCGCCGCTCAATCCAGTGCCCTCCATAGATACCAGCTTGCCACGGTCCGGTACGGCCTCCAGCGCTCGCCCCGGCGCGCGATGATCTCCGGCTTCGGAAGCTCCCGCGTCCGGAATGCCAGCTTGAATCCCTTGCGCACACCGTAGTCCTGGATGGGAAGGATGTCCGGACGGCCCAGCCGGAAGATCAGGAACATCTCCGCCGTCCACCGACCGATCCCGCGCACCTGGGTGAGCCGCTCCACGATGGCGTCGTCCTCCATGGAGCGAAGGCGACGCATCTCCGGAACGGTTCCATCGAGCGACTTCGCGGCGAGATCGCGCAGGGCGGCGCATTTTCCCCTCGAGAGCCCGACCTCGCGCAGGACGATGTCCGTGGCCTCGATGACCCGCTCGGGAGAGGGAAACCGCCCCTCGCCCACGCGCTCGCGGAAGCGTCCCGCGATGGAGGCCGCCGCCTTGCCCGTGATCTGCTGGTAGATGATGCTCTCGCTGAGAGCCGCGAAGGGCGTCGCGGTGCCGGCCAGCTTCAGCCGGAACGCGCCGACCCGGTCGATGAGCTGCCCGAGCTTGGGATCCCGCTCGCGGAGGTGCGAGACGGCCTCGTCCGCGTCGAAGCGGACCTTGGAGCCGCTGGATCTGGAAGATCGTCCTGCCATGGGTGCCCATTGTACGCTTCGCCGCGGTTCCCGCATACTGGATGGCATGAAGAGCATGGACCTGATCCAGAAGCTCTGGGTGAAGCCCGGAACCAAGGTATCGCTTCGGGAGCATGACCCCGATGCCACGCCCGGGTGCAAGGGGAAGCCGGACGTGGCGGCCATTCTGCTCAAGACCTGCGCGCGGCTGTCCGAGCTCCAGTACCTCATGTACGCCGAGAACAAGCGCGCGCTCCTCATCGTGCTCCAGGCCCTGGACACGGGAGGCAAGGACGGCACCATCCGCCACGTCATGACGGGGCTGAACCCCGCGGGCGTCCAGGTCAAGTCCTTCAAGAAGCCCACGGAGGACGAGCTGGATCACGATTACCTCTGGCGCATCCATCACGCCGTTCCCAACTACGGGGAATTCGGGATCTTCAACCGGTCCCACTACGAGGACGTGATCGTGGTGCGCGTGCACGATCTCGTGCCTCGCTCGGTCTGGAAGAATCGCTACGACGAGATCAACGCCTTCGAAAAGCACCTCACCGAGAACAACGTCACCCTCCTCAAGTTCTACCTCCACATCAGCAAGGAGGAGCAGAAGCGGCGGCTGCTCGAGCGCATCGAGGACAAGCGGAAGTGGTGGAAGCTTTCCGAGGCCGATTTCGCGGAGCGGAAGCACTGGGGCGAATATCAGGAGGCGTACGAGGAAGCGCTCACTCGCTGCAGCACCAAGGAAGCGCCCTGGTACATCATCCCCGCGAACAAGAAGTGGTTTCGGAACCTGGCGGTCGCGGAGATCATGCTCGAGACTCTCGAGGCGCTGGACATGAAGTTCCCCAAGGCGAAGATGGATCCCACCACGATTCGGTTTCGTTGAGCCAAGGCGTTCGCGCCCCACTCGCGGATTGATCCAAGCACCGAAATCTGATATAATTCCAACTTCCTTTCCACAGGGCTCTCTCTCCGCGAGCTCTCCCGGCGGCGCGTGAAGACGGCCCACAACTTGGCGATGTATCCTTCCATTCGGTCAGGAGGTTTCCCCCATGCCAAGGACGCACAAAGCCCGTCTGCTGCTCGTCGTCTCCCTTCTTCTCGTTGCCGCGGCCGCGCTCGTTCTCACGAGCTGTAGCCGCGAAGGGTCGGTCAGCTCGCCCACCAGCTCCGGGGGATCCAACGTGACGTCCGCGCTCTCGGCGCAGAATCCGAACGACATCGCCCTGGCGATGCGGGTGCAGAACGCCCATACGCCGGAGCTCATGAGAATTCCCGACGTCGTCGGCACCGGCACCGGCATCGCGGCGAACGGCCGCCTGGCGGTGCTCGTCCTCACCCGGAAGCCGGGTGTGGGAAACATTCCCGCGAGCGTCGATGGCATCCAGACCGACGTGCGTGTGGTCGGGGACGTGGTGCCCTATGCGAAGCCGGGCGGCGGCACGCTCCAGTGCGGCACCTCGACCGGCAACGACCTCGAGTGCGCCGCGGGAACGATCGGCGCCGTGGTCCTGAAGGGCGGCACGAAATACCTGCTTTCGAACAACCACGTCTATGCGCGCGAAAACGCGGCGCAGGCCGGCGAGCGGGAAGATGCTCCCGGCCGCTACGACGGCAAGCCGAGATGCGCCCAGACGGCGGCCTGCGGCACGCTGTCGCAGTTCGTGAACATCAATTTCAACGGCAGCAATACGATCGACTGCGCGATCGCCACGATGGACACGAGCCGTCCGACGGCGGTGACCCAGTCGGGCGGTTACACGGCCAGCGCGACGGTCCAGGCCGCCTCGGTCGGGCTCGCGGTCAAGAAGTCCGGGCGCACCTCCGGCCTCACGACGGGAACCGTCCAGGCGATCAATGTCACGATCCAGGTTCAATACTCGGCCGGTATCGCCACCTTCAACGGTCAGATCATGACGCCGGCCACCTTCATCCGCTCCGGCGATTCCGGCTCGCTCATGGTGACCCAGTCGGGCAACAACCCCGTGGGTCTCTGCTTCGCCGGCGGCTCGGGTGGCTCGTTCGCCAACCCGATCGGACCGGTGCTCCAGGCTTTCGGGGCGACGATCGCGACGCAGTAGGGTAGAATCAGACAGGAAATTCCGGAGGAGGCCAGCCGCCGGGTGGCCTCCTCCTTTTTTGACCTTGTGAGGGCGAAGTGACCGAAATCGATTCGATCCGCAACATCGCGATCATCGCGCACGTGGACCACGGGAAGACCACGCTCGTGGACGCCATGTTGAAGCAGAGCGGCACGTACCGGGACAACGAGCGCATCATCGAGCGGGTGATGGACAGCATGGATCTCGAGAAAGAGCGCGGGATCACGATCATGGCCAAGAACACCTCGGTCCGGTACGGCGGGGTGAAGATCAACATCGTGGACACGCCGGGGCACTCCGATTTCGGCGGCGAGGTGGAGCGCGTGCTCAAGATGGTGGACGGCGTGATGCTCCTCGTCGACGCCTCGGAAGGTCCCCTCCCGCAGACGCGGTTCGTGCTCCGCAAGGCGCTCGAGCAGGCGCTTCCCGCGATCGTCGTCGTGAACAAGATCGATCGTTCGGACGCGCGGCCCCAGGAAGTCGTGAACGAGATCTACGATCTCTTCATCGATCTGGACGCGAACGAGCGGCAGATCGAGTTCCCCATCCTCTACGCGGTGAGCCGGGACGGCATCGCCAAGCGCTCGCTCGAGGACTGCAGCCAGGACTTGAGGCCGCTCTTCGACGAGATCGTGCGCAGCATCCCGCCTCCGCGCGCGCGGATGAAGGACAAGCTCCAGCTCCTGGTCGCGAACCTGGATTACGACGACTACGTGGGACGCATCGCGATCGGCCGCGTCTTCTCAGGGAAGATCGCGGTCGGGGACCAGGTCTCCGTGTGCAAGCTGGACGGAAGCGAGATGAAGACCCGGATCACCCAGCTCTACGCCTTCGAGGGGCTGAAGCGGGCGCCGATCCGTGAGGCAGGGGTAGGGGAGATCGTGGCGCTTGCCGGCATCGAGGGCATCTACATCGGCGAAACGGTGTCCTCGCTGGAGGATCCGGCGCGCCTTCCGCCCATCACCGTCGACGAGCCCACCATCTCGATGATCTTCTCGGTGAACAATTCCCCCTTCGCGGGCAGGGAAGGGCGCTACGTGACCTCGCGCCAGGTACGGGATCGGCTCCACAAGGAGACGCTCGGAAACGTCTCGATCCGGGTGGAGGACACCGAGGGGTCCGACGGCTGCAAGGTCTCGGGCCGTGGGGAGCTGCAGCTCGCGATCCTGATCGAGATGATGCGCCGTGAGGGATTCGAGATGCAGGTTTCGAAGCCCGAGGTGATCACGCGCGAGGCCGGGGGCAAGAAGCTCGAGCCCTTCGAGCTGGTGGTGGTGGACGCTCCGGAGACCTTCATCGGCGTGATCACGGAAGCACTGGGACGCCGGAAGGGGCAGATGACCAAGATGGTGAACCACGGGAAGGGGGGCGGGCTGAACCGTGTCCGGATGGAGTTCGAAGTCCCCACCCGGGGCCTGATCGGGTTCCGCTCGGAGTTCCTCACCGACACGAAGGGGACCGGCCTCCTGAACACGCTCTTCCTTCGCTGGGGAGAGTGGCAGGGCACCATCACGAACCGCCTCACGGGAGCTCTCGTCTCCGACCGCGAGGGGCAGGCCACCCCCTACGCGCTCTACAATCTGCAAGAGCGGGGCGAGCTCTTCATCCGGCCGGGCACCGCGGTCTACGAGGGGATGGTCGTGGGAGAGAACGCCCGCGAGGCGGACATGGACGTGAACGTGGTCCGCGAGAAGAAGCTGACCAACATGCGCGCCTCGGGCTCGGACGAGGCCGTGCGCCTGATTCCCTTCCGGGAGCTCTCCCTGGAGCAGGCGCTGGAGTTCATCACCGACGACGAGCTGGTCGAGGTGACCCCCGCCGCGATCCGGCTCCGGAAACGGATTCTGGCTGCCAACGTGAGGCCGAAACGCCGGGAGGACGAGTAGGGCAGGCACGCGGGGCTATCCAGGATTTCGCTCGGAACCACGAATCCAGAGCCAAGCAATGTCGCTGCTTGGGCGTCCTCATCTCGAACTCGTCCCAGGACGAGTATTTCATTACGTACTTCGCAGGAGAATTGACTGATGGCCCACTTCCTCCTGATCTACCGGCCACCGCGCCCGACCTTCCATTCGGACGCGACGGCGGAGGAAGAGCGCGTCATCGGGAGCCACTTTCAGTACCTGAAACGCCTTCTCGCCGAAGGGAAGCTGCTTCTGGCGGGACCGTGTGAGGACGCCTCCATGGGGCTCGCGGTGATCGAATGCGGGAGCCTCGACGAAGCTCGATCGATCCTCGCTGCGGACCCCGCGGTCCAGGTGAAGGTCTTCACGGGCGAGATCAAGCCATACCGGGTTTCGCTGTTCCGGAAATGACTCAGGACTCGAACACGTCCGTCCACCATCCATGGAGGAGCTCATGAAGCGCTTCGCCGCATTCCTGTTGGTCGTGATCCTGTCCGCGGGCTGTGCCGCCGTGCCGCCGCAGCACGTCGGGGTGCTGGAGTCGTTTGGGAAGGTCTACGACACGACCTGGGGTCCCGGGCTTCACGCCTGGGCGCCGTGGTTCGGGGTTCACCGGATCAACTGCCGGACGATCCAGGCCGAGGAGCAAACGACCACGCCCACGGGCGAGGGACTGCTCGTGGGGCTCGACGTGAGCCTGGTCTACCACGCGAATCCGGAAAAGGCGGCCGAGACCTTCTCGCGCTACGGCGGGCTCGCGGGGCTCGAGGCGAGCGTGCTGACTCCGGAATTCCGGTCCACGATCCGCGACGTGACGGCGGGATTCAACGCGGTCGATCTCTACTCGGGCCGGCGCCAGGAAGTGAGCTCGACGATGCTGAACGAGCTGCGCAAACGTCTCGAGGGTCGCGGCATCACGGTGGAAGCCGTCCTGTTACGAAATGTCCAGATGCCGAAGCAGGTGTCCGACGCGGTCGAGATGAAGCTGGCCGCGGATCAGAAGGCGCAGCAGATGGAGTTCGTGCTGCGCAAGGAGGAGCGCGAGGCGGATCGGAAGCGGATCGAGGCGCGCGGGATCGCCGACTTTCAGCGGATCGTGACGGCCGGCATCACCCCGGGGCTCCTCACGTGGAAAGGAATCGAGGCGACGGAGAAGCTGGCCGAGTCCCAGAACTCCAAGTTCGTCGTCATCGGGGGGAAGAACGGCCTTCCCCTCATCCTGAACCCGTAGCGCGATCAATACGCGGGAGGGGGCGTCCCGGTGCCAGCCCCGTTCTGGGGCCGGATGATGGCGGCGCTCAGGAGCAGGGCGATCCCCACGCCGATCGGGATCAGGCCCACCGCCCAGGCGTTCTTCTCGGTTTCCATGATCGAGAGGAAGGCGCCGATCGCGATCCCGACCATCAGGCACACCACGCGCCGCTCGGCCGGAGCCTAGGGGCGCCGTCGTCTTCCGATTGAGGCATCCACCGAGAAGGGTCCGGCGCCGTGCGCCGCGATGAACAGGAAGATGAAGCAGTACAGAACGGCAAGCTCACCGTGATTGAGAAGGGGGATGAATCCGTGGGGCGCGTGCGCCATGAAGTACGCCACCGCCATTTCCCCCGAGAGCAGGAACGCGACGACGTGGGTCAGAAGCCCGACCATGATGAGAGCGCCTCCCACCATCTCCATCCAGCCCGCGAACCAGGGAAGCATGGGGAAGGTGAGCGCCATGCGCTGACCACCCGGCTCCGTGAACCAGCCCAGGATCTTCTGGGCTCCGTGGCAGAAGAACAGAAACCCGACCACGATCCGAAGCAAGGTGTACGCCCACTCGGTCAATCGGCCTCCCATACGGCCCTCCATCACCTACCCCCTTTGGTAGTGTCCCTTCCGTACGCGAGGAAGCCCCTCGCGTTCCTGCACATCAAGTCCTCAATGGCGGCGTATGCGCATGGTGGAGATCAGGGCTTCCATGTGGTCGAGGTAGCGAAGGAGCGCGCGGCGTCCGAGCTCGGTGATCCGGAACTCCGTCCGCGGCAGCCTTCCCTCGAAGCTCTTCGCGCAGTCGACGTACCGTGCCTGCTCGAGCTTCCGGGCGTGGACGCTCAGGTTCCCGTCGGTGGCCCGGACGAGCGCCTTGAGCTCGTTGAAGGTGAGCGTTTCGTTCACCGCGAGCGCGCTCAGGATGGCGAGGCGAAGCCGCTCGTGGATGAGCCGGTCGATCTCGGGAGGAGCCGCCGAGCGCGGGAGCGCCCGCGCGGGCTCGGATCGCGCGCGTCTGCCCTCCGCGCGGCGGGGACGCCGCTTCTCGGTGCGGCCGGGCTCAGCCACCGTAGCGCCTCGCGATGGCGATTCCGAACGCGATGTGGAGCCCGCCAAAGCCCGCCGCCATGAGGACATCCCCCCAGCCCGGCGGACCGTAGAGCGCGCACGCGCCGAGGAGCACGAAACAGATCCCCATCACGGGGACGATCGCCACCGAGAAAAGGCCGCCCGTCACGATTCCCGTGCCGTAGAGCGCGAGCCAGAGCCCGGGAATCTCGTCCCCGGCACCCGACCGGAGTAACGGGGGAGTGAGGAGCGCCCCGATCGCGATCGGGAGCCCGAAGCTCAGGGCGAAGCGCCGGCTCGCCCCCGTGAAGAGGGGAAGGTCCCGGGCCTCCGCCTTGCGCGCGATCGCCCACGCGGAGATCAGGAGCGCGAGCAGGGCTTCCGCGACCCAGACCCATACCCAGCGGTCCCGGCTCGCCTGCCGCGCCGCGATCCACGCGGCGCCGAGCGCCGTGACGCCCACCGCCGCCTGTCCCATGCCGGAGACCGCCGTGAAGGAGCCGGCCCGCTCGATCGCGCCGCGGATGAAGGAGAGATTGTCCATCGCGCGAAGATGGATGGGGAGGGGGTCAGGCCTCTTCCTGGGAATGCGGGTCTTGCTCACGGGATCATGCTAGGAAGGTACCCCCCGGGGCGTCAAGCGGGGCTTTGCGGCTTAAAGTAGACCGGGTTACCGGTCGTCCTGGTCCCCGGACTCCACCTTGGTCTTGCCGTCCTTCTCGTCTTTGTCCTTCTCGTCGTCCGAATCGCAGCCCTGGCGGGCTTCCTGTGGCCGACGGAGGAAGATCGTACCCTGGAAGGACTCCAGCTCGAATTTGGCTCGCCCGGAGCCCAGGGTCGTCTGGAAACGCCTCGACTTGATCTTCTTCAGCGTGACGGGGAAGCTCGAGTCGATGCCGCCGCTGAAGGTGGAGAGGGAGACCGTGGCGTTGGACTTCTCCGGCATGGCCACGTCGATGCATCCGTTGTGCGTCGCGAACCGGTAATAACCGGTGTCGGACACGAGCCCCTCGAAGGTGACCGGACCGTTGACCGTGGACGCTTCGACGGAATCGGACTCGGCGTTCTCGATCACGATCCCACCGTTCACCGACTCCGCGAAGATCGCACCCACCACGTTCACGAGCCGGACGCCCTGGTTGACGGAGCTGGCCTCGATCCGTCCCCGCACTCCCGTGACCGTGATCTCTCCCTGGATGGAGCTGAGCGAGGCGAAGCCCACGCCTCCTTTCAGCGTGATGTCGCCCTGCACCGTCTCGGCCCGGACCTCTCCGCGCGCGTCCTCGATATCGATGTCCGTGTTCACGCCCGAAAGCTCGAGCTTCATCCATCGGGGCGCCGTGATCCGGTAGCGGATCACGGCGGGCACGAAGCGGCGGGATTTCACCTTGAGCCGGATCGCCGAGCCGGTCCTCTCGATGATCACCTTGTCGCGCAGCGAGTGGTCGGCCGCGATCTTGATGGCGTCCTTGTCCCAGGTCTTCACCGAGATCTCGCCGCCGAAATTCTCGATCTCCAGCGCGACGCCCGGCCGGACGACGATCGTGGTGTCGGGCTGCGGAATCGTGTTGCCGTATTCGTCGTCATCTTCGGCGTCGTGATCCTCGTCGTCCGAGTACGCGGCCACGAGGCCGGCGATCCTGGCCGCGTCCGGCGGAGTCGGGCACGCCGCCCAGGCCCAAGGTTGTGGGACGAAGGAGGCGAGCAGGACCAGGAGCGCGAGCGCTGCTGCGAGCATTAACGGGTTCCCTCCGAGTTGGCGGTGCTGGCGAGCAGGGTCGCGCGTTGGAGAAGCTCCACTTTGCGGCGCATGGTTTCGGCGAGGTGCTCCTTGACGTACGTGTTGGCGGGATCCGCCGCGAGGGCGCGCTTCGCCTGATCGATCGCGAGATCGATGATGGCCAGATTGGACTCGAGCGCGCGCACGGTCGCGGGATCCAGCCGGTCGCGTTCCCTGGCGAGCGCCTTGCGAAGCTCCGCGATCGCTTCCTCGTGCGGCGTGGCCTCCGTCCGGGTCGTGTTGACCGCCCCGGATCCCGTTGCGGGCACGGTGGCGTTCGACGCGGCGATGCTCCGGGGCTCCTCGGCCCCCTGCCGCGAGGGTGCCTGCGCCTGGGTCGCGCCTTCCCGTGCCGCGCCGCTCGGCGGCGCCTGCGCCACCGTGGGCCCGATCCTTGACGCGCGTCCCGAAAGCTTCATCAGCGCGAACACGCCGGCGCCCGAGAGAAGGGCGACCGCGAGGCATGCCGCCACCAGCTGGGGAAGGGACAAGGACAATCGCCCGGTCCGTTCGCGCCCGGATTCCTTGGCGCGCTCGGGCCTCGCCTCCTGCGACGGAACGGAACGGAGCCGTCCGGTCGCGATGCTGGATTCGATGCGGGACCAGAGCTCCGCCGGCACCGAAGCCTCGGGCAGATTGCGTGCCCGCTCGCGCACCGCCATGAGGTCCTCGACCGCGGACGAGCATTCGGTGCAGCGCAGGAGGTGCTGCTCCAGCGCCTCACGGTCCGGGCGGCTCAGCTCCTCGTCCACGTATTCCGACAGGCGTTCGATCCAGGGGTCTTGCATCACATCGCTCCCGTCATCGCGTCAGGTGTTTGCGCAAGATCATCCGCGCCCGGTGAAGTTGTGCCTTGGAAGTGCCGGAGGAAATCCCCAGCATTTCTCCGATTTCCTCGTGCTGATATCCCTCGACGTCGTAGAGGACGAACACCGTCTTGGCCCCTTCGGGGAGCCGTTCCATGGCGCGCTCGAAGTCCATGCCCAGATCGGACCGGACGGGCCGGGCAGGCAGGGTGTCCATGATCCCTTCCTCGTCGGAGAACCGCTTCTGCTCGGTCCGGAGCGTGGAGCGCCGCGCGAGGATCACGTTGACGGCGAGCCGGTGGAGCCAGGTCCCGAAGGCCGATTCGCCACGGAAGGTGGCCAGCTTTTCCCAGGCCCTGAGGAAGATGTCCTGGGTGATGTCCACCGCCGTCTCGCTCGACGTCATGCGGCGCGCCAGGTTGAAGATACGGGTGGAATGCGCCCCGTACAGGCGAGCGAACGCACGGACGTCGCCGTGGGCGGCAAGGGCTACGTCTTCTCGGTCCTTCGTCCTGGTTGGCGTCACTTCCGAGTCCTGGCTCGGTGTCATGATTCCGCCGCCCGAGTAGCTCATTTCGCACCATTGGATAGAAAAGGGCCTCTTGGGGTTGGAATGGGGGAGAGGCCCTCCGGCGTTCCAACCATTTCCCCAGGGACGCCATCATACGTCTTACGACGGGCGCCATCATCCCCCGCCGCGCCGGCGTTCGAAACCAGGAGCCGGCTCCTGAGACCGGCATCTTGGCCACCAAGCCTCCACTCTCGGGCGCCGCGCGCCGGCGGGGAATGTCTGAAACACCATCCGCCGCATCCGTCGTACTGTGCTCGTGAAGGCGCGTCCGCGCGCCTTCATCCCGGCTCCATCCCCCGTGAGGGCTCCTCCATGCGCGTGATCCTCCTCGCCTTGTTCGTCGCCGTTCCCGCATGGGCCACCGCCCCCGCCATCGCGCAGCCCCCGGACTCCACGCGCGTGGGGAGCCATGCGGACGCGCCGCAGATTCACGCGCTCCAGACCAGCGAGCGCATCAAGGTGGATGGGAAGCTGGACGAGGAGGTGTGGTCGCGGGCCCAGGCCGTCGACCAGTTCACGCAGCGCGATCCGGAGGAGGGGAAGCCTGTCTCGGAGCGCACCGAGGTCCGGATCCTGATCGGAGAGGATGAGCTCTACGTCGGGGCCAGGCTCTACGATCGCGAGCCCGGGAAGATCCGTCGCCGCCTGGTTCGACGCGACGAAGACCTCGCGTCCGACTATTTCGCGCTTCTTCTCGACTCCTATCACGACCACCTGACCACGTACCGCTTCCGGGTGAATCCCGCCGGTTCCTACGATGACTCCTACATCGACGCAAGGGGGAACGCCGACTTCTCCTGGGATCCGGTCTGGCAGGTGCACACCAGCATCGATTCCCTCGGCTGGACGGCGGAGATGGAGATCCCCCTCTCCCAGCTCCGCTTCAATCCCTCGGCGGACGCTGTTTGGGGGATTCAGATGCGGCGGTGGATCGACCGCAAACAGGAGCTGGCCGAGTTCTCCTTCACGCCGAAGAAGGAGCCAAGCGACGCGAGTCGGTATGGGCACCTCACGGGGCTGGGTCCGCTCACGACGCCCCGGCATTTCGAGCTCCTCCCCTACAGCCTGGCCAAAGCGCATTACCACAAGGTGGACGCGGGTGATCCGTTCCAGAACGGCTCGGACCGGGTGGGGTCGCTGGGGGCGGACCTCAAGTACGGACTGACCAGCAACCTCACCCTGGATGCGACGGTGAATCCCGACTTCGGTCAGGTCGAGGTGGACCCGGCGGTCGTGAACCTGACGGCGGTCGAGACGTTCTTCCCGGAGCGCCGTCCCTTCTTCATCGAGGGGGCGGACCTGTTCCGGTTTGGACAAAGCCGCAGCCAGAACAGCTTCAACACGACGATTCCCTTCCACGGCCGGCGGATCGGAAGATCGCCGCAGCGCGTCCTGGACGGACCGGGCTTCAACTTCGTCGACAGCCCCGCGGCGACGACCATCGACGCCGCCGTGAAGGTCACGGGGAAGACTCCCAGCGGCTGGGCCGTGGGAGCGCTGGACGCGGTGACGTCTCGCGAGCGCGGGCGGTATCTCGACGACGCAGGGCTCATGCACCGGGATCCCGTCGAGCCTTTGACGAACTACTTCGTGGGGCGCCTCCGCCGGGAATCCGGAGGCGGCAACACTTCGGTCGGTTTCCTAGGCACCGCGGTGATGCGTGACGGCTCCGATTCCACGCTCGCTTCCAGGCTCCGCTCGCGCGCCTTCGTCGGCGGCGTGGACTTCAACCGATTCTGGTCCAAACGGAGCTGGTCGCTGGACGGGTATGTCCTCGGCAGCTACGTCCGCGGAACCGCTTCCGCCATCGACCGGACGCAGCGAACGAGCGTCCGCTACTTTCAGCGCCCGGACGCGGACCACCTGCATTACGACCCCACCCGCACATCGCTCACCGGCGCGGCCGGCCAGCTATCCCTCAACAAGATCGGCGGGGAGCACTGGGTGGGAACGGCCACCTACCAGGACTGGAGTCCCGGGTTCGAGATCGACGACGTGGGATACATGAACGCGGCCGACGTCCGCGGTTTCTCGTGGCTCGCGCTCTACAAGCAGAGCAAGCCGGGGAAGCTCTTCCACAACTGGGACTCGTTCGTGTTCACGAATCACTCGTTCAACTACGCCGGAGACTTGACGTACCAGGGATATGAAGCGGACGCGGAGGGCACGTTCCGGAACTACTGGTACGGTGACACACGCGTTTCCTGGTATCCCGGCGGGTACGACGATCGTCTGACGCGCGGGGGACCGATGTCGCGCGTCCCTCCGGGCGGGCGCGTGCGGCTCACCGTCAACTCCGACTTCCGGAAGTCCTACCAGGCCGGCTGGCAAGAGAACTGGCAATGGGACGACGCCGGCGGCCGGTCCGTTCAATACACGCCGTTTCTCACCCTCCATCCCACGTCCTCGGCCCTCGTCCAGATTTCCCCCACGATCCGCGTCTCGCGTGACATGGCCCAATACGTGGCCTCCTTCCCGGACTCCACTTTCCCGAAGACGTACGGCGCGCGATACGTCTTCGGGACGCTGGAGCAGAACTCCTTCTCGCTCGATACCCGGGTCAACTGGACATTCTCTCCGAAGCTCAGCTTCCAGCTCTACCTCCAGCCCTTTGTCGTCACGGGCCTATACAAGGACCTGAAAGAGCTGCGCCGGCCCAGAACCTACGAGTTCGACGTCTACGGGAGGCAGACCGGCATCATCGCGCGCGATTCCACCGGCGCGTATCAGATCGACCCCGACGGGCCCGGGCCCGCGGCCAAGATCTCGGTCCCGGACCCGAATTTCAACTTCCGCTCCCTGCTCGGGAATGCCGTGCTCCGCTGGGAATACCGTCCCGGCTCGGCGATCTTCCTCGTGTGGCAGCAGAGCCGGAGCGAGACGCAGCCCTTCGGAGACTTCGACTTCTCCCGCGATTTCAGGGCGCTCCTCGACAGCGGGCCCGAGAACATCGTCGCGGTGAAGGCGACCTACTGGCTCGGAATCTGATATCCTGACCGCTTCACCTCCACCCGATACGACACACTTTCAAGGGAGTAAACGTCATGGCGGACGTCGTTCGTTCCATCATGCAGCCCGCGGAGGGTTTTCGTTCCCGCGAGGCCGCCGGCTTCTACGTGCAGATGCTGGACCAGGACCGCGTCCTGCTCGAATCGGTCAAGGGAATCACACCTCAAGAGTTGGAGTGGCAGGCCGAGCGCGGCATGAACACCATCGGGATGTTGCTCGCGCACAATGCCGTCGTCGATGTGTTCTGGACCCAGTTGGCGATCCTCGGTCTGAAAGAATATGACTCCACTCCGGTGCTCGGAATCGGAATGGACGACGACGGCCTGCCGCTCGCACCCGATGCGGAGCCGCCCGCCAATCTCCGTGGCAAGCCTCTCGCCTACTACGAGGACCTGATTTCGAGGGGGCGCGCCTACGTCAAGGATTCCTGGTCCAAGGTCACCGACGCCGATATGGACAAGGAAACCACGCGGGAGCGGCCGGACGGGAGCAAGCGAATCCTGAACGTCCGCTGGGCCATGTACCACATCCTCGAGCACTTCGCGGGACATCGTGGGCAGATCCAGATGCTGCGCCACTTCTACCGCGCGAGCGTCGGCGCCGCGGCCAAGTAGCGGGGACTCGATGGACCGAAACGAGCGCCGCGACGGAGGCGCCAGGGCAACCGTCCGCTACGAGGTCTACACGTGGGTACCCGAGGACATGCTCACGGAGTGGAACGACTGGCACAACCGGGTTCACATCCCGCACGTGCTCGCGGCGCCCCAGATGAAAAGCGTGCGTAAGTTTCGTGTTCAAGACAGCACCGGCGATCTGAGATTCCGCCCTCAGTACGTCACCGTGTACGAGCTGGCGAGCGCTGCCGACTTCGAGGCCTACCGCACGGGCCCCGGCGCCGCGCTGAAGCGCGAGTACGACGAGCGGTACGGCGGCGTCGGGAAGATCGCCCGAATCCTCTATTCCGAGACCCCGCTGGGGGAAGTTCGACCGGCGCTCGTCCCGGAGGATCTCGTGCTCGTCCGTTCCCTCTTCGAGGAGTATGCGTCCTCGCTCGGGTTCGATCTCTCCTTCCAGGATTTCAAGAAGGAGGTGGCCGGACTCCCGGGAGAGTACGCGCACCCCGCTGGCGCGATCCTCATCGCCTTCGAAGGGGAGCTGGTCCAGGGCTGCGTCGCGCTGCGTCCCATGGAGAAGGGTGCCTGCGAGATGAAGCGTCTCTTCGTGCGCCCCGCCTTCCGCGGCCGGGCGCTGGGCCGCAGGCTCGCGGAAGCGGTCATCGCCGAGGCACGGGGGAAGGGCTATCGCAACATGCGGCTCGACACCGTGCCCGCCATGGGGGAGGCGATCGCGCTCTACCGCTCGCTGGGATTCCGGCCCATCGATCCCTATCGCGCGAATCCCATTCCCGGAGCGCTGTTCTTCGAGAAGGATCTCGGCGCATGACGCGTCGTCCGATGAACGCGAAGCGAATCCTCGGAATCGTCGTGTGGCAGACCGGAATGGCGATCCCGTTCGGCGTCTTCTTCAACCTGATCTATGGCGAGGGCTTGAAGACATTCCCCAACTTCTTCCTGGTTTCCCTCATCTTCTCCTACTTGATCGGCGCGTGCATCTCGGCGAACCGGACCTGGGTCCTGCCGCGGCTTCTGCGCGCGAGCCGTCTGGAAGGCAACCCCGCTCTCATCCTCGAGATCGGGAGCTTCGCGGTGGCCGCCATGGTGGGCTCGGTGCTGGGGTTCACCATCATGAACCTCACCTTCGGGCACGGGCATATGACCACCGGGAAGGTGATCGCCAGCTTCCTTGCGTTCACGATCCTGATCAGCGCGCTCTTCCTCGGCTGGGTCTACGCCATGCGGTTCCACAAGAACTACACCGAGCGCATTCGCGCCGACGCCGAGGCGAATGCGAAGGAAGAGCAGGAGCTCCGCATCGCGGGGGAGATCCAGCGCGCGCTCCAACCCGACGGTCCTCACGTCGCGCGTGCCTTCGCGGCCGCGGGTGCGGCCATCGCGTGCCGCACCATCGGCGGGGATTTCTTCGACTATTTCGATCTCCCCGGCGGACGGCTGGGATTCGTGCTGGGAGACGTGGCGGGAAAGGGTCCGCCCGCGGCGCTCCTCGCGGCCATGGTCCAGGGAATTTTCACCTCGCACGTGGAGGACGGAAGGCCGGCGCGCACGATCGACCGGGTGAACCGCGTGCTGCATCAGCGTATTGTGGAGGGAAGGTTCGCGACGGCCTTCTACGCCGTGCTCTCGCCGGACGGCACCCTGGTCTCCTGCAACGCGGGCAACAACCCGCCCTATCTCCTGGGGCGGGACGGCTCGGTGCGGCGCCTCGAAGTGGGCGGCCTGCCGCTCGGCCCGTTCAAGGAGGCGACCTACGGCGAGGAGGAGACGCCGCTCCGTCCCGGTGACACGCTGGTGCTCTACAGCGACGGGGTGAGCGACGCGGCGGGCAGCAATGACGAGGCGTTCGGCGAGGAGCGCCTGCTCGAGTGCCTGGGGCCGGCTTGCGCCATGGAGCCGGAGCAGCTGATCGAGCATGTGCTGGGGGAAGTGCGGAAGTTCTCCGCGAATCTTCCGCAGTTCGACGACATCACCCTGCTCGTGGTGCGGTACGCCGGGGAAGGCGGGCCGGCGGTCCCGGAGATGGCTACCCCAGCCGCTTCTGAAACCGCTTCACGCTGAAGCCGAAGAAGAGAAGCGCGAGCAGGAGCAGCATCCCCGTCTGAGGCAGCACATCCAGGAAATTTGCCCCCTTCAGCACGACCCCGCGCAGGATCTGGAGATAGTACGTCAGCGGGAAGAGGAGCCCGATCTCGCGCGCGATGTGCGGCATTCCTTCCCGGGGGAACATGAACCCGGACAGAAGGACGTTGGGCAGGAAGAAGAAGTAGGAGCCCTGCATCGACTGCGCCTGCGTCCGGGCCAGGGTCGAGATGAAGAGGCCCAGCCCGAGATTCGCCGTGATGAAGAGAAACGTCACCGCGTAGACCACGAGAAGACTGCCCCGGATCGGCATGTGGAAGATGAGATGCCCCAGGGTGAGCACCGCCGTGAGCTGAACGTATCCCACCAGCACGTAGGGGGCGATCTTTCCGATCATGATCTCGCCCCGCGTGATCGGGGTCACGATGAGCTGCTCCAGCGTGCCCTGCTCGCGCTCCCGCACGACCGACATCGACGTGATGATCACCATCGTCACGGAGAGAATCAATCCGATGATCCCGGGCACGATGAAGATCGAGCTCTTGAGCGCGGGGTTGTAGAGGGGACGCACCCGGATCTCCACCGGCGGCGTCTCGGTCCGGAGGGGGGAGCGCGAGAGCGCGGTCAGCACCTCGATGTTCTTCCGCTGGCCCACCAGCTGCGCCGCGGCGATCGCGTTCTGGGAGGTGTTGGGGTCCGAGGCGTCCACCAGGAGCTGGGCGCTGGTGGGGCGTCCCCGCTTGAGGTGCCGCGCGTAGTCGGCCGGGATCACGATGGCCGCGCGCACGCTGCCGCGGTCGATGAGCCGGGTGGCTTCCGCGTAGGAGTTCACGTGTCGCGTCACGTCGAAGTTGTCGGTCGCCTGCAGCTTCTGGACCAGCTCCCGGCTCTCCTGCGTGCGGCTCTCGTCGTAGACCGCCATGGGGAGGTGCCTCACGTCCATGCGGATCGCGAAGCCGAATGCGAGGAGCTGGATGATGGGAATCCCGAGCATCATCGCGAGCGTGGCGCGGTCGCGCCGCATCTGGATGAACTCCTTCCAGATCATGGAGCGCAGACGGTGCGTGGTCATACTCCCTCGCGCTCCTGCATGGCGATGAAGATGTCCTCGAGGCTCTTTCCCGCTCCAAAGCCCGACTTGACCTCGGCCGGCGTCCCGACCGCCTTGAGCTTGCCTCGGGAGAGAAACGCCAGCCGGTCGAATTTCTCCGCCTCGTCCATGTAGTGGGTGGTGACGATCATGGTCGTGCCCTGGTCCGCGAGGCCGCGGATGATGGTCCAGAAGAGACGCCGCGCCGCGGGGTCCACGCCGGCGGTGGGCTCGTCCAGGAAGACGACCGGAGGGCTGTGGAGCAGCGCGCATGCGAGGGCCAGCCTCTGCTTGGTTCCACCGGAGAGGGTGCCCGCGAGCTGGTTGGGCTGCCCCCCGATATGCATGGTCCGGATCGCCCACGCGACGCGCTCGCGCCAGCTCCGCTCCAGCCCGTAGACGCCGGCATAGAATCTGAGATTTTCCTCGATGGAGAGATCCCGGTACAGCCCGAAGGCCTGCGACATGTATCCGATCCGCGATTTCACCGCGTCCGGATCCTTCAGCACGTCGATCCCCGCCACGCTCGCGGTCCCGGAGGTGGGTTGAAGAAGGCCGCAGAGAATCCGGATCGTGGTGGTCTTCCCGGAGCCGTTGGGGCCGAGGATGCCGAAGATCTCGCCGGGGAAGATCTCGAAGGAGACGTCGTCGACCGCTACGATCTTCCCGAACCGCCGAACGATGGAGCGAACCTCGACGACAGCCTCAGCTCCCGGGAACGATTCGCGCATCGGCGGGCATCCCGGGTTTGAGGTTTCCATTCTGCGGATCGATCGCCACCTTGACGCCGAACACGATGTTCGCGCGCTCCTCTTCGGTGAGCGCCGCACGCGGCGTGAACTCCGCGCGCGTGGCGATCTCGACCACGCGGCCCGGGTAGGACCGGTTGTCGCCGAGCACGTGCACGAGAACCTTGTCTCCGAGATGGACCCGCGGCAGGAGCGGCGCCGCGATGTAGGCGCGCATCCACAGCTTGGACGGATCGCCGAGCGTGAGGATGGGAACCGCCGGCCCCACCACTTCGCCCTGCTCGACATTCTTCAGGAGCACGATGCCGGAGATCGGGGCGGTGAGCGTCAGCTCCCTCGCCTTGCTTCGCGCCGACTGAAGCCCCGCGCGCGCGGCTTCCGCCGCGTTCCGGGCCGCGTCCACGAGGGTCTTGCGATATCCGGTCTCGAGCATCCGGTAGCGCTGCGCCGCGCCATCGCGCCGCGCCGCGGCCTGATCGCGCTGCGTCTGCGCGCGGTCGAGATCGGACTGAGGGATGAGCTGCTTGTCGTAGAGCGCGCGGATGCGGGTGAGCTCGCGCTCGGCGAGGGTGAGCGCGGCTTCGGCGGTATCCAGGTCCGCCTTCGACGCTCTCCGCTCCTCCACGCGCGGTCCCAGCGCCTGATCCCGGGCCAGCTCTCCCGCCCTCTGGGCCTCGGCCTCCTGCTGGCGCACGCCCGCGGTGACCTCGCCCTGCGCCAGAACGACCAGCGTATCCCCCAGGGCGACCGAGTCCCCTTCGCTCACGAGGATGCCTGTCACGCGCCCTCCCACCAGCGAGGAGACGTCCACCTCGTCCAGCTCGATCGTCCCGCTTCCGCGGATGTCCCCGTTCGAATGCGAGCATCCCGCGATCGCAAGCATCGCGAGCGCCGCGAGAAGCGCGGAGGGACGCATTACGAGGGACGCATTAACAGGGCCTTAACATTCCGCTTTGACGGCCAAACCTACGCCCCAGACCGGTCCCAGAGTGTGGATAATGTGTCCCGCCTCCGATGTCGCCATCGCGCCAACTATAGCACCAGGCTCGAAAAGACCATTCGAGGCGGCGCGCGATGGACCCGGAGTGGGTACAGGAACCCGGGGCTTCGGCGCGGTGTAGCAAGAGGCGAAGGGAGCGCCCGCATCACGCGGGCGCAGAGGAGCCGGATCGCAGATGAATCGACAGGGGATCCTTGCGGCGTTGGTCGCGACGACGGTACTCGCATTCGCGGGTTCCGCCGAAGCGTCCATCCCCGTCTCCTCCTCCCCGGCGCCCCACCGAGCGACCGTCTCCCCGCGGCGCTCGGTTGCGGGCGCATCGGCGACCGCGACGCACGCGGTTCGCCGCCACGCACGGAGACATCATCACCGCCGCGCGGGGACGTCTCAGATTCAGGAAATCGTCTCGTCGACGTCAGGCCCCACGGCCGGCGGGTCCCCCCCACAGCCGGCCCATCGTCCCACCCACAACCACCACGCGGATCTGAGGCCGGTGCCCCACAGCGTCCGGCCTTCGATCCGCCTTCGGTCCGGGTGGCAGGGCAGCGCGGCCGAAGCATCCGCCGGCGCCGCCTACCACGCCGCGATGAAACGCCTTTGTCTCTGGTCCATGGCCACGCCGCTTTCCAATGAGGATCGTCTCATTCTTGGCCGGGGTCCTCCGCGAGGGAGCCCCGACGTTTCCGCCTGTTCCTCCTCGCGGCACCCAAGCATCTCCGGCTCCACACCCACGCTCCTCCGTTTCACAACCGAGTCACACCGCCCCAGCACCATTTCGTCATGGAACGGGATCGGCTTCATTGCCGTCCCCATGCCAACCGCCTGGGAGGGCGCGGTGGCATGTCTCGATTCGCCCTCCGTAGGAGATTTCTCATGATTCGCTCGTTCCCGGTTCGCACGCTTTCCGCTTTGGCTTTCGCCATGATCCTGCCGGTCGCGGCTTTCGCGGCCACGGGTACGGACGCGAAGGCGAGCACGGCGCATCCCGCGCACGTGGCCCACGCGAAGCGCATGCCCGCGGTGGACATCAACAGCGCGAGCAAGGAAGACCTGATGAAGCTTCCGGGCATCACCGACGAAACCGCCCAGAAGATCGTCGACGGCCGTCCCTACAAGACGAAGGCCGATCTCACCAAGAAGTCGATCCTCACCAAGGCCGAATACGGAAAGGTCCGGAATCGGATCGTCGCCCGGCAGGAGAAGAGCGCCGAGATGAAGTCCGACAAGGCGCCGGAGACCAAGGCCGCGGAGACGACGACCCCGGAAGCCGGCAAGTAACAGGAAGCAGTAGAATCTCGCTGGCCCGCGGAGGGGCGGAAGCCTAGAGTCTCTCCGCGGGCCTCACTATTGGAGCCACGAGAGGGGAGCATGCTTCGCTGGATCGTGCGTTACACGAGATGGCTTCATACACGGTGGCCCGCCGGCACCGTGGAGCCGCTGCCCCGGGCGGGCCGTGACGGAGCGACCAGCGTGCCCGGTGTGTCCATCTCGGGCGACCTCACGGGGATCCCGCTATTGAAATTCGCGCTCGATTCGGGCGCCAGGGTGGCGGCCACGGCCGCCGCGGAGCTGAAGCGCGAGCCACGCGCACCGGCCGCGCAGAGCGCGGCGGGGAGCGGTGCGCCCGGAACGACTCTCGACCTCGCGATCGTCGGCGCCGGCGTCTCGGGAATGGCCGCGGCGGTCGAGGCGCGAAGGCAGGGACTTCGATTCGAGATCCTCGAGGGGACGGAGCCGTTCTCCACCCTCATCAATTTTCCGAAGGCGAAGCCGATCTACACCTACCCCTTGGCCATGAAGCCCGCGGGCGAGGTCCAGGTAACCGCCCAGGTGAAGGAAGCCCTGGTCGAGGAGCTGAAGGCCCAGACGGAGCGCACCGGGATCGTGCCCACGCCAGGCCGCGCGGAGCGCGTCGAGAGAAACGGATCCCGCCTCG
>Ga0099791_10000107_pt1 | contig 27098 bp, 24 predicted proteins | sample Rivendell_Oct201_7_FD_77318 | JGI IMG/M metagenome (GOLD analysis project Ga0099791, IMG submission 77318) | Vadose zone soil and rhizosphere microbial communities from the Eel River Critical Zone Observatory, Northern California to study diel... | ecosystem: Environmental > Terrestrial > Soil... | reverse complement strand
GTCATGGCCGGGCTTGTTGTCCCGGCCATCCACGTCTTGCTTACTGCCCCCTCCCTACCCTCCCCTGCGCGCGGGTGAGGGTAGGGAGGGACGCGTGGATGCCCGCGACAAGCGCGGGCATGACGCCGCATAGCGGTGCGCTTTCGGCGAATTGCCATTTCGGTGGAACTGCCGACGAAGAACCTGCTAAAGTTCCGAACGGGAATTTGCCATATCTTGCGCCATCTTGCGTACCAAAAATCAGCCTTGCCACTTGGTCTTGGAGTCGTCGTCATGTTCACGTGCAAACCGCCCGGGCGCCTGTGCAGAGTGGCTTTCCGCGCCGCGGCGCCTGCTGCGCTCACACTCGCAACGGTCGCGACCCCGCAAGCCTTCGCGCAGGGCCGGGAGCAAAGGCCGCCCGCATTCACGCAAGAGCAGGTGGAACGCGGCAAGTCGATCTATCAGAGGAATTGCCAGGATTGTCACGGCTCGACGCTCGACAACGGCGAGTTCGGCGGCGCCCCGCTCAAGGGCTCGTACTTCCGCCAGCATTGGGGCTCGGGCGACGTCTCGGCGCTGTTCGGATATGTCAACACTTTGATGCCGCCGGACCGGCCCGGTCAACTCAGCGCGCAGTCCTATGTGGACCTCACGGCCTTTCTCCTCGGCAATAACGGCTATGCGCCCGGCACCGAGGAACTGACCGCCGATGAGGATGCGCAGCGCAAAATGACGATGAAGAAATAGGCCATGAGGGCGCGCCAGAGCGGGGCGGTGGCGGCGTGATGGATCTGACCCTGCAGCAACTGGTGCTGCGCCTCATTGCCTATGTGTTCATTGCGGCCGTCCATGGCTTCGCGGTCGCGGCCGTGGCGGTCGCGCTCGGCGATCAGGGCCCGCGTTATGACGGACGGCTGCGCGTCAGCCTGCTGGCGCATCTCGACATCATCGGTACGGCGTCCGGCGTGCTGTTTTCGGTTGGATGGATCAGGCCGATCGCCATCGATCCTCTTGAGCTGCGGCTTGGTCGCATCGGATTGGCGGTGGTGGTCGCGGCCGGCGCCGCCGCAACCTTGTTCAGTGCTGTGGCGCTCCGACTGGTCCGCCCGTTCCTGTTGCCCCTGCTGCCCGACACGGCTTCGGCGACGGCATTTGCATTGATCGAGGTTGTCGGAGAGCTCAGCGCATGGTTCGCGCTGATCAACATCTTGCCGCTGCCGCCGCTGACGGGCGCCCATTTGCTGGCCGCGGCGGCACCCGCGTACGGCAAAGTCATCGCCAAGATCGCGCCTTATTCGGGGGTCGCGCTCGCACTCGTGGCGGCCACCGGAGTAATCACGAATGTTTTAGGTCCGCCCTACCGCATCCTCGCCAATTCATTGTTACATTGATGAGTGTCAGCGAAGGTACCGGACATGACCCGATTTGCCATTGCGTCCTTGATGCTGGCCGGCAGCGCCCTGGCGACGCTCGATCCGGCCCATAGCCAGGGCGTCCAATACCAATTCACGCCCCCGCCGCCGATCAAGACGCTGCCGTCATCGTCGGCGCCGAGCTATCCGCCGATCCCCGACGTGGCGCCGCCGGTGCCGGCCCCGAGGCAGTCGCACCTCGCTCCCTACCGCGTGACACCGCCGCCGGGCCTGTCGGATTCTGGGTCGACACGAACCGTTCACACGGCGCGCGGACGGACGATTTTCGTGCCGTCCTCGCCGGGGGAGACGTTCGGTGACCGCGTTTCCAACTGCGCCCACGCAGGCGCATCCGCCGGACTGGGTCCCAACCAGCTGAGCGCCTTCATGGGCCGGTGTGCGAATTGACGGTACCTCTCCCCGCAAGCTGGGAGAGGGAGCAGAGCGGTTCCACGGCTTCCGCGCATGACGATATCCTCCAGGCCCCGCGGTCACGGACAGAATGTCCAAACATAATCCCCCGCCCGGCATGACCGAACTGCAGCGCCCCAACACTTACGTTGGAGCGCCGATCGAACGCGTGGAGGATTTGCGCTTCCTGCGCGGGCGCGGTTGCTATCTCGACGATCTCTCCCGCTCCGGCCAGTGGCACGCGGCGTTTGTCCGCAGCCCCTTCGCGCACGGCGCTATCCAACGCATCGACACCCGCAAGGCGCTCTCGATGGGCGGCGTGCAGGCCGTGATCACGGGCGTCGACATCGGTCCCGCCATACCTACGATCCCGTTCCGCCGGCCGAACCCGACCATCGCGCCCTATGCGCAGCCGGTCATCGCCACGAGGGTCGTGCGTTATGTCGGCGAACCTGTCGCCATGGTGCTGGCCGACGAGCCGGAGCTTGCCGAGGATGCGGCGCTCGCGGTCGAGCTCGATATCGCTCCCCTGCCGGTCATCGCCGATCGCAACGCCTCGATGGCGGGCAGCACCTTGCTGTTTGCCGGCACGGCGAGCAATTGCGCCACGACTTTCACGGCTGCGATCGGCGATGTCGAAACCGCGTTCCGCGACGCCCCCTGCATGCGGCGGGAGTCATTTCGGGTGCAACGCCAGACCGCCTTTCCGATGGAAACCCGGGGGCTCATCGCCGAATGGGATGGCGAACGCCTCACCATGTCGGGGGCTGCCAAACTGCCGTTCTTCAACCGCCGCGTCCTTGCGGCCATGATGGAGCTGCCGCAGACCGCGGTCGACTATGTCGAATACGACGTCGGCGGCGGGTTCGGGGCGCGGGGCGAATTTTATCCGGAGGATTTCCTGTGCGCGTTCGCGGCGCGCCGGTTCGGACGCCCGATCAAGTGGGTCGAGGATCGGCGCGAGCATTTCATGACCATCGCCCATGCGCGCGAGGCCGAAGCCGAAATCGAGATTGCGCTCGAACGCGACGGCACGATCCGCGGCATCCGCGGCGAAATCTTCGTCGACATCGGCGCTTATGTGCGGCCGAACGGCACCACGCCGGTCCGCAATGTGGCGCAGTTCCTGGCCGGCCCCTATCGCGTGCCGCACCTGCGGCTTGCGGCTCACGCCATGGTGAGCAACAAGACGCCGACCGGAACCTTCCGCGGGCCCGGCCGCTTCGAAGGCGCCTTCTTCTGCGAGCGGCTGCTCGACCTCGCGGCCCGGGACCTCGGCCTCGATCGGCTCGATATCCGCCGCCGCAATCTCCTCACGGCGCCCGAGATGCCGTACCGGCTCCCCCCGATCGTCCCCGACGACGGCCTCGGCAAAACCCAGTGCGACAGCGGCGACTACACGCGCACGTTCGACCGCTGCATCGCCGAGTTCGGCTGGGCCGAGAAGGTGCGCCTGAACGGCAGATCGATCGATGGCCGCTACCACGGCGTTGGCGTCGCCTGCTTCATCGAAGGCGGCGGCTCGGGGCCGCGCGAGCACGCCCGCATGGCGGTGGAGGAGGACGGCACGGTAGCGGTCTATGTCGGGTCGTCTTCCGTCGGCCAGGGCGTCGAGACCGTCATGGGGCAGATCGCGGCCGATGCGCTGCACGTGCCGACATCGCAGGTCAAGGTGCTGCACGCCTCCACGACTTATCTGCGCGACGGCGTCGGCTCCTTTGGCTCCCGCGCCACCGTGATGGGCGGCTCCGCCATCGTCGATGCGGCCAACAATCTGCTCGCGGTGCTGCGTGCCGCTGCCGCGGCGCGGCTCAACGTTCCGCCGCAGGATCTGCGGCTCGGCGATGGCTCCGTGGAGGCCGGCGATGGGCGCAAGGTGAGCTTCGCGGAGCTTGCGGACGGCAAGCTTTCGGTCGAGGGCATCTTCGAGAGCTCAAGGGCAACCTACACGTACGGCACCGCCGCCGTTCATGTGGCGGTTGATCCGCGCACGGGCCATGTGGAGATTCTCGATTATCTTGTCGTCGACGATGTCGGCCGCATCGTCAACCCGGGCACGCTCCATGGCCAGGTGATCGGCGCGGCGGTGCAGGGCTGCGGCACCGTGTTCGGCGAACATCTTGCCTATGACGCCGAGGGCCAGCTTCTGGTCGCATCGCTGGCGGATTACCTGGTGCCGCTCGCCACCGACTATCCGAACTTGCGCGCCGTGACACTGGAAGAATATCCCTCGCCCAACAATCCGCTCGGCGCCAAGGGCGCCGGCGAGGGCGGCATCATCCCGGTGGGCGGCGCGATCGCCAATGCGGTCGCGGCGGCGCTCGCCGCGTTCGGGGTCGAGCCTCGCGAACTGCCGCTGTCGCCTCCGGCAGTGTGGCGGATGATTGAAGAAGGGCGTGCGCGAGGCGGTTCTGCGTCGCGATGAGGTCCGCGACCGTATTGCGATCGCGCTTGGCCGTGGGCTACAACCTTCCAATACGATTAAGAATCCTGGGAGGCGGACGCGCCATGAAAGTCTCTTGCGTTTGCGGCATCGGCGTTTCGTTCGCCGTGGCGCTCACTTCGGCAGCCGCCGCCGCACCCGATATTTCCGGAACCTATTGGGCGACGAGCTACAGCCCGGCGATCCAAGTCCTGGGCGGCGGCTCACCGCCGCTCAACGCGGCCGGCAAGGCCGCCTACGAGAAGATCCAGGCGGGCTTGAAGGACGGCTCGATCGTCGACAAGGCGCGCCGCGTCTGCGTGCCCGACGGCGTGCCGCGCGTGCTCGCCACGCCTTATCCGTTTGAGATCTTCCAGGTGCCGACGGGCCAGGTGACGTTTCTCTACGAGATGAACCACCAGGTGCGCGTGGTCGTCATGGACAAGCCCCTGCCGCCACGGCAAACCCTCATCGTCGATGCCAAATACAACGGCCATTCGGTCGGCCGCTGGGACGGCGATACGCTGGTGGTGGAATCGGCGGGTTTCAACGAGTGGACCTTCCTGGATGCGAGCGGCCTGCCTCATGGTGACGAAATGACGACCGTGGAACGCATCGTCAAGGTCGGCAATCAGCTCGAAGACGTGATCACGATCCACGATCCCGAAATGTATGAGAGGGATTGGCAGGCGCGTTTCGTCTATGACGAGCGCAACGACGTGAGGCTTGAGGATTACGCCTGCAACGACACCCATCGCGATCTTTCCGGCGTGAAGGGCGTGCGGCGTTGAGTTGCATTGCCGCCGTCCACAAAGGCGTTGCGGCTCGACACGAAGGGGAGCTGCCGATGACAAGTGGTCTGCCGCGCATGGGGCACGCGCTCGCCGGCGCGATTGTGCTCACCGCGCTCTGCGGCGCTGCCGGGCTTCTCCCAGTGCTCGCGGCGGAGGCGCCGCGAACCGGCGCGCCCCCGGGCCTCGACCTTTCGGCCCCCGGCGTTGCCTGGGCCGGATTCGTGGCGCCGAAAGAGCCAAATTACGCGATCGCGCGCCTGTTCAATGATTTTGCTAACCCGGCGACCGGCCTCGGCCCGGTCACCGACGGTCCCGACCATCCTTACGCCAACAACGAGGTGGCGCGGGAGATGCGCATTCCGCCGACTTATCGGGTGGCGGACCTCAACAACGCCGCCGGCAAGAACCTCAAGCCCTGGGTCCGGGAAGCGCTTGCCAGGCAGAACGAACTCGTGCTCCGAGGCCGCAACGGCGAGACGCGCGAAGCGCGATGCTGGGAGACCGGCGTTCCGGCCTTCCATCTCAACCCCGGCCTCATGCATATCATCCAGATGCCGCGCGAAGTCGTGCTGTTCCTCACCGGGCGCGCCCGCCACATCTGGCTCGACGTGCCGCATTCGGCCAATCCCAGGCCGTCCTGGTACGGCGAATCGGTTGGCCACTATGAGGGCGACACGCTGGTGGTCGATACGATCGGCTTCAATGACCGGACGTTCGTTGATTCCTACCGCACGCCGCATACCGACAAGCTGCACGTGGTCGAGCGCTTCCGGTTGATCGACGGCGGCAATACGCTCGAAGTCGCATTCACGGTCGACGACCCCGGCGCCTTCTATCAGCCGTGGTCGGGGACGCGAAACCGTCACCGTGTGGTCAATCCCAACGCAAGGCCGGTAGAATTCGATTGCCCGGCCTTCAACGACGACTATTTCAACATCGGCCTCGAACCGGTGCCGACTGCCGAGAAGCCTGATTTTTGATGTCCATTATGACGCTGAGTTAGGACGCGTCCGGAAGTAATTGCATCACTTACACGTCATCGCCCGCGAAAGCGGGCGATCCAGTAACCACTTGATTCGCCAGGGGTTACTGGATGCCCCGCTGTCGCGGGGCATGACAAGTCTGCAATATCTGTGAGACGGGTTGCGTCCGGAACCGTACTTATTTTCCGGCGTTCTCCTCCGAGCATGTACGGAACACTCGTGAGTGTGGAGAACACAATGGACCGGGAACACATCAAAGGCGCCACCGATAAGGCCAAGGGCGCCATCAAGGAAACCGCTGGCAAGATGACGGGAGACGAGAAGCTGCGGGCCGAAGGCAAGCTCGATAGGGCAAAGGGCGCAGCGCATAAGGTCGCAGGCGACATGAGGGAAGCGACGCACCAGGGCTCGAGGGAAGCACCGCACCACGGTCAGAGGGAACCAGCGCACCAAGCCCCTAGGGAAGCGCCGCACCACAACCCGAGGGAAGCGCCGCACCAACCCCCTAGGGAAGCGCCGCACCAGGGCCAGAGGGAAGCGCCGCACCACGGCCCGAAGACCACGCACGAGTAGGCACGCTTCCGAGCGGCAACAAATTGCCGTGGCCGGGCTTGTCCCGGCCACCTCGATTATTCCTGCTGTGCCTCAACGTTCGTCGTCGCCGGGACAAGCCCGGCGACGACGCCGGTTAAGTGATTCAATGCGATCGAAATCCGCTCTAATGTGCCGGCGGTGGGGTCGAGGCGGGCGTTGAGGTGGCCGGCCCTTCGCCGGCCATCAGGAGCCAGGCTTCACCGTCCTTGGCGCCGTCGTAGTGAATCTCCTTGGCGAAGTGCGTCACGTAGCTGCCGGCGGGGAGCGGGACCGTGGAACCGGGGTCAAATTTGTCGCCGGTGCCGACCCACCAGGTGCCCTTGAGCACGGTGATCATCCGATCATTGGGATGCCAGTGCGGCTGGCTCATTTGTCCTGGAAGCCATTTGAACATCAGCACGTAGGGACCGGGCTTGGCTGGGTCACCATACAGAACGGCCGTCTCGTTGGTGCCGGCGGCGTTGCGCTGCCACGGGATCTGATCGGGCAGCTTGATGGTGATCGCCTTCGGGTTGAGCTGCTGTTCGGCAGCGTTAATCGTGCTCAGCCCAGTGGCGGCGACCGATAGGGCGATCGCCGTCATCGTCAGCTTCACGTATTTCATGGTTTTCCTCCGGGATTGTCGCTAGCGACTGCACGAGTACACAAACTTTAGGGTGGGTTCGGGTCCGGTTGAAGGGCGCCGGCCTCGCTCCCCGGTCACGGCCGGGCTTGTCCCGGCCATCTCGGTAACACGCGCACTGTGCCCTGCCCCCACCCTACCCTCCCCCGCTCGCGGGAGGGTAGGGTGGGGGACGGGACGAGCCCTGCGATGACGCGCCGGCTGCGCCGATTTTGCACCTGTTACTTATGCTACACTGTCGGCCGCCGCACAACGAGTACCACGCAACACGGGGGGGCATGGCCATGACGGTCGATTACACGCGCCGCAAGCTATTGAGAACCGCAGCGACGGGTGGCGCCGCCCTGGCAGTCGCCGCGAACGCGGCGCCTTCGGCCGCGCAGGCGCCGGCGCGGCGGCCGAACATCGTCTTCATCCTTGCGGACGACATGGGTTATGCCGACATCTCCTGCTACGGGCGCCGCGATCTGGTGACCGCGAATATCGACCGCATCGCAGCTCAAGGTGCGAGATTCACGCAAGGCTACGCCAACTCCCCGGTCTGCACCGCTTCGCGCGTCGCCATCATCACCGGCCGCTAACAGATCCGGCTGGCGGTGGGCTTGGAGGAACCGATCTCGGCGCGCACCGAAAAGGGGATCGGTCTGCCGCCGGAGCATCCGACGCTGCCGTCGCTGCTGCGCAAGGCCGGTTACGGCACGACGCTGATCGGCAAATGGCACCTCGGCGCGCTGCCGCTCTTCAGCCCGCATAAAAGCGGATACGAGCATTTCTTCGGCTACCGCAGCGGCTCGCTGGATTATTACCGGCACACCACCGGCATCGACGTCCCGGATTTATGGGAGGAGGACCGCCAAGTCTCGCAGGAGGGCTATAGCACCGACCTGTTCGGCGATCGCGCCGTAAGGGTGATCGGCGATTACGCGCGTGCCGGGCAGTCGTTCTTCCTCAGCCTGCATTTCAACGCGCCGCATTGGCCCTGGGAGGCCCCCGGCGATCAGGCCGAATCCGAACGTCTGCGCGGCCGGAGCCTCAACCACTGGGACGGCGGTTCGCAGGAGACCTATCGCCGGATGATCGCAGCTTTGGACAGCCAAGTAGGCCGCGTCCTGCAAGCGCTCGAGGACAATGGGATTGCGCGCGACACCATCGTGATCTTCACGAGCGACAATGGCGGTGAGCGCTTTTCCGACACCTGGCCGTTCAGCGGCAAGAAAACGGAATTGCTGGAGGGCGGCCTTCGCATCCCCGCCATTATCTCCTGGCCCGCCCGCATTCCGGCCGCGCGTGTCAGCGAGCAGGTCACCGCGAATATGGATTGGCTGCCGACCCTGCTCGCCGCTGCCGGCACGGCGCCGGACCCGGCCTATCCGGCCGACGGGATGAATCTGCTGCCCCACCTGACCGAAGGGGCGGGGGTCGTGGAGCGCAAGCTGTTCTGGCGTTACAAGGCGCTGTGGCAGCGCGCGGCACGGATCGGCGACTGGAAATACCTCAGGATTCTGGACAACACGTTCCTGTTCAATGTGGTCGAGGATCCGCTGGAACGCGCCAACCAGAAGGAACGGCGCAAGGATATCTACGAGCGGCTCGTGGCCGAGTGGAATGCCTGGAACGCCACAATGCTCCCCGAAACCCCGACGAGCGCGACTGGCAACTTCACGGGCGCCGAGATGGCTGATCATCTCGGGATGAAGCCGGTGACGCTTGAGCCCGATCCTGGTCTGCGTTGAGGGAGCGGGGGCGTAAGAGCGCGTTCCGATGAGTTCGAATCACCTCTCCCGCGTCATGCCCGCGCTTGTCGCGGGCATCCACGTCTTGCTTGCGGGCTTTCAGCGAGAAAGACGTGGATGGCCGGGACAAGCCCGGCCATGACGCCGAATAACTGGTTCCGGGACGCGTTCTATCCCTCGATCTTGGAGAAATCAGCGACCGCGCGTGTGGCGGCGCGAATCTGGTTGAGGAGCTTGAGCCGGTTCGCCCGCACCGGCGCATCGTCGACATTGACCGTCACCTTGTCGAAATAGGCATCCACATGCGGACGCAGCTTCGCCATGGCGCTCATGGCGGCGGCGAAATCCTCGCGCGCCACGGCCGCGGTGGCTTCGGCGGCGGCGGTGTCGATGGCACGGGCCAATTCCCACTCCTCGGCCTGGCGATAGAGTTCGGCGGAAGGCTCGCCGGTGTATTCCGTTTTGTCGCGTCGCTCCTCGATGCGGATGATGTTGGTGGCGCGCTTGTAGCCGGCCAGCAGATTTTTGCCGTCCTCGGTGTCGAGGAATGTGCCGAGCGCTTCGACGCGGCGGACGATGAGCAGGAGATCGTCCTGGCCTTCGAGGGCGAACACGGCGTCAACGAGATCGTGGCGGGCGCCTTGTTCGCGGAGCTGGACTTTGAGGCGGTCGGCGAAGAAGGAGAGGAGGTCTCCGGACACGTGATTGAGAAACCAATGTCGATAGTCACCAAGGGCCGTCGACGAATCGACAGAAGGTGTCGTGAGTTGAGAGAGCGAGTGGGCGACCACGCGATCTTCGTAGTGTACTTCCAGCCGACGAAAGACAATTCGGTTCTCTAAATAGTCTGAGACCGTAACCATGATGTGCTTCGTCAGAAATGATTGGACTGTGGAAACCAAAGGCAGTGGCAACTTATTTTCCAGCAAAATTCGAATAATTCCCAAGGCTGCTCGCCTGAGCGCATAAGGATCCTTGCTCCCCGTTGGCTTCTCGTTGACAACCCAGAAGCCCACCAGCGTATCTAGCTTATCGGCCAACGCCACTGCGACTGAAACTTGCTCAGTCGGCACGCGATCCGTCGGACCGAGTGGCTTGTAATGCTCCTCGCATGCTGCTGCGACGCTCGCCTCCTCGCCAAGCGCCGTCGCATAGTATTTGCCCATCAGGCCTTGTAATTCGGGAAATTCTCCAACCATATCGGTTAGTAGATCGGCCTTGGCGAGTTGCGCCGCACGCATAGTCATCTCCACATCAGCGCCGACCAACGGAGCCAGTTGCACCGCAAGCTGCTCGATGCGCACGATGCGCCGCCGCTGAGTGCCGAGCTTCTCGTGGAACACGATGTGCTCGAATTTCTCCAAACGATCAAAGAGCGGCACCTCGCGCCAGTTCTTCAGATCAGTCTCGTAGAAGAACTTCGCGTCGGCGAGCCGCGCCCGGATGACGCGCTCGTTGCCCGCAATGATGGCAGCGCCGCCGTCCGTGGCCTCGGTGTTGGCGACCAGGATAAATTTGTTGGCGAGGCTGCCTTCACCTCGCGCTAGCGTGCGCACCACGAAGCACTTCTGGTTGACCCTGATGGTGGTGCGGATCACCTCGGGCGGCAGGCGCAGGAAGTCCGCGTCGAACGAGCCCATCAGCACCACGGGCCATTCTACCAGGCCCGCGACCTCCTCAAGCAGCGCCTGGTCCTCGACCAACTCGAACCCTTGAGCAAAGGCGAGGTGCTTGGCGTCGGTGAGAATGATGTCCCGGCGCCGCGCCGGATCGAGCACCACGTTGGCGCGTTCGAGCTTTGCCGCATAGTCGTCGAAATGCCGGGCGTGAATCACGCGCGGCGCCAGGAATCGGTGCCCGCGCGTGGCGTTGCCGGCCGCGATGCCGTCGATGCTGAACGGCACGATGTCGGGGGTCTCGGTCTCCGGCCCGAAGGTCGCGATGATCGAATGCAGCGGCCGCACCCAGGCGAGCGCACCGGAACGCGCCGAACGCTCGCCCCAGCGCATCGATTTCGGCCACGGAAAGGTGCGGATCACGACGGGCAGGATTTCGGCGAGCACGTCGATCGCGGCGCGTCCCGGCCTCTCGATCAGGGCCACGTAGAAGTCGCCCTTCTTGGGGTCCTTCTGGATCGCCGCCTCGGCGATCGAGGCAAGCCCCGCGCTCTTGAGAAAGCCCTGCACGGCCGCCTCGGGCGCGCCGACCCGCGGGCCCTTCTTTTCCTCCTTGAGGTCGGGCTGGCGCGCCGGAATGCCCTGCACGGCCAATGCCAGCCGCCGCGGCGTCGCGAACGCGGTGGCGCCCTCGTAGACGAGCCCGGCATCGAGGAGCCGGTCCGTCACCATCTTGCGCAAATCCTCCGCCGCCCGCGCCTGCATGCGGGCGGGGATTTCCTCGGAAAACAGTTCGAGCAGGAGATCGGGCATCAGGGGTGCCGCCTGTTCTTCTCCCCTCCCCCTTGTGGGGAGGGGTCGGGGGTGGGGGTCGAGCCGTAGGGCGCACCCTCGCCACAACCTCCCGCCCGAGAGTGCGACGCTCCCATAGGCTTTAACTTAAGCTGGGTCGGAGCCGCCGCTGCTCCCTCCCCCCTTGTGGGGGAGGGATGGGGTGGGGGGTCGGGAGGTTGTGTCACGGCCGTGCCATGCGGCACGACCCCCACCCCCGACCCCTCCCCACAAGGGGGAGGGGAGGAGTGCGCTGCACCGCCGAGTGAAGCAACATCGACCGCGGCCTGAATTACTTCCAGCACGCCTTCGATATTGCGCAGCACGTCGTTATTCCAGAAACGCAACACCCGATAACCTTGCCTTTCAATGAATTTCGTGCGGACAGCATCAGCCGCGTTCCCCTCGTGCTGCCCACCATCAACTTCGATGACGACACGGGCCCTGTGGCTTGCGAAATCCGCGATGTATGGGCCAAGTCTCACTTGCCGTCGGAAATGCAACCCCTTCAGGGACAATCGGTGCAGATGCCACCACAGCTTCTTCTCGGCATCTGTCGGCACACGCCGCATGGCGCGAGCGAGCACTGTCTGCGGAGCCACGCGCCCGCGGTCGCGTAGAGCCCAGATGCGTGGTTCGTCATCGTCGCGGGCCATTTGCCACCGCCTCTATCCTTGTTTCTTCTCCCTCCCCCCTTGTGGGGGAGGGGCGGGGTGGGGGGGCGTACCGAGGGGCACAGATGTGCCGCATCTCCCGACCCCCACCCCCAACCCCTCCCCACAAGGGGGAGGGGAGTCTGCTTCACCCCGCCCCCAGCGCCTTATGGGCGCCGCTGCAGAGGGGCTGTGTCGCGGTCTGTTTGCAGGCGCAGAACCACACCTGTTTGCTCTCGGGCGCCATCCACTGGACCGGCGAGAACGAGGAGCCCTTGTGCGAGCCGTCGCAGAATGGCTGGTTCTTCGACTTGCCGCAGGCGCACCACCAGTAGTCCTTGCCGGCTTCCACGGCGATGCCAATCGGAGCGGTTCCCGCAATCACGGCCTTGTCACTCATGGTAGGTCCCCTTGTGGTCGGATTCCCTATTGTCAGATTCTGCACTTTGATCGATTGCTCGTTCCCGGCTGAAACACCGGCCGCCTGTTCACGCGCTGCCGCCGGCGGTCTTGAGCCAGGCTTCGCCGCACGCCCGCGCGAGATCGCGCACCCGAAGGATGTAGCTCTGCCGCTCGGTCACCGAGATGACGCCGCGGGCATCGAGCAGGTTGAACACGTGGCTCGCCTTGATGCACTGGTCATAGGCCGGCAACGCCATCAGGTGACGGGCGCGCTCGCCGTCCCAACCGGCGTCGAGATATTTGCGGCACGCCGCCTCCGCCATGCGGAACTGCTCGAACAGCATGTCGGTGTCGGCGAATTCGAAATTGTGGCGGGAATATTCCTGTTCGGCCTGCAGAAACACGTCGCGATACATGACTTTCTGATTGTCGGTGCGGCCGTTAAAGTTCAGATCCATGATGCTGTCGACGCCCTGCAGGTAGCAGGCGAGCCGCTCCAGGCCATACGTCAATTCGCCGGACACCGGCGCGCACTCGAAGCCTGCGACCTGCTGGAAATAGGTGAACTGCGACACCTCCATGCCGTCGCACCAGCATTCCCAGCCGAGCCCCCAGGCGCCCAGCGTCGGGCTCTCCCAGTCGTCCTCCACAAAGCGGATGTCGTGCAACGCCTTGTCGATGCCGATCGCGGCAAGCGAGTCGAGATAAAGGTCCTGCAAATCGGGCGGCGACGGCTTGAGGATCGCCTGGAACTGGTAATAGTGCTGCAGCCGGTTGGGGTTCTCGCCGTAGCGGCCGTCCTTGGGCCGCCGCGACGGCTGTACATAGGCGGCGTTCCACGGATTCGGCCCGAGCGCCCGCAGCGTGGTGGCCGGATGAAACGTGCCGGCCCCGACCTCCATGTCGTAGGGCTGCAGGATGACGCAGCCGTAGTCCGCCCAATAGCGCTGCAGGGCGAGGATGAGGCCCTGGAACGAGCGCTCGGGACGCATATGGGACGGTAGTTCGGCCATGGGGCTCGATCGGGACCTCTGTCTCGGCGGTTTTGGCGCGCAACCTATAGGTGGCTTGCGCGCGGGGGGTCAAGCGCCGACCCGGCTCGACATGGCCGCGCCGGGATGGTTGTCTCTCTGGGGACGGCCTGATAGGCGCCAACGAGGAGTTCCGTTCCGTGCGGCCATCAAGTTTCATCGCTGTGGTCATTGCAAGCCTGGCGGTATGGGTGTCGCCCGCCACCGCCCAAGATCGCGGCCAGGACTATCCGAACCGGCCGATCCGCATGATCGTGGCATTTGCCGCCGGCGGCACCACGGATTTCGTGGCGCGATTGATCGCCGACAAGGCCAAGGGCACGCTCGGCCAGAACATCGTGGTCGAGAATAGGCCCGGCGCCAACGGCGCCATCGGGGCTGATTACGTGGCGAAGTCCGAGCCCGACGGTTACACCGTGTTCTTCTCGACCGCCGGCGCCATCACGATCAACCCCAGCCTGAGGTCGGACCTGCCGTATGATCCGGTGAGAGACTTCGCCCCGGTGGCGCCGATCGCCCGCAACACCGTGCTGTTCGCGGCCGGGCCGGCTCTGAAGGTCGATACGGTGCCCGACATGCTGGCGCTCGCCCGGGCCAAACCCGGCGCCATCACCGTCGCCATCACCGGCGTCGGCGCGATTTCGCATCTGACGATCGAGTTGCTGCAGCATGCCGCCGGCATCAAGCTGCAATACGTGCCCTATCGGGGCGCCGGCCAGGCGATTTCGGATTTTATCGGCGGTCAGGTCAACGCCATGAGCGCCGAAGTGCCGGTGCTGATGCCGCAGCTCAAGACCGGCAAGGCGAAGGTCCTGGCGGTCGCTGCGCAGAACCGCAGCGACGTGCTGCCCGACGTCCCCACGTTCGCGGAGCTGGGTTTTGCCGATGTGGTGGCCGACAACTGGTCCGGGGCGCTGGCGCCCGCCCGGACGCCGCCGGCAGTCATCGCCAAGCTGAATGCAGCGCTCAATGCCGCCGTGCACACGCCTGAGACCCGCGCCAAGCTCGCCGATAACGGCGTGTCGGCGACGGGCGGCTCACCTGAGGATCTGAGCGCGCTGATCGCCGCCGAGACCGCGCGCTGGCGCAAGGTCGTGAGAGAGATCGGCGTTAAAGTGCAGGCTGAGTAGCGCTCATTGCGGCCGGTAAACGCCGCTCGCCGGATCGCGTCGCAACGTCGGCAATTCGTCGCGCGCGACCGTCTGGCTTGCCCGCTCACTTGCCTGCTCTTGGGCGTCGAGTTCGGCATTCACGCGCCGCCACTCCCGGGCCAGCACCTTGGAGACGGCCACGGCCCCGATAGCGGCGAGCGTCCAGGCGATGACAGGCGGGAGCGGCAGCATATCGGTGGTCCGTTGCAAGGTGTTGACGACGGCGAGCTCGTTTATGGTCATATCATATGCAGGTTCGCGCCACAGCTCACAGGCCAAATCGGGCCCAGATGGCGCGTGCTTCGAGGGCCGATATGAGGTCGTCGACGAGCCCGTGTGGCTCGATGCCGAGCCCCAAGAGTCCCTCCGCCGCAATACCTGCCACGCCGGGCGTCCGTCGCCCGAACAGCGAGCGCTCCGCCGGCACCGGCGGCGTCACGACATCCTCGCCGAAGCGCTGGCGCAGGAACGAACGCACGTCGCCGAGCTGATCGACCAACCCCAGATCTTTCGCGGTCTTGGCCACCCAATATTCCCCGGAGAACACGGTATTTTCCGGGCCCGTGAGCCGCTCGCCGCGGCGCTCGCGGACAAGCCCGATGAACATGGTGTGGATGTCCCGCTGGATCGCCTTGAGGCGCGTCACGTCGTCCTCATTCTCGGCGAGGAACGGGTCGAGCGTCGATTTGTGCTCGCCCGCCGTGTAGATACGCCGTTCGATGCCGAGCTTCTTGATCGCGTCCGGAAACCCGAAGGTCGCTCCGATGACGCCGATCGATCCGACGATGGAAGCCGGGTCGCACACGATCTCATCGGCCGCGCACGCGATCATGTAGCCGCCCGAGGCGGCCACATCCTCCACGAAAGCGATGACCGGCAGCTTCTTTTCCTCGGCGAGCGCACGGATGCGCCGAAAGATGAGGTGCGACTGCACGGCCGATCCGCCCGGCGAGTTGATCGCAAGCGCCACCGCTCTGGCGTTACGGACCGCGAAGGCCCGCTCCAGCGTCCTTGCGATCCCGGCGACGGAGAGGCCGGGCCGAAGCGGAGTCGAAAAGCCGATGACGCCGGTGAGCCGCACGACCGGGACCACCGGCAGGTCGCTGCGTAAGCGTTTGGGCAGATACGGACGCATCGCCACTGCCGCACGGGCTGTCAGTTGGCGGATATGTTCGGTCATGGGTCCTTCAGGCATCCATCTTTGATAAGCCGTCATGACGATATCCACAAGTTGTGCCATCTACCTCATTACATCTCCCTAATGAGGAGAGGCAAACAATGTGAGTTCGGCGCCGTGACGCAGAACCGCCTCCGCGGCTTCGGTCGACGTGCCGTCCTCCGCCGCGAGTACGAGGCCAGGCAGGATCGCAGCCGGCGCAATGCTGCCCTTGACGGCGCCGGCGATGATGCGCATAGCGCGGGCAGCGGGCTTGCCGTGGACGGGCAGGACCGTAATCGCCCCGAAGCGGCCCGCAAGGGCGCCGATGAGATCAACCAGCCCATCGGCACGAAAGATCACCGTCAGCACGCCGCTCGGCCGCAGCAACCGTGCGGCCGCATCAATCCACCTCACGAGCAATGCCGGTGGAAGGGCATGCGCGGCGCGCCGCTCCCGGTCGGGCGAAGGCTTGTGGCGGGTCGGATCATTAAACGGCGGATTCATCAGCACGGCATCGCAACTTGCGGGAGGCAGCCCGGCAACCACGTAGTCTGCTGCCGACGCGGCGACATCGAGCGCAACTGCGTCGACCCGGCCGGCGAGTTGGTTGCGCGCCGCATTGAGCGCCGCGAGCGCCGCAAGGTCGGCACGGATGTCTACCAGCGTGACGCGGAGACCCGGCACGCGGGCCGCCAGCGCCAGGCCGGCGGCGCCGACGCCCGCACCGAGATCAACGGCGCGGTCGCGGGCTGGCGTGGCGGCGGCGAGCAGGATGGCGTCATGCCCGAAGCGATGGCCGCGACGCGGTTGCCATAACCGCAGGCGGCCGCCGAGAACCGCATCGTCAGTCAGATCCGGCGGGATTGGGTCCGGCTGTCGTTTAGCTGACATCGGGGCGCAGCTCGCGAGCAAGACCCGCGTCTTCGAGAAGGCGGCGGGCTGATTTCACGCAACAGTCCTCGACAAGAACGCGGCGCGGCAGGATGCCGATCGATCCCTCAAGGACGCTCATGTTCTGGTCGAGGACCAGGTAGGGAATGTACGCGCCTTCGAGCAGCGCCTCGACGGCAGACACCAGAACGGCATCGTTCGTGCGCAAAATTTCCTTCACGGCAAGCTCCTCCGCCGCATCGATCCGCGCGTGCTCGCGGGCGACCTTCCCTCCCCGCTTGAGGGAAACGAGGGAGAGGCCGGGACCAACAGGACAGATAAGCGGCCGATTGATCTCTCACAGGTCCTGCGTAACGGTATCGAGCACGAGACTGAAGGCAATGGCAAGCCAGGCCGCGCCCCCCCTCCCTACCTCCCCGACAAGCGCAGGGCTATTGCATGTCGCACAGCGCCTCTTCTCCCTCTCCCCGCTTGCCATAAGGGCGTTTACGCCCGTCTTCGACGGGCAATGGAGAGGGTCGGGGTGAGGGGGCGTAGCCACAGGCTCCGACTCATAGGCTCAGACTCGCGGCCACGCCCCCTCACCCTCGCTCGCTTCGCTCGCTCGACCTCTCCCCGCAAGCGGGGAGAGGTAAGGGCCGCGGCCACCTGCGATTGCCCTCCCCCACATGCGGCGGAGGGTTGGGAGGGGCCGGCGGATGGGTATCGCGCCGACGATCTGCTAGGATTGCCCGTTACGTCGATGGTCGTACTTTGGAAGAGCTGTCGCGCGGCGGATGAGCCTCAAGGGATGATCATCACAGGCATACTGACAAAATTCGGGCGCCTTAGCCGGATTATCGTGCGCCCCGACCAGGCATTTCATAGGAGGCATTCTGTTGGCCGTCATCGTTCCGTTTGAAAGTCACCGACCCGCCTCGGTCGATCGCCTTGTCGATCTGGTCTGCGGCGACATGGAACGGGTGAACGCCACCATCCTGTCCCGCACCGGTTCCGACGTCACCATGATACCGGAAGTTGCCAATCACCTGATCAACTCGGGCGGCAAGCGCCTGCGTCCGATGCTGACCCTCGCCATGGCGGTACTGTCCGGCTATCCGGGCGACGGCCACGTCAAACTCGCGGCAGCGGTCGAGTTCATGCATACGGCGACGCTTCTGCACGACGATGTGGTCGATAAAAGCGACATGCGGCGCGGCAAGCTGGCGGCGCGCATGCTGTGGGGCAATGAGGCGAGCGTGCTGGTGGGCGACTTTCTGCTTGGCCAGGCCTTCAAGATGATGGTGGAGGTCGGTTCGCTGCGCGCGCTGGAGATCCTCTCCTCGGCGGCCGCCGTGATCGCTGAGGGCGAAGTCATGCAGCTCGCCGCCGCCAAGAATACCGCCACCACCGAGGATGAGTATCTCGCCGTCATTCGCGCCAAGACGGCGGAGCTGTTCGCCGCCGCCTGCGAGGTCGGGCCGGTGATCGCGGGCCGGGCCAAGGCCGAGCAGGCCGCCTGCCGGTCGTTCGGCATGAACATTGGAGTAGCCTTCCAGCTGGTCGACGACGCGCTCGACTATGGCGGCAAGGCTGCCCGGCTCGGCAAGAATATCGGCGACGATTTCCGCGAGGGCAAGATCACGCTGCCGGTGGTGCTGGCGTTCCGCCGTGGCTCCGACTGCGAGCGCACCTTCTGGCAGCGAACGCTCGAGCGCGGCGAAATGGCCGCGGGCGATCTCGAAGAGGCCATCGTCCTGATGGGGAAGCACCGCGCCATCGAGGACACGGTGTCGCGCGCCCGTCACTACGGCGCCATTGCGAAGGACGCGCTGGCGCTGTTTCCCGCAGCCCCGATGAAACAGGCACTGGAGGATGCGGTGGAGTTTTCGATTGACCGGACGAATTGAAGGGGCCGCCGACGGCGCTTGCTTGCGCAACGAGGGAAGACTCCAATGGCACCAGGTCGAGCTTGCCACAGGACACCTCCACGTCTGCCGCAGCAAGCGCGGGACGCCGAGCGTTCATCCTCTCCAGGGTGACGAGCTCCGGGCGCTGCGTCGGCTACAGCGTGAGCGGGGACACACCCCTTACGTCCTCGTGTCCGAGCGCGGCGCGCCGATGGTGCCGAAGAGCTTCCATGCCATGATCCAGCGCCTCGGCGAGCGGGCTGGAATGCCCGTCGCGATTCATCCCCACATGCTGCGCCCCAGCTGCGGTTACGAGCTTGCCAACAAGAGACATGATACGAGGGCGCTGCAAGCGTGGTTGGCGCACCGCAACATCCAGCACACCGTGCGCTACACTGAGCTGGCACCTGATCGGTTCAGGGATTTCTGGCGTTAGGGAAAAACCGCATAGCGCACAGGTGGCCAGCTATCGTCCATATAGGTACCACGCGATGGCGAGTAAGCCGACGCCAATAATTGCGGTCAAAGTTGCCGCCGACGCGTCGGTAAATAGCCAGTCCGTTCCTTTCCACAGCCACTCGCCCTGACGACCGTAAGAGTGTGGAAATTTTTCGCACCTTACAAAGTGGTAAGGAGCTAGCCATCGCCAAGGCGCTCGGCCTCGGCTGGGCGAGTGTCTACAACTTCGACGTTCAGTAATTACCACAGAATAAATTTGATATTACTAAGTAGTAATAAAGTTATGTACATAAATTATGGCGCGGCCTACCTCGCTTCGATGCGCCCTTTCTGCAACATCTGTCGGAAATCAGTCTCCACTAGCGTCAAGAAGCTCACTCAGGCGTTGCCGCCAGAGATAGAATTTAATATTAAATTCATTAATGGGGTGGGGTCTCATTTATGCCAATTTCACCGCCACGCCCCTGCCCTGTGGGGTGAATTGCGGATACGAAACTCATTAGGGTCGCTCGCAATTCACCTCCTTTCACGACTTTGATGATCACTCATGGGGGAGGGGAATATGGGACCAGTGAAACGCGTGCTGTTAGGTTCGGCCGCTGGCGTGTTCGCCGTAGCGGGGGCTCAAGCGGCTGATCTCGAGCTGAAGGCCAAACCGGTCGAATATGTGAAGGTCTGCAGCCTGTATGGCGCGGGTTTCTGGTACGTCCCGGGCACCGACACCTGCATCAAGATCGGCGCCTTTGTCAAACTCCAGACGCAGTACCACTTGGCCAGTGGCGGTCCGTTCATGCAAGGTGTGGCGAGGAACGGCGGCGGCGATAACGGTGGCCGAAACACCCGCACGGATACCTCGGAGTTCACCTTCAATAATCGTAACGCCGTCTCCTTCGATATGCGGACGCAGACCGAGTATGGCACCCTGCGCTCCTACTTCGATGCGTTCTTCCAAACGTCGGGAAGCGACAACGCTCCCACCCAACTCGGGTCAATCACCCTCGGTAACACGCGTGGGTTTATCCAGTTTGCCGGCTTCACGGTGGGCCGCATGCGGTCGTTCTTTGACCTTTACTACCAGGGAGCCTATGGCTTTGGGTCAGGGTCGTTTGGCGCAGACACTTCGCCCAACGGCATCATCGGCGCCGCTTACACGTGGCAGTTTGGCGGCGGCTTGACGGCGAGCCTCTCGCTTGAAGACAACGGCCAAGGCAATTCTGGCCGTGGCAGGTCTACGGTGAATCTCTCCCAGGCTTCACTTGGGATTGCCAGCAACACGTTCGACAACAAGGGGCAAGAGTTCTTCGATCCCGTGTTTAACCTGCGCGTCGACCAGGCGTGGGGCTACGTGGGCGTGTCAGCCGCGCTCCATGATGCCAGCGGCGGGTATTATCAGCCAGGGTTGAATGGGGTGGCGAGCCTGTCCGAGGGGAACGGCCACCCGGGCGACAAGTTTGGCTGGGCTGCAACGGCGGCCTTCCTGGTCAGCAGCCCGTTTGGCTTGCAGGGTGATACAGTAGCCGGACAGGCGGTCTGGTCGAAAGGTGCCGCAGGGTATGCGACCGTTACCTGGGGACCGACGGCGCTGTTTACCAGCGCCATGAAGGTGGGACTTGGGTGATGGATGAGGCCGTATTCACCAGCGGCAGCAACGTAGAACTCACCACTGTATGGTCCTTCAACGCCATGTATGAGCATCGGTGGAACCCACAATGGAGAACGTCGATCTATGGCGGCATGCTTGGTGTGGAATACGATGGTGCTGCGAAGTCGATGATTTGTGCGACGACCGTTACAGGTGGGAAGGTGACCTTTACCGGTTTCGGCAGCAGTTTCACACCGACTAACTGCGATCCCAATTGGGGCCTTTCCCAAGTGGGAACGCGAACCATGTGGAACCCGGTTCCCGACCTCGATGTCGGCCTCGACTTGGGGTGGACTCATCTCAACACGGCGTTCGCCGGTGCTGCCGTCTTAGGTCAGAACGGGGCGAGACCGGCGGGCACCTACACCGTCTCGAATGTGGACGCCTTGTCGGCGGTCTTCCGCATTCAGCGTAACTTCCTGTACTGATCCTAGAATGCCGTACGGCCGACCTCTAGACCCCCGGTAGCGACGCCGGGGGTTTCTTGTTGTCAGCGATTCGGGGCTGCCTGCGATCGCGGTAGCTGCGCAGCGGATCAGGGCCAAGAGCTTCACGATCGACGGCGAGGCGGCGGTGCTGGGGCCTGATGGCCTGTCACGTTTCGACGACCTTCGGCGGCGGGTGGCTCCGTGCGGATTTAATATTCATAAAATTATCGTTTATCAACTAATCAAACTTAGATGAGAAGTTATCGCAAAGATAAGATATTCTAATGAATTTACGTTCATGAAATTGTTCTTGCTATAGAATAGCAGGAGAGCTCGTTACCACTTGGCGCTGTCGCGCCTCTCGTGGCGCTGCTGCTGTCGCATCAACTCCTCAACAGGCCGGCCCGCGCCCACCATGCTGGCCGCTCAGCCCCAAGACGCTTTGCGGCGGCCGCGGCCGCCCGTCCGCTTTCAAACAGGCCGAAGCACGCCGAACCAGAGCCTGACATGCGGGCAAGCCGGCACCCGGCGAGCCCCGCTATGGCGCCGAGGACATCGGCGATCTGCGGCGCGATCGAGATGGCGGCTCGCTCGAGATCGTTGCGCTCGGACGCAAGCCAGGTGAGCAGGGCATCGCGGTTGGCCGCCTCGCTGGAGGGAAAGGAAGAGGGCGCCTTCGCGTACTGCTGGCCGGGCGCAAGACCCAGCGCTTTGAAAACCGGCCCGGTCGGCAACGCGACGCCGGGATGGACGATAAGGATGCCGAGCTTCGGCAGGACCATGGGGGCCGAGAGTATCTCACCGATGCCGCCCATAGCGCGTGGCCGTGGATCGAGACAGACCGGAATATCCGCACCGGTGGCGCGCGCCGCCTCGTAAATGCGGCGATCGTCGAGGCTGAGGCGGTTGGCTTTCGCGATCAGCCGCAGCGCCGCTGCTGCGTCAGCCGAGCCGCCGCCGAGTCCGGCGCCGGACGGCAGCCGCTTGAAAAGCACAAAACGGCCCAACCTGAGGCCCTCGATCCGCTCGGCGAGGGCCCGGGCAGCGCGCAGCACAAGGTTGTCGGCCAACGGCCCGGCGCCCGCCGCCATCGGACCGGACACTTTGAGATCAAGTGACCCGTCTGGCCATAATGTGAGACGGTCGCCAAAGGGCGCGAACGCCACGAGACTCTCAAGTTCGTGAAAGCCGTCGGCGCGGCGACCGAAGATACGCAGCGTCAGGTTGATTTTGGCCGGAGCGAGCGTGGATTCGGATTTAGGCACGGTTGCAGTCGTAGGGTGGGCAAAGGCGGCCGAGGCATTGCGGTGTTGGCTCGAATTTGCTTCCGCCTTTGCCCACGCGGTCCGTCGAAGCGATTGTTGAACAAGGGCAAAACCCGACGGCGTGGGCAAAAGCTTGTCATTGGGCCGGCCGAAGGCCGGACCCGTTGGGCGCGCGACGCCGACGCACCAATACCCTCGGCTGTGCCCGGCGCCTTTGCCCACCCTACCCGGCGCAGCGGCTAACGCGGCAGTTCCGTCAGCCGCCGCCGCCGAGGCGCTTCTTCTGCTTGTCGGCGTCGGCGGAGTTCGACTTCTCTTCCTGGAGGCCGACCTTGAGCTTCTGTTCGATTTTCGCCAGCTCGTCCTCTTCGGGCTTGAGATCGCGGGCGTGGGACCACTGGAATTTTGCTTCCAGCATGCGGTCGACTTTCCAGTAGACGTCGCCGAGGTGATCATTGATGGTCGGGTCGACCGGCTTGAGTTCGACTGCGCGTTCGAGATTTTTCACCGCCTCCTCGTAATTGCCGAGCCGGTAGTAGGCCCAACCGAGCGAATCCACGATGTAGCCGTCATCGGGCCGCTGCTCGACCGAGCGCTTGATCATGCTCATGCCCTCGTCGAGATGGACGCCCTGGTCGATCCAGGAATAACCGAGATAATTGAGCACGTGGGGCTGGTCGGGGAACAGCTCGAGCGCTTTCTTGAAGTCGAGCTCCGCCTTCGCCCACTGCTTGGCGCGCTCGAAGCAGATGCCGCGGAAATAGTAGGTCGTCCAGTTCGTCTTGATCGGCTGCGGGACGAGGCTAATGGCTTTTCCGTAGGTTTCCGCGCAGCCTTCATATTGCTTGCGCTCGCGCTGGATGTTGGCGAGCGCAATGATCGCCTCCATATCGTCCGGCCTGCTGGCAATGAGCTTCTCGAGGTGCTTCTTGGCTTCCTCGGTACGCTCCTGGGCGTCGAGGTCGATCGCGAGCTGGATTTCGGCGTTACGCTTGAGGGGCGAGGAGGCAGGCACGCGCTCATAGATCTTGATCGCCAGCTCGGGCTTTTTCATCGCCTCGTAGAGATCGGCAAGCGACAGCTGCGCCAGCGCGTGGGCGGGCTCAAGATAGAGCGCAAGCTGGAGATAGGCGAGCCCGCGGTTGGCGAGACTCATCTCCTCCTCGCGACGGCCGAGCGCCGCACCTAGCCCGTAGAGTGCTTCGGCGGCGCCCGCTTGCGCCGTCTCGACAAGGCGGGGGAGCGCAATGTCCCGCTTGAGGAGCGCCAGCGCCTCGACGGTGAGCGGGTAGCGCGGCAGCTGCTTGTCATAGTCCTCATAGATCTTCACCGCCTCGTCGCGCGCGCCGTTTCGCGACAGGAAGCTCGCGTGGGACTGCATGATCCGCAGCGCGGTGCCATCAAGCTTGTAGGCATGCTCCAGCCGCTTGCCGGCTTCCTTTTTGTTGTTCGCCAGATCGAACATCAGGCCGGCATGCATGTCTTTGAATATGCCGTACCATTCCGGGCCACTGAGCTTGTCGATGGCGTCGACCGCTCCCTTGACATCGTTGCCGCCGAACGCGCTCCAGGCCGACAACAGCGTCCCGGTGAGATCGTTGACGGGCCCGTGCATGGCCTGACTGAAATGCGCGCGGGCGTCCTTCCATTGTTTCTGCTTGAGCGAGCGCACGCCGAGAACAAGATGGGCATTGCGGTTGTTGCGATCGAGCTGCACAAGCCGCTCGGCAAGCCGCACCGCTTCATTGATCTCGCCATAGGCCAGCAGCGAATAGAACGTCAGCTCCAGCAATTCCGGATTGCGTTGGTCGGACTTGAGCGCAGCCCGATAGTAGGTGGCCGCCGCGTCGGGGTCGCGGTCCAGATTGGCCTGGCGCGCCGCAAGGTAGCTGCCGGCAGGCGACAAGCGGCTCACATCGCGCGAGTTCGGGGCTTGCGAGCTCGGGGCTTGCGCCGCAATGGCTTGCGGAATTGCCCAAAGGGCCGCGGCTGCGATCACGGTGAAGGATCGGTGCAGAGTTATTTTCACGGGTCGCTGCTCTCCGACGGGTTAAGATCCTGTGCCGGCGGTCCCGCCAACCCTTCCGGCTCCACGCCACCTGCGCTCGACGGGCAACAATGAACACTTTCACAAACGCGCCGCAAGGTCGTTGGGCAAATTTCGATTAGATTAACCCTGCCGTGTCATTGCCCTCCCGGACTTGATCCGGGGATGCCGGACTTGATCCGGGGATGCCGGACTTGATCCGGGGATTGACCGCGCAATCCAGTATTCAGGTGGGTACTGGATGAGCTCGGTCAAACCGCGCGACGACACCCCTCACCTTCCCCCACAAGCGGGAAGGGTGGGCGGGGAAACTTAATCGAAACAGTATAGCATTGCCGCCGCCTCATTGCCGCTGATTGACGGCAGCATTATGGTTTGTAGCACACCATCACATGTTCTGATAGTTGGGACCGCCACCACCCTCGGGCGCCACCCAGTTGATATTCTGATTGGGATCCTTGACGTCGCAGGTCTTACAGTGGACGCAATTTTGCGCATTGATAACGTAGGTTAGAACTCCCCCCTGCTCCACCCATTCGTAGACCCCGGCGGGACAGTAGCGCGAGGACGGGCCAGCATAGACGTCGTGCTCGGACGACGCCTGCAGCGCCGGATCCGCCACCTGCAGGTGAACCGGCTGATCTTCCTCATGATTTGTATTTGACACGAAGACCGACGACAGGAGGTCGAAGGTGAGCTTGCCGTCGGGTCGCGGATAAGAAATCGGGCGACATTGTGCCGCGGTCTTAAGGCACGCGTGGTCGGGCTTGCCGTGCCGAAGCGTGCCGAACAAGGAAAATCCCAGGCTGTTGGCCCACATATCGGCGCCCGCGCAGCCCACTCCCAGCACCGTGCCGAGCTTCGACCACAGCGGCTTGGCGTTGCGGACTTTCCACAGGTCGGCGCCAAGCGCCGAGCCGCGCCAGGACGCCTCATAAGCGGTGAGTTCGTCGTGGGCGCGGCCGTCCGCGACCGCTGCCGCCGCATGTTCGGCGGCCAGCATGCCGGATCGCATGGCATTGTGGGTGCCCTTGATGCGTGGAACGTTGAGAAAGCCGGCTCCGTCGCCGATCAGCGCGCCGCCCGGAACGACCAGCCGGGGCACCGACTGCCAGCCGCCCTCGGCGATCGCTCTCCCGCCATACCCGATGCGTCTGCCGCCCGTGAAGGTGTCGCGCACAAGCGGATGCGTTTTGAAGCGCTGGAATTCCTCAAACGGTGACAGATACGGGTTCTCGTAGTTCAGGTGCACCACGAAGCCGACCGAGACCAGGCGGTCATCGTAGTGATAGATAAACGAGCCGCCGCCGGTGCGGTTGTCGAGCGGCCAGCCCAAAGTGTGCTGTACCAAGCCGGGCTTGTGGCGATCGGGCGCGACCTGCCACAGCTCTTTGAGACCGATGCCGAATTTTGGCGGCTCGCGGTCCCGATCGAGCCCGAAGCGCGCGATCAGCGCCTTGGTCAGGTGGCCGCGGGCGCCTTCCGCGAACAGCGTATATTTGGCGCGCAATTCCATGCCGCGGGTAAACTGGTCCTTCGGCTCCCCGCTGCGGCTTATGCCCATGTCGCCGGTCGCAATTCCCACCACCTCGCCGCGTGCGCCGAACAGCACCTCGGCGGCGGCAAAGCCCGGGTAGATCTCGACCCCTAAGCTTTCCGCCTTGGTGGCGAGCCAGCGGCACACATTGCCGAGCGAGACGATGAAATTACCGTGATTGTTCATCAGCGGCGGCATGAGCGCATTGGGAAGGCGCAGCGCTCCGCCGGCGCTCAGCATGTAAAAACGGTCGTCGGCGACGGCCGTCTTGATAGGCGTATCTTCACGACGCCAATCGGGCAGCAGGACATCGAGGGCAGACGGATCGATCACGGCGCCCGACATGATGTGGGCGCCGACCTCGGAGCCCTTTTCCACGACCACGACGGAAATGTCGGCCGCGAGCTGCTTCAGCCGGATTGCGGCAGCAAGGCCCGCGGGACCGGCGCCGACCACCACCACGTCGAACTCCATCGACTCCCGGGCGGGCATATCCATCACCAATCTCCGTCGTGCTCCGGTTCGTCGCAGCGCCGTTTTTCCACGTTTGCCCGCCTACCGCAATCAAGATGAAATGCCATGCAGGAAACATGCTAACTCTCTAGCCCATGGGCACCGATCGCCTCTCTGACCTACGCGCGCTCCTCGCCTTCTATGTAGAGGCGGGGGTTGACGCGGTATTGGACGAGGCTCCGGTCAACCGGTTTACCGCCGAGGCCGACCAACCGCGCTCCGCGCCAGTGCCTGCTGAGCCGTCTTTGTCGCATGAGGCGTCGCCGCGAACGCGCTCGCCGTTCAGCGGTCCCGGCGAGGTCATGCCAAATGCCCGCTCGCGCAGCCCCGCCCTGCCCGCCCCTGCAGGCGGGGGAGGGACGGGTGAGGGCGCACCGCCGGCGCCGGATGCGGCCATCATGGCGGCGCGCCGCGCTGCCGCCTCCGCTACGAGCCTCGACGCGCTGCGCGACCTGCTCGAGCCGTTCGAGGGCTGTGCGCTGCGCCTCCCGGCGAAGCGGCTCGTGTTCGCCGACGGCAATCCGCAAGCCAGGGTGATGTTCGTGGGGGCAGCCCCGGGCCGCGAAGAGGATATTGCGGGGCTGGCGTGCGTCGGGCGCTCGCGCGAGTTGCTCGTCAGCATGATGGCGGC
>Ga0099791_10000104_pt1 | contig 27323 bp, 16 predicted proteins | sample Rivendell_Oct201_7_FD_77318 | JGI IMG/M metagenome (GOLD analysis project Ga0099791, IMG submission 77318) | Vadose zone soil and rhizosphere microbial communities from the Eel River Critical Zone Observatory, Northern California to study diel... | ecosystem: Environmental > Terrestrial > Soil... | reverse complement strand
CGGCCGGTCGAGACCGCCGACCCGCGAACCCCAGGGGTGAATCTCGACCACGCCAGCCTGCACGAGGCTCATCAGTCCCTCAAGACTGTCGAGCGTCAACATCGGCTCCGCTTCACCGACGTCGACGCGCTGCACCACCTGGCTCAGGCCCGACCACGGATGCTTGGCGAAGAAGCACTTCTCGCCGGTCCCGGACGGGCAGCGCAACAGACTCAAGACACGCCCGGCGACGTGCGGAAGAATCCAATGGGCGATGTCGGCGTAATAGTCGGCCAATCCTTGCTTGGTGATGCCCGAGTCCGGCCACAGGATTCGATCCGGATGCGTGAGCTTGATCTCGCCCGCATTGGATGGGTTCGGCATTTTCGCGTGTCCCCTCCCTGCGCTCTCCTGGGAGCGCGGGAGGGGGCTTTCGAGGCTGATTTCCTGTACCGGCTTGTCTTCCCGTAGACCCTTGAAAGAGGATTGACGGATCAGCCCGTCGTGGGTCCAGTCGCGGTATTCGACCGCGCAGACGAGGCGCGGCTCGGTCCAGACGAGGCCCTTCTCGGCGCCGGCCGGCAAGGCGTTGCGCAGGGCGGGTTTCGTCGTCTTGATCTTGTCGAGCTCGGCATAGAGCGAAGCCGCCAGGTCAGCCGACCAGCCGGTGCCGACGCGGCCCGCGTAAACCAACTGGCCATCGGCATAATAGCCGAGCGCCAGCGCGCCCACCGCGCGGCTAGCCGCCGTCGAGGCGACATAACCCAGGATCACGAATTCCTGACTCTGCTGGCATTTTGCCTTGAACCAGTGCTCGCCGCGTCCGGGCCGGTATGGCAGGTCTCTTCGCTTGGAGATGATGCCTTCGAGGCCGAAGCGACACGAATGCTCCAGCATGGTGGGTCCGTCAGCCTCTAGATGCTCGCTGAAACGGATCGGCGAAACTGCCTCAAGCCCGGCGACGATGTCTTGCAGCAACTGCTTGCGATCGACGAGCGTCGCTTTGGTGAGGTCGTAGCCCTCGCAGTACAGCAAATCGAAGAGATAGTACCGAAAGCGCTCTCGCCGGCCGGCTTTCAAGTCGGCCTGCAGATTGTTGAGGCTGGAGATGCCCTTCTCATCCTCCACAATGATTTCGCCGTCGATCAGCGCGGAGCTGAGCCCAAGGCCGGCGAGCGCATCCGCGATGCTGCGAAAACGCGCTGTCCAGTCGAGCGCTTTGCGAGTGAGAAGCCGCGTCTCGCGCCCGTTGATGCGCGCTTGGATTCGATAACCGTCGTGCTTGATCTCGTGAATCCATTTCGGACCGCTCGGGGGCTTGTCGCAGGGTGACGCGAGGCTCGACTCCAGGAAGGTCGGCAACAGGCCCTTGCGGGCGCCCGCGACCTTGCCGACATCGGGCAGGATGCGCCTTCGCCCGCGCGCTGCCGCCGCCCGCGCCGCATGGTCGACCCGCAATGTGCCGGCCGCCGCGAGTTCATCGTTGGTGCGACCGCTGATCTGCGAGGTGACTTCCTCGTCGGTGATTTCCGGGTCGCCGGCTTTGCGGGCGAACTCATCTTCAGACTTGATGAGAAGCCAGGGCTCGGTCTTCTCGCCGCGCCGCGGCCGCATGCGGACCAGATGCCAATTGCCCTTGAGCCGCGCGCCGTCGAGCCGAAAGGCGAGGTGGCCCTTGGTGAGCGCCTTGTGGGGATCGCCCTCCGGAACCCAGCGGCCCTGATCCCACACGATCATCGAGCCGCCGCCATATTCGCCCTTGGGGATGTTGCCCTCGAAATTGAGATACTCGATCGGATGGTCTTCGGTGCGAACCGCAAGCCGTTTCTCGCCGAGCGTCAGGCTGGGGCCGCGCGTCACCGCCCAGCTCTTGAGGACTCCGTCGAGTTCGAGCCGCAGGTCGTAATGCAGCCGGCGCGCGGCGTGCTTCTGCACCACGAATGCGCCGGCCTCCCCCTCCCGGCCCTCCTTGTGTAGGGTCGGCAAAGGCGCGTCAGCGCCGTACCCACCCCCCTCCCTACCCTCCCCCACTTGCGGGGGAGGGTAGGGAGGGGGTGAGGCACGCTTCGCTTTGCCCACCCTGCCGGGGGGCGGGTCCGAAGAGGGCGCCGGTTTCGGCTCCGCGGTGCGGTCGAAATCGCGCTTGCGGGCATATTCGCCGAGCGCCCCGGTACGCGCTTTCGCTTTCGCGGTCTTAGGGCGCGCTGCCATTGCGGGGTCTCAAGCGCCCTCCCTACCCTCCCCTGCAAGCGGGGGAGGGTTAAACGGCGACCCTCCCCCGCTGGCGGCGGCGGGGCGGGTGGGGGCCAGTTGGATCTCGCAGTACTTCATGGCACGCTTGGCGCGCGCGGCCCATGGCGAGCTGGCGTCGACGCTCAGATATCTCCTCCACCACTCCACCGCGTCGGCGTGCCGTTCGATGCGCTGAAGCAGGAGGGCCATGTTGAACATGGCATCGGCGTAGCCGGGATCGGCTTCGAGCGCACGATCAAGGCACACGACGGCCTCCTTGGTGCGGTGCTGGACATCCAGCAAATCTGCGAGGTTGTACCAGGCCTGGGCGAAGCCCGGATCAGTCTTCACGGCGACCCGATAAGCCGTCTCGGCTTCGAGGCTTCGCCCCGTCGCGCGCAGGACATTGCCGAGGTTGAACGGCGCCACGGGGTCGGCCGGATCCATGTTCATCGCCCGCCGATAAAGCTGCGCCGCCGTCGCGGCGTCGCCTGACGCTTCAGCCGACTGGGCATCCTGGAAGATGACATCGGCATCATCCCTGGGCTCTTCGACATCGAGAACGAACTGTCCGGTCTTGTCGGTACGGCCCTTCATCTGCTCGACGAGAATCCGATCGGATGATTCCGGAAACAGCCGCAGGTTTGACAGCCGGGCGTCGGGAAGCCACTTGCGGATCTCGCTGAGGCATCTGGTGATCGCCGACAGTGCCGTTCCGGCAGCGAGCAGGCCCGCAACCTGGCGGGCCGCCGCGAGGTCGCGGAAACCGAAGCGGCCACCCCCGGCCTCGATCAAACCGAACATGGCGAGCTGGTCGACGACGTCTTTTGGCAGCTTGCTCAGGGCAGCAAGCTGGTCGACCGTGTAGGTTCTGGACCCCTCTTCCGGGATGCTTCGTCCGAGCCATTCGAGGAACTGCCGCTCGCTCGCGACCGGAACGCGGTACGATTTTGCCTGGACGAGGCTGTTGGAGGGCCGTCCGTCGTCGAGAAGCGGCCAACCCAATTCGCCGACGACGAGCACGTCGGTTTGTTTTGTCACGCCTTCGCGCGGCTTGCCGCCGTGCTTTCGCACCAGTGCAAACGCGTCGGCGCGCTTCATCGAGGCAAGCCGCCCCGTGAAGGCGACGGTGCCGCGGAGCGCCGCGCGATCGGGTTGAGCGTTCTGCTTCAGCGGCCTGTCTTCCTCTTCGTGGCAGTCCCGGCGCCGGCCCGAACCTTGGCGCTGGGCGCCGCCGGCTTCTTCTGGGTTTCGGCGCCGATGCTGGCGCGCAGCGCATCCATCAGGTTGATCACGCGTTGCGGCGTCGGCGCTTCGTCTCGAACCGGCTCGATCGCCCGCCCGGCCTGCTTCTTCCTCAAAAGCTCCACCAGCGCGTTTTCGTAATGATCCTCGAATTTCTTCGGATCGAAATGCGCAGCCTTCGTTTGGATGATATGAGCGGCGAGCTCGCTCATTTCCATCGGCAGCTTGAGCTCCGGTATTTCCTCGAAATAAGCGCCGGCCTCGCGCACCTCGTTGGCATAGCGCAGCGCCGTCGCGAGCAGGCCTTTGTCGAAGGCCTCCAGCATAACGACGCGTTCCCTGCGGGTCAGAACGACGCGGCCCAGACCCACCATGCCACGGTCGCGGATCGCGTCGCGGATGACCGCAAAAGCCTCCTGCCCGACTTGATCGGTCGGGGCCACGTAATAGGGGCTGTCGAGGTATCGGTCGTCGATTTCCGCGCGCGGCACGAAGCTGTCGATTTCGATGGTATGGGTGCTCTCGATCTGAATCTTTTCCAGTTCCTGGTCCTCGACCTGCAAATACTGACCCTTGGCGATTTCATAGCCGCGGCCGATATCTTCCTTGTCGACGGCCTCGCCGGATTCTGAGTCGACATTCTGCTGCTTCAACCGGTTCCCGGTCTTTTTGTTGATGCGGTGGAACGATACCCGTTCCGAACTCGACGCAGCCGGGTAGAGGGCGATCGGACAAGAGACCAGGGACAGCTTCAGGTATCCCTTCCAATAGGCACGCGGGGCCATGAGTACTCCTGGGTAACACTGGCGCGCGACAGCATTCTTGTCTCCTGCGCACAGACCTCAACTCGCTGAAATCAAGTCTATTCCGGAAATAGTAATTATTGCATTGATGCGAATGCGGCACAACCGCGCCGAACCCTAGGTAGTGCCTTAATTTGAAATCATGCCGCGCTTGCCTTTCGCATGCGTGGCGCGAGACCGCAACGTGGCCTTCAGGCGTCCCGCCCAAGCGCCCGCCGGCGGTTCCCTGCTTGCCGCAGTGCAATTCGGGCAAGCTCGCGGCGCAGGCCTGCAATAAGGCACAGCGGTTGACCATTTGCGTCGCGCCATCTTCGGCCACATAATCGGTACGGCCCCCACCCTACCCTCCCCCGCAAGCGGGGGAGGGTAGGGTGGGGGTTTCCAGCCGAGGAGAACGCGATGCACAGGAGCCCCGTCCTGGCGCTTTTCTCGATGGGGTTGATGCCGACCGGTAGCGCCGAAGGAAAGGCGCGGACGGTCCCGCATGCCGTCGGACTGATGACGCCGTTCCGATCGGCAGAGCCGGCGATGCGCCGTCGGCCGCCTGCGGGCCGAAACGACCCGCCCGGTCGTTTCCGATCAGTCGGACATCGCCCCCTGGTGGCCGCTTTCGCCGCCTTGATTTTTGGGATTGGGCTCGTTGCGACGAGAGATGTGGCGGTCGGGCACCACTCAGTCGCGATGTTCGATCGGGAACATCCGATTCAACTGACCGGCGTCGTTCGGGAGTTCAAATTCGCCAACCCCCATGCGTTCATCGCCTTGGAGGTCGCCGGCAAGGATACGCTGCCTGTGATCTGGAATCTCGAAGGCGATAGCGTGAACAGCCTTAGATGGGACGGCTGGTCGAGCCAGACGCTCAAGCCCGGAGACGAACTGCGAATCACGGTGGAGCCGCTGCGCAACGGCGCTCCCGGCGGGGTCTGGCATGCGCGCAAGATAACTTATAAAGACGGCACGCCCATCGTTGTCATTCGTGAATAATAATTTGTCCGCAGATCATGATGCAACGCGCTTGTGGATTTCGACGCGTGTACGCATGGTCGAATTAACGTTGAGCAGATATCGATCGTAAGGTCCCCCATACTATACTTTGGTTACACTTTGCCTTGCAAATAAAGCAGAAGATGTGCATCCTTTTTGCGAGAGATCTGTCACCGGATCGCACGCAGCTGACTTCAGCGATTTTCAAAAAAACGAACTGCGACGAAACTTCGTCATTAGACCGGGGGAGCGACTGTGGATGGCATAACCGATCAGGCGCTATTGGAGGCGCTGCCCGCCGACAAACCGCGCCAGCGGGGACTGTGGCTGCTTTACACTCTCATTGGCATTCTTATTGGTGCCACAGGCGATCGGCTCCTCCTCGCTCCAGCACGAAATGCGGATATCGCGTCACGCGCCCAGGAGACCAGGGCGGCGGCGCCAACCGTGTTCTCCCGTGTTGGCGATCGCATCATTGTACCCGAGGCGTCGCCGCTGCGGACGCTGCTCACCGTTGCGGCGCCGGCAATGAAAGAGGTCGCGCGCACCTTGGTGCTGCCCGCCAATGTGGAGGCGGATCCGTCTCGCACCGTGAAGGTGATGCCGCCTGTCACGGGTCGCGTCACCGAACTTAAGGTCCAGCTTGGCGGACGCGTCGTCCAGGGCCAGGACCTCGCGGTGATCGACTCGGGCGATCTTGCGCAGGCGTATGCGGATATCGAGAAGGCGCGCTCCACGCTGACGCTCACCAAGAAGGCGCTCGACCGGCAGCTGGGCCTGGAGAAAGCCGGCGGGGCGGCCATCAGGGACCGCGAGCAGGCGCAGAGCGACTACGACCAAGCGGTCGCCGAGCTCGAACGATCCGAATCGCGATTGCGTGCGATGGGGATACCGACGGATCAAAAACAGCAGTCCCGGCTGCTGTACGTGAAGGCGCCGGTGTCCGGCAGCGTGATTGATCTGCAGGTCGCTCCCGGCGCATTCCTCAACGATGCTACCGCCGCGATGATGACGATCGCCAACCTCGATACGATCTGGGTCACGGCGAACGTGCCGGAGAAGGACATCGCCTTCGTCTTCCCGGGACAGAGCGTCAGAGTCACTTTCCGCTCGTACCCGGATGACGTCTTCGAGGGCAAGGTCCTGTTTGTCAGCGACGTGGTGGAGTCTGACACCCGGCGCAACAAGGTCCGCATCGCATTCGACAATCCGGACAAGATGCTGAAACCCAACATGTTTGCCAACGCCACCTTCGCGGCGCCCTCGGTGTCGCAGCTGATCGTGCCGACGTCGGCACTGCTGATGACCAATGACAGGACGAGCGTCTTTGTCGAGGTCTCCGATTGGGCGTTCGAGCGCCGCAATGTCGAGATCGCTCACCAGGAGGGCACCGCCGTCGCCGTCAAGAACGGAATTCGGCCCGGCGAACGGGTGGTGGTGAAAGGGGCGGTGCGGCTCAATGATTGACCAGTTCGTCGCACTCTGTTTCAGGAAGCGTCTTGTCATCCGGCTGATCGCGATATTCGCCTGCATTTTTGGCATTTATGCGTGGACGCAATTGGCGATCGACGCCTACCCGCTTCTGAGCCCCGTCTCGACTCAAGTCACCACACAGGTCCCCGGCCTCGCCGCCGAAGAAGTCGAACAGCAGATTACGATCCCGCTGGAGAGGGCGCTCAACGGTACGCCCGGCCTCACCAGCATGCGATCGATCAGCACGTTTGCGTTGTCGCAAATCAATCTTCTGTTTCGCGACGGCGCCGAGGATTACTGGCAACGCCAACGCGTCCGGGAGCGCATCGATGATGTCGCCCTGCCGCCCGGGGCTTCAGCCGGACTCGACAATGTGACGTCACCGGAATTGGAGATTTACCGTTACACGCTTCAATCCGATACGAAGAACCTAATGGAGTTGTCGGAGTATCAACGCTGGGTCGTCCAGCCGGCGCTCCGGCAGGTTCCAGGCGTCGCGGGGGTTGACAATTTCGGAGGGCTCACCCGGCAATTCAGACTCGATCTCGACCCGACCGAACTCTTGCGTTACGGGCTCGGAATCAACGACGTCATCAACGCGATCAACAACAACACCGCGAACGCGGGCGGCGGCCGGGTGGCGCGCGGCGACCAAAGCTTCATCGTCCGTGGTGTCGGACTGGTGCACACCCTCGACGACCTCGGCAATGTCGTCGTCGCTCAAACGAACAGCATGCCGGTCCTGGTTCGCGATCTCGGAGCCTTGAGCTACGCCCACCAGGAACCCGAAGGGATTCTTGGCCTGAATGAGAACCCGGCGACGATCGAGGGCATCGTCATGGGGCTCAAATACTCGAACGTGTCGCAAGTCATCGCCGGCATCCACGCGCAGGTGGACGAGCTGCGCAAGCAACTCGAGCCCGACGATGTCCACATTATCACCGTTCTTGACCGCGGCGACCTCGTCGCCGCAACGGTGAGCAAGATCGGGCACACGGTGCTCGAAGGCATCGGCCTGGTGATTGTGGTCCTGATGCTGTTCCTCGGCAGCCCGGGCAGCGCCCTGGTCGTAGCCGTGACCATACCGTTGGCGGTGGTTTCCATCTTCGTTCTGATGAATGCCGCCCATATGTCGGCAAGCATGCTGTCGCTCGGAGCTCTTGACTTTGGCGTGATCGTCGACGGCGCGATCGTGGTGACGGAGAACATCCTGCGACGCCGCGAGTCGAAGCCGACCGAGGAATTGACCGAGGAGGACGTGAGGTCCGCGACCAGCCAGGTGGCGCGGCCGATCTTCTTTGCGACCCTGATTATCATCACCGCCTACTTCCCGCTGTTCACGCTGCAGCGGGGCGAAGCGGCGCTGTTTACGCCCATGGCCTATACCGTGGCCTTCGCGGTGTTCGGCGCGCTGGTCTGCACGCTCGCGTTGGTTCCAGGGCTCGCCTATTGGGCACTCCGTAAACCGCGTCCGGTGTTCCGCAACAGGCCGCTCGAATGGTTGGGGGGCGCATACCGAGCCACGTTGGGAAGACTACTGAACCGGCCCCTCCTTTCATACCTTGCGACCGGGGTGGCGTTCGTCGCCGTGGGGGTTCTGGCGCCGTTCGTTGGTCGAGACTACCTGCCGGATCTGGACGAGGGTGCGCTCTGGCTCCAGGTCCAAATGCCGAGCGGTCTTTCGCTCGATGCCGCCAGCGAAATGGCGAGCGAGCTTCGCCGCACCGTGCGAGAATTTCCGGAAGTCCGCTATATCATGACCCAGCTTGGCCGCGAGGATGCCGCCGTCGACGCCTGGACGTTCTCGCACATCGAGGCGCCCATCGGGCTGACGCCCTACGAGACCTGGCCCGCAGGCGAGACCAAAGCGGATTTCCTGCGAAAGCTGAATGCCCGTCTGCGCGAGTTGCCCGGAATGAACGTTGGGATCAACCAGCCTATCAGCGATATGGTTTTCGACCTCGTTGGCGGCGCACACAGCGCGCTAGTCCTGAGAATTGTCGGGGACGATTTTGCCGAGGATCGGAGGATCGCCAATGAAGTCGTCGATATCCTGCGCAACACCAGGGGTACTGCGGAGGCATCAATTTTTCAGGAGCCGCTGCTTCCGCAGATCGCAATTGAAGCCGACCGTGCGGCGGCCGCTCGCTACGGCATTAACATCTCGGACATCACTAATTTGATTCAAAACGGCGTGGGCGGTGCTGCGGTCACTCAGGTCTTCGTCGGAGATCGTGTCTATGACGTGAGTGTGCGTTTTCCGTTGAGCTCGCGCCATGATCCGGAAGCTCTCGGTAATCTGACGCTGACCAATTCGAGCGGCATGCAGATTCCGCTCTCCGAGGTCGCGAAAATCTCGCAGCGGAACGGCGAAGGCACCATCACGCGAACAAACGGCCGACGCAATTTGACCATTCGCATCGATTTGGCCGACCGCGACCTGGTATCCTACCTGGCCGAGGTAAAGGCGAAGATTGCGCAGTCAGTGCACTTCGACCAATCCAAGTATCGGCTCGAATTTGCGGGGCAGTTCGAGAACCAGGAGCGCGCTCAGCGCGGGTTCACGTTGATTCTCGGCCTCGTGCTCGCACTCATGACGCTCTTGCTCTACACCGAGTTCGGAAAGTTGCGTCAGGCCCTGCTGATCCTGGCGGTCGTCCCGCTCGCCACCTTGGGTGGTTTGATTGCGCTCTTCGTCACCGGCGAGACGCTCAATATTGCGTCAGCCGTGGGGTTCATCGCGCTGTTCGGCGTCGCCGTGCAGAACGGCATCATCATGGTGGCAAACCTCAATCGGGTGCGCGAGACCGGCGCTCCGCTCCGCGATGCGATTTTGATCGGCGCATCGGAGCGTTTCCGGCCGGTGTTGATGACCGCTACGGTCGCAACCATCGGCATGCTGCCGGCCGCACTGGCGACAGGCGTCGGCAGCGACGTTCAACGCGGCGTCGCAACCGTGGTCATCGGCGGCCTCATTCTCGCGACGCTGCTGACGCTGTTCGTGGTTCCGGCTTTCTATTTCTCGCTGGAGCGGGTGGCAGAACGCTGGTCCGCGCGGCGAGGGGCACCGCAGAACTTAGCAAGCCGGACCACCTGACGGGAATTAAGGTTGGAACGGGGTAACGCCCGCGCACCGTCGGAGGGCGGGCGTTCCCGCTGCTCTTTTCTCGCCCCCCTAAACACGCCCGGTTGGGAAAGGCGAGCGAGGTGCCTGCGTCCCAACGGCGTTAACTACACGATAATGTTCTGCCGCGTATTTCCCCGCGATCGTGGCGGGCATGTAACAAATCACACTCAATTCCTGTTGCGTTCTCACACACGACGGATCATGCATTCTCGTGGGTGATTCGCGAATCAGTGCTGGCATTGGCCGAGCGGCTGCTGAGATGGGCGCAAAAATGCGGCTAGACTGGGCGCGGCGCGACACCGGCGAGGCGTTTTCAATCGCCGCGTGACGATGTGACGTGATCGGCTGAGGCGGACGCGGCGGCGATGGCCGACGACGCCAAGTCTTGCAAGCTGCGGTGCATAATGAACACGGCATAGGATAGTGCAGATACGTACTTTTCAAAATGTCGTCCAATTGGACTCAGTAAATCGTTGCCAATACTAGGCACGCGCTACAATTTCTATTGCATCCATACGCACAACGGCTAACCATTACTATGGGCGATTCGTGGGAGTCGGCGCTCGTATTTGCGGAGCGCTGCCGGCGGGGTGCGAGAAAATGGGGATGAACTCGGCGCGGCGTGACATCGCTTTCGATAATGCGTTTGAACTGCGGCGTGAAGTCGATCGGCGTCGACGGGGTTGCCGGTTGGCCCATGCGACGCGCCCATTCTCTCGCTATGCGGCTGCCGGAATGATGGCAGCAACGTTGTGCGGATGTGCCGTGGGGCCCAATTTCGTGCCGCCGGGGCCTCCTGACGGTGCGGGTTACAGTGCCCGGCCCGAGCCCGCGCGCACTGTGGCGGCGGATGTCCCCGGCGGAGAGGCGCAGCGCTTCCTGAAGGGCCGCGACATTCCGGGAGACTGGTGGCGTGTTTTCGGTTCGCGGCCACTCAGAACGTTGACTGAGCGGGCCCTGAAAAACAATCCGGACCTCGCCGCCGCCCAGGCGGCATTGCGTGTCACGCAGGCCAATCTGGCCGCCGGCAAGGGCGCCTTCTTTCCGGCCATCGACGCAAATTTCTCGGCGTCGCGGCAGAAGCCGGCGATTTCGGGGCCTGCTACTCCGGACGACAACGGCAATCTGGTCCTGCCGGAATCGCCGACTTTCAACCTGTTTACCGGTCAAGTGCTGGTCTCCTATACGCCCGACGTGTTCGGCGGCGTTCGGCGCAATGTCGAATCGCTGCAAGCTCTGTCGGACAACCAGCGCTTCCAGCTCGAAGCGACCTACCTGACCCTGACGTCGAATATTGTGGTTGCCGCCGTCCAAGAGGCGTCCCTGCGCGGACAGATCGACGCCACGCAGTCGCTCATCAAGATCGGCACCGATGTGCTCCAGTTGCTGCGCACGCAATTCAACGCCGGCCAGATCTCGGAGTCGGACGTGGTGACGCAGGAGGCTGCGCTGGCGCAGATCGAGCAAACGCTCCCGCCGCTGCAGCGACAATTGGAGCAACAGCGCCATTTGCTTTCGGCGCTCACCGGCGGTTTTCCGAACCAGGAGCCGCCGGAGAGGTTCACCCTTGCGGGGCTGAAGCTGCCCCGTGACCTCCCCGTGAGCGTGCCGTCGCAACTCGTTCAACAACGCCCCGACCTTCGTGCTGCGGAGGAGAGCCTGCATTCGGCGAGCGCCCTGATCGGCGTCGCGGTGGCCAACCGCCTCCCGAACGTGACGCTCACCGGCAATGTCGGCAGCACGGCGCCAATGATCGGGCAACTGTTCTCGCCCGGCACCGGGAGCTGGGCGATAGCTGGCTCGGTGCTCCAGCCGATCTTCCACGGCGGCACGCTGTACCAACAGGAGGTCGCGGCGCGCGCCACTTTCGAACAGGCATCCTCGCAGTATCGCAGCACGGTCGTGACCGCGTTCCAAAACGTTGCCGACAGCTTGAGCGCCCTGCGGAACGACGCGGCGGCGCTGCAAAAGGCTGTTGCGGCCGAAAATGCCGCCAATCGGAGCCTCACGATCGCGCGCCGGCGGCTGGAACTCGGCGACATCAACTACATCCTGGTCCTTAACGCGCAGCAGACCTACTTCCAGGCGCTGCTCACGCGCGTCCAGGCGCAGGCCAATCGCTTTGCCGACACCGCGGCACTATTTCAGGCCCTGGGCGGCGGCTGGTGGAACCGCGAGGACCGCGATCCGCCGAAGCAATATCCGTTTTTTAACTTGACGGATTGAGGGAGGTCGCGCTGCTAGCTGCTTAGGCGGCTGTCTTGCCGAAATCCAGCGGTCCCATTAACAATGGGCGAGCCCCCCTCCCTACCCTCCCCCGCATGCGGGGGAGGGTAGGGAGGGGGTGCGTTGATCGTACAAAGCGTGACGGAGGGAGCAGATGGTTGGCAGCAAACAAGTTGCGGCGTGCCGCTCTGCCTGGTCGCGATCGACCAAACGAACCCGCCGTCTGATCCGGGCGACCTTCGTCGTGTTGGGGATCTGCGCCGCGGCTGGCACCGCCGCGCAGCAACCGCCTGCGACGGAGCCGGAGGAAGAATATGGCGAGTTCCTCGCCAGGCCGGGGGAATTGGGATCCTTTGCGGTCAACGACATTTTCAAATCCCTCCGTCTGACCGCAGGGGCGATGTCGCTCGGCAAGAAGGTGTACGAGAAAAATTGCGCGATGTGTCACGGCGCTGACCTGAAAGGGATTCCTGATCAGCACACCCCCGATTTGACCGACGCCGAGTGGCGTTTTTCCGGCGACGACCTGGCGTCGGGCGGAAACGTCAAATTCCCCTCCGATGTCGAATGGACGGTCCGGTATGGCATCCGCTCAGACCATCCGAATGCGCGCGGGCTCGAAGCCGACATGCTCGCTTACGATCCAAAATATCGCAGTGAAGAGGATACCAAGGAATTCGGAAGCACGGAATTTCTGACGCCGCAGGAAATCGAGGATGTGGTCGAATATGTCCTCCAGATCAGCGGTCAAACCGCGGACGCAGCCCGCGCCGCCCGCGGCGATGTCCTGTTTCATGACGGCGCCAGGGGCAATTGCTTTGACTGCCATGGCGTCGACGGTACCGGATACGACCCGATCGGGTCGACAAACCTGACACGCCCGGATTTATATCTGTGGGGCTCGGACCGCGCCTCGATACTTGAGTCGATTGTCAAAGGGCGCCGTGGCGTCATGCCGGCGTTCGACGGCACACTGAAGCCCGAGGAGATCAAGGCCGTGTCGGTCTTCGTGTTCTCTCACGCCAGAAGATGAACCCCCTGCAACTCTCCATTAGTTGCGTGCGCTAGCCGTAATTTCCTCTCGTACAGATTCCAGTCGTGCGCTCGGTCGTCGGATGGTCGAGAAGACCGACCTTCGGCACCGATCCGTTGCCAAAAGTTCCCGGCCAGATTTGGAACATGTCCCGGGACAGATGCCCGTCATTTCTTGCTAAGTGTATGCGGGCGAACCACGCTGGAAACAGTTCCCCGCTTCCGCCAACACGTCTTTGTACATCCCGGCAAGACCTACGGCCGCCTGATGGATATCGTGAACGTGCTGCGCGCCGGAGAATATCTCAAGGTCGCGTTCGTCGCCCTGGTGGCAGGTTTGCGATGACAGCGCTCGCCTTACCCTTCGAAAGCTCGCGCCGAGACGCCCTGCATTGGGGAATCTGCTTTGCCGTGGCCGTTGCCCTGCACGGCGCGGCCGCAGTGGCGCTGCTGCGTCACGCACTTTCGGATTCCGGTTTCGACGCCGGCGCCCCGGTTGTGATGGTCGAGCTTCCCGAGGCGCCGGCCGCATTCACCACCCCGCCGACCGAGCTTGTGCCGGGCCCGACCGAACCGGAGACCCGGCCGACCCCGCCCCCCAAGGAGGAAGCGAGGCCGCCCGAGGAAGTCGCCGAGGTCGCCTTGCCGGAGCCCGAACCTCCGAAACCTGAGCCCCCTGCAGAAGAGACACCGCCGACGGCCTTGCCCGCTGTCGCCATGGTACCCACAATCCCGGCGCCGCCCGTGGCCGGAGCTGCGGTAGAGCCTTCCGCCGCCATCCGCCGTTGGGAAAGCGCGCTCGTCGGCCACATCGAGCGATTCAAGCGCTATCCTGCCGAGGCGCGCGCCCGCGGCGAACATGGCTCGGCCCGGCTCGCCTTCACGATCGACCGTGACGGATGGGTGCGCGAAAGCCGCATTCTTGAGACGTCGGGCTCGCCCGAACTCGACCACGAATGCCTTGCAATGCTGGCCCGCGCTCAACCGATGCCAAAACCGCCACGCCAGGCGCAAACGAGCGAGCTGTCCTTCGTGGTGCCGGTAAGATTCAATATCAAGTGACCGCGCGATCAAGTGAAAGCGCGGCTCAAATAAGTTAAAATACCCTCTCTCTGCGGCGCAAATATCGAAACCGGGTCACCAGGCAATGGCGTATGTCGGCGGCTGTCAGTGCGGGCGAATAAGATACCGGGCGGCTGAGCCGAGGGACCGTTCGAGCGTCTGCTATTGTCGCATGTGCCAGAAAGCGTCCGGCGGCCCCTTCATGGCATTCGTTCGATTTCCTGCCAATCAGGTCGAGTGGTCCACACCACCCGACGTTTTTGCAAGTTCGAAACTTGTTGAGAGGGGATTCTGCCGAAATTGCGGGACGCCTCTGTCCTATCGTCAGATCGGCGGCCCTAATATCAGCCTCACCATCAACAGTCTGGATGACCCTGAGTCGGTGCGTCCGCAGATGCGCTTTTCCGCGAATATGGAAGTGTCGTGGTGTGGCTCGCTATCGACTTTGCCGACCAGAGAGATGGACATCACGGCCACGCCCGGCTTCATAAATCATCAGTATCACGGCGATTGAACTGTTACGACAGATTATGTCGAGCCCCTGTTCGGCTAAGCGCCAACCAGCGGCCAGATCGCAGCAACCGATTGGCGCGGATCACTGTCGCTCTTGCTGTGCCGGCGCCCGTACGCTGGCACAGTCATTCGTCCTTGAATAGCTGCGCCAAGGCGAGGTCAGTGTGCGCAGCATGGATAGGATGAGACATTTGAGCGCAGGTCATATGCGTGATTGAAAATTAGCCTAGGGGGCTAGCCTATAATGTAAAACTCTGGCCATAAGATATTTTTGTGTTTTGACGGACCTTCGGATCGATTCATCGAGACCTCAGTCTCGGCATAATATGAAGGGGTATGCTATCATCAAAAGTTGAATCATCAGATATAAACTAAAGATATGGTGCGTTATCATTGCTGCATTTCTCTACCGGCATCATCTGACCGTCGCTTATTGTTTTGACGGAATCCGCTTCGGGGTTTCGCCGAGCGGGATGTCGGGGGGGATAATGTTTCGTCTCGTATCTGCGGGCCGCCGTCGTTGCGGCGTTCGGCGTCGCGCATTGAGGTGTTCCGTTTCCAGCTTGAGCCTGCTGGCGCTCTATTCGCTGTTGGTGCCGGATTCTTCCGCCGCTCAGACCACACCAGACGACGGGCAGAAGAGCCTTCCACAGATCAACGTGGCAGCGCCGCGCAAACGGCCGCCGGCGCGCCCCGCGAAGCCCTCGGTCGGAGCGCCTGCTGCGCCGGGAGCATCGACCCCGGCCGGAACGGCCGCCGGACCGACGGGCGGCACAGCTCCGCCAAGCCCTCTCAACACCGGAGCGGTTGCGGAAAGCGCGAGCCGGCTTGGCCTGCCGGTCCGCCAAATTCCGGCAACGGTCGAGGTCATCGATCGGCAGACCATGCGGGACCAGGGCTACCGCACCACGCCGGAAGTCGTGCAGGGCGCGGTGGGCGTGCTGTCGCTCGATGCCGCCGGGGCGCCCGGCGGCTTTTCGATGCGCGGTTTCGAATTCGGCCAGGTCAACGTGCTTTATGACGGGATCAAGATCGGGCCGCAGAGCTTCGTCTCGCGGGTCATGGACACCGTCAATCTGGACCGCGTCGAATTCCTGAAAGGTCCGTCCTCGCTGATGTCGGGGGACGGCGCGATCGGCGGCGCGGTCAACTACGTGTCCGCGCAGCCGACAACGGGGCCAATCCGGAACGAGGCTTTTATTTCGGCCGATTCGCTCGGTTCGGTCCGCTCCGGATTCACGTCGAGCGGCAGCACGTCGCTGCAAGGCCTCGACTATTACGTCGGCGTCGGCGAGGCCCGGGTCAACAGCTTCATCGACGACGTGCACAAGGACCTCACGAACATCTCGGCGCGATTCAACTATCGCATGTCCGATGTTTTCAAGACCTTCGTTGCGGTCGAATACAGGAGAGACGCAGGCAACTCGTACTGGGGCACGCCCCTGGTCACCACCAAGTTCGCCGGCTCGCATTCGACCAGCGGCATCGTCTCGGGCACCAACCCAACGTCCCTCTCGTTCACCGGCGATCAACTTGGGCCGGTGACCATCGACTCCCGTACCCTCAAAACCAACTACAACGTGCTCGACAACTTCACCGGCGCCCGGGAGCTTTGGCTTCGGACCGGCTTCGAGTGGGCTGTGACCGATAATGTGACGCTGAAAAGTCAGGTCTATTCGTATCAGACCAAGCGGACTTGGCTCGACAGCGAAACCTATGCGTTCAACACCGACACCGGAATGGTCGATCGCGACCGTTTCTTCGTTTCCCATGACCAGAAGGTGTACGGCAACGTCACCGATCTTGTCTGGAACTCCCAGATCTTCGGCATGGAAAACCGCGTGGCAGCCCAACTTGCCGCCAGCAGCAATGACATCCTGTTCAAGGAGGACTTCGGCGGCTTTCCAGCGGACGCGGTTTCGCTCGTCGGGCCGGACCGCATATTTTACGGGGCTTTCACGGACCTGGAAACCAGGTCCAGCCACCTGAACACCGTCGCCGGATCGCTCGAAGATCGTCTCAGGCTCACGCCCACATTCGCCCTGATCGGCGGCGTGCGCGTCGAGGATCTGCAGCTCACCCGCGACGCCCTGGATCAAAACGGCGCTGTGCTGGCCAACTTCCCGTTCACCAAGACATGGACGCCGGTGTCCTACCGCGCCGCCTACACGTGGGAGCCGATCCGCAATCTTGTCTTCTACAGCCAGTACGCCACCGCGTTCGACCCGGCAATCGGCAGCGTTTTCTCCATCTCGCCGACGTCGCCTCTCCTTCTGACGAGTTCGCGAATCTATGAAACTGGAGTGAAGCAGCTGTTCTGGGACAACAAGGCGGAATGGACGTTCTCGGCCTTCGATATCGCGCGCCGGAATGTCCTCCAGCCTGGGCCCAACCGGACATTCAAGATCGCCGGAGAAATCGCCACACAAGGCGTCGAGATCGCCGGGGCGGTGCGGCCCATCGAAGGATGGAAACTGTGGGGCAATCTGGCCTTCCTGCATACGCGCTTCACCGACTTTGATGTCGACGGATGTCATTGTACCGGCAACACGCCGCCGAACGTGGCACCGATCGTCGCCAATGCTGGCGCTTCATACCGTTACGAAGGCTGGCGGTGGCCGGTCGAGATCGGCGGCTCGGTGCGTCACGTCGGCGACCGCTTCCTTCGCGAGGACAACGCCATCACGATGGACGCCTACACGGTTGCCGACGCCTTTCTGTTCGTGGACATCGAAAAGCCCCTCCTGCTGCCGACGGTCGACAAGACGCGGCTCGCATTCCGGGTGCGAAATCTCACGAACAAGGCCTACGCCGCTTTCTCCGACCCCGGCTACCCCGACCAGGTCTACCTCGGCGCACCACGCACCTATGAGGTGTCGCTTGCTTTTAAATTCTGAAGGCAAGGCCCGCGAACATATGCCGATATCATTTGCGCTCAGAATACCCCGGTGAGCGAAACCCGGATCGCCAGCGGCTCAGCCGGGTGCAGAACGTAATCCATCACACCGGTCTGGCACACCGCCGCCGGTTGCGGCGGCAGCGCGCCGGTACATTGCTTGAACAGGTTGTCGCTCTGTAGCAGCGATCCGTAAGCATAATTGATCTGGTTGGTCTTGGTGTTGAACAGGTTCAGCGCGTCGAGCTGAATGCGCCAGCCGTTTTCGAACCGGTAGCCAAGCCGGGCATTGAAGATGCTGGTCGGCGGCGAACGGAATGCACCGTCCTCGGTAAGCGGGCTCGGGCCGAGATAGCGCCAGCGCAGCGTGCCGAACCAGCCGGTCGGCTCGCCCAACGTAATGCCCGCCGAGGCCACCACCGCCGGCGCATTGGGGATGAAGTTGCCCGGCGCGTTGCCGATCAGGGCCTGCGCAGATTGCGGGTCTGCGGCAAGCTGCGCGTAAGTCTCTGCCTGCTCCTTGTCGAAGCCGATGAATCGGGCACGGGTCACGGCGAGGTCGGCATCGATATCGACCCACGACACCGGACGATAGCGGTTGGTCCACTCGACGCCATAGCGCTCGCTCGGACGGCTCGCCGATGTATCGCCGGCGTCGCCGCTGAACAGAAGCTCGGAGGCCTGATCGAGAATGAAAAGGCTCACCGAGGAATCAAGGCCCGGTACGATCCTGGTGCGAACGCCGGCCTCCGCCCCCCGGGTGCGCACCAACAGCGGCGAAGCCCCCAGTTTCGTGGTCGGATCGGTCGGGCTTTCCGTAATAGTGGCGCCGCGCGCATCGTTGCTGTGGAAGCCCGTGCCGGCCCCGAAAAACAGCTCAGTCTTGTTGAACGGCCCGAGCACCATTCGGAACTTCGGGCTGCCGATGGCGGCCTTGGTGTGTCCGGAATTGTTGGCATCGAAGACCGAATCGACCTTGGTGTCGTAATAATCGCCACGCCAGCCCAGTGTGGTCCGCAACCAGTCGGTCCAGTAGAGCGTGTTCTCCGCATAGACGCCGACGCTGCTCTCGCCGACCCGGTCGCTGCGGATGTTTGACAAGAACGTCCGCTGAAAGGTGTTGGTGAGGCCGAGATCGATGTCGTCGTAGCGAGTCTGGATACCCAGCGTGGTTTCGGTTCGCACGCCGCCGAGCGTGCCTTGAAGGGTACGCGAGGCATTGCCGCCCACCATGGTGCGGCCATCATGCTGATGGAACTGATCGCCTTTGACGGGATCATTCAAGAACCAGGTGAAGTTGTTGTAGAGATCGAGCGTGCTTTTGACGGCGTAGAAATTCGCCTTCCACCATCCGGCATCGTCGGACTTCACTGCACGAGCCGACAATGAGAAGCGGTTCGCATTGCCGCCGTCAGTCGGATCGATCTCACCGAACCGATCGAGCTCACCCGACGTAATCGCACGCAGCGGCACCTGGTCGGTGGAGTTCCACTTATTGGCGTAGGCCATGCCGGTGACTGTAAAGCCATCATCGGCGGTGCCCTGGCTGTAGCGCGCGACGCCGTTGACCTTGCGGGCGTCGTCGGGGTTCTGCCACGGCTCGTCATAGTGGGACACTTCGCCGGCAAAGAGCAGGTTGCCGTCGCCGGCCCGGGTGGAACCCATGCCGAACAGACGCTGATAGCCGAAGCTGCCGACCGTCAGTGTCGCGGTCTTCTTCGGCGTGGTGTCCAGAAGACCGATGCTGAGCGCTCCGACCGACCCGAAATCCCCGACGTCGGCAAAATATGGGCCTTTGCGGATGTCCAGCCCGTTGACGATCTCGGGCATCAGGAAATTGAGGTCGGAATAGCCCTGGCCATGCCCATGAGTGCGCATGTTGATCGGCATATCATCGACCGTGACCGCAAGGTCGGTGCCGTGATCGAGATTGTAGCCGCGCAAGAAGTACTGATTGGCTTTACCTTCGCCGCTGTGCTGCGTCACGATAAGCCCAGGCGCTGCTTCGACGATTTCGCCCGGCCGCGTCACCGGACGGGCGTTCAGATCGGCCCCTGTCACGGTCATCTGGCTCGCCATGCTCGGCGCCGGTCTTGGTCCCGATCCCACATTGGGCGTGCCGGTGGGCGGTATCGAAGGCGCAGGCGATGTGTTCGGCGTCAGCGCAGTGGCGATCGGCTTCGCCCGCGGCTTGGTGCGTTTCGTCGACACGCTTATGGTCGGCAGGCTCTGGGCATTTCGCGGTGTAACGACAATTGCCGGCTGATCTGAAACAGGCGGGACCGTTGCGCCACCGGGAATCTGCGCCGGCGACTGAGCCGGTGCCTTGTGCGGCAATATCGTTATCACTGCCCACGCAAACGCTACTCGACGCCACCCCCTCGACACTTCCGCCCCCCCGACGTTCGTGCAGACACAACTGCGCAATCAGACCCACATGCTTCGCTTCAGCCCATTATTGGCACCGCGTGAGTCGTGTGCTTTATCAACATCAGCAACGTAGTGACACACAAGTATGACGTCAATATTAAATCATCATACAAAGCAGCTGGTGGCATATGCAGCGCGTAACAATCACGATCGACGACGATCTCGTGGCCGAGATCGATGCGTTTATGGCAGGGCGCGGTTACGCCAATCGCTCGGAAGCTATTCGCGATCTGGCCCGTTCGGGCCTGTCGCAATCGAACCTCGAAGTGGCGCACGACCGCAATTGCGTCGCCACCCTGAGCTATGTCTACGACCACGCCGCGCGCGAGCTGCCCAAGCGCCTGACCCAGGATTTCCACGCCCATCACGGCCTTGCGCAGGCAACCCTCCATGTCCATCTCGACCATGACAGTTGCCTTGAGGTGACTGTGCTCAGAGGCAGGAGCGCCGACGTGAAGGCATTCGCGGATCACGTCATCGCGGAGCGCGGCGTGCGCCACGGCCACATCGCCTATATGCCGGCGGACGCCGGGGCGCATCCGCATGATCACCACCCGCTCCCTTTCCTCCCCCGCTCGCGCGGGAGGGAAGGGAGGGGGCGCACTCCGGCGCCGGGCGACCGCAAGAGACGCTAATCCCCTCCCTACCCTCCCCCCCGCCCCTCCCCTAACCCTCCCCCGCAAGCGGGGGAGGGAAGGGTGGGGGAAAGGGGAGGCTAGGGAGGGGGCAGACGGAGTCGATCGTGGCGAATACGCGAATCGAGACCGATACATTCGGCCCCATCGAGGTTGAGGCGGATCGCTATTGGGGCGCGCAGACGGAGCGCTCGCGGCGGAATTTCCGCATCGGCGCGGAGACCATGCCGCTCGCGGTGATCCGAGCCCTTGCGCTCATCAAGCGCGTCGCCGCCGAGGTGAATTGCGAACTCGGGCTCCTTGACGAGCGCCGCGCCAATGCGATTGTGGCGGCTGGCGAGGAAATCATTGCCGGCAAGCTCGACGGTCATTTCCCGCTCGCCGTTTGGCAGACCGGCTCCGGCACCCAGTCCAACATGAATGTCAACGAGGTCATCGCCAATCGCGGCAATGAACTCTTAGGCGGCGTGCGTGGTGCGCGCGAACCTCTTCATCCCAACGACCACGTCAACAAGAGCCAGTCTTCCAACGACAGTTTTCCGACCGCAATCCGCATCGCCGCGGTGCGCGAGATCACGGCGCAGTTGATACCGGCCCTCGAGCGCCTTCACCGCGCGCTCGCAGAGAAAGCCGAAGCCTTCGCGTCTATCGTCAAGATCGGCCGTACCCATTTGCAGGATGCGGTGCCGCTCACCCTCGGACAGGAATTTTCCGGCTATGCGGCGCAGCTCGAATCGGGCACCGGCCGCATCCGGCAGGCATCCGCGCATCTGTTCGCCGTCGCCCAGGGCGGCACCGCGGTCGGCACCGGCCTCAACGCGCCGCCCGGCTTTGGCGAACGGTTCGCCGCCCGGCTTACGGCGCTGACCGGATTGCCATTCGTCAGCGCCGCCAACAAGTTCGAGGGGCTTGCCGCCCACGACGCGGAGGTATTCCTGCACGGGGCGCTCGCCGCCCTGGCGGCCGGCCTGTTCAAGATCGCGAACGACGTGCGCCTGCTTGGATCAGGCCCGCGCTGTGGGCTCGGGGAACTCATCTTGCCGGAAAACGAGCCCGGGTCCTCGATCATGCCCGGCAAGGTCAATCCGACTCAAGCGGAAGCCCTGACCATGGTATGCTGCCAGGTGTTCGGCAATCAGACCGTTATCACCACGGCTGCGAGCCAGGGTCATCTCGAACTCAATACCTACAAGCCCGTCATCGCTCATGCGCTTCTGCAGTCCACCGGTCTGCTGGCCGACGCAGCATCATCCTTCGCGGATCATTGCGTCGCCGGCATCCGCCCTGACACCGTGCGGATCGCCGAATTGGTGGAGAAATCGCTGATGCTGGTGACTGCGCTGGCGCCCAGGATCGGCTATGATAAGGCGGCCGCCATTGCCAAGGCGGCCCATGCCAACGGCACCACGCTGCGGCAGGAGGCAGTGCGGCTCGGCCATGTCACCGCAGAGGAATTCGACCGCCTGGTGCAGCCGGCCGCCATGGCACATCCCTCCTAATCGCCTTGAAGGCGCCGGAAATTATTCACACTATGGTTGTAATAATAGACCACCGACTCACGTCCAGTTACTGTGGTATTCAATTACAAGGTGATTGGACGCTGTAGGTAATATAAAGTTGGTTTGTTGGTGTTCTAGCCAACTGAGTAGCCTACCGGAGGGCCTCTGGCGCTTTTTATCGGGAGAGCGGCGGCGCATGGTTGAAATCGTCAATCTCCGCGCGGTCCGCAAGCGGGCCGAGCGCCAGCGCTCCGAAAAACGGGCTGCCGAGGCAAGAGTTTCCCACGGTATGTCGAAAGCTGACCGTGCGCTCGCCAGGTTGAACAGAGAAAAGATTCGCCGCGAGCTAGATGAGCACCGTATCGAGACAGGAGAAGCCGATGAAATCGCCGGTCGTTAAGCGTTCTATCGTCATCGCCGGACACAAGACGAGCGTGAGCCTGGAGGATGCGTTCTGGACCGGGTTGAAGGAAATCGCGGCAAAGCGCGACTTAACTTTGTCCGACATGGTTGCGGCAATTGATCAGGACCGTCGACACGGCAACCTCTCGTCCGCCATTCGCTTGTTCGTGCTTGATTATTATCGCGGCGCTCAGCCCAGCGCGAACGCCGAGAGCAAGCCGGTCATTACGTCGGGCGTCGGCCGAAGCGAGCAGCTCCTGCGCGCCGACTAAAATCGGCTACTATGTGAGGGCACGTGTGCGTCGCCGGGAGGGCGACGCGTGACGCTCACACGTGACGCTCACAATTGTGCAACTGTCATAACCGCCATTCCGAAACGAATGAGCTGGCTGGCGGGGTCGGGATGCCGCCGTTGCGCCCCTCGCTCCCCTCCCCCGCGCGCAGGGAAGGGCAAGGGTACCTATCGGTCAGGTCCGGGCGGTCCGGCAGGTCCGAGGCGGGTGCGCCGATCGACGCCTGCCGCCGCCGGGGCGGACGCCCCCTCCCTACCCTCCCCCGCGTGCGGGGGAGGGTAGGGAGGGGGCTGTGGGGGCGCTGCAGTGCCGGTATCTGACTGACGCCGAAGGGCATCCACCGCGGCCTCTAAACGCCGCCGTTCCTTTTCGGCCTCGTCGAGGCGCTTTGCTTCCTGATCGACGGCGCGCATGGTCGCCCAACCGATCAGGCCAGTGACATCGACGCTGCGCCGCGCCGCCGCCAGCGGCCCTCGGACGGTCACCGCCATGACCGGCCGTTCGGCGGTCGGTGCGTTCTTGCGCGGCGGTGCAGTCATGGTGAGACGCGCATCCAACTGCCAGTCAGCCAATGCCAGCGAGATCGATCCCGAAATATCGGTGTTCTGCGCCGACGCCGACACCCTGGTCAATTGCGCGCGGCCGTCCGCAATGACGATCGGCGCCGTCGCCAACGGAATCTTCAACTTTCCGGCATCGAGTCCCGAATTGGCAATCTGAGTGACACGCCCGGGATTGCTCGCAAGCCCGCGATCAAATTCCAGCGCATTGATCACCGCGTCGATCGCGCCCGGATCGAGGCCGGAGACCTCGATGTTCTCGGCCGTCATGGTCCCGGCGCCCGTGACGGACCCAACCAGGGAGGCCGGGCTCAACCCCTGCCCCTCCAGGTCGGCTTCGAGCGAGAGACGCCCTGCCGCGGGACCGCGCAGCGCACCCGCCAGCAGCACCGGCATATCCGCATTGGTCAGCTTGACATGGGAACGCAGCGACAGGCCGGCGCGCTCACGGCGCACCTCGACGCCGAGTGCGAGACGTCCGTCAGCCATTCGTCCTGTCACGTCGGCCAGAGCAAAACCGGACGGCTCGAATTTGATGGTGCCGGCGAGGTCCTTGGTGGCGACGCCGGCCATCCATTGCGCATTTGCGGTACGGAACTCGACACGGCCCTCCAGGGCCGGCACCATCGGTCGACCGAAGGGTTCGGCGACCCATTCCGTTGACCGGCCCCCCGACGCTGACGGCGGCGCGCCCGTGATAATCGCAAATAACTCACCGGCGTCCACCTGGTCGGTCTCGATCCGGCCATTGACTTGCAGCGGTTCGCCGAGGCCGAAGGTGAGGCCGCCTTTCACGGCCGCACCTGCGACCTTGCCGGTGAGATCCGTGACGGCAACCACATGTCCGTCGATCGCGAGGTGGGCGCGCAGATCGGCCGGGACGGCCACCGACCCGGCGCGTCGTGGCAGCTTTGCATTGGCTGCGCGGAGCGCCCCATCGAGCGCGCCCTCCCCGGACAGCGTCAGGGTTCCTGCCGCGCTCGCATTGAGGTCCGTGCCGGCAAATTTCCCGTCGACCTTAAACGCCCTTTTTGGGGTACCGTCGGCGACGAACGTAATCCTTGCCGGGCGAGAATCCGCGTTCGCGAATGTATCGAGCCCTACCAGGGTGGCGAGCGCGCGACCGTCCGCGTCGAGGCGACCGCCGATGTGCATCACTGCAGCCGCGGGATCGGAGACGTCGCCGGCACCGCTGCCGTCGAGGTTGACGTCGATGCCCGCAATCGTGCCTTCGAGCTTGAGTTTTGCGGCGGTGCGCCCGCCTGTTGCATTGCCAGGTCGCGGCTCCACGTCAAGTTTGGCATTGACCTTGAGCGGCGCTACTCGCGGGCCATATTTGCGTATGGCATCGGACGTTTGGGGCAGAAACCTCTCCGCGAGAGTCGTAATGCCATCGAGGCGCGGCGCCGCCACCGACAAGGCGACCGAGCCGCGCCACGCATCGGCGGCATTGTCAAGACGGCCGGTGGCGTCAAGTGAAGCGCCCCCGATGTCGGCGACCGACAAGCGTTCGATCTTCAGCCCGGAATGATCGTAGGTCAGCACGGCCTGTGCCTTTCGCGCCTCGATGCCCGCATAGGAGGCGCGTCCGACATCGAGAGCGAGCGCGACTTCCCCGGGGCGCTCGAACGAGGTCGAGGCGAATAATGCCGATCCCAGCGCAAGGCCGCGATCGAAGTCGAGTTCGGAGCCGTTGAGCGCTGCATCAAGGCGTGCCGGCGCCGCGGCGGTGGCGAACCGATACGCCACCCGCCCTTCCAATGCCTTGCGGTCGATCTCCGCTTTGAGCCCGTCGACGGCGACGCGTGCGCGGCCGAGCGTGACGGTGCCGCTACCGCGCATCGGGCCGAGCGCCGGCCGGCCGGCCGCACTGCGTCCCTCGATCCAGGCGAAGAAAACCGCCGGGTCGCTCGAATCGACTTTCACCGGCCCTTGAAACTCGACCTTGCGGTCTGCCAAGGCGAGCTTGCCGGCGATCAGCATCTGGGTCGCGCCGGGGGCGCGCAATTCAAGCGTGTCTATGCGCCAGCCGTCGGCACTCGTCTCCACGTTGCCGCGCACGGCAGATAACGTGGCGCCGCCCGCCATGAGACTATCGATTCCGAAGCTCACCCGGATCGGCACCGGCGGCGGCGGAACTGTGGCGAACTCGTCGACCAGCAACTTGATTGTCTCGAACGGCAGCCGCTTCAGCTCAGAAGTAGGAAGCGCACGATCAAGGTCGATTTGTCGGGCGGTCAGCGTGCCGGCGACGCGCGGATCGGGACCCAGGTTCACGATGGCAGAGCCGTTCAGGCGAACGAGCCGCGACTCCGGCCCGTAAAGCAGTTCCAACTGGTCGACCAACACGGTCTTGGCAGTCGCCTTGATCTTGCCGAAAACCTTCCACGGATCGTTGACGGTGACGCGGCCGCCTGGGAGCGCGGTACCGACGACACGCGTGAGTGTCGCGGTGCCTTCGAAACGGGGGGAACTGCCCTCGATCCAGACCGTACCGTCGGATTCGAATGCCAGCGCCCGTTCAGCCGGCTCGATCGCGAGCCGCACTTTCATGCCGCCGTCGTCGCCGCGGCGGCTGCCAGAAAATCGGTAGGCGTAATGCTCGCCTTTCGCCGTGAAGGTGCCTTCGACCTTGAACGGACCAATGAGCGACCCCACCTCGCCGCTCAAGTTCAATCCTTCGATGGCAAGCTGGGCGCCGCTCGCCGCATCCGCGAGGAGAAGCTGGCCGTCGTTGATTGTGAGCCGCTCGATCGCGAGTCGGTTAGCATCAAAGCGGATCTTCACACCGGGTATCTGCATCGCGCCCGACCGGTCCAGCCCGACGCGCATTTCAGGGCTATCGAGTGTAACCTGGCGGGCGCGAAATTCGCCCTGCAACAGCGCGCCAAGGCCGAACTCCATCGCCAGCCCACGTGCGGCCACCTTCTCGGCTGACGCGGCCGGCCCAATTTGGACGTTGCCGAGCTGGAGGGAGGGGGTGGGCAGAAGGCGCACATCGATCGCGCCGCCAACCCGCACCGGAGCGCCAACCATTTGGCTGGCTTCCGACTCAATCACCGCACGATATTCGCCCCAGTCGATGAAAAGAGGTCCTATCAGCGCTCCCAGGAGCGCGAGGATGATAGCTATGCCGATGCCTAGAAGCGTCGTCTGCACCAATGTGCTCCAAACCTAGCTTGCAAGTCGCACGCCCGGCCTCGCGCGCTTGGGGCGGAGGGGCGACCCAGCCCTGATTCAACTCATCGCCGTTCTGCGTTTCCGCGGCCCGCCCCCTCCTACCCTCCTCCGCTTGCGGGGGAGGGTAGGAGGGGCTTCCGCGAAAGTGACGCTATCCGGATAAAGTTCCGGTTAAAGCTCCGGTCCGCTCCACGCAAGGATGCAGATGAAACCAAGCGCGCGTCGGCGGCGATTATATGTCGAGCCTCCCGGTTTGCCCAAACGAGTTTAGCCCGGCGTTTAGCTAAAGCGTGACGATTTTACCGGGATTCATGATGTTCTGCGGGTCGAGCGCCGTCTTGATGGCCCGCATCGCGGAGAGCGCCGCATCCCCGTATTCGGCCTTGAGGTACTTCATCTTACCCTGGCCGACGCCGTGCTCGCCCGTGCAGGTTCCCTCCATCGCCAGAGCCCGTTCCACCAGGCGTTCCAGCAGCTCCTCGGTCCGGCGGAGTTCGTCTGCATCGGCCATATCGACGAGAATCGACAGGTGGAAATTGCCGTCGCCCACGTGGCCGACGATCGGAGCGACGAGCCGGCTTGCCGCGATGTCCGCCTGGGTCGCTATGACGCATTCGGCAAGGTGAGAAATCGGCACGCAGACATCGCTTGCAATCGCCTTGGCGCCGGGCCGCAGCGCGAGCGCCGCCCAATAGGCGTCATGGCGGGCCTGCCATAGCCGGGTGCGATCCTCCGTCTTGGTGGCCCACTCG
>Ga0099791_10000102_pt1 | contig 27602 bp, 27 predicted proteins | sample Rivendell_Oct201_7_FD_77318 | JGI IMG/M metagenome (GOLD analysis project Ga0099791, IMG submission 77318) | Vadose zone soil and rhizosphere microbial communities from the Eel River Critical Zone Observatory, Northern California to study diel... | ecosystem: Environmental > Terrestrial > Soil... | reverse complement strand
TTGGTGATGAAGGCCAGCACGTAGCCGATCAGGAAGAAATCGAAGAAATCCAGCAGGTCAGCCAGATTGCCGGTGATGATCAGCTTCCACTGATTCGACGTCAGCCGCCGCTGCTGCTCCAGACGCTCCAACATAATGCTCGCCCCTTCCGCGGCGGGCGTCATAGCCCGCCTCGCCCGAGGGTTCTCTCTCGGGACCTACATTGTCACAGGGCGGATAAACCCCTCCTACCTCGCGCCGATCCTGCCAGAGCGGGTCGCGAAGGTCAAACCGCACTCTCGGCAAATCGGCGTTGCCGGCGCTCCCCGTCCAAAACGGCGCCACTGGGCGTGTCGAATGTACGCGATTCTGATGCTGAAGGTGCCAGCCCACCTAGTGGGCCAGAAAGAAATGACTTTGAACCGCCCCGTAGCAGGGGCCAAAGACCCGCATGCGTTTAGCAATCGCGCCAAGGGAGTTCCGGCCGCTCATCACAGTACCCGGTACACCTCAACCCCTTTCGACCGGCCCTTCATGCGGACCGGCGGCATCCCGGCGACTGCGAGCTCCTGTCCCAGCCGGGTGCGCGTGGTGACACTCACCAGAATGTCCGCTCCACGGGGCCGGGCATGCCGCCCACTCTACGAGATTGGCGCTTGACAGATCAATCGATATTTTGATATATCTGGAACCATAGTCAGATCCAACAGCACGGAGGACCTGCACGTGGATCAGGACAGAGAACTTCCGATCGTGGTGATTGGCGCCGGCCCGGTCGGGCTGGCGGCGGCGGCTCACCTCGCGGCCAAGAGGCAGCGGTTCCTGGTCTTCGAGGCCGGTCGGTCGGTCGGGGCGCATGTCGAGGGATGGGGCCACGTGCAAGTGTTCTCGCCGTGGCGCTACAACGTCGATCCCGTGGCGCGAACCCTGCTGCTCGATGCCGGATGGACGGAGCCGGATCCCGACGCGCTGCCGACCGGCGATGAGCTGATCGCGGGCTATCTCCAACCGCTTGCCAAGCTCCCAGACCTGGAACCCAGTCTCCGTTTCGGAGCTCGAGTGATCGCAATCGCCCGCGCGACTCACGACAAGATGAAGACGGCCGGGCGCGAGGGCGCCCCCTTCGAGATCCGAGTCCGGACGGCCACGGGCGAGGACAGTCTCCTGGCCAAGGCGGTGATCGACGCGTCGGGCACCTACGGGTCGCCCAATCCTCTGGGTGCCAACGGACTACCGGCCCTCGGTGAGGCTGGGAGTCGGAGCCGGATCTTCTATGGCATCCCGGACGTGCTCGGCACGCAGCGCACGCGCTATGCCGGCCGATCCGTTGCGGTCGTCGGCAGCGGACATTCGGCCTTCAACGCGCTGCTGGATCTGGCCCAGCTCGCCTCGACAGACGCGGCCACGATGATCACGTGGGTGGTGAGACGCGGTGACATCGCCGAAGCGTATGGCGGGGGAACGGCCGACGCGCTGCCGGCTCGCGGCAGCCTGGGATCCCGCCTCCGCGCCCTGGTGGACGCCGGCCACATCCGCCTTGAGACTGGCTTCCGGACCCACGCGGTAGGTCAGACCGAAGGCCGGCTCGAGCTGCGTGATAGCGACGGACGGACAATCGGCCCCTTCGATGAGATCGTCGCGGTCACCGGCTTCCGGCCGGACCTCGCCATGCTCGGTGAGCTTCGCCTGGACCTCGATTCGATCGTCGAGAGCCCCCGCGCACTTGCGCCGCTGATCGACCCGAATGTCCATAGCTGCGGGACGGTGCCGCCGCACGGGGCCGAGGAGCTCCGTCAGCCGGAGCCGGGCTTCTACATCGTGGGCATGAAGAGCTACGGTCGGGCGCCGACGTTTCTGATGCTCACCGGCTATGAGCAAGTACGGTCGGTGGTCGCCGACCTCACCGGGGACCACGAGGCAGCGCGTCGGGTGGAGCTGACGCTGCCGGCCACCGGCGTGTGCTCGGCCACGCCCGGAGCAGACCAGAGCGACTGCGGCGGGGTGGAGGCAGGGACGAGCTGTGGGATCACGGCCGCGGAAAGCCAGGCTGGGTGCTGCGGGGCTCCCGCACCCACGCTCATCGCCGGTCTGGGCCGGAAGGCGTGATGAAGACGATCTCGCGCCTTCCGATAGCCCAGCTGCGGGCGAGTGATGAGCACGTGGAGGCGTTCAAGGCCCTGGCTCACCTCACGCGGCTGCAGGTGTTCTTCTGCCTGGTGCGCGCGGGCAAGGAGCTGTCCGTCGGTGAGATCCAGGCCGAGGTCGAGATTCCGGGCCCGACGCTGTCACACCATCTTGATTTGCTTCGCCGGGCCGGTCTGGTCGAGAACAGGAAGGAAGAGCGGTACATCTACTATTCGGTCAAGCGGGAGACGGTGACGGCGCTGGTCCGCCTACTCACCGCCTGCTGCTAGGAGGTCGCCATGAGCGCCAAGGTACATCTCCACATGCACGTATCCGACCTGGCCAAGAGCCGCGCGTTCTACGAGCAGTTCCTGGGCGGGAACCCGGTCAAGGTCAAGCCCGGCTACGTGAAGTTCCTGCCGGACTGGGCCCCCGTCAATCTGGCCCTCTCGGCCGGCGGGACCGCCGCCGAGGGCACCGTGAACCACGTGGGAGTACAGGTCGACGCGGTAGATACCGTCATGTCCCATCTCGCCCGCGTGAAGGCGGCCGGCCTGCCGGTGCGCGAAGAGATGGGCGTCAACTGCTGCCACGCCAACCAGGACAAGTTCTGGGTCACGGATCCGGACGGCGTGGAGTGGGAGGTCTACCACCTGAACTACGATCTCGAAGGGGAGGACGGTGGCAGGCAACTGAAGGGCGCGGCCCTGCCGCTGGCCAAGGGCAACGCCTGCTGCGCGTCCTGAGTGACGGCCGGACATTCGTAACGTCCCTGCAACACGCGGCGATCGCGAGCCGGCGCGGTCGATCTTGACTTGGCGCCACGACGTGCCTGATAGTGCCGTCGTGGCGACCCAAACCACCCGCAACGTCGAGCAAGCGCTCAGCCTCTTCCGCGCGCTCGGCGACGAAACCCGGCTGCGATTGATCGAACGGCTGCGAGAAGGCGAGCAGTGCGTCTGCGATCTGACAGACGAATTGGGAGCGAGCCAGTCCCGCCTCTCCTTTCATCTCAAGGCGCTGAAGGACGCGGGGCTGGTCACCGACCGAAAAGACGGCCGCTGGGTCTACTACGCGCTGAACCCGGAGGCCTTTGCGCTGACCAGCCGCCTGCTGGACGATCTCAAGCCGATCCAGACGTCATTCCGCGTGATCCGGCGGTGCGACTGATTTTTTTTGCCCGGAGATATCAATCTCCCTTGATGTACCGAGGAGACGTGATGTCATGAGCGACCGACCAAGCCTCGGCCGGCGTCTGGTGGCGGAAGGCGTGGGAACCGCGATGCTTCTCGCCACTGTCATCGGCTCGGGCATCATGGCGGAGCGTCTCGCAGGCGGCAATGCCGCGGTCGCTCTGCTCGCGAATACCATCGCGACCGGCGCCGCGCTGGTGGCCCTCATCCTGACGTTCGGGCCCATCTCCGGCGCCCACTTCAATCCGGCGGTCACGCTCGCCGATGCCTCGCAGGGTGGCCTCTCGTGGTCCGACGTGCCCGCCTACCTCATCGCCCAGATCGTTGGGGCCTTCGCGGGCGCCGCGGCGGCACACGTGATGTTCGAGCTGCCGGTGTTCTTTGCCTCGCAGCACGTGCGCTCCGGGCCGGCTCAGATGTTCAGCGAGTTCGTGGCGACCTTCGGGCTCCTCGCCGTCATCTGGGGTTGCGCGCGGACCCGATCTCCCATCGTGCCGTTCGCGGTCGCCGCCTACATCACCGCCGCCTACTGGTTCACCGCCTCGACATCCTTCGCGAACCCGGCCGTGACACTCGCGCGCGCCGCATCGGACACCTTCGCCGGAATTCGCCCCATGGATGCCCCGGGGTTCATCGTCGCGCAGCTGCTGGGCGCCGCGGCCGCGACCGGTCTCTTCCGGTGGCTGGTACCCAGCCTGCCCGCGACCGCATCCGACGTCGTCGTCAGAACGCAATGACCCTCTTCTCGCCCGGCGGGCGTGGATGGCTGGGCGCGATCTGCCTGTCGCGGGTCGGCTCGTACATGGTCTACATCGCCTACGCCGCGACCTTGCCGGTCTTGCAGCGGGAATGGCATCTGTCCGGGACCGCGGCGGGAAGCATCGCGTCCTCGTTCCAGATGGCATACGCGATCTCTCTGATGGGGTGTTCTGCCCTCGCGGACCGCGTTGGCGCCCGGCGGGTATTTCTCGTCGGAACCATCGCCTCGGCGGTCGTCGCCGGTGCCTTCGCGATGTTCGCGCGGGACTACTGGTCGGGACTCTGGCTGTACACGCTGTTGGCCGTGACCTTGGGGAGCACATATACAACCGGAATCCTGCTGGTGGCCGAGAACGTGCCCGTGGAGCGACGTGGTAGGGCCATGGGAGCCTACCTGGCCGGCCACTCGCTCGGTCTGGCCCTGGCATTGGTGCTCGCTGGCGCCGCCATCCCACGAGGCGGTTACGTGCTGACGTTCTGGCTTCTCGCCCTGGGTCCAGTCGTGGGCGCCGCGTTCGCGTGGTTCGCGGTAGGGTCGACCGCCAACATCATCCCGCCACGGGCGACGGGCCAGCGCTTCGGTGGCGAAGTGCTGAGGAACCGCCCGGCCATGCTGGTGATCGCCGGCTACACCTTCCATTCCTGGGAGCTGCTGGGCATGTGGGCCTGGACGCCCGCGTTCCTGGCTGCGTGCTTCGTCGCGGCCGGGGCGGAGCTGACCCGTGGCGCGGGTCTCGGGGCCTATATCACTTCGCTGTTCCATTTGACCGGCATGGTCGCGGCCCTGCTTGCCGGAGTCTTCGCCGACCGCTTCGGGCGAACGCCGGTCATCCTCATCATGGCGACCATCAGCGCGGCCTGCTCGCTGGTCTTTGGCTGGCTCGTCGGAGCGTCGCTGGCCCTGATCGTCGGGGTGGGCCTGCTCTATGGCTTCGCCGCCCTCGGTGACTCGCCCATCTATTCGACGGCGATCACCGAGGTCGTGGCCCCGGCCTACCGAGGCTCGGCGCTGGCGCTGCGCTCGCTGCTGGGCTACGGTGCCGGAGCCATCGCGCCTCTGCTCTTCGGCGCGATCCTGGACTGGCACGGCGCCAATACTCCGGGCGCGTGGGGATGGGCGTTCGTGAGCCTCGGCGTCGCGGGCCTGGGCGCGGTCCTGTCGGCCGTGCTCCTGTACCGGACCACCGAAGCCCAGGTTCTGCACCGAGGCGCAGGTCATCGGCCTGCTCCGCTCGCCGTCTCGCCGCGATGACCACGTCCCCCATCCGTACCCGGCTGGCGACGGCTGCGGATGCTGCTGCGATTGCGGAAATCTACAACGAAGGCATCGCCGATCGGGTCGCGACCTTCGAGACCGAGCCCCGAACGCCGCAGCAGATAACCGCGCTGCTCGCGGACAAGGGGGAGCGCTTCCCCACGGTGGTGGCCGAGCGGGACGGGCAGATCGTGGCCTGGGCGGGCGCCGGGGCGTATCGAAGCCGGCCGGCGTATGCGGGCGTGGCCGAGCACTCCGTCTACGTGGCCCGTGCCGCTCGCGGTACTGGCGCCGGCCGCGTCACCTTGAATGCGCTCTGCCAGCTCTATGCCGAGCGGGGATTCTGGAAGATCGTGTCGAGAATCTTCCCCGAGAACATCGCCAGCCTCGCTCTCCACGAGAAATGCGGCTTCCGGGTGGTCGGGGTGTACGAGCGCCACGGCAAGCTCGAAGGTCAGTGGCGCGACTGCGTGATCGTGGAGCGGTTGCTCGAGCCGTCGAGCCCGCGCGGAGCGTGACATGAATCGGACCCGCGTCTTGTTTCTCTGCACCCACAACTCCGCCCGCAGCCAGATGGCAGAAGGGTTCCTGCGCGTGATGGCCGGAGATCGCTTCGAGGCACAGAGCGCCGGGACCGAGAAGACTTCGGTGAATCCGCTGGCCATCAAGGCGATGGCCGAGCTCAACATCGACCTCAGCGGCCACACCTCCAAGGTCTATGACGGACTCCTGAAGGAGCATTGGGACTACCTCGTCACGGTCTGCGACGACGCCAACGAGCGCTGTCCGTTCGTACCCGGCTCAGTGAAGCGCCTGCATTGGTCCTTCGAAGATCCCTCGCGCGCCAAAGGCTCGGAGGAGGAACGGCTCCAGCTGTTCCGACGCGTCCGAGATCAGATCCGACAGCGCCTCGCCGAGTGGCTCAAGACTCAGTGATTTCGGGAGGTACCCTCTGCCGGCCCTGACACCGGCACGCCTGGTCACTTGCGTCTGCATCGCACAGGTATGCGCCCAGATCGGCGCCTATACGTGGCCGGCGCTGCTCCCGGAGTTCATCGCCGAGTGGCATCTGACCAACCGTGAAGCGGGCTGGATCACCGGGCTGTTCTACGCCGCCTACACGCTCTCCGTCCCGATTCTCGTCACCCTGACCGACCGCATCGACCCGCGCACGATCTATCTGACCGGGGTCGCCCTGACGGTCGCCAGCCACTGGGGGTTCGCCGCTTTCGCGGATGGCTTCTGGAGTGCGGCCGCCATGCGCGCTCTGGCCGGAATCGGCTGGGCCGGCACCTACATGACCGGCCTCAAGCTGCTCGCGGATCGCGTGGACCCGGCCCTGATGTCCCGCGCCGTCGCCGGGCACGCCGCCAGCATCGGTGTCGCGGGCTCGCTTTCGTTCGTTTTTGCCGGGGCGCTGAACAGAGTCTACGGATGGAGGGTCACCTTCGTCGCCTCCGGCATCGCGGCGGTGATCGGATGGCTGATCGTGTTCGTCTGGGCTCCGCCTCGCGCACGTACGCCTGCCGCCCATGGGAACGGCGCCCTCTTCGACTTCCGGCCCGTGCTCCGTAACCGATCCGCGATGGCCTATGCCCTGGCTTACTGCGCCCACACGTGGGAAATGAACGCGCTACGTGGGTGGGTCGTGGCGTTCCTGGCGTATGTCATCGCGGCCACCGGGGACGGCAGCGTTTGGGTCGGGCCGACCGTGGTGGCGACCATCATGGGATTCATCGGCACCTGGACGAGCGTGGTCGGCAACGAGGTGTCGATCCGTCTCGGACGTCAGCGGCTCGTCCGCCTGGCCATGCTGTCGTGTGCCGTCATGGCGGCCGGCATCGGGTTCCTCGGATCCCGGTCGTATCCGCTGGCCGTCGCCCTGGTCCTCGTGTACGGGGTGCTGATCTGGCTGGACTCCTCCTCCCTCACCGCGGGGGCCGCGGGTAGCGCCGATCCCGCGCGTCGCGGCGCCACCCTCGCCCTGCACTCGATGGCGGGGTACGCGGGCGGCTTCGTCGGACCCATCGTGATCGGCTGGATCCTCGACCGCGCCGGCGGCATGTCCCCCGTCGCCTGGGGGCTCGCGTTCCTCCACATCGCGGTGATCGGTCTGCTCGGGCGATTCGCATTTGTCGCCCTGGCCCCTCGTGATCTCGCCGGAGACAGATCCGCTCGATAGGCACCACGGCGTAGTTCATCGTTCGCCTTGGTCTTTAATCCAAACGTCGCAGTATCGTCATCAACCCGTAACGGCTGACAGGCAATGCTCTCGGCGACGATGAAGTCCCTCGATCCTGGGCCCGAGGCACCCTTTTTTTGCCCGGAAACATCAAGCAAACCTGATGCATAGCATTCACCGAAAGGCAGGAGCGACTCCATGAACACTGGGCGAACTGGTAGGGGGCTGTGGTGGGCCACCGCGGTCGTTGCATCGTTCACCGTACTCACCTTTCTGAGCCATGGCGCGGCACAAACCACTTCGAGCACGAAGGTACGGCTGGAAGGCGCCGGAGCAACCTTTCCGGCGCCTCTGTACAAGAAGTGGATCGGGCTGTATGCAAGCCAGAACCCCGACGTCTCCATCGAGTATCGTGACGTCGGCAGCGGGGAGGGAGTCAAGCGCTTCCTCGCCCAGAGCGTCGATTTCGGCGCGAGCGATGGGGCGTTGACCGACGAGCAGATGGCCACGCTCAAGCCCGGCGCTCGTTTGGTTCCGGCAACCGCCGGCATCGTTGTCCTCGCCTACAACCTCCCTGGCATCGGCGGGCAGCTGAGGCTGAGCCGGGAGGTCTACGCGGACATCTTCCTTCGTAAGATCGACAAGTGGAATGATCCGCGCCTCCAGGCGATCAATCCGACGCTGAACCTACCGAATCGAAGCATCGCCATCGCGGCCCGTCAGGACGGCAGCGGCACGACGTTCGCCCTCGCGAACCACCTGAGCGCCGTCAGCGAGGCCTGGCGCTCCGGGCCCGGCGTCGGGTACCTGGTCGACTGGGGTGGCCGAGCCATGCGTGCCCGGGGCAACGAGGGCGTAGCGGCTCTCATCAAGATTGGTGAAGGCACCATCGGCTACGTCGAGTACGGGTTCGCCCGGAAGCTCGGCCTGTCTATGGCAAGCCTTCAAAACAAGGCTGGCCAGTACGTCTCGCCCAGCGATCACAGCGGGCAGGCCGCGCTCCTGAGCAACATCGCGCAGATGCCATCGAACCTGCGGCTCTATGTCCCCGATCCTGACGGCGCAGAATCCTATCCGATCGTGTCCCTGAGCTGGCTCCTGCTGTACGAGCGCTATCCCGATCAGGAGAAGAGTGCCGCGCTCAAACGGTTCGTCACCTGGGGACTCTCGTCCGGGCAGCCGTACGCCACCGAGCTGGGGTACATCGCGCTTCCGGCCGAGATCACATCCCTTTCTCGAGCGGCCTTGGAGCGGGTTCACTAGGTCCCCGCCCGGCTCACGATGCTGGCCGCGGGGCCTGCCCACGCCCAGATGCTGATGAACGGCGCCGGGGCAACCTTCCCTTTTCCGATCTATTCCAAGTGGTTCGACGAACACGCCAAGGTGGATCCCTCGGTCCGGGTCAACTATCAGTCGATCGGCAGTGGCGGCGGCATCCGGCAGATCACGGAGCGGACCGTCGATTTCGGGGCCAGCGACGGCCCCATGAATGACGAGCAGCTCAAGAAGCTGCCAGCGGAGCTCTTTCACATTCCGACGGTCCGGGGCGCCGACGTCGCAACGTACAACCTCCCGGGCAATCCTCAGCTCCGCTTCACCGGCGAGGTCCTCGCCGACATCTTTCTCGGCAGGATCACCAAGTGGAACGACGACCGGATCAAGACACTGAATCCGTCCTCGAATCTGCCGGATCAGCCCATCCTCAGTGGTGCATCGCGCGGACGGAAGCGGCACCACTTACATCTGGGTGGATTATCTCTGCAAGGTCAGCAAGGAATGGGAGCAGAAGACGCCGGGTGCCCTGGGATATGTCGAGCTGGCCTACGCGATTCAGAGCAAGATGCCGACGGCGCTGGTCAAGAGTCACGTAGGCAAGTTTATCGAGCCCATCATCGAGACGACGACCGCTGCCGCGGCGGGCGCAGCGAAGAACATGCCGGGTGACTTCCGCGTCTCTATCACTGACGCCCCCGGCGCCGACGCCTATCCGATCGCGAGCTTCACGTGGCTGTTGGTCTACAAGGATCAGCCGAACGAGGCGAAGGGCCGGGCACTGGTCAAGTTCCTCTGGTGGGCCATCCACGAGGGGCAAAAGTATCCTCCGACGCTCCTCTATGCTCCTCTTCCCGCCCCCGTGGTCGCCCAGATCGAGGCCAAGATCAAGCAGATCACGTTCGCCGGAAAGCCCCTGCTGGCTGCCCGGTAGCGCGGTGAGGTGACGCTTGGCAGAGGGGATGTTCGTCAGGGGACTCCGGGCCTGGTACGGGACCTCGCTCGTCCTCAAAGGCGTCGATCTGGCCGTGATGCCCAATGCGGTCACGGCCATCATCGGGCCATCGGGCTGTGGTAAGTCCACCTTCATCCGCTGCCTCAACCGCATGCACGAGACCGTGGCCGGTGCCCGCGCCGAAGGACAGGTCGTCCTGCTCAGCGGCGAGGATCTGTACGCACGGGGTGTCGATCCTGACGACGTGCGGCGCCGAATCGGGATGGTCTTTCAGAAACCCAATCCATTTCCCACCATGACCATCTTCGAGAACGTGGCGACCGGCCTCCGCCTCGCTGGGGTTCGGGCCCGCCGGCGATTGCAGCAGCAAGTCGAGCGGGCGCTCCGACAAGCCGTGCTCTGGGACGAGGTCAAGGACGACCTCGACAAAGCCGGCTCCAGCCTGTCTGGCGGCCAACAACAGCGCTTGTGCATCGCTCGCACACTCGCCGTCGAGCCGCAAATCCTGTTGATGGACGAGCCGTGCTCGGCCCTCGATCCGGGCGCGACCGCCAAGATCGAAGAACTCATTCACGATCCCAAGAAGGACCTCACGGTCGTCATCGTGACGCACAACATGCAGCAGGCAGCCCGGGTTTCCGAGCGTACCGGCTTCTTCCTGATGGGGGAGCTCATCGAATTCGGCGTCACCAAGGAACTGTTCACGACGCCCCGAGACCGCCAGACGGAAGACTACATCACGGGACGATTCGGCTAGATCGGGACCGACCTCTCAGTGTCGGTGCTGATGGGGCGACCCGTCGTCGCTAGTATTCGGGGTGTAACCGCGTAGCTTGTTGTATTCCTCGATCTGTTGCTCTGTGAGTATCGCTCGTGTCGCCAAATGGGCCGCCAGGTGAGCAGATCGGAGTTCGCCTTGGAGCTGAGCAATCCGGCTCACACGGGACCGAAGTTCCCCGTCGGTCATGGCACCCGACCGAAAGGCCGCTTCGAGGCGCGCCTCTTCGCCGAGTATTGCGGCGCCAATGCGCTGAGCCTCGCGCTTCATTCCCTCAAAGATCTCGGTCAGTCGTTTCAGTTGGTCACCACGTGTTTCGAACCTTCCCTGCTGTACCGCATCCAGTAGATGCCTGGGTCCCGGGTAGCTATTCAACTCGGCCGCGCGGGCGAGTCCCATCCCGGCACCATCTCGAAGGTCCTGTATCTCCTTGCCCGTGAACCCCCGGATCTCTGTCGAACGCTCATCCACATAGGGCGAGGTTAGGCGTTCCTGGGCCATAGCGGGCAGAGCCAAGGTTACGCACAGCCAACATCCGAAGAGCATTCGCATCACCACATCACCCCCTGTTCCAGCGTGTATGGGCCCGTAGATCCTCTTACGGATCTCCTTCCAAGTCTCCCAACCCCCAGCCGACAATGGGCCGGCCTTCCTCGGCCGCGTTTTTCACGACTATTTTTCGGTTTTTTTCCGTCGATTCTCACGGTGCCCAGCTCGGACAACGGATCCTTGTGGGTCGGCGGCAAGCGGCTCAAGCGCTCCTCTCAAACCACGTCGCGCACCGCGATGGTCGGCCACAAGACAGAGAGCATCTACCGCCGCCACGCGATCGTGGACGAGGCGATGCTGAAGGAAGGTGCTTGTGCGGTCTAAGTCGCTGAAGTCCGGGAGGGAAACAATGGTGGGCTGGGACGGGATTGAACCGCCGACACCAGGATTTTCAGACCTAGGCCCGTGTTCGCGTAAGTGCGCGTAAATGTTTGATGCCACAAGTAAGATCACGACGGCCACGTGCGCTGGAATGCGCTGGAGTGATCAGGAATGCGCGGGAGTAAGTCACAAATCTGGCACAACGTACCGGCTCTACGGCGGGCGTATCTGATCACTCCAAGTCCCCCATCTCCCGCTCTGCCTACGCCAGCCAGTAAGTCATCCCCATCTCGCGGTACATCGTTGTCGCCGTGGTGAGGTGTTCTCGGGCTTGCCCCGACTTGCGTGTGCGCAAGTAAAGTCTACCGAGGCCGAGGTGGCAGTGGGCGAGATTGGGCCGCATGCCGCGCAACTCGGCGCTCAGCAGTGCCCGCCGGTAGTGGACCTCCGCGCTATGGGGATCGAACTGGTCCGGCTGGGCCGCGATGTCGCCAAGCAGGATCAGAGCCCCCGCCGGCGTATGGTTGAGGGCCCGCTCGCCAAAGTTCGTCGCCTCGTCGAGGCGACCGAGCAGCAACGCGACACGCCCAAGCGCCACATAAACCGGGCCGAGACTTTCGACGATTCCCTCCGCCACCCTATGCTCGGCGAGTTCTGTGCCCTCCCGAAACCGAGCCAGCGCCTCGGTCGCCTCACCGAGCTGCGCCAGCGCCAAGGCGGAGCAAGCAACAGCACGCGGAAGCTGGAGGCGGATGCTCCCCCGCCGCATCACCGTGATCCCACCCTCGAGCAGTGAGTATGCCTTCCCCCAGTCACCCCTGGTAAGGTGGAGGCTGCCTGCCACCTGGTGGGCCCACCCGATTACGAACGGACGATGCGTCGCCTCGGCGAGTGCGATTGTCTCGGCTTCGTACCCGGTAGCTTGAGCAAATCGACCGAGTGCGCCGAGGGACCCGACGAGATAGAACCGGTCGAAGAGGTATGTTTGCGCGGCGTTCTCCAAATATTTGTACGTCGATCCAGTGCAAATCCTCGAAGATCACGAGCAAAGGTTGCTCGCAGGCTTCCCGAAGCAGCAATTCTTTGACAGCATCGAGGGTGTGTTGGCGGCGCTGGCCGGGCTCGAGCATCTGCCACGCGGCGTCGTCCACGGGCAGATCGAACAACGCCAGCAGCGCCGGCAGCGTCGGCTCAAGCGCACGGTCGAGCGTGAGCAGCTTGCCCGTCACCTTCTCGCGGATCTCGCGAGGGTCGTCTCCGTCCTGGATCTTCAAGTAGCCCTTGAGGAGGTCGATCACCGGCAGGTAGGTCATCTGCTTGCCGTAGGAGACCGATGCGGCCTTGGCGACCAGCCAGCCCTGCAGAGAGGGAGCGTGGATGGATTCGTGAATGAGGCGCGACTTGCCGACCCCCGCCTCGCCGACGATTGCCACTATCTGGCCAAGCCCGTTGGCTGCCAGCTGCTGCGTACGATGAAATTGCTCCAGTTCTCCGTCGCGGCCGACGAATCGCGTGAGACCGCGCTGAGCAGTAGCCTGCAAACGTGTCCTCGCCGGGCCCGCGCCCGTCACCTCGTAGATCTGCACTGGGCCGGCCAGGCCCCTGACCGGCAGGGGGCCCAATGGCTTCACGGCGACGAAACCTTCGGCGAGCTCCAAGGGAAGACGTCAGCAGAATGCTGCCCGGGTTCGCCAACTGCTCCATCCGCCCTGCGAGATGGGTCGTCTGGACGACGGCCGTGTAGTCCATGTGGAGATCGCTGCCAATGGACCGCACGACCACCTCGCCTGAGTTGAGCCCTACCCGTATTTGCACGTTCACACCGTGAGTATGGCGTGCCTCCTCCGCATAGCGCGTCATCAGCTCCTGCATCCGCAGGGCGGCGTAGCACGCCCTAACAGCGTGGTCCTCGTGAGCGATCGGTGCGCCGAAGAGCGCCATAATGCCGTCGCCCATCACCTGGTTGACGGTGCCCTCGTAGCGGTGGACGGCTTCCATCATGTGCTCGATGACAGGATCAAGGAGTTTGCGTGCCTCCTCGGGATCGCGATCAGCCATCAGCTCCATCGAGCCTTTGAGATCAGCGAAAAGAACCGTAACCTGCTTCCGCTCACCCTCCAGGGCGAGCTTGGAGGTCAGGATCTTCTCGGCCAGATGCCTGGGGATCTCGGACTGGGGAGTCCAGAATCTCGCGGTCCCGTCTCCCTGGCCGAGCCTAATCCCGCATTCGCCACAGAACTTCTGGCCGATGGGATTCTCGTGCTGGCACCGGGGACAACGCATGCCGGAAGCCTCCCAGCAAGTCGAGCCGTGAACGGTCGGATAGGTGGCGAGAGCTTAGTCCCGCGGGTCGCGGCGGTCAATGACGGTAAGAATGTAGGTTGCCTTGTGGAGGGAGTCTAACAGCCGTCCCCTGCCCTTATTGTGTGCCCAACGGACTGCCACGCTCTGGTGGTGACTGCCTGGACAGACTTGGGGTCAGATCCCTAGAAGGAATTAGCCCAGACTAGGAATTGTGGGCGACCAGGCACGGCCAGGCCCAGGCAGGGTAGCGGACCTATCCGTGGGCAAGAGGTCTCTGGTCCGTGTCAAGGTCGAGTATGATGCTTGCGCGGCCGCCGTCCTTCCGCGACGCAGGGGGAACCGCATGCCCCGTATGAGCACCGCGCCGGACCTAGCCAAGAGGGACGGACTCAAACCCCTTGAGCGGGCCGCCCGTCACCCGATGATGCTGGGGCTCTTCATCCCGCTCCAGCAGGGCGCCTGGAGCCCCTCGACCTGGACGCGCGGTACCTCATGGAGCTTTGAATACAACGCGGAGTGCACGGTACGGGCCGAGGAGCTCGGCTTCGATCTCGTGTTTGGCCTAGCCCAGTGGCTCGGCAAGGGCGGGTACGGGGGCGACATGCGGTTCCGCGAGCACGCCACCGATCCTCTCCTGGTCACCGCCGCCCTCGCGCCCCTGACCCGCAACATCATCCTGATCTCGACCGTCCACATCCTCTACGGCTGGCATCCGCTGCATCTCGCGAAGTTCGCGGCGTCTATCGACCACATGAGCAACGGGCGGTGGGGGCTCAACGTGGTCACCGGCTACAAGATGAGTGAGTACGAGATGTTCGGCATCACGCCAATCGCTCACGACCTCCGCTACGAGATGGCGGATGAGTTCTCGGTCTTGTTGCGCCGCCTCTGGACCGAGGACGAGAACCTTACGGTCGAGGGTCGTTGGTGGCGGATGAAGGACGCCTTCGTGGCGCCGAAGCCAGTCAATGGGGCGGTCATCATGGTGAACGCCGCGTCGTCTGGGGCCGGCCTGAACTACGCGGCGAAGCACTCCGACCTCATCTTCGTCACGAGTCCGGCCGGGGCCAATCTTGACCGCGCCTGCGAGGCACTGCCTCCTCACAACGCCAAGATCAAAGCGCTCGCGCGACGCCATGGGCGTGAGGTGAAGACCCTCATCAACCCGCACGTGATCTGTCGGGCGACGGAGAAGGAGGCGCACGCCCAGTATCGCGCGATCATGGAGCACCAGGACCCCGTGGCTGCCGACAACTTCTATGCCACCTTCATGGGCGGCGACCAGCAGTCATGGAAGGCGGCGACGCGCAGCGACTGGGTGATTGGCGGCAACGTGCATGTGGTGGGATCGCCCGAGCAGGTCGTGGACGCCTTCCTCCGAATCCACAAAGCCGGCTGTGACGGCGTGCAGGTCAACTTCTACGACTACCTCCCGGACCTCGAGTTCTTCGGCGCCCACGTGTTGCCGCTCATGAAGCAGGCCGGCCTTCGGGCCGGTTGACAGCGCAAGCTCCGAGGCTCCGTGCTTGTCAGTCAAGGCAAGCCCGACACTATTTAGCACTGTTCCGCCGACGAGGGAGGACAGTGTGCCGAACGGCTGGACTGGCCCAGTCTTCAAGCTGAGCCAAGATTATCCGCCGGCCAACCCCGCGGCGGGCACCAGCGCGGCTGTATCTGCACAGCGGGCGGGGCAGCAAAGTGTCACGACATCCCCGGTTAGTATGATGGTGGAAGGCTGACGAGGGAAGCAGTAGCCAGAGATCAAAGACCGACACGGGAGGGAACAGACCAGGATACCGGTCGGTTGAGGTGCACCGGGCCGCGTCGATGCGTCAGGAGCTGTAGCTGCGGGACGGCCTCGTGGTTCTTCATCCTGGTGACTGATAGGCTGACCGCTGCCTTGCAGTTCGCTTGCAACGGCGCATCCTTGAGCCGTGATCTAGTGGGTTGAGTTTCAGCTTGTAAGTGAGGCGAACGTTGTCGTGAAGTGTGGAGTAACTGTTGCAGAGACGGGGCTTCGGCGCATGACGTCACCGATGAAACCAGTACCAGGGCTCGTCACCCGGTGGATGTCGCGCCTGCGTTGGTTGCGCTGGCTTGATGCGCTCGTCGCGTGGACAGGGCTATGGGCAACGGCGGTGTGGGTCCTCGGGCGGGCATCGGCACCGGAAGCGGCCGTGTTGTCTATGGTTATTGTGTGTCTCAGCGTCGGGGTTCGTTCGCTTCGGACGCGGTGGCGTCCGATCAGCGGTTGGGTGGGTCTCGCGATGAGTCGCGGCCTGCGCGCGGGCGATCGCGCCTGGTACGTGCGTGCTCACCAAGCCGACCTGGTCCTCGTGACGGCGCGCCACGGGGCCCGATTAGTCATTGCGGGACCCAGCATCGCTCAAGATGAGAGTCTGAGTGTCCGGCGAACCCGAGTCCTCGTCTTGCCGGCGGAGGGTATCTGACGTCGCGTTAGCTACCTTCCAAGACGATTTCTACTGCCGACACTAACGAGACCCTCCACGTCCGCCCCGCCACATCTGGATCGCCCCGAGTACATCGCGAACTCGCATCGCGTGGCCCGTCCTCGAAGCGGGGAGGCGTCGCCATCCGTGCCAGGCGGTCGACATTAGCGCCACGCGGATTGACTTGCGGCAGACGATCTGCTGTGCTTGCACCGTGACGGAGTACGGGCCATCGACCTACGGCGATCGCGTAGCGGACGTGTATGACCGTATGCCGCAGGTGCTGGGTCGCGATACGGAACGCGTCGTCGCGGCGCTCGCCGGGTTGGCCGGCCGGGGTCCGGTCCTCGAGCTCGGCATCGGCACCGGCCGCCTCGCCCTACCGCTCGCAGCGGGGGGACTCGCCGTGCACGGTATCGACGCATCTGAGGAGATGATCAAGAAGCTGCGCCAAGCCCGGTGGCGACCGAATCCCCGTGGCTATCGGCGATTTTGCCGACGTCGCGATTGATGGACGATTCTCCCTCATCTTCGTGGCGTTCAACACGTTCTTCGGACTGCTGTCGCAGGAGGACCAGGTCAGGTGCTTCGCCCGCGTCGCGGAGCACCTCACGGCCGACGGCGTGTTCGTGCTCGAGGCATTCGTCCCTGACGTCACACGCTTCGACCGCGGCCAGCGTGTCGGCGTGACGCACGTGGGCGTGGACGACGTGCAACTCGAAGCATCCATGCACGACCCGGTCACCCAGCGGATCCGCTCGCACCACATCATGATGTCGAACGAAGGCGGCACGCAGCTGTATCCGGTCCAGGTGCGCTACGCTTGGCCGTCTGAGCTCGACTTGATGGCACGCCTCGCGCACCTGCACCTCCGCTCCCGCTGGAGCGAGTGGGACCAGACCGAGTTCACGGCAATGAGCCGCTCACACGTCTCCGTCTATGCATCCTCGGCGGGGCGATGACGAACGGGGTGGTGCTGTCGCTCGCGCTCGCGGATCGTCACGTATCCCGACGCCGACCACGCCTTCGACGGCGCGCACCTGAAGAAGAATACCTACGTGGCGGCGGCGCGCGGCGGAAAGGGCGCGACGGTCGAGTACAACCTCAGGGCGCACGAGGACTCGGAGAAGCAGGTGAAGCCCTTCCTCGAGACGCAGCTCGGGCCGTGAGGCGTCGCGCGGTGGTCACGCGCCGCTTGCTTCGAGCCGCGCTCGCCGGCGGGCTCGTCGTCCTGGCCAGCGGCTGCGGCGGGAGGATCGTTTCCCAGCAGATCCCCGTTACGTTCCCGCGCCCAGCGACCCTGACCGGCGACGTCTACAAGCCGGCCGGCGCCGGGCCATTCCCCGCCCTCGTGCTCCTGCACGGATGCTCGGGCGTCCAGCCGAACACGCTGGCGTGGGCGCAGTGGCTGCAGTCCGAGGGGTACGTCGCCCTGGTGCTGGACAGCTTCTCGGGCCGCGGGCTCAAGCGAGTGTGCGCCGATTCCTCTCCCCTCAGGGGCGGCGCTCGGGCACCTGACGTGTTCGCGGCCGCCCAACACCTCAAGACGCTGCCCTTCGTCGACGGCGCGCGGCTCGGCGCGATCGGCTGGTCTCACGGCGGCTGGACCGTGCTGCAATCCTCTCGGTTCGAGAACGTGCACTCGGACGCGGGGCTCAAGGCCCTGATCGCGTTCTATCCCTACTGCGGCGACCTCGCCGTGTACCGGAGCTCGACGCCGCTCCTGATGCTGCTCGGGGCCGATGACAACTGGACGCCGGCCGAGCCGTGTCGCTACCTTGCGGAGCGCGCGCGCGCGGACGGCAGGAACGTCACCGCCGTCGTCTACCCCGGCGCCCATCACGGGTTCGACGGCGCGCACATCGCGCGGCCAACCGTGATCGCCGACGCCCGCCGCGGCGCCGGCGCCACCGTGGCGTACAACCCGACGGCACACGCCGACGCCGAGCGCCGGGTCAAGCAGTTCCTCGCCGAGGCGCTCAGGCCATGACCGCGGCAGCGAAGCCCTCGGTGCCGCGGTGGGCTGAACGAGCCGGAGCTATCGCAACGCGATGGTCGCGTGGCGTGGCCCGCCGACCTGCCCATCGAGCAGCCCACGACCTTCGAGCTCGTGATCAACCTCAAGACCACCAAAGCCCTCGGCCTGACGATCGCTGGTTACGCGCCGGTCGGTGCGTTGCTTGCGGCAAGCCGCGAGCGAAGAAGACCCGTCGGTCGCGTCGAGGGTCGAAGCGGTTCTGTCCGGCGCACCTTCAGCGGAACCGCGAATACAGGCGGCCTACCGGCAAGCCGTTCAACGACGCCGCTAGCCGCCGGCAGTCGCCCGCCGTACCGTGGCCACGAGCATATCGGCGTCGAAGGGCTTCAGCAGAAAGGCCGCCGCACCGCCATCCATGGCGCGGGCTCGCGCGTCGGCGTCACCGTGCGCGGTGAGGATCACGATCGGGAACCGGTGGCCGTCGAGGTTCAGCCGGCGCTGGAGCTGCAGACCGTCCATCCCCGGCATCTGCAGGTCGAGGATCAGGCACTCGGTGCGGCCCAGGCCCTCCGAGCCGAGGAACTCCTCGGCCGAAGCGAAGGCAGCCACCCGGAACCCGACCGATCGGAACAGGGAGTCGATCGCCCGGCGGACCGACTCATCGTCGTCGACGACGGACACCACGGGCGCGGGCCTCATTTGTTCGGTGCGGAAGATACCAACCGATTGCCGCACACGACGCAATCGTGCCTGCTCGGGGTTCCAGCCCAGGGCTCAGGGTCGGCCTCGCTTGGCGCGTGCTCCTCCGACATGCTTCAAGCCTAGCGCGGGTCGAATTATTCGGTTCCCAGCTTCGGCAGCCCGACTCCTTCCGTTACCTTCCTTGGACTCGGTGATCAAGACGATCGAACGTACCGTCCGGTTGGTCTGGCCCACCGATGAGTTCCGCCCTGGCGTTTGACACCGCCGGCACGTGTGTTCGCATGTCGCGTCTCCTGATCAGGCCACTGTAGACGGCGCTATTGCCCAGGTGGTGCCGTCTCCGGGACCTGCCGCCAGCCCGAGGGACATTCACGCACGTAGGGGTAGTAGGCCTTGGCGTCGTTGCAGTAGTACCAGGAGGACGCTGGCTCAGACTGCGGCGCGGTCTGAGCCGATGACCGGGAGATCCCCAGCAGCTCGACCTCGAAGACGAGGGTCGCCCCCGGCTTGATGAGCGGGGGCCAGCCCTGGTCGCCGTACGCAAGGTCAGCGGGGCAGACGAGCCGGCTCTTGCCTCCCACCTTGACGAGCTGGAGCGCTTCGGTCCAGCACTTGATCACGCCGTTCAGGGGCACCGTCGCGGGCCCGCCATGCTGCCTGGAGCTGTCGAAGACCGTGCCGTCGGTGAGCCGTCCTTCATAGTTGACCGTCACCGTATCGGTGGCCTTGGGCGACGCCCCGGTCCCCGGCGTGATCGGGATCATGATCAGGCCGGAGGCGGTTTTCGTCGCGCCCGGCTCCCGGGCCGCCTGGTCGACAAAGGCTTGGCTGGTCTTCTTGTCGGCGGCGGCCACCGCGGCCGCGCGAGCCTCCTGGAGCTGCCTGATCTTCGGGCCATAGGTCTCGAGGTCGACCTTCGGTGTCTTGTGCAGGCTCCCATCGGCGAGGCCCGCCTCGACCAGTTCCAGTTCCGACGAGCTCAGATTGAACGGGCTCAGGCTGCGATTGATGGTGAGACCGAGCGCGTAGAGACATAAGGGACCGGAGTGTTAGGTCCTAGACCTCATTGGTCTAGGAACTCTCAGTGGTTAGTACCCTATCTATTCCGGGGTCCTTCTCAAGACCTCCTTTTGGGATTGTTGTCGATCATCGTTGGGTGTCTGTTTGTTCTTCTTCAGCGTCGTATATCGAAAATCACAGTGACTGGCGCCTTGCATAATTGTTTGCGTCACGGTGAGCCGGAGGTGGGCACCAAAACCTTCTGCATGGAAAAAATCTGTGTCCGCGCTACATGTCAGCAAGAATCCGAGTTCTGGTGCGCCGATCCTCTTGTAGAACTCAGCGTAACGACATTCAGTGACGTTTAATTCGAGCACGTCCGGTGTTTTCTTGACCACCTTGTATTCCAAGGCATCTCCGGCCGCGAACATCTCGAAGGCTGAAGCCACCTTCTCCCCGAGGTTACGTGCTCCCTGGGTCCGCCACCACTTCTCTCCATACGTGCGATACAGGTCTCCGAGCGCCTTTCGGACAATGGCGTTGGCCCGCTCCTCGCCAAGTTCTGCCTGGAGAGCTTTGACAAGCGGAACTAGGACCTGAGCTTGTATCTTGACCTGCTCAATCAGCGGAATGTCCATTGGTCGCCTTTCTTGGTTCTCCAGTGACCTGTACGTCTCATCGACATCGGCCAATGACTCGGCCTGTCCGACTCAGGAGGCATGAGATGTGTCAGAGTCGAGGCGACTGGCCCAGTCATGACGCTGCTGCCTCAATACCCTAGAACTCAACGGTCTAGGAATGACTGTCTCACCGGAATAGGAACGGCGGAGACTCTCAGATCGCCCTCGAGGCGGCCCCCCGAATGTAGGTTCGTGCGCTGGAATGCGCTGGAGTGTGCCCGAGTTGGTCACAAATCTGGTCACAAACTCAGCTTGGGAGAAATTCTCTGGTGGGCAACTGGTTGAAATGAATGGTGGGCTGGGACGGGATTGAACCGCCGACACCAGGATTTTCAGACGTAGGCCTCCGTCTCCGTAAGTACGCGTAAGTGCTTGCTGTGGCAAGACCTGCCCCCGACCGCCTCATGCGCTGGAATGTGCCGGAATGATCAGGAGTGATCCCGAGTTGGTCACAAATCTGGCACAAACCGGTGGGCGCCCTTCGACTATCAAGTCCTCGCCTAGCGATGGGGGTCGTGGGGGTCCCTTATAACCCAGTCGAAGCTGACCCAAGACGTTCCGCCTCCTCCTCGGCCTGTCGAACGCGTCTCGACAGAGTGGTAATAAGGTTTGCGTGAGCCCAGGAACCTCCTTGAGCAACACGGAGAAGTGCCGGCGGCTGATCGGGCACCGGCGTAGGCGCGACCGAGACGGGAGGACCGCCGTGGAACTCATCAGCCGGATCTTGGACGGCTCGAAAGCTGGACCTGCTCCTGCGTGCTCTGCAGCCTACCCACTCGATGACTGATCCGTCCCGAGACTGCGCGGCGGCTGGCCCGCTCACCGGCGGCAGCGCCACGGCTGGCGCCGGTGAGCACGTCCTGCCTAGCGCGGCTGGGGGACGATCCGGATGTAGGGTTTCGGCGCCTTCCAGCCACCTGGGTATGCCTGCTTGGCATCGGCATCGGAAACGGCCGGCACGATGATGACGTCCTCCCCCTGCTTCCAGTTCACGGGGGTCGCCACCTTGTGCTTCGCCGTCAGCTGGCAGGAATCCAGGAGTCGCAGCACTTCGTCGAAGTTGCGGCCGGTGCTCATCGGATAGGTCAGCATCGCCTTGACCTTCTTGTCCGGCCCGATGACGAACACCGAGCGCACGGTCGCGTTGTCAGCCGCGGTTCGGCCCTGCGCCGTGGTGCCGGAGTCCTCCGGCAGCATGTCGTAGGCCTTCGCCACCTTCAGCTCGTGGTCGCCGATCAACGGGTAGGTGACGGCGTGCCCCTGTGTCTCCTCGATGTCCTTCGACCACTTCTGGTGATCGGGGACCGAATCCACACTGAGACCGACGATCTTGCAGTTGCGTTTCTCGAACTCCGGCTTTAGCCCCGCCATGCATCCGAGCTCAGTCGTGCAGACCGGGGTGAAGTTCTTCGGATGCGAGAACAAGATGGCCCAGCCGTTGCCGATCCACTCGTGGAAATTGATCCGGCCTTGCGTGCTCTCCGCCGTAAAGTTGGGCGCTTCACTGTTGATTCTCAGTGCCATGACTCACCTCCTCTATCTCGTGTGCACCGTTCGGACACGGGATACCCATGGGAGAACTGCGACCATCATCTTCACCTCCTACCTCTGTCACCTGAGCGCCGGCATCCATTAAAATACCGCAGGGCTCCCAGGCGTCAAGCTCCGGCCGGGTATACCATTGGTCACGCAATACTGCGAGGGAGTACTCGGGGAGGGCTTATGTTTCAGTCGAACGAGCTGGTGACGGTGGACCTCTCCGGCCTCGTCATCCAGGGCGTTTCGTTCAGCCAGAACGTGCAGAAGGCCCTCGGGACGATCCTGCAGCAGGTGTCTACGGAACCGTCCATCTATAAGGTCGAGCTCTGTTCAGCTTCAAGGGAATCAAGTGGGTGGAGGTGCCGGAGGAGCGGATCCATCGAGGCTGACCGTCTCTTTTAGCGAGGGTCCCGTTCCTCTCTCGCCGGGGATCGAGGCAGGGAAACTCTAGGTAGGCACTGTCAGCCCGAGGACTAAAATTCCTGTGCTCCTCCCGCAGCCTGCCGCCCCGGCGTCGGCGCAAAGCATGGTTACCCTCCTAAGTCCTCGGTTTGCCGCGCGGATGCCTATCCCAAAGTGTGCTGGAATGCGCTGGAGTGCGCCGGAATGCGCCCCGAAGATGGCTGCCTCCGGTCCGATTTTCCCAAGTCCTTGAAGGAGTTCGAGGCCCGATTCCGGGAGGACGACGGAGAGCGTGACCGAAGAGTCGCGGGAGCGCGCGCACAACACGGCAACCGTCTTAAGCGATGGCCCAGCGGAGGTAGACGCTCCCCGAAGTGAAGCCGGCTCCGAAGGCAGAGAGCACGAGGCGGTCGCCGTACGTGAATTGCCCCTTCTCATGCCATTCCGAGAGCGCGATCGGAATCGTCGCGCCCACCGTGTTCCCGTAGCGATCGAGATTGATAACGACACGGTCGAGGCCGAGGCCCAGGCGCTTGGCGACGGCCTCGATGATGCGCCCGTTGGCTTGATGCGGGACCAACCAGGCGAGATCACCGACCGCCACCTCGCTCCGCTTCAGGACTTCCGCGGTCACGTCCGCCATGCCCACCACGGCGGCCTTGAACACGGCCGGCCCGTCCTGCACGACGTAATGCCGTCGCTTGACGACTGACTCGGCGGTGGCAGGCTCGACGCTCCCTCCGGCAGGGATGTACAGGGCCGCCTCCCCCTCCCCGTCCATCTGAAAGACGTGGTCGAGGATCCCGACCGACTCGTCCTCAACCGCTTCGATGAGGACCGCCCCGGCACCATCCCCGAACAGCACGGCGGTCGCGCGGTCCTCCGGGTCAATCACACTGCTCATCCGGTCCGCCCCACAGAGCAGCAGCCGCCGGGCCGCGCCGGACTCCACCAGCTTCGTGGCCACGATGAGCCCATAGACGAAGCCCGAGCACGCCCCCGCCAAGTCGAAACCCCAGGCGAGGGTGGCTCCGAGCTTGCGCTGGACAATCGCCGCTGTGGAGGGGCACAGCCGATCCGGCGTCATGGTCGCGACGATAATGCAGTCGACAGCCGTCGCCGAAACGCCACGGGCGTCGAGACAGCGGCCCGCCGCGGGCACAATCAGGTCTGACGTGCCGCCTGCCGACGCAAAGTGGCGCTCGGCGATCCCCGTCCGCGATCGGATCCATGCATCGGTCGTGTCCAGCTGTTTTTCGAAGAACGCGTTAGGGTAGACGTCGGGCGGCAGGTAGTGCCCCGTCGCGGTGATCGCCGCGCGCATCACGTCCGCCGCGACGCTGGCGTGTCGACGAGTAGGGCGAGGATCAGGGCGTGCGGCGCGATCCGAGTAGATGTCATCGCGGCCCCTCATTCTACACGAGCCCCGGGACGGATGAGGTGCACTAAGCGGCTCACTCTTCTCCCCGCTCGGTTCGGGCAGCGGAGCCCTCACCACTCGCTAAGTGACCGTCATCCTCGTGGGCGGTACAGTTGTGACTGTCTCTGGGGAGTAGTCGCCCTCGGCGGGAGGTAGACCGTTCTCGTCGCGGTCCTCGACGATGACCCGGCCCAGCACGAATCGACCCTCCGCACTCCCAAACCCATGCTGTTGCGCCAGCGCCCGCAGCTCTCCTCTTCCTGCTGCGTGACCTCTCCGCATAGCTCACTCCAGTCGCAGGAGCCTCCGCCAACCCGACCCCGTGCGTCGACCAAGAAGGCTCCGTCTTGAATTCAGTTGGGACCGCCGATCGCTCTTTCCCCCTGTTATGGCGTGTGAGCCTATCGCCAAGCAAACACCAACGAGGAACCCAACACCGGTCGCCGTAGTGAGCGCGCCCACGGGCTCCCTCCGCGCATAGGCCGTGGATGCCCTTGCCCACCGCGGCTGTAGCCTTCTTGAGGACGGCCTGGAGAGCGTCGCGGCCCTTACCGGCCGCGCCGATCTTCCCACCCTCCCCGCGACCGGGGGCAGCATGGGTGATATCGGATATCAGCCCACATCCCGGTTGCGTCTCGCTCGATGTCCCACGTCGTCGAGCTTCCTTTCCATAGCTGTCTCCTCCCTGTTTCCCGACGCTGCGCGCTGAACGAGGCTTTAGGACCCGCCAGGGACGTTGCAGAACGGGGGATCAGGCGAAGCGGAACCTCATAGCCGCGACTCGGCACATTAAGCACGGCCTGACAGACAAACGCATTCAGACGGCCCGCCCCCGACTCTAAGCCTGCGAGGTGCTTGGGGCTACACTGGATCAGGAGCGTAGCCGATGGCCGATTCCGTCCGCCGCCGCTTGCGACAGACCACCCACTCTACCCGCGGCGCCGTCCTGACCGGGGCCCGATGGCTCGGTCGGCAGGAGGCCTCCGTGCTCGTGGCCGCCCTCTGCATCCTGCTGGCGCTCTTCGGCTTCATCAAGATCTCGGAGGAGCTCGGCGAGGGAAAGCTGGCCCATCTCGACGAGTGGGTGCTCCACCTTCTCAGAGTGCCGGGTGACCCCCACACCTCGATAGGGCCATCGTGGCTCCTCGAAGCGGCCCAGGACATCACGTCCCTTGGCGGCCGTACCATGCTGGTCGCCGTCACGCTCTTCACCATCGGATACCTTGCTCTGGAGCGAAAATATGGCGCGATGTGGCTGGTAGGAGTCGCAACCGCGGGTGGGGGCCTGCTCACCACCGGTATGAAGGAGCTCTTCGGCCGGGAGCGACCCGACCTAGTTCCTCACCTCGTCGCGGTGACCTCTCCGAGCTTCCCGAGCGGGCACTCTCTCCTGGCCGCCGTCTTGTACCTCACGCTGGGAGCCTTGCTCGCCCGCTTTGCGGCGCGACGACACACCAAGGTGTACTTGCTCACCGTGGCCCTGGTCGCGACGTTCCTGATCGGCAGTAGCCGCGTGTACCTTGGCGTCCACTATCCGAGTGACGTGCTGGCCGGCTGGTGTGCCGGCCTTGTCTGGGCACTGACTTGCTGGCTCGTCGCTCGGTACTTGCAGGCTCGCGGCGCGGTGGGAAAGACCGGTGCCTGAATGAGCGAGAACGATTCCCACTCCCGGTCGCGACTTCGGGTCGACCATCCAATGCTCACTACCACAGCTCCCGGGCCGGCTCGCTGGGAGTGCAGCTAGTTTGGCGCAACGCGGTACCCGCTACTGGGGCCCCACCCGTGGACTGGGAGCAGATGCGGGGGGGCGTACCGGGTCCAGGTGGACCGGGTATGCCGTATGCGCGTACGCTGCGGGATCACAGAGGAGCCTAAGAACTGTCATGCCGTGGGACCGACGCATCGAACCATTCCTGAACCGCTACCCGGTGCTCCGGGCGATCGGCAACACCCCGCTGGCCCCGTGAGCATTTTCGGTGATGAGCTGCCCGGCGTCGAGGTATTGGCAAAGACGGAGTGCCTCAACCCGGGCGGCTCGCTCAAGGACCGTCCCGTCTTGTCCATGGTGCTCGCGGCCCTGGCGGATGGACAACTGCAGCCCGGGAAGACCATCCTCGACAGCTCATCGGGCAACGCGGGTATCGCGTACGCAATGGTGGGTCGGATCATCGGCTACCCGGTCGAAATCGTCATCCCCAACAATGCCAGCACCGAGCGCAAGAAACGGTTGTTGACACACGGCGCTCAGCTGATCTATACGGACGCGCTGAAGGGCTACGATGAAGCGTTGCGTGAGGTGCACCGCCGCCACGACACCGACGCAGACACTCAACACTATTTCTTCTGTGATCAGTACAGCAACGAGAATAATTGGCGGGCCCACTACGAGACGACAGCGGTAGAGATCCTTGAGCAAACCGGAGGGAGGCTCACCCATATCGTTGCCGGTGTCGGCACGGGCGGCACGGTGACGGGCTTGGGGAGACGGTTGAAGGAGCACGACCCGACAATCCGCCTCATTTGTGTGCTCCCAGAGGTGTTCCCTGGGATCGAAGGCCTCAAGCCGCTCGGTCCGGGGGATATCGTCCCGCGATCCTGGACGAGACCGTCATCGACGAGCGGATCCCAGTCACAAGTGAGGACGCGTACAAGATGTGTGGCCGGCTAGCTGTGAAGTCTCACGAGGTTCGTTGCAGGGGGGTTGTCCATCCGGGGAGTCTCAACGAAGCTGGACGCTGCCAAGCACTCCAGAACGCTGAGGAGGATCCCCGGATGAACATCCACAAGAATGCCCGATTGACGCTGCGAGGTCGAGAGGAAGCCGTCCGGCGAGTGAGGCAGCTGGGCCACTCCGCGCGGCAGGTCGCCCGGGCCCTGCACACCACCGACACCACGGTCCGGAAGTGGGTGGCGCGCGCCGCGGCGGGCGAGAGCCTCGCGGATCGCAGCTCCCGCCCCCAGCACAGCCCGCAGGCGACGGCCCCGGCGGTGGTCCTGCGCATCCAAGTCCTGCGGCACCAGCAGCGGCGGACGTGTGGCGAGATTGCCGCGCAGGTGGCCGTGAGTCGGGCGACGGTCGCGCGCATCGTGCGGCGCTGTGGCTGGGCGCGCCTGCACGTGCTGGAGCTGCCGCCGACCTCGCGGCGCTACGAGCGGGCCCATCCCGGCGAGCTGCTGCACCTGGACACGAAGAAGCTGGGGCGGATCGTCCGTCCTGGGCACCGGCTCACCGGCGATCGCCGGGACACCGTGGAGGGGGCCGGCTGGGAGTTCGGCCATATGGCCGTCGACGATGCCTCGCGCGTGGCCCTCGGCGAGGTCTTGCCCGATGAACGCGGGGGCACCGCGGCGGGCTTTCTCCAGCGCACGGTGCGGGGCCTGCGCCGGCTCGGGGTGCGCGTGGCGGCCGTCATGACGGACAACGGCGCCGGGTATCGCTCGCGGCGCTTCCGGGCGACCTGTCAGCGGCTCGGCCTGCGCCATGTCTTCACCCGGCCCTATACCCCGCGCACCAACGGCAAGGTCGAGCGTTTCATCAAGACCGCGTTGCTCGAGTGGGCTTATGCGCGCCTGTACCGTCACTCCGACGAGCGGCGTCGCGCGCTGGCCTTCTGGCTCCATCACTACAACTGGCATCGTCCCCACACGAGCCTCGGCGGTCGACCCCCCATCACCCGGGTCTTGACTGCAACGAACCTCGTGAGACTCCACAGCTAGCCCGGCGCGAGCGACTTCTCGTAGCAGCGGCTCAGCGGGTCGTC